>ERZ772993.194-NODE-194-length-31530-cov-8.302176_pt1 | contig 31530 bp, 25 predicted proteins | sample MGYA00580670_ERZ772993 | MGnify/ENA primary metagenome ERZ772993 (study PRJEB29015, sample SAMEA2737936) | human oral metagenome | biome: human oral; feature: human-associated habitat; material: dental | place: China | collected 2136 ... | reverse complement strand
ATCGACCTGACCGACACCGCCGACGAACAAGACGGCCACTAACCCCACAACCCACAAGCACCCAACCAGCCGCCCCGGTCCGCCGGGCCGAGCAGGGGAAGAGAGGAGGACCCGACCCACAACCCCAACCCGCGAGCCCGCCCGACCGGCGCGGATCCCGGCAGCCCCACCCACCGGACAGACAAGGAAAGGGAGGAGACCCGACCCACCGGGCCCAGCCGGACCCCGGCGAACCACGCGAAGAGAGGAGGGGACCCGACCCACAACCCCAACCCGCGAGCCCGCCCCCAGGACGGCTCCATTCCCCCGACCTGCGTGTTCCCGGGCCGCGGGGTATAGACAACGTCTATGGCCCCACCGGGCGAACACACAGCCCGACGACCGCCGGGCTGGACGCGAAGAAGAGGGGACCCGACTCAGAACTCTTACCCAGCCCCCGCGAGCCGCCCCGCCGACCGCGCTCCCATTCGCCAACACCGGGGGTATAGACAACGTCTATGACCCCGCCGGGCGAACACACGACCCGACGACCGCGGCCCGGCGATCACGTTCCCCGGGGCCGGGCGCCACTAAGCCGCTCGGACCCGGCCAGGAGCGCGACACCCGCGAGCCCGCCCGCTCTTCGCCCGCCCCGTGCGGGCGCTGCCCGCCAACGGCCCCGCCAACGATTCCGGAAACCGGCGGCGGCCCCTGCAACGTATGTGCTGCGGCTCCCGCAACCTGCGCGCGACGGCCTCGGGAACCCCCAGCCCTACAACCCGCGCGGGGCGGCCCCGGGAACCCGGGGCCCGCAACCCGGCGCTCGCCCCGGGGACTCAGGCGGTGACCTCGATAATGCGGTACCCCTTCTTCGACGCGTACCTCCGCGCCGCCATCCCCTGGGACACCAGCCACGCCACCAGCGAGTCCGCCCCGAGGTTGCGCTGGACCACCAGGTACGCGGCGCCCCCCGGAGCCAACAGGGACAGCCAGTCGGAGAGCATCCGGCGCATCGCCTCCTTGCCGACGCGCACCGGCGGGTTCGACCATATGGCGTCGAAGCGCACGCCCTCGGAACGGGCCCGCTCCAGCGCCTCGCCCGCATCCATGGCGCTCACGTTGGCCGCGCCATTGGCCCCGGCGTTGCGCTCCGTCAGGTCCAGGGCCCGCGTGTTCACATCGACCGCCCACACACTGGCCCCCGGCGACTCCAGGCCCATGACCACGGCGAGCGGCCCCCACCCGCACCCCAGGTCGAGCAGGGTGCCGCGCCCGGGCAGCTCGGGCGCCTCGGCCAGCAGCTGGCGGGTGCCCAGGTCCAGGCGGGAGGCGGAGAACACCTTCGGGGACACGCGCATCGTGAGCTCGTGGCCGCGCGCGGACACCCTCAACTGGCGCGCCTCCGCGTCCGAAGCGGGGGCCTGGTCGGTGAAGTACTGTTCGTTCACAGAGGAAAGCCTACCCGCCCGCCCCCGCGCGCACGCGCACCCGCGGACGGCGTGCGACACTGGAGGCCCCACCACGACCGGAGGACGCCACATGACCCCCACCCAGTCGGGCGACGACGAGGCCCGCGACGCCCGCATCGACGAGGTCGTGGCGCGCATCCTCTCGCGCCAGGCCCAAGCGCTGTCGTCCACGGCCGGGCAGGACCGCTCCGGCGACGCGGGCGCCATGGAGCGCGAGGCGCGCGCCGCCACCCGCCGCGTCGACACCTCCGCCTCGGACCGGGCGGACATCTCCGAAGTCGAGTACCGCCAGGTGCGCCTCGAGCGCGTCGTCCTGGTGGGCCTGCGCACCACGCAGAGCGAAGAGGAGGCGGAGAACTCGCTGCGCGAACTCGCCGCACTGGCCGAGACCGCCGGATCCCGGGTCATGGACGGCGTCATCCAGCGGCGCTCCCTGCCCGAGCCCGCGACCTACCTGGGGTCCGGGAAGGCCAAGGAGCTCGCCGACATCGTGCGCGCCCACGAGGCGGACACCGTCATCGTCGACGAGGAGCTCGCCCCCTCCCAGAGGCGAGGCCTCGAGGACGTCGTCGACGCCAAAGTGGTGGACCGCACCGCACTGATCCTCGACATCTTCGCCCAGCACGCCAAGTCCCGGGAGGGCAAGGCCCAGGTCGAGCTCGCCCAACTGGAGTACCTGCTCCCGCGCCTGCGCGGGTGGGGCGAATCCATGTCGCGCCAAGCGGGCGGGCGCGTCGCCGGGGGCGCCGGCATCGGCTCCAGGGGGCCCGGCGAGACGAAGATCGAACTGGACCGGCGCCGCATCCGCGCCCGCATGGCGAAACTCAAAGCCGAGATCGCCCGGATGGAACCCGCCAGGCGCACCCAGCGGGGTGCCCGCAGGCGCGGCGGAGTGCCCTCCGTCGCGATCGCCGGGTACACGAACGCGGGCAAGTCGACGCTGCTCAACCGCCTCACCGACGCCGGGGTCCTCGTCGAGGACGCGCTCTTCGCCACCCTGGATCCCACGGTGCGCCGGGCCCGCACAGCCGACGGGCGCGAGTACACGCTGACCGACACCGTCGGCTTCGTGCGCAACCTGCCGACCCAGCTGGTCGAGGCGTTCCGCTCGACCCTGGAGGAGGTGGGGGCGGCCGACGTCCTCCTCCACGTCGTCGACGCCGCCCACCCCGACCCCGCCTCCCAGGTCGAGGCCGTGCGCGCCGTGCTCTCGGGGATCGAGGGCGCGGACCGCGTCCCCGAACTCATCGCCCTCAACAAGGCCGACCTGGCCACGCCCGAGCAGCTCGCCGTCCTGCGCACCGCGTTCCCCGGCTCCGTGGCGCTGTCGGCCAAGACCGGGTACGGAGTCGGGACGCTGAGGGCCGCCCTGGAGGACCTGCTGCCCAGGCCCAGCGTGCTCATCGACGCGGTCATCCCCTACTCCGCGGGCTCCCTGGTCCACCGCGTCCACGAGGAGGGCGAGGTCGAGCGCGAGGAGTACGCGGCCGAGGGCACGCGCCTCGTCGCCCGCGTCGACGAGGCGCTGGCGGCGGCGGTCCGCGCGGCCACGGCGTCCCGCGCCGATGAGTGAGAACCTCGTCGGGGCCTCGGGTGGGGTCCTCGACGACGTGGTGGCCGCGATGGGGGGGACCCCGCGCGAGGGGCAGGCCTCCATGGCGGCCGAGGCGGCGATGGCCATCGAGGAGCGGCGCCACCTCATGGTCCAGGCGGGCACGGGGACCGGGAAGTCGATCGGCTACCTCACGCCCCTGCTCACCCACTGCGCTCTGAACGGGGTGCGCGGCCTCGTCTCGACCGCGACCCTGGCCCTGCAGCGCCAGATCCTCGTCAAGGACGCGCCCGCCGTCGTGGACGCCGTCGCCGCGCGCACGGGCGTGCGCCTGGACGTGCGGGTCCTCAAGGGCTGGAGCAACTACGTGTGCCTGCACCGCCTGCAGGGCGGGCACCCCGCGGAGGGAACCCTCTTCGAGGACCGCGACCCGGGGGCCGGCACCGAGCCCACGGGGGAGCTGGGGCGCCAGATCGTGCGCCTGCGTGAGTGGGCGCGCGCCTCGGACACGGGGGACCGCGACGATTTGGAGCCCGGCGTGCCGGACCGCGTGTGGCACTACGCCTCCGTGGCGAAACCCGAGTGCCTGGGCAGGCACTGCCCCCTGGTCGACGACTGCTTCGCCCAGCGCGCCAGGGACGCGGCCGCCGAGGCGGACGTGGTCATCACCAACCACTCCCTATTCGGCATCAACGCCACCGAGGGCAGTTCCCTCTTCGGCGAGATCGACGCGGTCGTCGTCGACGAGGCGCACGAACTGGCGGACCGCGTGCGCTCCCAGGCCGCCCGCGACATCACGCCCGCCAGGGTCGCGCGCGCCGCCCGCTCCCTGCGCTCCGCCCTGTCCCTGGACGTGTCGGACCTGGAGGAGGCGGGCAACGGCCTGGGCGCGGCGCTGGCGCCGCTGCCCGACGGGCTCCTGGAGAAGCGGCCCGCGGCCCTGGTCGACGCCATGGCCGTGCTCGACGACGCGGTGCGCCGCGCCCAGCAGGAGGTGGGGGAGGCCGAGGCGGACCAGGCCGCCAAGCTCCTGGCGCGCGGCGCCGTGGAGGAGCTGGCGGGCGCCCTCGACGAGTGGGGGAGGGACCCCGACCGCTCCATCGCCTACGTCTCGCGCACCGAACCGGGGGCCGAGCGCCTCACGGTGGGCCCCCTCGACGTGGCCGGGCCGCTCGGCGCCGTCGGCTTCGGCGAGCGCCCTGCGATCCTCACCTCGGCCACCCTGGCGCTGGGCGGCTCCTTCGACTTCATGGCCGCCGAGTGCGGGCTCGCCCTGTCGCCCGCGCCTTGGCACGGCATCGACGTCGGCTCGCCCTTCGACCCGGCGGCCCAGGCGATCCGCTACGTGGCGCGCCGACTCCCCGTGCCCGGCAGGGACGGGCCGCCCCCCGCGGTGCTCGACGAGCTCGTCGAGCTGGCCCAGGCGTCGGGGGGCGGCGTCCTCGCGCTCTTCGCCTCGCGGCGCGGGGCGCAGGCGGGGGCCGAGGCGCTGCGCGGGCGCACGGACTTCGAGGTCCTCGTGCAGGGCGAGGGCACGCTGTCGGCCCTGATCGACCGATTCAGGGACGAGCGGGACTCGTGCCTGGTGGGAACGCTGTCCCTGTGGCAGGGCGTGGACGTGGTCGGGCCGTCGTGCCGCCTGGTCGTCATCGACAAGATCCCCTTCCCGCGCCCCGACGACCCCGTCACGAAGGCGCGCTGCATGGACGTGGAGCGCAGGGGAGGCAGCGGCTTCCGCGCCGTGTCCCTCACGCACGCCGCCCTGCTCATGGCGCAGGGCGCTGGGCGGCTGCTGCGCTCGGACACGGACAGGGGCGTCGTCGCCGTCCTCGACCCGAGGCTGGGGACGAAGCCCTACGGGCGTTTCATCCTGGCGTCCATGCCTCCGATGTGGCCGACGGAGGACCCGCAGGTGGTGCGCGGGGCGCTGCGCAGGCTCAATGCGCGAAAGTAGTGAACATCTCCCCCGGGGAACGGGATAATCTGCAAAAATGAGAGGGAAGCCTCACCTCGAAGGAGCCATTGTGGAATCCAAAGCACAGACCCTCTACCCGTCCAAGTCCTCCGGGCGCCCGTCGAAGATCGCCATCGTCGGCGCGGGAGCGGTCGGCACGGCCGTCGCCTACGCGTGCGCTATGCGCGGCGACGCGCGGTCGATCGTCCTCCAGGACATCAACAAGCCCAAAGTCGAGGCCGAGGCGCTCGACATCGCCCACGGCATCCAGTTCACGCCCTGCGGCTCCGTCGAGGGCTCCGACGACGTGGAGATCGTCCGCGGCGCGGACCTCATCATCGTCACCGCCGGGGCCAAGCAGCAGCCCGGACAGTCCCGCCTGGAGCTGGCCGGATCCACGGTCAACCTCATGAAGAAGATCGTCCCGAACCTGGTGGGAGTCGCCCCCGACGCCCGCTTCATGTTCATCACGAACCCCGTCGACGTCGTCACCTACGTCGCCCTCAAGCTCACGGGCCTGCCCCGCAACCAGGTGTTCGGCTCCGGTACCGTGCTGGACACGTCGCGCCTGCGCTACCTGGTCTCGCGCGAGACCGGCGTCGCCACGCAGAACATCCACGCCTACGTCGCGGGCGAGCACGGGGACTCCGAGGTGGCCCTGTGGTCCAGCGCCGAGATCGGCAACGTGCCGCTGTCCCAGTGGGGGCCGACCCTGAGCGGGCGCGTCTTCGACGCCGAGCTGCGCAAGTCCATCGCCACCGACGTCGTCCAGAGCGCCTACAAGATCATCGAGGGCAAGGGCGCGACCAACTACGCGATCGGCCTGTCCGCGTCGAACATCGCGGGCGCCGTCCTGCGCGACGAGCAGCGCGTCCTCACCGTCTCCACGCTCCTGGAGGACTGGGAGGGCATCTCCGACGTGTGCATGGCCGCCCCCACCCTGGTGGGCCGTGACGGCGCGGGCCGCGTCCTCAACCCGCCGCTCACCCTCAACGAGCGCGACGGCCTCACCGCCTCCGCCGAGCGCCTGCGCAAGGTCGCCCGGGACCTCGGTTTCTGACGGCCCGAGGGCAGCGCGCCCGTCGATCGCCGTTCGCCGTCCCCACTCGCGATGCGGGTGGGGACGACGGCTCTCCGGGCCGGGACTCGGGCGCAGGGCCCGGTTGGTCGGAGGGGAGCAGCTGCCCCGGGACCCGCTTCACAACGAGCGGATGACCGTGACGACCTTGCCGAGCACCGTGGCGCCGTCACCGGGGATGGGCGCGTAGTCCTCGTTGTGCGGCAACAGCCACACGTGCCCCCCCGAGCGGCTGAACTCCTTGACGGTGGCCTCCCCGTCGATCATGGCGGCGACGAAGTCGCCGGACTGGGCGTCGGCCTGGGCGCGGACGACCACGTAGTCGCCGTCGAGGATGCCCGCGTCCACCATGGACTGGCCCGACACCTCCAGCATGAACAGGTCCCCGCGGCCCGTGAGGCGCGTGGGCAGGGCGAAGACGTCCTCGACGTGCTGCTCGGCGGTGATGGGGGAGCCCGCCGCGATCCGTCCCACCAGGGGCACCGCGCCGGAGTCGGAGTCGGCGTGCCCGACGGGGACCTCGACGGTGACCACTCCGGCGCCCGCGGGCGGGCTGCCGACTCCCAGGAGCGCCCTGGCCCGGTCGGTGAGGTCGAGCGCGCGCGGCAGGCCCGCGTGGCGCTCCAAGTACCCCCCGGCCTCGAGGGAGTCGAGGTGGTGCTTGATCGTGGAGGGCGAGGCGAGTCCGACGCGGAGCGCGATCTCGCGCACAGAGGGCGGGAAGCCGTCCCGCGTGAGCTTGTCGTTGATGACGCGCAGGATCTCGGTCTGCCGGTGGCTGAGCTCGTTGGCGGGCACCGCTGGCTCCTCTCGCTGGGGCGCGACGCAGATGCGTGTGCCATGGCGTGGACTAGTCACCATCAAGGATAGGTGAACAACCGGCCAGGATGAAACACGTGTTCGAGCGGGTCGCGCCATTCGCGTCCCCATCGTGGTATCGTACAGGTGTTCGACGAACAGATGTTCGATGGTGTGAATTGGAGGAAGACCATGAGTGCCCAGACCGTGATCGCAACGGCACCGGCCCCCGGCGCGCCCGCGGGCGGCGGGGCGAGGGTGATCGACATCCGCAGCGCTCCTTCCGTGCGCCGCAGGCTCGCGGCGGAGGGGCTGGAGGATCCGGCGGCGCGCCGCGCGCCCGTCCGCCCCAGGAGCGCCCGCCCCGCCCTCACCCCCCGCTCCTTCGTGGTCGGCTCCCTGGCCGCCGTCGCACTGCTGCTGGGCAGCGCGGGGCTCGGGGCGCTCATGCGGCCCGCCGCCTATGACGGCCCGACCTACACCCACGCCGTGACGGCGGGGGAGTCCGTGTGGTCGCTGGCGCAGTCCGTCCGCACTTCCCGCCCCCTCGACGAGGTCGTCGCCGACATCGAGCGGCTCAACGGCGTCGACGGCGCCCTGCGGGTCGGGCAGGTCGTGGTGCTCCCGGCCCGCTGAGGGAGCCGGGTCCTGGGCCGACGATCTGCGCGGGAACATCCGTCCTGCCCGCCCGCTGGGGGGTTTGGCCCGGTGCTGCGGTGGGCCCGACGTGTTGCGCCTGTGGCGCCCGTGGGGATGGACCGTGTAGCGTTGGAGTGTGCACTGCCCTTTCTGTCATAACGCGGACTCGCGAGTGGTCGATACGCGCATCGCGGACGACGGCGCCTCCATCCGCCGCCGCAGGGAGTGCGGTGCCTGCAAGAAGCGCTTCACCACGCTGGAGACCTCGTCGTTCCAAGTCGTCAAGCGCTCAGGGGTGGTCGAGCCCTTCTCCAGGAACAAAGTCGTCTCGGGCGTGAAGAAGGCGTGCCAGGGAAGGCCGGTCACCGACGACCAGTTGGCGCTGCTCGCCCAGCAGGTGGAGGAGAACCTGCGCCAGACCGGGGTCTCCAACGTCTCCACCAACGAGGTCGGCAAAGCGATCCTGCCGTTCCTGCGGGACCTCGACGTCGTCGCCTACCTGCGTTTCGCCTCCGTGTACCAGGCCTTCGACACCCTCGACGATTTCGCGGCGGCCATCGAGGAGTTGCGCGAGCGGCAGGCGGGCACCGCGCCCAAACCGCGCCGCCCCCGTGGGCGCAAGCAGAAGAAGGAGCCCGAGCAGGGGCCCACGCTCCTCGACAGTTAAGGCCGCCCGGCGGACACTGGCCCCGGTCGCCGACGTGGGCCCTGTCGATCCGCTGCTGGCGCGCCCACCCGGGGTCCACAGAGGCGCGCGCCCCGATGAGGGGCCGTGGGCGGGACCGGCCGCGCGCCGTGCCGCTGCGCCCGGGACTCAATCCCGCTGCTGGCCCCGCTGCTGGCGGTCCTCCGGCGAGGTGATCCTGCGCAGTGCGTCAGTGGCGCCCCGCGCGGCCCCGCGCGCGGCCTCCCCGACGGCGTCGCGGGCCCCCTCCACAGCGCCCCGGGCGCCCTCAACGGCCCCCTTGGCCGCTTGGATCGCACCGCCCGTCATCCCGGTGATCTGCTCGCGCACTTTCTTTCGCATGACCTTGCCCAGCTGGGAGCGGGGCAACTCGCTCATGACGACCAGCTGGCGGGGCAGCGCGTAGTGGGCGATGGACTTCTCCGCCCACTCGCGGATGTCGGCCAGCGTCACGGAGGCCCCCGCCTCGAGGACGATGGCGGCCACCACGTCCTCGCCCGACGAGGACGAGGGGATGCCGACGATGGCGACATCGCGCACGCCCGGCATCGTGCGCACGGCCTCTTCGACCTGGGAGGGGTAGACGTTGAAGCCCGAGGAGTTGATCATCTCCTTGCGCCGGTCCGCCATGTAGATGAAGCCGTCGCGCAGGCGCACCAGGTCCCCGGTGCGCAGCCAGCCGTCCACGAAGCACGCCTCCGTCTCCTCCGGCTGGTTCCAGTACCCGGAGAACACCTGCGGGCCGCGTGCCAGCAGTTCCCCGACCTCGCCGTCCGCGACATCGCGGGACGGGTCCTCGGGGTCGACGATGCGGACCTCGGTGGAGGGGTAGGCGATTCCGAGGGCGCCCCTGGCCCGGGTCGAGGCCAACGGCGAGCCGAGGATGATGGGGGAGGCCTCGGTCATCCCGTAGCCCTCGATCATGAGGCCGCCGGTCGCCTCCTCCCACGCGTCGGCGAGCTCGTGGGACAGGGGCATGGCGCCCGACAGGGAGAAGTGGATGGAGGAGAGGTCGGACCCCATCTGCTTGGCGGTCGCCAGCAACCGCTGGTACATGGGCGGGACCCCCAGGAAGAAGGTGCACGGCAGGCGCTTCTGGGAGGTGAGGATCATCGCCTGGTCGAACTTGGGGAACATCGCGATGGTGGCGCCCATGCGCAGGCCGGCCAGGAAGCCGATCGTGAAGCCGAAGGCGTGGAACAGCGGCAGGACGCAGTAGAACACCTCCGCGCCCTCGTGGAGGACGGGGACCCAGTCGATGGACTGCTCGACGTTGGCGATGAGGTTGCGGTGGGTGAGCGCGGCCGCCTTCGGGACGCCGGTGGTCCCCCCGGTGTGGATGAGGAGGGCGATGTCGCCCGGGGAGGCGGGGCACGCGCCCTGCCGCGCCTCGGCGCGCGCGACCTCCTGGTCCCAGCGGCGCGCCCAGGCGGGCACGCGGGCTGCCAACTGCTCGCGGCGCTCCCGGGCGGCGCGCAGCGGCAGGCGCACCAGGAACTGCGAGGCGCGGGGGAGGGCGCGGACGAGGTCCATCGCGAACACGGTGTGCCCCGGATCCAGGAAGGACAGCTTCTCCAAGGACTTCGTCCAAGCGATGGTGGTGCGGGCGCCGTGGGCCTCGTACTCGCCGCGCAGCTCCGCGGCGGGCGCCAAGGGGTTGTGCTCGACGACGACGGCTCCCAGGGCCATGGCGCCGAGGACGGCCACGGCGTGCTGCGGGCAGTTCGGCATGACGAGGGCGACGCGGTCGCCGGGGCGGACCCCGGCCGCCGCGAGCGCGCCCGCGGCCTTGCGCATCTGGACGACCAGTTCGGCGTAGGTCGTCTGGCGGGAGAAGAAGTCGATCGCCGCCCGCTGCGGGTAGCGGCCCGCGACCTCCTCCACCATCGCGGGGATGGTCGTCTCGGGGACCTCGATGGTCGCGGCTACGCCGGGGGCGTAGAGCGAGCGCAGCTGGGTGGTCAGATCCATCGTGCCTCCTCGGTCGCGGTCGGTGCCTACGTTACCGTAGGTTCGCTCCGATCACGCCAGCAACCGCGCACAGTCGCGCACATCACTAACCGTACCGGCGCGCCGACCGGCTCCGCCCGCCTGGCCGCCCCGGTGCGCCGCGCGTCTCCGCCCGCCCGGGCTCTCAGCGCAGGGGCGTCACGATGAGGCGGATCGTCGAGTCCAGGGCCTCCAGGCGCGCCAGTGCCGCCTCGTCCAGCGGGGAGGACACGTCGGTGAGGACGTAGCCGGTCGCCCCGGAGGTCGACAGGATCTGCCCGTCCACGTTGGCCCCGGCGTCGGCGAGGACCTGGTTGACGCGCGCCAGGACCCCCGGGACGTTGGCGTGGATGAGCCGGATTCGGCTGAGGGAGGCGGGGCCGGCCCCGAGTGAGAGGTTGGGCAGGTTCACGCTCATGTCCGTGGAGCCGTTGGCCTCGTAGTCGCTGATCTTGGCGGCCACGAAGCGCCCGATGTCGTACTGCGCCTCCTCGGTGGACCCCCCGATGTGGGGGGTGAGGATGACGTTGTCGAGCAGGGCCAGGTCGGAGGTGAAGGGGTCGCCGTTCTTCTTCGGCTCGTGGGGGAACACGTCGAGGGCGGCTCCCGCCAGGTGCCCCGAGCACAGCGCCTCGTGGAGCGCGTCGACGTCGACGATGAAGCCCCGCGACAGGTTGAGGAACAGCGCCCCGGTCTTCATCATCGCGAACTCGCGCCGCCCGATGAGATCCGTGTTCGCCTCCTGCCCGTCGACGTGGATGGAGACGACGTCCGCCTCGCGCAGCACCGACTCCATGGTGGGCATCTGGGTGGCGTTGCCCAGGGCGAGCCGCTCCGCGGAGTCGTAGAAGATGACGTTCATCCCCATCGCCTCGGCCAGCACGGACAACTGGGTGCCGATGTTGCCGTAGCCGATGATCCCCAGGGTGTGCCCGCGTACCTCGTGCGCGCCGTCGGCGCTCTTGTCCCACACGCCCCGGTGCAGGCGGGAGTTCTGGACCGTGACGCGGCGGGACAGGTCGATGATCTCGCCGATGGCCAGCTCCACCACGGAGCGCGTGTTCGAGTAGGGGGCGTTGAACACGCCGATCCCCAGGCGCGTCGCCGCCTCCAGGTCCACCTGGTTCGTGCCGATGCAGAACGCCCCGATGGCCCTCAGCCCCGGTCGGGCGGCGAGGACGCGGGCGCCGACATGGGTCTTCGAGCGGATCCCCAGGTAGTCGATGCCGTCGAGGGCGCCGATGAGCTCGTCCTCGTCGAGCGCGCCCGCGTGGCGCACGACCTCGATGCCGTGGGCGGCGAAGACCGAGTCGGCGACGGGGTGGGGGTTCTCAAGGAGCAGTGCGCGAGTCATGGGTCCATCCTGGCAGAGCGGCGCGGCGTTCGCGAAACCCGTCCGCAGCGGGTCCGCGCTCCGGGGCGGGACGAGGCGGGGGACGGGGAACGGGTGCGGTCCGACCTATCGGCAGTGGCGTGGACGAAGCGGGTGCGCTCCGCTCTGCGGCGCGGCCGCCTTGGGGGGTCAGGCCCACTCCTCCATGCCCGCGGGCAGGGCGCGCGAGTGGACGACCCGCACGTCGTGGGTGGCGCGCGTGAGGGCGACGAAAAGGTCCCCGACGCCGTCGGCCAGGATCTCGCAGGGCTCGACGAGGACCACGGAGTCGAACTCGAGCCCCTTGGCCGCCCCGGCCGACAGGACGCCCACCCGGTCCTGAAGGGCCGAGTCGCCATCGGCGTCCGCGCCCCACGCCCTGGCGCGCCGGGCGCCTACGATGACGGCGATACGGCCAGCCCCCGGGCCGTCGGAGGCGTCGAGGCGCGAAGCCGCCCGTCGGACGGCGCGCTGAGAAGCCTCCCACAGGGGGTCGCGCTCGCGGGGCGGCAGCGGGCCCTCGGACGCCCCGGCGGCGTCGACGCGCTCCACCGAGTAGCAGTCGGGCACGTCGCGCACCGCGCGCATCGGGTACATGACCGGTGAGCCCGCGCGCGCCACGACTGCCTGGGCGAGCTCCGTGAGGGCCCGGGGCGTGCGGTAGGACACTGTGAGCACGTACTCCTTCTCCAGGGCGCGCGCCGCCGGCCCCAGTGCCTTCTCCCACGACCCGGGCCTGCGCGCCCCGCGCCCCTGGTCGAGGTCGCCCACCACGGTGAACGAGCGCGACGGGCAGCGGCGCAGCAGCGCGCGCCACTCCATCGCCGTGAGCTCCTGCGCCTCGTCGACCACGACGTGGCCGTACGCCCACGTGCGGTCGTTCGCAGCCCGCTCGGCCAGGGGCGCCCACCCCTCCTGCGGGGAGGCGGACTCGGCGAGCATCTGGGCGGTGACGATGCCCCCGCCCAGGCCCTGGGACTCGATGGCGGCCTGGGCACGGGCGACATCGGCGGCGCCGTCCTGGCGTGCGCGCGCCGCCCCCGGATCGGGCATGGGCCCCAGCAGCTCCTCCAGCTCGTCGATCAGGGCCACGTCCGACACCGTCCACGCCCGGCAGCGCGGGCGCGCGAGGGCCCGCAGTTCGTCGGGGCGCAGGGGCGACCCCGCGCGCCTGTTCGCCTCGGCGAGCACCTCGGGCCTGGCGTACAGGCGCCCGAGCAGGGTCGTCGCGGACGTCGGCATCCACGCCAGGTTGATCGCCCTGCGCGCATCGACGGAGTCGCGGATCTCGGCCAGCCACGCGCTCTTCTCGTCCTTGCCGACGCGACCCTCGGAGTCCGCGCCGCCCGCCTCCTTGGCGAGGCGCACCGCGAGCACGTCCATGAGCTCGCGCGCGAAGCCCTCGCGCGCCATGTTGTGGGGACGGCCGGAGCGCTTCGCGTGGCGCTTGGCGCGATCGACGTCGGAGCGGCGCAGAACGACCCGGCGGTTCCACACGCGCAGCTCCTGGTCGCGCTCCGGCAGCCGCGCCAGGCGCCGGACCGCCTCCCGCAGGATCCCCGCCCAGGCGGGCAGGCCCTTGAGGCGGGCGAGGGCGGGGTCCTCCAGCGCCGTGGCGCTCACGCCCGGCACCAGCGACCCCATGGTCCTGGACACGACCCCCGTCTCGCCCAGGGAGGGGAGAACGGCCTCGATGTAGCGCAGGAATATGCGGGACGGGCCCACCAGGAGCACGCCGGAGCGCTCCAACCGCTCGCGCTGGGCGTAGAGCAGGTAGGCGACGCGGTGCAGGGCGACGGCCGTCTTGCCCGTGCCGGGCCCTCCCTGGACCACCACCAGGCCCCGGTGGGGCGAGCGGATGATCTCGTCCTGCTCGGCCTGTATGGTCGCCACGATGTCGCTCATCCTGCCCTCGCGCGCCGCGTTGAGCGCGCTCATCAGGGCGCCCTCGCCCGCGAGCTCCAAGTCCTGGCCGTGGGGGTCGGAGGCGTCCAGCAGCTCGTCCTCCAGCGCCGTCACCGTGCGCTGGCGCGTCGTGATGTGGCGGCGGCGCACCACGCCGCCCGGCTCCACGGGCGTCGCCTGGTAGAAGGGCTGCGCCGCGGGGGCCCGCCAGTCGATGAGCAGGGGCGACCCGTCGTCCGTGGACATGGAGATCCGCCCCACGTGGCGGACCGTGCGGTCTTTCATGTCGAGGCGCCCGAAGACGAGGCGCTCCTCCACGCCCTCCAGGCGCGCCGCCATGCCGCCCAGGTGCTGGGACAGGGCCTCGCGCTCCGTCCACGCCTGCGCGTTGCCCGCGCCGTGGGCGGAGTGGGCCCTCGCCTGGCGCTCGCGGTACGCGGCGCGCAGGGCGTCGAGGCGCTGGTACGCGCCGTCCACGAAGTCCTGCTCGGGCAGGGGGGAGCGCACGCGCGGCGCGTCGGCGGTCTGCGTGTGCAAGGCGTCCTCCTGCCAGTCGATCCCGGGCCCCCCATTGTCTCGCATTTTCCTCCGATCCGCTGCCGCCTGCGCGATCCCGGGGCCCGACTACGCCACCAGCTCAAAACCGGACACCGGGTGACGCGGGCGCCCCCATACGGGTAGCGTTGACAGTGAAGAAGTGACGGAAGAACTGGTAGTGGAGGCACGATGGATCTGACAGCGCACGATCTCTACGCCGACGGCCCTGCCGTGGGGGCGAAAGCCAGGATCCTCCTCATCCACTTCGACGGGGCGATCGACGCCGGGGGAGCGGGCCGCATGGCGGTCGCCCAGATGCTGCGCTCGCTCCACAACGAGAGGGTCGCCACCTTCGACCCCGACGCCCTCATCGACTACCGCTCCCACCGCCCGGTCACCACCGTGGAGAACTGGGTGTCCACGCAAGTGCGGGTCCCCGAGATCGTGCTCGACCTGGTCGAGGACGACATGGGCCACCCCATCCTGGTGCTCCACGGCGCCGAGCCGGACGCGCGCTGGGAGTCCTTCGCGCGCGCCGTGGGGCACATAGCCGAGAGGTCCGGGGTGGAGATCACGTTCTCGCTGCACGGGGTCCCCTCCGGGGTCCCCCACACGCGCCCCACCCCCGTCCACGTGCAGGCGACCGACTCGTCCCTGCTGCCCGACCAGACGCAGATGGCGAACTACATGCAGTTCCCCTCGCCGCTGTCGACCTTCATCCAGGTGCGCCTCGCCCAGCGCGGCATCGGCGGCATCGCCCTGCTCGGCGCGGTCCCGTACTACATGTCCGACACCGGCTACCCGGCGGCCGCCAGCGCCCTGCTGCGCTCCCTGTCGAAGTTCGCGGACCTGTCCCTGCCCGTCGGCGACCTGGAGCAGGGCGCCGCCCAGGACCAGGAGGCCATCGAGAAACTGGTCGAGGACAACCCGGAGATCTCCCACACCGTGGGCGCGCTGGAGGAGCACTACGACGCATGGAGCGGCCAGGGAGGGGCGATCCCCCTCAGTTCCCTGGGCAAGCGCGCCACCGCGACGGCCGCCGAGGACGCCAAGTCCGCCAAGGACATCGGCGACGTCATCGAGGCCTACCTGGCGCAGGTGACCCGCGCGAAGGACGTGGCCGTCGGCGAGGGAGCCCCCCATGCCCGCGGCGCGGCGGCCGCGTCCGCACCGGAGGAGTCCGCGCGCCCCGACACCCTCGAGGACGTCCTGGCCCGGGTGGAGGCCCGCCGCAGGGGCGAGAACGGCGGCGGGACGCGCGCCCCCAGGCACCGGGCCTGACGGCGGGCCGGCGGGGGGCTGAGGGGACGCAGCGGCGCGCGCCTGGGAGGGCTGGGCGCCGGCGCCCCGATTGCCCCAGCGGAACCGCCGATGGCGGGGCAGGCGCGCGGCGAGCCGCTGCCCGTCCTCACCGGGACGGGCCCGGTGGACGCGGCGCCGGAGCAGCGCCCGTGCCGGGAGCCGGCCCCCGCCTCGTGCGCCCCAGGGCTAGGCGGGCGGCCACTGCGCGGAGGCGTCGAGGGGCGGGCGGGTGCCCGCGGCCCAGCGCCGGACCTCGCCGGGGCGCCAGAGACGCGCGGGCAGGGGCAGGCGCCGCAGCGCGCGGTCCAGGGCGTCGGCGTCGAACTCGCCGCCGTTGACCCCGATGGCGACGACGTTCCCGAGCCGGCCCCCCCGGCCCACCTTCGGGTCCTGCACCGTGAGCACCAGGGGGAACTCCTCCAGGACCGCCGCGACATCCCGGTGCGCGTTCGCGCCGCCGCCGTGGGCGCAATTGAGCAGGTACAGGCCCCCCGGGCGCAGGGCCCGGGCCACGGCGGCCGCGCACTCGCGGGTGCGCAGGTGCTCGGGCACGGCGCCGCCGACGAAAGCGTCGCGCACGACCACGTCCCACGCCCCCGGGCGCGCCGCGTCCACGACCGCGCGCCCGTCCCCCACCCGGATCCGCACCCGGGGGGAGCGGGGGATGGGGAAGTGCTCGCGGACCCGCTGCGCCAGGAGCGCGTCCACCTCGACGCACACCTGCCGGGAGCCCGGGCGCGCGGCCTCCCAGGCGCAGGCGAGCGCGCACGCCGCTCCTCCCAGGTGGAGGGCGCGCACGGGCCCGGGCGGGGGCAGGGCCGCCCCGAGCGCGCAGGACATGTGCTGCATGTACTCGAACTCCAGGTACGAAGGGTCCGAGGCGTCAACGGCCGACGACTCCACGCCGTCCAGCAGCAGGGTCGCCCGCGGGCCGTCCCACCGGATCTCGGCGTGCCCCAGGTCCGTGGGGAAAAACACCGTTGAAGTCGAAGAAGCGCGAGCCATGGGACACACTGTAACCGCACCCCGGACGAGGAGGAACCATGTCGAACGCCCCACGCGACACGCGAGGCGCCCGCTGGTGGGGCGACGACGACTCGGCTGCGCCGATACTCCACGTGGACATGGACTCGTTCTTCGCCCAGGTCGAGCTGCGGGAGAACCCGTCGCTGGCGGGCGCGCCGCTCATCGTGGGCGGGCACGGCAACAGGGGAGTGGTCACCAGCGCCACCTACGGGGCGCGGGCGCGGGGCGTGCGCGCCGGAATGCCCATCGGCCGCGCCCGGGCGCTGTGCCCCGCGGCGAACGTCGTGCCCGGCAGGCACGGCCTCTACCGGCGCTACTCCCAGGCGGTCATGGGGGTGCTCTCCTCCATCACCCCCGTCGTCGAGCAGGTCAGCATCGACGAGGCCTTCCTCGACGTGTCGGGGGCGCGCCGCCGCCTCGGACCGCCCGTCGCGATCGCCCAGAGGATCCGCGCCGAGATCCGCGGGCGCGTCGGCCTTCCCGCCTCGGTGGGCATCGCCGCCACCAAATCCGTGGCGAAGATCGCCTCGTCGAACGCCAAGCCCGACGGCCTGCTGCTCGTCCCCGAGGCGGCGACCGTGGACTTCCTGCGGGGCCTGCCCGTCGGCGCGCTGTGGGGAGTCGGCGGCAAGACCGGCGCCGTCCTCCAACGCGAGGGCATCGACACCGTCGGCCAGCTGGCGGACCTGCCCCTCGCCAGGCTGGCGCGCCTCGTGGGGACCGCGTCCGCCCACCACCTCCACGACCTCGCATGGGGCATCGACACCAGGCGCGTGGGAGGCGGCGGGGAGGAGAAGTCCGTGTCCACCGAGCGAACCTTCGACGACAACGTCCACGACCGCGCCGGCATCGAACGGTTCATCGTCGCCGCCTCCCACGACTGCGCGAGGCGCTTGCGCGCCGCCGACATGGTCGGGTGGGGGGTCGCGATCAAAATGCGGGACGGGGCGTTCCACACCATCACCCGTTCCGCCGCCCTGGCCGCGCCCACGGACGTGGGGCGCGAGATCGCCCAGGCGGCCGGCGCCCTGTTCGCGCGGCTCCCCATCCCCTCGGGCGGAGTGCGCCTGTTCGGAGTGCGCGTCGACAGGCTCCAGGCCAGGTCATCGGGGGTGGCCACCCCCCTCGACGGGGACGACAGGCCGGCCAAGAGCGAGCGCGCGATGGACAGGATCCGTGAGAAATACGGGGACGCCAGCCTCAGGCCCGCCACCTTGTTGGAATCCACGGGCCAGACGGGGTCGTCCCCAGGGGCGGAAACGCATTAAACTAGAACCACCAGACGCGCAAGAGAAGGTGAGTCCCATGGCTCTGACAGACTACGAGAAGAAAGTCCTCGAGCAGATGGAAGCCGAGCTCGCCGCGGAGAGCCCGGGGCTCGCCAAACAGATGAGCGCGCCGGCCCCGCAGGAGCGCGGCCCTCTGGCGCCCAGGCGGATCGCCGCGGGGGGAACGGTTCTGGTCATAGGGCTGCTCGTCCTCATCGGGGCCGTCTCACTGGGCTACTCGGCCGCCTCGCTGGCCCTCGGCGTCGTCGGATTCGCCTTGATGACGACGGGGATCCTCTACGCCCTGTCCCGTCCGAAGGGCACGGGCCCCGCCCGCCAGGCGAAGACCCCCAAGCGCGAGGAGAAGCGGGGCTGGGACTCCTTCATCGAGGACCAGGAGCGGCGCTGGGACGACCGCCGCGACAACGACTGACACTGCGACCGGCTTCCAGCCCGCGCCGCTGCGGGGTGGGGGCCATTGACACTGCGACCGGCTTCCAACCCGCGCCGCTACGGGGTGGGGGCCATGGCCCTGGGCTCGGCGCGCAGGGCGTTGCAGCCATCCGCGCGTCGCGGAGCGGGGGCGCTGTGGTCGTGCGCTCCCGGGAGGGTGAGGGAGGCGCCATGTCGGCCGAGGCATGTCCGCATTGGGGTGGACAACGGGTCATTGGGGTGGGCAGCAGGTCATTGGGGTAGCCAATTCGCCTACCCCGATGGGTGGTTTCCTGCTCCGATGCGGATCGCCTGCTCCGATGCGGATCGCTGCGCCCGGGAAGGCAGCGCCGGAGGCCAGTCGGCATGTCGACGGCCCACCGCACTCAGCCACGGGGGCGGCGCGAGGGGGCGCTCTCCACCCCTTCCCCAACCTTCCTCCACCGGGGCCTAGCGGCGTGGGGGCGGCGGCTCGGGCGCAGGGGATCGGCTGGCGGCTGAGGCGGTCCGCATAGGGGCGGCGCGAGGGGGCGCCCTCCACCTCCCTCCAATGGGTCCGGCTGTTGGGGCTCGCACGATGTTGTGTTGGGTGGTCTCGGTCCTTGTGCGCGCAACCGGGGGCTGCGCGCAAAGGAGGGGCGCCCAGCGCCACTGTGCCCCGCTGTGGTCGGGGCGGCTTTGCAGCGCTTAGGTGTTGTGGGCCGTGTGGTCTGGTTCCGGTTCTTCGTGCGCGTGGTTGTGGGGAGGGGCTGTGTGTGCGGTTCGTTGTCGGTGTTTGTGCGGCTTCTCGCTCCGCGCTGGGGGATCCGCCCGCGGTTGTGGCACTTAGTGCGCCGTGTTGCGGGATCCGCCCGCGGTTGCGGCACTTAGTGCGCCGTGTTGCGGGATCCGCCCGCGGTTGCGCCGCTTAGCGCGTCACTGCGCCACTTAGCCTGCCGTTGCACCACTTAGGCCCGGGCGGGCCCTGGTTCTCCCGGCGTGTCGGGGGCCTAAGTGGTGCGGGCAGTGCCTAAGTGGTGCAGGTGCAGGTGCAGGTGCAGGTGCAGGTGCAGGTGCAGGGCGTGTTGTGCGAGTCGTTCGAGCCGGTGGCCGGTGCCGGTGATGCGGGTGGTGGCTTGGTGCCGGGCGGCGGGAGCCCGGTGGCGCTCGGGGTGGTTGGAACAGCGTTCGGCGGCGCTGCGGTAGCGGTGGGCGATGGGGCCAGAGGCTGGCGTGCGCCGGGTGGGGCTTTCGGCCCGCCGATCGACCGCCTGGTCGGCTCTGACGGGGGTCGAGGCCCCGCGTGGCGGGCGCGGCCGACCCCGCCATGAGCAGGCCTTGTCGGGGGCGCCCGAGTCGGACGCGCACACCCTGCCCCGATCCCGGCCCGCCGCGCACGCGGGCCCCTGCAAGTGGACACGTCCACGGACACCTCCCGCCCGGGTCCACCGGCGGCATCGGCTATGGCGACCAGCTCGGGCCCTGCGCGTTGCCGCGCCCGGGAAGGCAGCGCCAGAGGCCAGTCGGCATGTCGACGGCCCAGCGCACTCCGCCGCAGGGGCGGCTAGGGGGCGCCCTCCACCCTCCTCCCCACCTTCCTCCACCGCTTGCCCCACTTCCCTCCCCATCCCCGTTGCCGCGGCCGCAGGACCGCCCAGGATCGTTGGAATCCCGACGGAATGGGGCCGTCACCTCTGGGGGCGGCGGGATCCGTGCGACGCGCCGGGAGGAAAAGTGTGTGATAACTTTCCCCACTTTGCTCCACCAAGAATTTTCCTTGGAAATACGCGTGTTTCTAAAGTGAAATATGGTGACACGCCCGTGACCTCGCCGTAATATTTGCTGGTGGTGGGGTAAAGTGGGGGAAAGTTCCGAAGAGGGGAGGGGGTGGCATGTTCCTCGGTACGTACGAGCCCAAGCTCGACGACAAGGGGCGCATGTTCCTCCCAGCTCGTTTCCGCGAGGACATGGAGGGCGGTATCGTCCTCACCCGCGGACAGGAGCACTGCGTGTACGCGTTCCCCGCTGCGGAATTCGAGAACATGACCGCTGAGCTGCGCCGCGCGCCCCTGTCGTCGAAACAGGCGCGCGACTGGATCCGCGTCATGCTCTCGGGCGCGTACAAGGAGGTTCCAGACAAGCAGGGGCGGATCTCCGTCCCGGCCGACCTGCGTAAATACGCGGGCCTGGACCGCGAGCTCACCGTCATCGGCGCGGGCTCGAGGGCCGAGATCTGGAACTCCTCAGCCTGGCGCGAGTACCTCGCCGTCCAGGAGGAGGTCTTCTCCAGTACTGCGGAAGAGGTCATTCCCGGGATGTTCTAACCCGTGCGTCCAGGTCTCCGCCCGCTGCTCCGACATCACTTCCCCGGTGGCGGAAAGCGGTAGGGGACCTGGGTGGACGGGCTGTGTACAAGGCCGCCAAGGAGGCGCACATGGACGAGGCACAGGGTGCATCGCACGCTTCGTCGCGCCACACGGAGCACTCTTACAACATTTGTACCACCCGTAACGCGGCGGAGCTCCACACCCCGGTCCTCCTCGACGAGTGCCTCGACATGCTGGCCCCCGCGATCGAGGGCCCCGGTTCAGTGCTCATCGACGCGACCCTGGGGATGGGGGGCCACACCGAGGGCGCGCTGCGGCGCTTCCCCGGCCTCGTCGTCATCGGCATCGACCGCGACCCCGAGGCCGTCGCCCTCGCCAGCAAACGCCTGGAGGGCTTCGGCCCCCGCTTCCTCGCCGTGCGCGCCACCTACGACTCCATCGGCCAGGTGGTCGCCGACCACGCTCCGCGGGGGGAGGCCGACGGGGTGCTCATGGACCTCGGCGTCTCCTCCCTCCAGCTCGACGACGCGGAACGGGGCTTCTCCTACTCCCAGGACGCGCCGCTCGACATGCGCATGGACCCCACGCGCGGGGTGAGCGCCGCCGAGCTGCTGGCCACCGCCCCCCAGGAGGAGATCACCCGGATCCTCAAGGCCTACGGGGAGGAGCGCTTCGCCCCGCGCATCGCCAGGCTCGTCGTCGCCAGGCGCGGCGCCCAGCCCCTGACGCGCACCGGCCAACTGGTCGACATCGTCCGCGAGGCCATCCCGGCCCCTGCCAGGCGCACGGGCGGGAACCCCGCCAAACGCACCTTCCAGGCGCTGCGCGTGGCCGTCAACGACGAGCTCGCCATCCTCGAGCGGGCGCTGCCCGCCGCGCTGGCGTCCCTGCGCGTGGGAGGGCGCCTGGTCGTCGAGTCCTACCAGAGCCTGGAGGACCGGATCGTGAAGAACGTGCTGCGGAGCGGATCGACCGTCTCCGCTCCCCCCGGACTGCCCGTCGTCCCCGACGAGGCGCGCCCCAGGCTGGCGCTCCTCACCCGCGGGGCCGGCCGGGCGCCCGCAAGCGAACAAGAGAAGAACCCCCGTTCGGCCTCCGTGCGCCTGCGCGGAGCCGAGCTCATCCGACCGTGGAAGGAACACCAATGAGCGCAGCAACCGCAACCACTCGCCCGGCGCCCCGCCCCGAGCTCCGCCGCGACGAGGCCAGGGAACTGCGCATCGTCGAGGGCAAGCGCCCCCGCCGCTCCGTGCTCATGGGCACCATCGCGGTCGTCGCCGTGGCCATCGCCGCAGTGGTCGTCTCGATGATCCTCAACACGCGCATGGCGCAGACCGCCTTCGAGATCCGCGAGCAGCAGCTCCAACTCAACGAGCTCGAAGCGCAGTCGTGGGCCCTGCGGGCGCAGCTCGACGAGGCCGCCTCGCCCAGCGCGCTGGAGGCGGCGGCGAGGGCCAATGGCATGGTCCCCGCAGGTCCCACTGGGTTCATCACCCTGGGAACGGGTACTGTCGAAGGCGGTAAGCCCGCCCAGTGAGTAAGGAGGTCCGGGTGTCCCTGACCTACAGCAGATCCCGGGGGATCCTCTACACCATCGTCGTCTTCCTGGTCGCGTGCTCGATGCGCCTCGTCTACCTGCAGATCATCGCCGGGCCGACGCTGGCGGCGGAGGGCCAGTCCATCAGAACGCACTCCAGCGAGGTCGCCGCCAAACGCGGCTCCATCACCGACGCGACGGGAGTGGTCCTGGCGGATTCGATCCTCACCTACGACATCGCGGTGAACCAGGTCAACATCCGCGCCTACGTCCACGAGGACGACAACGGCGACGAGGTGGGCCGGGGCCCCGCCGAGGCCGCCCGCCAGCTGGCTCCCCTGCTCGGCATGGACGAGGCCGAGCTCGGGGGCCGGCTGCTGGGCGACTCCACCTACGTCTACCTCAAGCGCAACGTCGACGCGGTCACCTACCGGCAGATCCGGGCCCTGGACATCCACGGCATCGAATGGGAGGCCGTGTACCAGCGCTCCTACCCCAACGGGAACGTGGCGGCGCCACTCATCGGCACGGTCAACGCCGAGGGGCAGGGGTCGTCGGGGCTGGAGTCGCGGTTCGACGACCTCCTCACCGGCAGGCCGGGCGAGGAGGCGTTCGAGACCGCGCCCAACGGGGCGATCATGCCGGGAGGCAAGCGGACCACCGTCGAACCCGTCAACGGGGGGAGCCTGCAGACGACGATCCACGCGGACCTGCAGCACCAGATCCAGGACATGCTGGACGCCCGTGTCAGCCGCCACCAGGCCGAGTGGGGGACCGTCGTCATCGAGGACATATCCACGGGGCAGATCCTGGTGATGGCGGACTCGGACTCCACCCCGCCGGACAACGCCAAGCCCCAGCCGGTCGCCGGCGTGCAGTACGCCTTCGAGCCCGGCTCGGTGGGCAAGCTCGCCACCATCGCCGCGGGACTGGACTTCGGGACCATCACGCCCACGAGCGTCTTCGACGTGCCCTACTCCCTGGACTACGCCGACGCGGGCGGGCCCATCACCGACTACCACCAGCACGGCACCGAGGCGCTCACCGCCACCGGGATCCTGGCGGAGTCGTCCAACACGGGCACCGTCCTGATCGGCGAGACCCTCTCCGACGCCCAGCGCCGCGACATGATGGAGCGGATGGGCTTCGGCGCGGGCACCGGGATCGAGCTGGCGGGAGAGTCCCCCGGGCTGGTGGGCGAGCAGTGGCAGGGGCGCGACCACTACGTGACGATGTTCGGGCAGGCCTACATGGTCACGGCCCTGCAGGAGGTGTCGATGCTGGCCGCCATCGGCAACGGCGGGACGCGCCTGAGCCCGCACCTGGTCAAGTCGTGGACGAACGCCGACGGCACGGTGGAGGCCCCCGAGGCCGACGAGCCCGTCCAGGTCATGGGGGCCTCCACGGCGGCCCAGCTCCTGTCCATGATGGAGTCGGTCGTCGAGGACAAGAACGGCACAGGGGCGGCCGCGAAGGTCGAGGGCTACCGCCTCGGTGTGAAGACCGGCACGGCCGACATCGTGGTCAACGGCCAGGAGGGCATCGTCTCAACGACTGCGGGCATCATCCCCGCCGACGCCCCCCGCCTGGCGATCTCCGTGGTGCTCTACAATCCGAAGGTGGACGTCATCTCCTCGGACTCGTCGGCGCCGCTCTTCGGCGATGTCGCGCGCACCGCGGTGAACAACCTGGGCATCCCGGCCTCGTCGACCCCGGCGGAGCTGTACCCCTCGAAACCCCAGTGACGTCGATTCCAAGGCTTGGAGGAAACACATGCAGCGCAGCGCAACGTGGATCGCGGAAGCGACCCGGGGCGTCGTCCACGGGCCGGACGTCTCCGCCAACGGCCCCGTCGTCACCGATTCGCGCGAAGCGGCCCCCGGCGGGGTCTACGTGGCGCGCAGGGGGGAGAACGCCGACGGCCACGACTACGTGGCGTCCGCCGCCCGCGCCGGCGCCGTGTGCGCCCTGGTCGAGCGCGTCGTCGACCTGTCCGATTGCCCGCCGATCACCCAGGTCGTGGTCGGGGACGCCACCGGGGCCCTGGGGGACCTGGCGCGCGCCCACCTGGAGGCGCTCCGCGCGGGGGGCGCCATCGACGTCGTGGCCGTCACCGGGTCGGTCGGGAAGACCACCACGAAGGACCTGCTCCTGCAGGTGCTCTCCGCCGACGCCCCCACCGTCGCCCCCAGGCTCTCCTTCAACAACGAGGTCGGCCTGCCCCTGACCGTGCTCACCGCCGACGAGTCCACCCGCCACCTCGTGCTGGAGATGGGCGCGTCGGGCCCCGGGCACATCGCCTACCTCACGCGCATCGCGCCCCCCGATGTCGCCATCGAGCTGGTCGTCGGCCACGCGCACATGGGCGGGTTCGGATCCGTGGCCGGGGTCGCCGAGGCGAAGGCCGAGCTCATCGACGGGTCCCGCCAGGGCGCCACAGCCGTCCTCAACGCGGACGACCCCAACGTCGCCGCCATGGCCCCGCGGGCCAAGGGCCCCGTCGTGCGCTTCTCGCCCAGCGGCGCCGGCGCCGCCGACGTGGTCGCCGAGGACGTGCGCGTGGACGCCGCCGGCCGGGCCTCCTTCACCCTGGCAGCCCCCGAGGGCAGGGAGCCCGTCTCCCTGGCCCTCGTCGGCGCCCACCACGTGGCCAACGCGCTGGCAGCGGCCGCCGGGGCGCGCGCGCTCGGCCTGGGCCTGCCCCTCATCGCGCGGGCCCTCAGCGGGGCGCGGGCGCTGAGCCCCCACCGCATGGACGTGCGCGGCCTGCGTATCGGCGCGGTCCCCCTGACCCTCATCGACGACTCCTACAACGCGAACATCGACTCGATGCGGGCGGCCGTCGCCGCACTGGAGGCCATCGGGAAGGGGCGGCGCACCATCGCCGTCCTGTCCGAGATGCTCGAGCTCGGCGAGGACAGCCCCGCCACCCACCGCGCCGTCGGCGCGATGCTCTCCGGGGCGGGGGTCGACGCCCTCATCGGCTTGGGCCGCGACGCGCACTACTACAGCGAGGGCGCCGCGTCCGTGCCCGACCGCGTCCTCGTCGAGGATCCGGGCGCCGCGCTGGCGGCCGTCCTCGACCGGCTCACCGACGACTGCGTCGTCCTGGTGAAGGGCTCTTACAACTCGTATTCATGGCAGGTGGCCGACGGCCTCCTGGAGGAGGCGACCACCCGATGATCGGTCTGATTGCGGCGTTCGTTATCGCGATGGCCATCTCCATCAGCGGAACGCCCCTGCTCATCCGCTACCTCATCACCCACCAGTACGGCCAGTTCATCCGCCAGGACGGCCCGACCCAGCACCTCACCAAGAGGGGCACGCCCACCATGGGCGGCCTGGTCATCATCATCGCGGCGGTGGTCGCCTGGCTGGCGGGCTCCTTGATCACCGGGGTGGGCCCGTCGTGGTCCGGAGTGCTCCTGGTCTTCCTCTTCGTGGGCCTGGGCGCCATCGGCCTGCTCGACGACGGCATCAAGATCATGCGCCAGCGCTCGCTCGGCCTGCACCCCAGCGGAAAGATAGCCGGCCAGGTGGCAGTCGCCTCCCTCTTCGCCGTCGGCACCCTGGTCGGCCCCAACGCCTACGGGCAGGTGCCCGGCACCCTGTCGATCTCCGTGGCCCGCCCCACCGCCCTGACCCTGGGCTTCGCCGGCTTCGCCCTCGGAGTGGTCCTCTACCTGCTGTGGACCAACCTCATCGTCGCCGCCTGGTCGAACGCGACGAACCTGACGGACGGCCTCGACGGCCTGGCCACCGGCGCCTCGATCTTCGTCTTCGGCGCCTACACGTTCATCACCTACTTCCAGCGCATCCAGGACTGCACGGGCGGGACCGTGAACGTCACCAACTGCTACACGACCCGCGACCCCCTGGATCTGGCGATCTTCTGCGCCGCCCTCATCGGGGCGCTGGCCGGGTTCCTGTGGTGGAACGCCTCCCCCGCCCAGATCTTCATGGGCGACACGGGCGCCCTGGCGCTGGGGGGAGCGGTGGCCGGACTGTCGGTCCTCACCCAGACCCAGCTCCTCGCCGTGGTCATCGGCGGGCTCTTCGTCCTGGTCGTGCTCTCCGACGTCATCCAGATCGGCGTGTTCAAGGCCACAGGCAAGCGGGTCTTCCGCATGGCGCCCCTGCACCACCACTTCGAGCTCAAGGGCTGGAAGGAGGTCACGATCGTGATCCGCTTCTGGCTGATAGCCGCGCTCTTCGCCGTGGCGGGGGCGGGCGCCTTCTACGCGGAGTGGGTGTCCGCCCGATGAGCGCCCTGCCGGCCCCCGCCTCGCCGATCGCGGTCGTCGGATGGGGGCGCAGCGGGCAGGGAGCCGCCGGGGCCCTCGCCTCGCGCGGATTCGACGTGCGCGCCTTCGACGCCAAGGACGGCGGCACCCTCCACTTCGACGAGGCGGCGGGCGTCCCCCTGTCCGTCGAGGCGGACGCCGGGGAGCTGGCCGACCTTGTCGTGGGCATGCGGCCCGCCGTCGTCGTCGTGTCCCCGGGCGTCCCCCCGCGCTCGCCGGTGTTCGCCCGCGCCAGGGCGGCCGGGATCGAGGTGTGGGGCGAAGTGGAGCTCGCCTGGCGCCTCCAGGAGGCGGGCCCCCGCGCCGGGCGCCCGTGGCTGTGCGTGACGGGCACGAACGGGAAGACCACCACGGTGGGGATGCTGGGCGAGATCCTGCGGGCGGGCGGGGCCGACGCCGCCGAGGTGGGCAACATCGGCACCCCGATCACACGCGCCATCGACTCCGCCGCCGAGGTCTTCGCCGTCGAGCTGTCGAGCTTCCAACTGCACACGGCCCACTCGGTGTCCCCCCTGGCCTCGATCTGCCTGAACGTGGATGCTGACCACCTGGACTGGCACGGCAGCGCGGAGGCGTACGCGGCCGACAAGGCCCGCGTCTACCAGAACACGGTCCGCGCCTGCGTCTACCCCGCCTCGGATCGGCGCGTGGAGGCAATGGTTGAGAACGCGGACGTCGTCGAGGGGGCGCGCGCTATCGGCCTGGCCCTCGGAGCCCCCTTGGTCTCGCAGCTCGGCATCGTCGAGGGCCTGCTGGTGGATCGCGCTTTCGTCGAGGACCGGGCCCACCACGCGCTCGCCCTGGCGCACGTGTCGGATCTGTCTGCCGCCTACGGGCCCCACCCCTCGGCGGCGGCGCTGTCGGACGCGCTCGCCGCGGCCGCGCTGGCGCGCGCGTACGGGGTCGAGGCGGAGGCCGTCGAGGAGGGGCTGCGCTCTTTCCGCCCCGCCGGGCACCGCCGTGCGGTCATCGGCCACGCGGCGGACCTGACGTGGATCGACGACTCGAAGGCGACGAACGCGCACGCCGCCCGTGCCTCGTTGGCGGGCCTGCCCCCGCGCTCCGCGGTGTGGATCGTGGGCGGGGACGCCAAGGGCCAGGACTTCCACGACCTCATCAGGGCCGTCGAGCCGGTGCTGCGCGGCGTCGTCGTGATCGGCCGGGACCGCTCCGCGCTGGCCGCGGCCCTGGACGAGTGCGCCCCCGGGGTGCCGCGCGTGGAGGTCGACGGCCACGAGGACTGGATGTTCTCCGTGGTCAACGAGGCCGTCGCCCTGTCCGTCCCGGGCAACACAGTGGTCCTGGCGCCCGCCTGCGCCTCGTGGGACCAGTTCGACGACTACGCGCGCAGGGGCGAGGCCTTCGCCGACGCCGTCCGGCGCCTGGCCGCGCAGTGGGGCGGGCGCCCATGAGCGCGCGCGGCGCCCAGCGGGGGACGGGGGCCGAACGCCGCTGGCGGCTCGGCGCCCGGGAGCTGCCGCGCATCCGCTTCGGCTCCGGCCAGGTCCATGAGGACAACCCCGCGGTCACCTACTACCTCATCGTGCTCCCCACCCTGGTCCTCGTGTTCCTCGGCATGGTGATGGGCTTCTCCGCGCAGACGGTCACGAACATCGCCCGGGGCAACAACCCCTACTTGGAGTACGTCAAGCCCGCGATCATCATCGTGGTGGCCGTGATCGTCGCCATGGCGGCCTCGCGGGTGCCCCGCAACTGGTGGTACGTGGCCGCGATCCCCATGTTCGCCGTGTCCGTCGTGTTCCAGGCGCTCGTCCTCAGCCCCTTGGGCATGGCCCAGGGCGGCAACGCCAACTGGGTGCGCCTGCCCGGCGGTTTCACGGCGCAGCCCTCCGAGCTGCTCAAACTCGCGCTCATCATCCTGCTCGCCCAACTGCTCGAACGCCATCAGGGACGGCTCGGCGACCTCAGGACGATGGCGAAGTGCGCGGCCGTGCCGATGCTGATCGCCCTGGGCGCCGTCATGCTCGGGCGCGACATGGGCACCGCCATGGTCGTGTTCGCGGCTGCGGTCGGCGCGCTCTTCATCGCGGGGCTGCCCAAGAAGTGGTTCGCGGTCCTCGGGGCCCTGGCGGGCGCGGCCGCCGTCTGGCTGGTCATGTCGAACCCCACGCGCATCCGCAGGATCCTGGCGGTCCTGCCCGGAACGGCGGGCGAGAGGGACCTGTCGGCGCCCGAGCAGATCGACCACTCCCTGTGGGCGCTGGGCTCGGGCGGGCTCACGGGCCTGGGGGTGGGCGCGTCGCGTGAGAAGTGGAACTACCTGCAGGCCGCGCACACGGACTTCATCCTGGCGATCATCGGCGAGGAGCTGGGGCTGGGCGGGACGCTGCTGGTCCTGGTGTGCGTCGGCGCCCTGGTGACGGGCATGATGCGCGTGTGCCGCAACGCCCAGGACCCCTTCGTCGCCGTGGCCGCCGGCGGCACGGCCACGTGGATCGGCGCCCAAACGGTCATCAACGTCCTGTCCGTGACGGGCATGGGGCCCGTCATCGGCGTTCCGCTGCCCCTGGTGTCCTACGGCGGGTCCTCGTTCCTGTTCACCGCGCTCGCCGTCGGCGTCGTCGCCTCCTTCGCGCGCGCGGGGGCCGGGATGTCCATGGTGGGGCGGCCGGACGAGGCGTCGGCCGGGAGGGACCCCCGGGTGGCGCCGAAGAAGCGCTCGGCCCGATAGACTGGGGCCCGATCGTTAGGAGTTCACGTGGTCAAGGTTGTCATGGCCGGTGGCGGGACTGCGGGGCACGTCAACCCGCTGCTCGCCACGGCGGCGCAGTTGCGGGATCTGGGGTGCGAGGTGTCCGTCCTGGGCACCGCGCAGGGCCTCGAGGCGGATCTGGTGCCCGCGGCGGGCTTCCCCCTGGTCGAGATCCCGAGGGTCCCCCTGCCCCGGCGCCCCTCGCTGGAGTTCTTCTCGCTGCCGTCGAGGTGGCGCTCCGCCCGCCGCCTGTGCGAGGAGGCCCTGGAGGGGGCGGACGCGCTGGTGGGGTTCGGCGGCTACGTGTCGACTCCGGCCTACTCGGCGGCGCACAGAACGGGCGTGCCAGTGGTCGTCCACGAGCAGAACGCCAGACCGGGGATAGCGAACAAGGTCGGGGCGCGGCGCGCCCGGGTGGTCGCCCTCACCTTCGACTCGTCGCCGCTGAGGGCGAAGCGGGGGCGGACCGTCACAACGGGCCTGCCGCTGCGGGCCGCCATCGCCTCCCTGGCGCAGCGGCGCCGCGACGAGGAGGGGGCCAGGCGCTCCCGCGAGGAGGCGGCCTCGCGCCTCGGCATCGACCCGGGCGCCCACACGCTCCTGGTCACAGGGGGGTCACTGGGGGCGCTCCACATCAACGAGCAGATGACGGCGGCGGCCGCCGCACTGCCCGACGGCGCCCAGGTGGTCCACCTGACGGGGCGGGGGAAGGACGCCCCCGTCCGCGAGGCGGTCCGCGCCGCGGGCGTGGGGGAGCGCTGGCTGGTCATCGAATACCTGTCCCAGATGGAGGACGCCCTGGCCGTCGCCGACCTGGTGGTGTGCCGCTCCGGCGCGGGGACCGTGGCGGAGATGGAGGCCCTGGGGCTGCCGTGCGTGTACGTGCCGCTGCCGATCGGCAACGGCGAGCAGAGGCTCAACGCCGCGGACCACGTGGCGGCGGGCGGCGCGCAGCTGTTCGCCGACAAGGACTTCACAGCCGATGTCGTGCGGAACACGGTCTTCCCGCTGCTCGGCTCGGCACGCCTGGACGGCATGGCCAGCGCCTCGCGCCAACTGGGGCGCGCGGGCGCCGCTGCCGAGCTGGCCGGGATCGTCATCGACGTGGCGCGGGGCGAGAACTGATGAGCGGCCTCGACATCGCCGGCCGCTACCACTTCATCGGGATCGGAGGGGCGGGCATGAGCGTCGTCGCCGAGCTCCTCGCCTCGCGCGGCGCCCGCGTGTCCGGGTCGGACCGGGCGGACTCCCCGGTCCTCGAGCGGCTCAGGGGCCTGGGGATCACCGTCTTCGCGGGGCACGACCCCGCGCACGTGCCAGCGGACGCCGTCGTCGTCGTGTCGACGGCGATCCGCGAGTCGAACCCGGAGCTGGCGGCGGCCCGCGGGCGCGGCCAGAGGGTCGTCCACCGCTCCGAGGCGCTGGCCCTGGCGGCCACCGGCATGCGCTTCGTGGGGGTCGCCGGCGCCCACGGGAAGACCACCACCTCGGGCATGCTCGCAGTCGCCCTGCGCAGCGCCGGCGCGGACCCGTCCGTCGCTGTGGGCGGCGTGGTCCCGCAGTTCGGCTCCGGCGCCCACCTGGGCGCGGGGGACGTGTTCGTCGCCGAGGCCGACGAGTCGGACGGCTCCTTCCTCAACTACTCGCCGTCGGTGGAGGTCGTGACGAACGTGGAGCCCGACCACCTGGACCGCTACGGCAGCCGCGAGGCGTTCGAGGCGGTCTTCGCCGAGTTCGCCTCCCGCCTGGTCCCGGGCGGGGCGCTGGTCGCCTGCGCGGAGGACCCGGGCGCCGCCCGCCTGGCCTCCCACGCGCGGGAGCGGGGCATCACCACCATCACCTACGGGCGGCCGGGGCATTGCGTCCAACGGCCCGACGCCGCCATCGAGGACGTGGACTCCACCGCGTCGGGATCGACGGCGCGGGTGGAGTGGGACGGCCAGGCGGCCGTGCTCCGGCTCGCGGTCGCGGGCGAGCACAACGTGCTCAACGCCACGGCCGCCCTCTTGGCGGGGGCGGCGCTCGGAGTGGGCCTGCCCGAGATGGCCGCCGGCCTCGCCTCCTTCACCGGGACGGCCCGGCGCTTCGAGGAGCGCGGCCGGGTGGGCTCGCGCAGGCTCTTCGACGACTACGCCCACCACCCGACCGAGGTGGCGGCCGCGCTGCGCCAGGCGCGCGTCGTCGCGGGGGCAGGCGGCGTCACCGTCGTGTTCCAGCCGCACCTGTACTCGCGCACCCGCATCTTCGCGGCGCGTTTCGCCGAGGCGCTCGCAGCCGCCGACCACGTGGTCGTCACGGACGTCTACGCGGCGCGCGAGGACCCCGAGCCGGGCGTCGACTCGACGCTGATCACGTCGGCCCTGCCCGGCTCCCTCCACGTGCCCGACATGCACGAGGCCGCCCGGACCGGGGCGGGCCTGGTGGACGAGGGGGGGATCCTCATCACGATGGGCGCCGGGTCCATCACCTCGTGCGGGGCCGATGTCCTGGAGTTCTGGAGGCGGGGGGAGGCCCAGTGAGGCCCCCCGCGCCCAGGCGCCCCGCCGGGGGCACCCAGGCGGGGCGCCGTCCCAACAGGGCGGGGGGCGCGCCCCCGCCCGCCGACCGGCGCCCGACGACCGGGACCGGGGGCGGTGGGCCGACTGGGGCGCCGCCCGGCGCGGACGGCGCAGAAGCCCGGGCCGG
>ERZ772993.192-NODE-192-length-31889-cov-16.845794_pt1 | contig 31889 bp, 25 predicted proteins | sample MGYA00580670_ERZ772993 | MGnify/ENA primary metagenome ERZ772993 (study PRJEB29015, sample SAMEA2737936) | human oral metagenome | biome: human oral; feature: human-associated habitat; material: dental | place: China | collected 2136 ... | reverse complement strand
TGCGCCTGCTGGCCCAGTGGAACCTGTTTGCCAGCGCACTGCCGCTGCGCAATGCACACTGCCTGCCGGGTGCGGCCCATACCCTCCAATCCGTGGGCGAACGGCTTTACAAGCTGCTGTAGGGTAAGATCGGGGGCTCTCCCGTACCCGTCCGAAGCTCCCGATCATGACCGCCGACACGTCCGCTCTCGATGCCCTGTCCCCCCTGGATGGCCGCTATGCCGCCAAGGTCGCGCCGCTGCGCGCCTACTGGTCCGAGGCCGCCTTCATGCGCCACCGCGTGCAGGTGGAAGTGGCCTGGCTCATCGCCCTGTCCGACGCTGGCCTGCCCGAACTGAAGCCCTTCAGCCCGGCCGCCCGCCAGCGCCTGGACGCCATCGTGCAGGACTTCGGCAGCGCCGACGCCCAGGCCATCAAGACCTTCGAGCGCACCACCAACCACGACGTGAAGGCCGTCGAGTACTTCCTGAAGAGCCGCGTGGCCGACGACGCCGAGCTGGCCGCCGCCAGCGAGTTCATCCACTTCGCCTGCACCTCCGAGGACATCAACAACACCTCGCACGGCCTCATGCTCAAGGGCAGCCGTGAAAAGGTCATCCTGCCGGCCATCGACGCCATCATCGACACCCTGCGCGGCATGGCGCATCAGTACGCCGCGCTGCCCATGCTGTCGCGCACCCACGGCCAGCCTGCATCGCCCACCACCCTGGGCAAGGAAATCGCCAACGTCGTTCAGCGCATGCAGCAGGCACGCGCCCGCATTGCCGGCGTGGCCATCCTGGGCAAGATGAACGGCGCCGTGGGCAACTACAACGCCCACCTGTCCGCCTACCCCGACGTGGACTGGCCCGCCTTCTCGCAGCAGGTCGTCGAAGGCCGGCTGGGCCTCACCTTCAACCCGCTCACCACCCAGATCGAGCCGCACGACTACATGGCCGATCTCTTCCACGCCCTGGTGAGCTTCAACACCGTGCTGCTGGACCTGTGCCGCGACATCTGGAGCTACATCTCCATCGGCTACTTCACCCAGAAGCTCAAGGCCGGCGAAGTGGGGTCCTCCACCATGCCGCACAAGGTCAACCCCATCGACTTCGAGAACGCCGAAGGCAACCTGGGCCTGGCCAATGCCCTGCTGTCGCACCTGGCCCAGAAACTGCCCGTCAGCCGCTGGCAGCGTGACCTGACCGACTCCACCGTCCTGCGCAACGTGGGCGTGGCCCTGGGCTACAGCCTGCTGGCCTACGACTCTGCCCAGCGCGGCCTGGGCAAGCTGCAGGTGGCCGAAGCCGCCCTGGCTGCCGACCTGGACGCCAACTGGGAAGTGCTGGCCGAACCCATCCAGACCGTCATGCGCCGCTACGGCGTGGAAAAACCCTACGAGAAACTGAAGGAACTCACCCGCGGCCGCCACATCGGCCAGGCGGACCTGTCCACCTTCATCGACGGGCTGGACATCCCCGAAACCGCCCGCGCCCAGCTGCGGGCGCTCACACCGGCCAGCTACATCGGCCGGGCCGAGGCGCTGGCGAAGAAGGTGTGATCTGGGAAAGTGGGCTGCCGGCGTTTGTTCGATTGCGTCCCCGCATCAGTCCTCGGAAAGCTCCGAGATGATGTTGGCATCAGGAAGGATCATGGCTCGAAGCGCATGGGTTCTGCCGCCATCTTGTCGCATGCCTCTTCCATGGCAGCAACATCCTCATCACTCAGCCCAGCCTGGCGGCCAATGGCCGCGAGGGCATCGCCCATGCCTCTCAACTCGTCGATGACTGCATTCGGTCGATGTGCCGTCACCGGGGCAAGATGATTCATGCCGCGGAAAGGACGGCTCTTCAGAGCTTCATGCCGTGTCATTACCTGACCGTGTGCTTCCTGGCGATCTCCACCACCTTGTCCACCCGCTGCGTGTAGCGCGGGTTGTCGGCCAGGTAGTCGGTCGTCATCCAGGTGTCGACGATGACCTCGGCGATGGCCGGGCCGATCAGCTTGCCGCCCAGGCACAGCACGTTGGTGTTCGAGTGCGAGCGCGCCAGTCCCGCACAGAACGGGTCCTGCGCTACGGCCGCGTACACGCCGGGGATCTTGTTGGCGATCAGGGCGCTGCCATAGCCCACGCCATCGATGAAGATGCCGCGCTCCACCTGCCCGTTGCTCACCGCCAGCGCCGCCGGATAGATGAAGTCCGGCAGGTCGCAGCCTTCCTCCGAGAACGGCCCGAAGTCCACCACCTCGTGACCCTGGCTCTCCAGCCGTTTCTTCAGCGCCGTCTTCATCGCAAATCCGGCGTGATCGCCCGCCATGGCTATCTTCATGTCCGTGCTCCCTGTCGATGATGAGGCGAGGTCTCGCCCACGCCCAGAAGTGTGCCCCAGAACAGCCCCGTCAGACGGCCATGTCCGGGCAAGGGGGCATGGTTTAGAGGGGGCAGATCGGGAGGACTTGGTGGCGGAAGAGCCGAGAGAGCCCCCTGAGGAGCCTAGGAAAGGGGCAGAGCAAGAGAGGGGCGGAAGGGAACACGAACCGGGAGCCAGGAAGCAGAACTTGAATACCTCGCTAATACATGAATGATTATCATCCGCTACGGAGATGATGTAGCATCATCGTCGTGACACTGCAGTTCCGGCAGGAGGCTCAGGCTTTGTGGCTGACAGTCAGGAAGGAGACCATCCATGCCCTCATTCGTTCGGGCATGCAGCGGGCGCTGCGATGTCCGATGCCATGACTCCTGCGTCATGATCCAAGAATCAAGACAATCAACACAGCTGAGGAAAACCATGAAAGCACTCAACGCCACCCTGCTTGCCCTGCTGCTGGGCGCATCGGCGTCTGCATCCGCCCATAGTCTCTGGACCCAGGGCGAGAACAAGGATGTCTTCGAGGCAGATCTGATCTACGGCCACGAATTTCCCAAGCCCGAGGTCATCCCCGAGGACCGGTTGGTGCTGTTCGAGCCGTTGCAGGTGATCAGCCCCAACGGCACGCAGACGCTCGTGCAGTCGGGCAAGAACTACCACTATCGCCATTCCGCCAGGCTGGGCAAGGGCACGCACGTGCTGCTGGGCACCTACAAGCCCACCTATTGGACGAAAAAGGCCGATGGCAAGTGGGCCATGGCCAAGACGCGCGCCGATTTTCCGGATGCGCAGAGCTGCGGCCTGTACTCGATGAGCGGCAAGAGCTTCGTCATCATCGACGATGACGGCGCCTTCGCCACCAAGCCGCTGGGCAAGGGCTACGAGATCACGCCGCTGGCCAGCCCCAACGACATCAAGGTCGGCGAGCTGGCCAAGTTCCGCGTGACGCTGGACGGCAAGCCGGTGGCGGATGCCAAGGTCGTGGGCAGCCCGGCCGGCTTCAATTCGGAAGAGGTCGAGATCGAGGCCTTCTATGCCGAGACCGACAAGAACGGCGAGTTCTCGTTCCGGGCGCTGAAGCCCGGCCTCTGGTACCTGTCGTCCGAGGTCGAGCAGCCCCCGAAAGATTCCAAGGTCTGCGACAAGGTGGTCGACGAGTTCACGCTGAGTTTCAACGTGAAGTGATCCGATGACGGGCCGTGCCTGCACAGCCCGTTCCTGCGCTCAGCGTGTCTGCCACGTGATGGGTCGTGATACCGTGCCGGTGATGTTGCCGAACTCATCCCGCTGTTGCTTCAGGTGGCGCTCGGTGACGCGCTGGCCCCGGTAGGTGAGTGCCTTGCCGGGTTTCCATTTCTTGGGCACGCGCCACAGGGCGCAGCTGGTGCGCGAAAAATCACCGATACCCACTTCAGTGCACAGGCCGAAGTCTGACGACCGGTTGCCGCGCTGCGCACGCATCACCACCTGGGTGGTACCGGCATGGTCTTCCCAGCTCAGCGGCGCGGCATCATACATCAGGACCATGTTGCGCTTCAGTGTCCAGGGGCCGGCGATCTGCATGTGGGTGGCATGGGCCTGCACGCGGGCGTAGGCACGATCCAGGATCTCGCCCTTCTCGATCCGCTGGGCCACATCGATCGTCAGCACCGCAGCGTCGGCGGCAGCCTTGTCCAGGTTGTCAGGCAGCTTGTTGGCCGACAGGCCCGTCATCACGCGCACCGACGAGAAGGTGTCGTTGTCGCCGATATCGTCCAGGTACACACGGTAATCATTGTAGAAAGGCTGGGTGATGCCATTGCCGCTCTCGGTGGCTCTGACGTTCTGCTTTATCCGGATTACCGGAGACTCGTCCGCTTCGTCGGTGTAGGCGTCTACCGTGCCTGTCGACTGGGTCAGTGCCGTGGCCAGCACGTCGGCCCGTATGCCCACGCCGGAGATCGGCTTGGCGTCGTTGTCGACCAGCAGCGACTGCGCGGGCAGTGCGGCCTGCGTGACCATGGCCTTTCCGGTGGCACCGGACGGGCTGGCGGGGCCAGCCGGGGTGGCCGGGTTGCCGGCATCGTCGCTGCTCCCGCAGCCGGCCAGCAGGGTGAGGAGGGATATGCCCAAGGACAGCCTTTTCATTGTCATGTTCATGTTGCATGCCTTTCGGTCATGATTTGATATTTCTCATATTTCGATGAGTTGTATTGAATGCCCCGTTTTTCGGGGTTTTGTCATCGTAAATATGCCGAAAGCATCCTATTGAAACTAAAAGTGTCGAAAAGGTTTCTTTTCCGGCGTGCGGCTAATGAAAGCCTGGATTCGGTTACGGCTGGGCCGGAAAGTACGGATTTGCTGACGTCTCGTTGCCTCTTTTCTGTGGCCAATGCGACGAAAAATGTACTCTTCTGCCGTCATTCGGACTCATCCAGGTGGTCCTCTGAACAAGTCCCGTGAACGGACGCGACGGAACGGGAGACAGGACAAAGCAGTCATGCGCCCGTTCTGCGGATGCGATGGCCGAAAGGACTCGTTCAGAGGGTCCTGGTGGATGTTCGTGGTGTCCGACAGGGCGGGCGTGTTGTGCGTTCCCAATGCCGTCAGGCAAAAAAAGCGCCAGGACCGAAGTCTCTGGCGCCTTGCGAAGCCGGTCGCGAGCCGGCTTTCCTGGGGTGGAGGCTACGTGGGCCCTTCGATTCTCAGGGCAGTTCCACCTCGGTGGCGTCCTTCTTCTTCACGGGCTTGACCAGGTCCTCACGCTTGAGGCCCAGGCGCATCACGATGGCGGCTGCCACGAAGATGGAGGAGTACACGCCAAAGCAGATGCCGATGGCCAGGGCCAGCGAGAAGTAGTGCAGCGTGGGGCCGCCGAAGAACAGCATCGACAGCACCATCATCAGCGTGGACGTGTGGGTGATGACCGTCCGCGAGGTGGTGGTGGTGATGGCGTGGTCCAGCACCTGGGCGGTGGTCATGTTCCGGGCATGGCGCTCGCGGAACTTCTCGCGTACCCGGTCGAAGATGATGACCGACTCGTTGACCGAGTAGCCCAGCACCGCCAGCACCGCGGCCAGCACCGACAGCGAGAATTCCCACTGGAAGAAGGCGAAGAAGCCCAGGATGATCACCACATCGTGCAGGTTGGCGATGATGCCGGCCACGCCGAACTTCCACTCGAAGCGGACGGCCAGGTAGATCACGATGCCGGCAATCACCACCAGAAGCGCCATGGCGCCGCTGGTGGCCAGTTCATGACCCACCTGCGGGCCCACGAACTCGTTGCGGCGCAGCTCCACCGACGGGTCATGCTTCTTGAGCGCCGCCAGAACCGTCTCGGCCTGCTTGGCGGCCGAGACGCCTTCCTTCAGCGGCAGGCGGATCAGCACGTCGCGCGAGGTGCCGAAGTTCTGCACCTGCGGCTCCGAGAAGCCCAGCTCCTCGATGGCCTGGCGGGTCTTGCCCAAGTCGGCCGGCTGTGCGTAGCTGAACTCCATGACCGTGCCGCCGGTGAACTCCACCGACAGGTTCAGGCCGCGGGTGAACAGGAACAGCACCGCCAGCAGGAAGAAGACGATCGAGATGGCGTTCAGGATCGTCACATGGCGCATGAACGGGATGTCGCGCCGGATCTTGAAGAGTTCCATGGTGTGCTTGCTCCCTCAGCGCTTGGCCGGTTTCGGATCATCCAGGTGCCAGTCGCTCTGGCCGACGGACAGATGCTTGACGCGCTTCTTGCCGCCATACCAGAGGTTGACCAGCCCGCGCGAGACGAACACCGCCGAGAACATGGAGGTGAGGATGCCCAGGCAGTGGACCACGGCAAAGCCCTTGATCGGGCCCGAGCCGAAGGCCAGCAGCGCCAGACCCGCAATCAGCGTGGTGACGTTGGCGTCCAGGATGGTGGCCCAGGCGTGCTCGTAGCCGGCGCTGATGGCCATCTGCGGCGAGGCGCCCTTGCGCAGCTCCTCGCGCACGCGCTCGTTGATCAGCACGTTGGCGTCGATGGCCATGCCCAGCGTCAGCGCAATGGCCGCGATGCCGGGCAGCGTGAGCGTGGCCTGCAGCAGCGACAGCACGGCCACCAGCATCAGCAGGTTGAAGCCCAGCGCCACGGTCGAGAACAGGCCGAAGAGCATGTAGTAGATGCTCATGAACACCGCGATGGCCAGGAAGCCCCAGGTCACCGAGTGGAAGCCCTTCGAGATGTTCTCGGCACCCAGGCTCGGGCCGATGGTGCGTTCCTCGATGATGTCCATCGGGGCGGCCAGCGCACCGGCACGCAGCAGCAGCGCCAGGTCGCCGGCGTTCTTGGCCGAACCCATGCCCGTGATCTGGAAGCGGCTGCCCAGTTCGGACTGAATGGTGGCCACCGTCAGTACCTCGCCCTTGCCCTTCTCGAAGAGCACCACGGCCATGGGCTTGTGGATGTTCTTGCGGGAGACTTCGCGCAGGTGGCGGCCGCCGGCCTCGTTCAGGCTCACGGCCACAGCCGGTTGCTGGTGCTCGTCGAAGGTGGCCGAGGCGTTGGTGAGCTGCTGGCCGGTGAAGATGGGCTCACGCCGCAGCACGACCGGGGCGCCACGCCCCTGGCGGAACAGGTCGGAGCCGAAGGGCACCACGCCGTTCTCGCTGGTCAGGGCCCGCTGGGCCTCGGGGCTCATGTCCACCAGCCGGGCTTCCAGCGTGGCGGTACGGCCCAGGATGTCCTTGGCGCGTGCCGTGTCCTGCACGCCGGGCAGCTGCACCACGATCCGGTCGGCACCCTGACGCTGGATGACCGGCTCGGCCACGCCCAGTTCGTTGATCCGGTTGTTCAGCGTGGTGATGTTCTGCTGCACCGAGTTGTCCAGGAAGGTGCGCATGGCGGACTCGGTCAGCGTCAGCAGCAGCTGCGACTGATCGCCGTTGCCCCGTTCCTGCACGGCCAGGTCGGCCTGGTTGTCACGCAGCAGCTCCTGGGCGCGGGTGCGGGCATCCTCGCTGGCAAAATCCAGCACCAGCTGCTTGCCGTTGCGCTTGATGCCGTTGTGACGCACCTTGCGGTCGCGCAGCAGCGTGCGCACGTCGGCCATCGCACTGTCCAGACGCTTGTTCAGCGCCTCGGTGGTGTCGATCTGCATCAGGAAGTGCACACCGCCGCGCAGGTCCAGACCCAGGTACATGGGCAGGGCGTGCAGCTGGGTCAGCCACGTGGGCGAAGCCGACAGCAGGTTCAGTGCGGTGATGTAGACCGGATCGGCGGGGTCCGGGTTCATCGCCTTCTCCAGCACGTCGCGGGCGCGCAGCTGGGTATCGGTGGACTCGAAGCGGATCTTGACGGAGTTGTCGTCGCGCAGCACCCCCGTGTTGGGGATGCCGGCCTTGTCGAGCGCGGCCAGCGCCTGGCTTTCGGTGGCCGCGTCGACCTTGATGGTCGCCTTCTGGCTCGATATCTGAACCGCTGGCGATTCGCCGTAGAAGTTGGGGAGGGTATAGATCAGGCTGAAGATCAGCGCCAGCCCGATGAGGGCATATCGCCAGAACGGATATCGATTCACACTCAGATGGCCTTGATGGTGCCCTTCGGCAGAAGGGTCTGGACGGTGGACTTCTGGAAGTTCATTTCGATGGACTTGTCGCCAGAAGCAGAAACTTCGACGGTAACATAGGCGTCGCCGACCTTGGTGACCCGGCCGACGATCCCGCCAGCCGTCACCACTTCATCGCCTTTTTGCAACGCTGCCAGCATGTTCCGATGCTCCTTGGCCCGTTTCATCTGCGGACGGATCATCAGGAAATACATGGCCACGAACATCAGGATGATGGGCAGAAAGCCCAGCAGCTGGCTCTCGGCGCCGGCAGGGGCGGCAGTCTGCGCGTAGGCGGTGGAAATCACGATAGGGTTCCTTTCAGGGTTGAAGGGATGGATGGGTGAACCCGTCATTATAGCGACGGGCCGTCTGCCGGGCGGTCGCGGCCATGGCCGGCGCTGCAGTATCGCGCAGGGGCCGCCGAAGCGGTCGGCCCCGTGATCATTCCCGGATGACGGCGCCGGAAGACGCCGTGAGGGCGCGCCGCCTCAGCCGTCCAGTCCGCGCTGGCGGTCCTTCAGGAAGGCGGCGTGGAAGGCCGCAAAGCGCCCCTCGGCAATGGCCTGCCGTGCCTGGGCCATCAGGTCCAGATAGAAGTGCAGGTTGTGCACGGTAGCCAGGTGCGCGCCCAGCATCTCGCCCACCCGCTGCAGGTGGTGCAGGTAGGCGCGCGAATGGTGGCGGCAGGTGCTGCACTGGCAGGTCGGGTCCAGCGGGCGCTCATCGTCACGCCAGCGGGCGTTGCGGATCTTCAGGTCGCCGAAGCGGGTGAAGAGCCAGCCGTTGCGGGCGTTGCGGGTAGGCATCACGCAGTCGAACATGTCGATGCCGCGGGCGATGCCGTCGAGCAGGTCCTCGGGCGTGCCCACCCCCATCAGGTAGCGGGGCCGGTCGGCGGGCAGCCGGTGGCCGATGTGGTCCAGGATGCGCAGCATGTCTTCCTTGGGTTCGCCCACCGAAAGGCCGCCCACCGCATAGCCCTCGAAGCCGATGTCCGTCAGGCCCGCCAGCGACTCGTCGCGCAGGTCCTCGAACATGCCGCCCTGCACGATCCCGAACAGGGCGTTGGGATTCTCGCCGCGCAGGAACTCGTCCCGGCTGCGGCGTGCCCAGCGCAGCGACAGCTGCATCGAGCGGGCCGCCTCTTCATGGGTGGTGGGGCGGCCGTCGATCTCGATCGGCGTGCATTCGTCGAACACCATGGCGATGTCCGAGTTCAGCGCCCGCTGCACCTGCATCGAGACCTCGGGCGTCAGGAAGAGCTTGTCGCCGTTGATGGGCGAGGCAAAGCGCACGCCTTCTTCCGAGATCTTGCGCAGATCGCCCAGGCTCCAGACTTGGAAGCCGCCCGAATCGGTCAGGATGGGGCGGTGCCAGCCGTTGAACCCGTGCAGCCCGCCCAGCTTCTCCATTACGGTCGTGCCGGGCCGCAGCCACAGGTGGAAGGTGTTGCCCAGGATGATGCGCGCGCCCACCGCCTCCAGGTCGGCCGGCGACATGCCCTTGACGGCGCCGTAGGTGCCCACCGGCATGAAGATCGGGGTTTCGATTTCGCCATGGTTGAGCCGCAGCGTGCCCTGGCGGGCCAGGCCGTCGGTGTGGTTCAGCGTGTAGTGCAGCATGAAATGACGGAAGGAGGTGATTCGGGGAAGCGGCTGCAGAAGGCGGGGCCGCGGCAGCGAGTGTAAGGTACCGGCAGGATGAAAGGGGGCGCCGGATCACGCCGGGCCTGGGCCCATGGAACCGGACATGCCTGGGGCAGCCCGGATCATCCCGGATGGGGCCTGTTCAGGCGTCCCTATCCACGGGGGCGCGATCCAGCAGCATGGCATCGCCATAGCTGAAGAAGCGATAGCGCTGCGCGATCGCGTGTGCGTAGGCGCGGCGGATCGTCTCGCGACCGGCAAAGGCGCTCACGAGGATCAGCAGCGTGGACTTGGGCAGGTGGAAGTTGGTGAACAGCCGGTCCACCACCCGGAAGCGGTAGCCCGGGGTGATGAACAGATCCGTTTCGCCACTGCCAGCCACACCGCCGCTGGCTTCCAGCGCCCGCAGCGCCGTGGTGCCGATGGCCACCACCGGCCGTCCCTCGGCCTTGGCGCGGGCGATGGCCTGTGCCGTCTCGGGCGACAGCGTGTAGCGCTCGCTGTGCATGTGGTGCTGCGACAGGTCTTCGGTGCGCACCGGCAGGAAGGTGCCTGCGCCCACGTGCAGCGTCAGGTGTGCGCTTTCGATGCCGCGCGCCTGCAGCGCCGCCAGCAGCGCCTCATCAAAGTGCAGGCCGGCCGTGGGGGCGGCCACCGCGCCCGGCTCGCGGGCGAACACGGTCTGATAGCGCGCCTCGTCAGCCTGATCCGGCTGGTGCTGGATGTAGGGCGGCAGCGGCAGTTCACCCAGCTGCTCCAGCACCCCGGCCGCCGGTGCATCGAAGCGGATGCGCAGCATCATGCTGCCCGGCTCGCGCGCCGAGACGACCGTGGCGCCCTCCGTGGCGTCTTCCGGCCCGAAGTACAGCCGGCTGCCCGCCTTGGGCGGGTGGCTGGCGCGCACCATCGCCAGCACCTCGTGCTCGCCGTTGATGCGCTCGACCATCACCTCGATGCGCCCGCCGCTTTCCTTGCGCCCGGCCAGCCGCGCGTGGATGACCCGCGTGTCGTTGAACACCAGCAGGCTGCCGGGCGCGATGAGTTCCGGAAGATCGGCCAGCAGCCGGTCGGCAGTGCCGGCCTCGGGCAGCCGCATCAGCGTCGTCACGTCCAGCAGTCGTCCGCCGGCGCGTTGCTCAGGCGGGTACTGGGCAATCAGTTCCTCGGGCAGGTGATAGTCGAAATCGGACAGCTTCATCGGGATGGATCAGGGAGAGGGGCGGGCATCACGGGGCGGGGGAAGGTGCCGCCTCATGTGATGACCTCATGCGGAAGGGGGCGGCTCTGCGAGGATCCGGCGCTGCATCAGCCGGGCGCCGGCGCCATAGCCGGCCAGCTTGGTCTGCAGGCGTTGCGTGGGCGTCACGTCCTGAAAGCCATGACGCTGCCAGAAGCGGACTGCCCCGGCCAGCGATACCAGCCGCAGGCTGCTCAGACCCTGCTGGCGCGCAGCCGCCACGGTGGCGGCTAGCAGGCGCTGGGCAATGCCCCGGCCATGCCATTCGGGGCTCACGGCGCAGTCGTGGACGAACCAGTGCCGGCCCGGTTCGGGCAGCGCATCCAGCAGCTCCCCCAGCGCGGGCGGCAGCCCGTCGTCCCACGGATACGAGACCAGATAGCCCGCCACCCGGTTGCCGGCCAGCGCCACCAGGCATCCCTGCGGTGCAAGCTGCTGGCGGTTCTGGAAGAACTCCACGGGCTCCAGCACCGGCAGGCCGACGTAGGCCTGCTTCTGCACCTGCATCAGCTGCGGCAGGTGGGATTCTTCCAGCGGCGATATCTGTACAGGCACATGGCCCAGACGATGGTGCGGGAAAGGCAAGGAGCCCATGGCGGAAGGCGGGAAAGGAAACGGCAGGAGTCAGGCAGGGGCACGCAGGCCCGGAGGCGGGCTGCAAGGGGCGCAGGGCGCGAGGCGGTGTACCTGCCACTGCACTGTTGTCAGGTGGCCGGGCGGTTGCCGCAGGCCGCAGACTTGGGCCATAATGCCAGCCGGATGCCGATGTTACAGGAAGCGGCTCCGTCCTTCATGGCAGCAGCCATGCCCGGGTGGTGAAACTGGTAGACGCAGGGGACTCAAAATCCCCCGCCGCGAGGCGTGTCGGTTCGAGTCCGACCCCGGGCACCATCTCTTCTTCTTCTCTCTTTTGTCAGCGCGACGGCTGCGGCCATTGCAGCAGCAGCGGAACGGGCTTCAGCTCGTCCAGACAGCTGACATCCAGGGCAGCGGCGTCAGGTCGCCGCAGAAACTCCGCCATCAGCTCGGGCATGCAGCCCGCCGACATCACGTTGTGCGCCTGATGCTTCAGGTGCAGATGACGTGCGTTCTTCAGCCCCGCCACGGCCGCCTCGCCCATGGCATGGCCAAGGGTGGGGTCGAACTCGCCGGTCAGTGCCAGCACGGGGATGTCCGGTGAAATCTGCTTGTCAAACCCTGCCGGGACTTCGCCCCGGGGCCAGCTGCGGCAGGCCTGGGCCATGGCCCTGATGTTGGCATCCAGCAGCAGCGGGTCGGGCTGGCCTGTGGGTTTCTGGAAACTGTCGATGTCTTCGGTGCATGCCACGGCGGTGTACATGCCCATCGCCAGAATCTCCCGAAGCTGCTCGTTCATCTGCCGCGCCAGATAGCCGGGCACTTCGTAGTGCCCCTGGGCCGCCTGATGGATCAGCAGCGGCAGCATGCTGGCTGTCTCGGGCGAATAGGCCAGCAAGCGCACCAGCGAGGCCATGGTCTCATCAGTCAGGCGCTGGCGCACCCACTCGCCCCGGGGGGGCAGCTTCAGGTTCACCTCCACCGGCTTGGCACGCAGCTTTTCCAGCGCTTGCAGCAGCTGCGGGTACGGATCGCCCAGCGCCTTGTGGCAGGCGGTGTCTTCCGTGCAGCGTGACAGCAGGCGCTTCAGCGCATCCTCGTGCTGGCGCGCATCCAGCTCGCCCAGATAATGCCCATTGGGCAGGGGAGAATCCAGGATCAGTGCTCGCGTCTGCTGCGGATATTGGCGAGCGTACTGCAGCGCCACCCGCGTGCCGTAGGAGATGCCCAGCAGGCTGATCCGCTCCAGCCCCAGGGCCTTTCGCACAGTCTCCAGATCCCGCACCGCGTCGGTGGTGGTATAGAAGCGCAGGTCCGCCTTGTCCGCCAGCGCTTTCTGGCAGGCCTGGGTGAAGGCCACCAGTGCCTGGGGCGGCATTGACAGCATGTCGGTACCGGGGGCCATCGGGCAATCCAGCCGGTTCGATCCCCCCGTGCCGCGCTGATCCACCAGCACCATGCCCCGGCGCTGCCGCATCTCGGCAAGGCTGGGTGCCAGCGCAGCATAGGTCTGCAGCGTGTCCTGGCCCGGACCGCCCGACAGCAGGAAGACCGGATCCTTCTGGGCCATGAAGGACTTGAGCGGCGGCACCCACGCCAGTTTCAGTTCGATCTGTCGTCCCTGAGGCAGCTGCGGGTTCTCGGGCACCTTCAGCGAACCACACAGGGCACGAGCGCGTTGCTCCAGCCCCGAGGGCGCCTGCAGGACGCAGGGCTCGAACTGCACCTGTCCGATGCGCTGGGGCTTGGGGGCTGGCAGCGCAGGGGCGTCCGCCACGGCCGTCAGCGGCAGCAGGGCAAGGCCCAGCAGCAGGCTCAGGCGGGTTCGGATTCCTCGGGCTCCTGACATGACAACCTCCTGTCGTTCCGGGTACAGGGTCGGTGATGACGCGCGTGTCGCCATCACCGACGGTGAGCGGAAGATACAGGCTATGTCACCTCACGGGAAGCATGCACGGCCGGACGGACAGCGTATCGGCCCCGACCGTATTGCAGTGCGGGGCGTGACACCGGCCAGCTGGAGTCAAAGCTCGCCGACCGTCGTGGCCTTGGTTGCTGCCAGAGCCTCGGGGGCCGTCTTCTTCGCCAGCGATGTTGCGGCAAAAGCTTCCACGGCCGCCTTCGTGTCGGGCCGTGCAGCTGCTTCAAATTCCTCGGGACGGCGCAGCTTCACCGTCAGCAGCACTACGGCCAGCATCACGTCCGGCCAGGTCTGGCTGTTGCTGTCAAAGGCGGGCACCTGCGCCAGCGCACGCTTCAGTGCCGTGACACAGCGCTCCACCAGCGGATGGTCGGCCGTGTCCGGCGCCTTGAAGCGCACCAGCTTCACGATCTGGATCAGCATCTCCAGCAGCGCATGCGTCTGGGAGACGGCCGACAGCTCGGCCGCCGGTGGCATGGCACCACCCAGGTACAGGCAGATGGGCAGCGTGCCCGGAACGGCGGTCTTCTCGTCATCCAGCACCAGCACCGGAATCTGGCTCAACGGGTTGATGGCCTCCAGCTCCGGCGGGTTCTGCCATGGGTCCACCATTTGCAGCGACAGATCGTTGCGACCCAGCAGCAGCGCGCGGGCCAGGCAGATGCGCCCATAGGGCGAGGTGGGGCTGACATAGAGCTTCATGGCGGTCTCCGGTCGGGTTGTGGAAGCACCGATGGTACATCTCAAGATCACCCTATTGCATCAAATATGGGTTTTGATTGTTCACGTCAATTTATGCGTTACGTAAGATTGCGGGGGCAAAGGGGATGGGGGTGTTGTTTTGTCAGAGTTTCCGGTAAATAATATAAAAGCAAGCCATATTGCAAATAGAATTAGCAAAAAAACGTATCTTCCGAATGTTTTTTTTATCCAGTTGGCGCCGATTAGGGAGGTTGTGGCAAGGATTAGTAATGCGAGCAGGCTCCACGGGCCGTCAAACCAACTGCTGGCGTTCTCTATGGATTCAATCGACATGGCAAGTTGTCTTGTTGTCTGCAATGCTTGTTGTGTTTGATGTTTGAAGTGTGATTTATGTTTTATTTATTTTGATCGTTATTCAGAAGGGGCTCTGCCCCTTCCGTTGTTTTGGCTTTCAAGTTCGTGTCTGGGTTTGGGGGGTTAAATTCCCATAGAGGCCATTTCTATTGGCGACCTCCATCGGGATGCAGTCATGACAATGCACGATTCGGCTCGTCTGTTTGTTGCGATTGCCCTGATGAAGTCGATGATATCAAGTGCCTGGCTGAATATGTCTACGCCATTATTGAGTATCGTCCCTGGCATGTAGATCAGTCGTGCGCTTCTTGTGCATGAGTTTATCTCATTGACTGCCCTAACAATTATGGATGTCACCTCTTCGTTCATCTCCCAGTTTGTGCTGATTTTTGATCCGTCGTAATCCCATATAAGGGATGCGATTTTACGGAGATTTTGTTCTCCGTGTGTATTGTCCCATTCGGACTTTTTTCGTAAGGTCTTCGTGTCGTGATGGTTCTGGTTTGGTGAGGTAATTGTTGGTGAAAATATTCTCACCCATGCCTGAAATGAAGCGTCTTGATTGGTTTCTGTGTTGTTGCTGTAGTAGTTGATGCGGTTTCTGCTTATGTCGAATAAGGCTGCGCTTACTCCTCCGTGCGGGTGGATGAATAACGCTGCTCTGGTTTTTGTATGTTCATTATTGTCCCATCCTTCTAGGAATTTCGTCCCGTTTTTTAGTTGAATTATTTCTGTGGTGTGCGTGAAAGACTTGTTGAATGTGTCGCTGTCATTGCGGGTTATGGCTTGAATTACTTGTTTTAGGCCTTGAGCCTCGATGAGGTTGTTGAAATGGCTTTTTTGTCCTGTAATGACGCTGGCTTCTGATGAAAACGACGCGATGGGCGTGGAAAGCAAGGCGAACAGGGTGAATGCTTGGATTGTTTTGCGAAGCATGTTAAGTCTCCTCTGATTGTTTTCGTATGATTCTATGCTGGAAATGTAATTATTGTATAATAGCTTTCGATAAGTTGACTTTTTGATTGTGTTGTGAACGTATGTTTGTTAGGGTCAACGTGCTGATGGGGCGCACACAGAATTCTGGATGCTTCCGTGTTACCAAACGTAAGGGTCAGACCCGGAGGAAGGCCATGCCGAACCGGCCGTAGGCGTGCGGGTGGCCCTCGGGCCCTCCGGATTTGCGTCAGAGGCTTCGGATGCCCCTCGGGCACCACCGATGCGATCCTGCCGCAATACCAGCGACACCCCCAGCAGGCTCAGCAATGCCATCAGGCGCTCGGCGCTCATCCGGTGGGCGTTGCGCTCCAGGCTGGAGAAGGTCTGCTGGGTCACGCCCAGACGACGGGCGGTCTCGGCCTGTGTCAGGCCGGCAGCCTTACGAAAGCCCTGCAGCAACAGGGGAAGCTGTTCGGGAATCTGGACGCGGAAGTCCTGTGGAAGGGGACGATCAGGCATGTACAGGCCCTAGGCTGTATTTTGACAATACATAGTATAGCCTGTATTTGTGTCATACAGGCTATGGACTGTATCTGTCAGCTCCTATCGCCCCGCGCCCGCGCGGCCCTCATCCCCCGCACGAACCCGTGCCAGCAGCACCTGCAGCGGGTGGCGCAGCTGGCGGTGGGCCATGCGCTTGACCTGGCTGCGACAGGAATAGCCGGTGGCCAGGGCCTCGCCGGCCGTCTCGGCGGGGCGGTCCACCTGCGCCTGCCACGATTGCGAGTAGATGAGGCGCGAGGTGGCCAGGTTGCGGGTCTCGTGGCCATAGGTGCCGGCCATGCCGCAGCAGCCGGTGGCCTGTACCTGCAGCGTCAGCCCGAAGTGGCGGAACACCTTCACCCACTGGCCGTTGCTGTCGGGCTGGTTGGTCTTCTCGGTACAGTGGGCCAGCAGACGATAGGTCTCCGGGAAGCCGATGTTCTGGCGGGTATCACCGTTCGGGCTGGCGGCATCGGTGGCTGTCGTGGCGGAGGGGGACAGAACCTCAGCCAGCTTCCGTGCCGCCGGTCCTTCTGCCAGCGCCTGCAGCAGCCATTCCTGCGGCAGCAGCACCCGGGGCAGATCCTGGATGCCGTCGATCTTGGCGTACTCCTGCCGGAACACCAGCGTCATGGCCGGGTCCAGCCCCACCAGCGGGATGTCGAACCGGGCCAGCGCCTGCAGGGCGCGGATGTGGCGACGTGCCACGCGCTCGAAGGCGGGCAGGAAGCCCTGCACCTGCAGCGGCTTGCCGTTGGCGTGCAGCGGTGCCAGCCAGACGCGCAGGCCCAGTCGTGCGGCCAGCTCGATGAAATCCGCCAGTTGTTCGGTCTCGAAATACCGGGTGAAACTGTCCTGCACCAGAATGACGCTGCGCGCGCGCTCCTCGGCAGAGAGTGCTTCCAGTGCAGCCGGCGTGGCGGTGGCCACCTGCCATCGCTGCAGCACGGGCTGGAGTGCCATGCGGTTGATGAGCGGGCTGTCCACCATGCCCACGTGCTTTTCCATCATGCGCTGCACCCATCTGTTGCCCATGATGCCGTTGTAGAGCCACGGCACGTGGGCAAACCACGGCATGGAGAATTCCAGCGAGCCGATGAGGTAGTGGCGCAGCGGGCGCAAGTAGCGCTGGTGGTAGAGCTGCAGGAAGCGCGCGCGGAAATCCGGCACGTTCACCTTGATGGGACATTGCCCGGCACAGGCCTTGCAGGACAGGCAGCCGGCCATGGCCTCGTACACCTCGTGCGAGAAGTCCGGCACCTGCTGCCGTGAGGCGCGGGTATTGCGCCAGCGCTGCCAGAAGCTGCGGAAGAACCCCGGCGGGTTGCGCGACAGTTCCAGCACGTCCACGCCGGCATTGCCCTGCAGGCGCAGCCATTCGCGCATCAGCGAGGCACGCCCCTTGGGCGAGTGCTGGCGCTCGCGGGTGGCTTTCCACGACGGGCACATGGCGTCGTCGGGATCATAGTTGTAGCAGGCGCCGTTGCCGTTGCAGTGCATGGCGGCGCCATAGCTCTGCCAGACGCGCTCGTCGATCTGCCGGTCGTGCTCGCCGCGCGTGGGTACGCCATCGACCTTCATCAGCTTCGCCTGACTCTGCCACGGCGTGGCAATCTTGCCCGGGTTGATCTGGTTGTGCGGGTCGAAGGCCGCCTTGAGCTTCTGCAGCGACGGATAAAGCTCACCGAAATATGCCTCGGCATATTCCGAGCGAACGCCCTTGCCGTGCTCGCCCCACAGCAGGCCGCCGTAGCGCTGCGCAAGGGCTGCCACCGCATCGCTGATCGGGCGAACCAACGTCGCGTACTTCGGGTCCTTCATGTCCAGCGCGGGACGCACGTGCAGCACGCCGGCGTCCACGTGGCCGAACATGCCGTATTGCAGGCCATGACTGTCCAGCAGCGCGCGGAACTCGGCAATGTACTCCGCCAGATTCTCGGGGGGCACGGCCGTGTCTTCCACGAAGGGCTGCGGCCGGGCCTCGCCCTGCACGTTGCCCAGCAGGCCCACGGCACGCTTGCGCATGGCATAGACGCGCTTGACGGCGTCCGAACCCACCGCCAGCGTGTGGCCCAGACGGCGCACGGTAGTGTCGGTCTGCAGGTGATTCACGAAACGCTGAACGCGCGCGTCCACCTCGGCCGGGTCATCGCCGCTGAATTCCACCAGGTTGATGCCCAGTGTCTGCTTGCCTTCGTGCTCCGGAAAATACTCCGACACGCTGTTCCAGACGAAATCGTTCATGGCCAGCAGCAGTACCTTGGAATCCACCGTCTCGATGGACAGGGGCTTCTGTGCGATCAGCGCCCGGGCGTCGCGCAGCGCATCCATGAAGGCGGCGTAGCGCACGTTCACCAGCACCGAGTATTTCGGGATGGGCAGCACGTTGAGCCGCGCCTCCACCACGAAGCCCAGCGAGCCCTCGGCGCCGCACAGCACGCTGTTGAGGTCGAAGCGGCCGTCAGGACGACGCAGGTGCGCCAGATCGTAGCCGGTCAGGCAGCGGTTGAGCTTCGGAAACTTCGCACGGATGAGATCGGCCTGTTCGTCAGCAATGCGGCGGGCCGTGCGGTGAACCTTGCCGATGCGCCCGGACTGCGCACACAGTGCGTCCAGTCCCGCATCATCCACCGGCTGGCTGACGAAGCGCTCGCCGCCCAACAGCACGTAGTCCAGCGCCAGCACGTGGTCGCGCGTCTTGCCGTAGGTGCAGCTGCCCTGGCCGCTGGCGTCGGTATTGATCATGCCGCCCAGCGTCGCCCGGTTGGAGGTGGACAGCTCGGGGGCGAAGAAGAGGCCATGAGGGCGGAGCGCGGCGTTGAGCTGGTCCTTCACCACACCGGCCTGGGCACGCACCCAGCCTTCCTCGGCGTTGATCTCCAGAATGCGGTTCATGTGCCGCGACAGGTCCATCACCAGCCCGTGGGTGAGTGACTGGCCGTTGGTGCCGGTGCCGCCGCCGCGCGGTGCCAGCGCCACCGTCTGGTAGGCAGGCTGGCCCAGCAGCGTGGCCACGCGCTGCACGTCCTCGGCGTCCTTTGGGAAGACGGCGGCCTGCGGGGCCAGCTGGTAGAGCGAGTTGTCGGTGGCGAACAGCGTGCGGGTGGCGTAGTCGTCCTGGATCTCGCCGGCAAAGCCGCTGGCGCGCAGGTCCGCCAGAAACTGTTGATAGATGGCGGGCAGCTCGTCGGCGGGGCGGGGCAGGGCGGCGATGGACATGGAACGGGCGGGCAGATGGACCGGCACCGGCGCTGGAGTGGCCGGGACAGCCCGACAGTATCCGCACGCGTGCGCCCGTTGACAAGCACGGACCGTGGTCGTGACTGTGAAAGGTCAGGTTCTTCGGCCAGGGGGCATGATGCCGGCCCGTCGGCGGGCCGCCTTCCGGGGGCTGAGGGCGGCTGCGCCTGGAGGCGCCCCGGTGTTCGGCCATGCGTGCCTTCTCGTCTCATGGACGTCGGAGGGGAACTTCGTCATCATGACCTGATGTTTCCATTGAGGTGGCCCAATGCAAAAGAAACCCTTCAGCGCGATTCTGCACATGAGCCCCCGGGAAAGAATGGTGACGCTTGTCTGGACGTCATGTGTCCTTTCCGGGCTGTTGCTGGTGTCGGTCCTGTTCTTCGTGCGCCCGTTTCCCATGTTCTCCCAGGACTCCGTGGCTGTGCTTGACGCCACGGTGGCGGACATGAACACGCAGGACAAGGGAAGGTTTGTCAGGATTCAGGTGGTGCCGAATCCATCAGATGCCGGCGCGTCGTCATTCATTGTTCCCGCGTCTGGCACCCGCTTCTTCGTTGGCCAGAAGGTCCAGGTCGTGGTGGACTCTGGCAGGCGTTTCCCCGAGCAGAAAGGTCATGTCTGGGAAGTGAGAAACATGCGTGGTGATCCCCTGGTGGACAGTCACGACATAGGCCTGCACGACCGATATGTCGAAAGGCTGAACAGGGACATTCTGATCGGATTCATTGCTGTCCAGTTCCTCTGTCTGCTGGTGATGGTCCATACGTGGTATCGGCATTACGCGAAGGCAGATCCCGTGAGGTAAGGGAAGGCAGGGAACTGCCAAGGGGGAGGCAATGAGGAGAGCGCCGGAGTTGATGGTGTCTTGATGGCCATCAATGAGCGGAACAGGGTATTTCGTTATGTTGCAACGTCTCTTTATGTTACTTAGTCTCACACCAAGAAGAGATGGGAGATCCCATGGATACGAGCGCAACACGGTGCAACGCGGTGCAGACCACGGCAGCGAAGGCACATGCAGACAGGCCCGAAACAACATGGATGCGGCGTCGGCCGCTGGCGCGCTGGCTGGCCTGCCTGCCGTTGGCGGCGGCGCTGCCCGCCATGGCAGCCGACGACACGACGGCTGATCCATCGGCCCCCGTGGTGCAGCTGGGCACGGTGGTGGTGACCGGCATCCAGCGGATGAACCAGACGGATTCGTTCACCGCCTCGTCGATGCGCACCACCACGGGGCTGGCACTGTCGCCGCGCGAGACACCGCAGTCGGTCAGCGTCATCACGCAGACGCAGATGAAGGCACAGGGCGTGCACACCATCGAGGATGCGCTCAACCGGAGTACCGGCGTCAACGTCACCCGCCACGGTGCACGGGCGGTCTATCAGTCACGCGGTTTCTACCTGGAGCAGCTTCAGGAAGACGGCATCGGCACCACCATCGGGGCGCCGGGCATCTCGGGCAACCCGTTCATGGACCCGAAGCAGCAGCTGGATCCGGCCCTCTACGAGCGCATCGAGGTGGTGCGCGGCAGTGCAGGCCTCACGCAGGGCCCCGGTGAGCCGGGCGGTGCGCTGAATGCCGTGCGCAAGAAGCCCACCCGCCAGACGCAGCGCAGCCTGGACGTGCAGGTGGACCGCTGGGGCACGGTGCGGGGTGTGGGGGATGTCTCGGGCACACTCAGCCAGGAGAAGGCCATCCGTGGCCGGGTGGTGGCGGTGGCCGAGCGCGATCGCTCCTTCAAGGATGACGTGGACGGCAACAACGGCCTGCTCTATGGGGTGCTGGACCAGACCTTCGGGGATGGCACCCGCGTGACGCTGGGCGGTCTGCTGCAGAACCAGAAGGACACGCCCGATCCCTACGGCCTGCCGCTGTCGGCCACCGGCAGCGATCTGCGCCTGCCGCGTGACACCTTCCTGGGCATGCGCTGGAACGAAGGGCGCTATCGCAAGCAGAACGCCTTCGTGGAGCTGGACCATTACCTGGACGACAACTGGAACCTGAACGTGAAGGTCGATTACCGGCGCACATTCTCGGTGCAGGAGTATGCGTCGCTGGCCGGCTCCGGCAGTCTGGGCGGTGGCATCACCGCAGATGGCATGCTGCCGCTGGATGGCATCCAGCGCTACGACCATGCCGGCAACCAGCTCACCTTCCAGGCCAACATCAACGGCGCCTTCCAGGCCTTGGGGCACCAGCACGAGGCCTTTGCCACCTACAGCTACACCCGTGAAAGGCTCGACATCCGCGACCGTTCGGAAGATACCGACGACCGCAGCTTCAATGTCTACACCTTCACCGGATACGAGGTGCCGCTGCCGAACTGGTCGGTCTACGACTTCCAGTCCTTCGTCCACAACAATTTCACGACCCACGGGCTGGCAGCCGGCGTGCGCCTGAACCCTGCCGAGGACTGGCACGTGCTGGTGGGCACGCGCTACAGCCACTGGCATCGCGACTATGCCTACCTGTACAACACCCGCAACGGGCAGGCCGACACGCGCACGCCCACGCTGGTGGACGTGACCAAGGGACGCTTCGTGCCTTACATGGGCATCACGTATGACCTGAATGCGAACAACAGCTTCTACCTGAACTACTCCAGCGTCTTCAAGTACAACGCGAACGTGGGCGCCGACGGCAAGCCGCTGCCGGCCACGGTGGGCAGCAACTACGAGCTCGGCTGGAAATCCGTCTGGAATGACGGCCGGCTGAACACCGCGGTGGCGCTGTTCCGGGTGGATCAGGACAACACGGCTGTCAATTCCCGTCAGCGGCTCAACGACGGAACCCGGCGCTTCTACTGGGTGCCGCTCACCATGCGCAGCCAGGGGCTGGATGCCGAGATCTCCGGCGACATCGCGCCCAGCCTGAAACTGTTCGCGGGCTACACCTACAACAAGCGCGAATACACCGGCAGCGCCGGCAGTATCGTGCGCGGCGAAGAGTTCAACAAGCAGACGCCTCGCCACATGCTGCGCGCCTACGGCAACTACCGGCTGCCCGGCGAAGCTCACGCCTGGACGCTGGGTGCCGGCGTGCGCACGCAGAGCAGCACCAGCAGTGGATGGGACGTGCGTGCCAAGGGGGCAACGGTCTGGGATGCCAACGTGCAGTATGATTTCAGCCCCGACCTGTCGGTGAACCTGATCGTTCGTAACCTCACCGATCGGTACTACTACGAGAACAACGGCATCCGTTCTCATGGCTATGGCAACTTCTACGGAGAGCCGCGTACCGTGATCCTCAGCACATCGTGGAAGTTCTGAAGACCCTGGCGGGTTTCGGGCGCCTGGCGAGGCCTTTCTGGCTGAGCCGGCGCCGCTGGCCCGAGTGGTTGCTGCTCCTGTTCATCGTTGGCCTGACGCTCTTCACGGTCCGCGTCAGCGTCTGGATCCTGGATTGGGATCAGCGTTTCTACGATGCCGTGGCTGCCTTTGACGGCAGCCACATGCCGTCACTGATCGTCGAATACGCCATCTACATGGTGCTGATCACCCTCTGCATTGCCAGCCGGGAGTGGCTGCAGAAGGTGCTGATGTTCCGCTGGCGCACGCATCTCACGTCCGGCCTGCAGCGCCGCTGGCTGGGCCGGCATCGTCAGTACCGGCTGCAGCTGCGCAACGAGCCGGACAACCCCGACCAGCGCATTGCCGAGGACGTCTGGCTGCTGGCCGACAAGAGCCTCACGCTGTTCTTCTCGTTCATCAACAACGTGGCCAAGCTGAGCGCCTTCGTGGCCATCCTGTGGGTGTCCTCGGGCGTGCATTCGGTCAGCGTGGGGGGCATCACCGTGATGGTGCATGGCTACCTGGTGTGGGTGGCACTGGCCTATTCGGTGTTGAGCACGGGGCTGGCGCACTGGATCGGCCACCGGCTGCAGGGGCTGAACGTGGAACGCCAGCACCGTGAGGCGGACTATCGTGCCACGCTGCTGCGCATCCGTGACCATGCCGAGCAGATCGCCTTCTACCGGGGCGAGCGCACGGAATACGGTCGCCTCAAGGTGCGCTATGCCGCCATCCGGGACAACTGGCGCGCGCTGATCAACCGCGAGTTCAAGCTCTCCACCTTCTCGGCCGCCTACGTGCGCATCAGCCTGTTCATTCCCATCTTTGCTGCGCTGCCGCTGTATCTGAGCCGGCAGATCACCTTTGGCGAGATGATGAAGGCGCGCGCCGCCTTCACGCGCGTGCAGGACGGCTTCGGCTGGTTCACCGATTCCTACCGTGAACTGATCGAGTGGGCGGCTGTGGTGGAGCGTCTGGACGGCTTCGAGCGGGCCATGGCGGCACTGGATGCACCACAGGCCGAAAACGAGGGCGAATCGACTGCCAACGCCAACGCCAACGCCAACGCCAACGCCAACGCCAACGCGAACGCCAACGCCGCTGTTGGTGTTGCTGCTGATTCAGCCATGAATGGCGCAGTCACCCGTCATGGCACCGAAGCTGGCATGGTGGCCGCAACCGACATGGGCGTCGGAGCCCGTCGTGACGCTACATCTGCCGGAACCATGCCCCTGCTGCACATCGAAGGCCTTGCGTTGTGCACGCCGGACGGCCGCCCGCTGCTGCAGGACGTGCAGCTGGGGGCAAGTGCAGGGGAGTGGGTGCTGCTCGACGGTGAGAGCGGCATCGGCAAGTCCACGCTGCTGCGCACCGTGGCCGGGCTGTGGCCTTGGTACGAAGGGCGCTTCCGCCTGGACACGGCCCGGGTGCTCTTTGTGCCGCAGCGGCCCTATCTGCCGCAGGATTCACTGCGGGCGGTGCTCTGCTACCCGCAGTGGGGGCATGGGGATGACGACCGGCTGAAGGCGGCGCTGGCCCAGGTGGGGCTGGCACGGCTGCAGGACAGTCTGGACCAGGTGCAGAACTGGGGGCGGGTGCTGTCAGGCGGTGAGCAGCAGCGCATCAGTCTGGCGCGGGTGCTGCTGGTGCGGCCGCAGGCGCTCTTTCTGGACGAGGCCACCGGGCAGCTGGATCCGCAGTCCGCAGCCGCCATGGTTCGGCTGCTTCAGCAGGCGCTGCCCGGGGCGCTGTGTGTGGCCATCAGCCATCAGCCGGAGGTGAAGGCGCTGTTCACGCGCCGGGCTGTGCTGACGGCTGCTGGCGGTACGCCGTAGGGGCTGTCGGCGGCGGAGCTGCGGTCAAGTCCACGTTGCAGTGCGCGCCGATGCTGGTCGGGCACTGTCGGGCGCTGGCCTCGATGATTCGCGCGCAGGTAAGCAGGTTGAGATCCTCGTGCCCGGACACGCTGGCAGGGGGCTGAATGCGCGCCTGCCAGGCGGTCAGTACGGCATGGGCATGGGCCAGGCCCGGCGTGCTGCGCAGGATGCCCAGGTGCTGGCTGACCAGCGCCTGCAGGCCGTGGCGATCGAAAGGCGGCAGGGCGGTGCCGGATTCGTCGACGACCCTGCTGGCAGGCGCGGGCTGCGCGAAGGGGGCGGAAGCATCCCTTTCGGCTGCTGCCACGGTCGTTTCGCGGGGGGCGGAGGAAGCGTCCTGCACCATGTCGTGCTTCGAGACCATCGTCATGGCCCGGATCATCGGATGGTGCCAGCGGGCGCCGCCCGCGATGGCCCGGGCGGCGTTGCGGCCCATCACCACGCATTCCAGCAGCGAGTTGCTGGCCAGCCGGTTGGCGCCATGCAGGCCGGTGCACGCGGCTTCGCCCAGGCAGAAGAGGTTCTCCACCTGGGTGTGCCCGGCCGTGTCGCAGACGATGCCGCCGCAGGTGTAGTGCTGCACCGGGCCGACCGGAATCGGGCTGCGCGTGATGTCGATGCCGTGCGCCAGGCAATGTGCATGGATGGTGGGGAAGTGCTCCAGGATGAAGCTGCGCGGCCGATGGCTGATGTCCAGCCAGACGTGGGGCAGTGACTGCCTGCCGATCTCGGCGGCAATGGCGCGGGCCACGATGTCGCGGGGCGCCAGTTCGGCACGCTCGTCGTAGCGGGGCATGAAGCGCTCGCCGGCTTCATTGCGCAGTATGCCCCCTTCGCCGCGCACGGCTTCGGAGATCAGGAAGATCGGTTCCTGCCCGTTGGTATCGGACAGGCCGGCACCGATGTCCGTGAGGAAGCGGGAAGCTCCGGCATGCCCGGCGAAGCCGGTGGGGTGGAACTGCATGAAGGCCATGTTGGCAGCCGCGCAGCCGGCCCGGAAGGCCATGGCAATGCCGTCTCCGGTGCAGGCGGTCGGGGTGGTGGTGCGTGCATAGACCTGGCCGCAGCCGCCGCTGGCCAGCACGACGGATGCGGCATGCATCGGCTGCAGCTGCCCCTGGTGCAGCACGCGCACGCCCACGCAGCGATCCTCGTTGTCCTGCAGCAGGTCCACGGCCATGGTCTGTTCCAGCCGCTGGATATTGGGGCGGCTGGCCACGGCACGGTAGAGCGCCTGCATGATCGAGAGCCCGGTGTGGTCGGCCACGTGGGCGATGCGGCTGGCACCGTGCCCGCCTTCGCGCGTCAGGTGCAGGCTGCCGTTGTCCGCGCGGCTGAAGGGCACGCCCGTGGCGATCAGCCATTCGATGGCGGCCCGTCCCTGCGAGAGGATGGCACGTACCGCGGCCTCGTCGCACAGTCCCGCACCGGCTACCAGCGTGTCGGCCACGTGGTCATCCAGCCGGTCCAGGCGGTCCAGCACGGCGGCGATGCCGCCCTGGGCGCGACTGCTGGCGTTGTCATCAAGCCGGTACTTGCACAGCAGCGCGATGCGCAGGCTCTCCGGCAGCGAGAGCGCCAGTGTCAGCGCTGCCAGCCCGTTGCCCACGATGATCACGTCGTGGTCGGTATTCCGCGGTTTCATGCCGGTCCCATCCCGTTGAAGACGTTGGCGGCCTGCTGGCGCTTGAGCTGTTCGGCAAAGTTCAGCATGCGTTCCAGCGGCTTGCGGGCGGCCTGGCCCAGTGCACTGTCCAGCAGGATCTCGTTGTGGCCGTGGCGCAGCGCCTCGTGGATGCCCACCAGGCCGTTCATGGCCATCCAGGGGCAGAAGGCGCAGCTCTTGCAGGTCCCGCCGTTGCCGGCCGTGGGGGCCGCCAGGAAGGTCTTGTGAGGCGCCTGCTTGCGCATCTCGTGCAGGATGCCCTGGTCGGTGGCCACGATGAAGGTCTGTTCGGGGCGTTCCACGGCAGCCTTGAGCAGCTTGCTGGTGGAGCCCACCACATCGGCCATCTCCACCACGCTGGCCGGTGACTCCGGATGCACCAGCACGATGGCATCCGGATGTTCGGCCTTCAGCGCCAGCAGCTCCTCGGCCTTGAACTCGTCGTGCACGATGCACGAGCCCTGCCACAGCAGCATGTCGGCGCCGGTCTGGCGGCGGATGTAGTCGCCCAGGTGCCGATCCGGTCCCCAGATGAGCTTTTCTCCCTGCGCCTTGAGGTGGGTGACGATCTCCAGTGCCACTGACGAGGTGACGACCCAGTCGGCACGCGCCTTCACGGCGGCACTGGTGTTGGCATACACCACCACCGTCCGGTCCGGGTGCTGGTCGCAGAAAGCCGAGAACTCGTCCTCGGGGCAGCCCAGGTCCAGCGAGCATTCCGCTTCCAGGTCCGGCATCAGCACCGTCTTGTCCGGGCAGAGGATCTTGGCGCTCTCGCCCATGAAGCGCACGCCGGCCACCACCAGCATCCGCGCCGGATGGGAGGCACCGAAGCGGGCCATCTCCAGCGAGTCGCCCACGCAGCCGCCGGTTTCCAGGGCCAGATCCTGGATGTCGGGATCCACGTAGTAGTGGGCCACCAGCACGGCATTGCGTTCGTGCAGCAGGGCCGCAATGCGTTCTTTCAACGCCCTGGCCTCATCGGGGCCCAGGGCATCGGGCACCTTGGCCCAGGCCTGCCGGATGCTGCAGGCCGTGGTGGGGGCCTTGGCGTCGGGCAGGTCATAGTCGAAAACCCTGTGCAGGACTTCCATCATCGTCGGGATCCTCCTCGGTGGGGGCGGGGTTACGAGCTGTGCGGGACAGCAGGGCGGGTGAGGGATGGTGGGGGCGGGAATGTCTGCAAGCTGTTGCTGTTATGCTCATTTTGAGCATAATTGATCGGGACTCAGGCATCGACCGGAATCTTCGGACTCCAGCCACCATGCTTATGCTCAGGTTGAGCATAATAGGGGCGTGTCATTGTCCCTGTCAAACGATAACCCTTCCGGACGGGTAGAATTTTCGTAACCCTCTCGGATTTCTGCTGGATGGATGCCTCTCTCGAACAGACCGGCACGGCGCAAGGCATCGTCGAGCTGGTCACGGTGCTGGTTGCGGTGACGGACTTCAAAGCCCGTGTACTGACTGTGGGCAACGGCACCATGCTGCCGCAGGGGCCGCTGTCGCCCGTGCATCGCTCGCTGCAGTCGGGCGTGCGGCTGTGGGTGGCGCAGCAGACCGCGCAGCCCATGGGTTACGTGGAGCAGCTCTACACCTTCGTGGACACCCGGCGTCAGAACGGCCAGGGGCTGCCGGTGCTGTACGTGAGCTACCTGGGACTGGTGAGCGAGGCCAACGAGACGGAGCTGAGCCCGGATGCGCGCTGGTTCGACTGGTACGACTATTTCCCGTGGGAAGACCGGCGTGATGGCCGGCGGGACTGGATCGCCCGCGTGATCCTGCCACGGCTGGATGCCTGGGTGGCGCAGGCCGACACGGCAGCCATGTGCCGGGAGCGTCGCAACCGGGTCGACCTGCTGTGGGGGCTGCCGCCCTGCGAGTGGTCGGAGGAGCGCACGCTGCAGCGCTACGAGCTGCTCTATGAGGCGGGGCTGGTGCCGGAGTCGCTGCATCCGCAGGCGGACTTCGACATGGCGCTGACAGGCCGCGCCATGCAGCACGATCATCGCCGCGTGCTGGCCACGGCCGTGTCGCGGCTGCGCGCCAAGATCAAGTACCGGCCGGTCATCTTCGACCTGATGCCTGAGCGCTTCAGCCTGCTGCAGCTGCAGAAGAGTGTGGAGGCGCTGGTGGGCTGCGAGCTGCACAAGCAGAATTTTCGTCGTCAGGTCCTGCATCAGGGCCTGTTGAAGCCCGTTGACCAGAGCACGGCGACCTCACGCGGCCGTCCGGCCCGTCTGTATCGCTTTCACGAGAGCGTGCTGTCCGAAAGCCTCATCTCGGGGGGGCGATTGTCGTTCCTCAAGGGCTGAGCGGGCGTCGTGGCATCACACAGAATTAACCCACAAGGAGATCACAGGATGTCGTCGGAATCTGCATCGAACACGCGGCCCATGCCGGGCCAGAGTACTGGAATTTCCGGGGGCGGCGCGCAGGGGGCGGATGTGTCACCGTCCGGTCCGGCCGACCTTGGCGGCGTGCCGTTCCCGTTGCCCGATGTCGTGCTGGAGCCGTTCGTGCGGCAGGCGCTGGCCGAGGACCTGGGGCGGCGTGGCGACATCACGTCGGCTGCCGTCATTCCACCGTCGGCCACCGCCTGTTTCGACGTGACCAGCCGTGAGCCGGGCGTGGTGGCCGGGCTGGATCTGGCCCGCCTGGCCTTTCACCTGTTTGACCCGGCCGTGACATTCCAGGCCCGGGCGCAGGACGGGCAGCGGGTGCAGCCCGGGCAGGTGCTGGCACGCGTGCAGGGGCCGGTGCGTTCGCTGCTGTCGGCCGAGCGCACCGCGCTGAATTTCATGACGCACCTGAGCGGCATCGCCACCCTGACGGCTGCTGCCGTGGCACAGACCGAGGGCACGGCCGCGCGCATCACCTGCACGCGCAAGACCCTGCCCGGGCTGCGGGTCCTGCAGAAATACGCGGTGCGCGCCGGCGGGGGCTGCAATCACCGCATGGGGCTGGATGACGCCATCCTGATCAAGGACAACCACCTGGTGCATTCCGGCAGCCTGGCGCAGACCATGCGGCGCGCCCGGCAGGCGGCCGGACATCTCATTCCGCTGGAAGTGGAGGTGGACACGCTGGGTCAGCTGGAGGAGGCACTGGAGGCGGGGGCCGACCTGGTGCTGCTCGACAACATGGATGACGAGATGCTGGTGCAGGCCGTGGCAATGTGCCGGGGCAGGGCACGCACCGAAGCATCCGGCGGCATCACGATCAAGCGCATTCACCGCGTGGCGGCAACGGGCGTGGACTTCATTGCGCTGGGGTATCTGACCCACAGCAGCCGGTCGCTGGACATCGGGCTGGATGATCCGGTGAGCTGAAGCAGGCTGTCTGGCCACTGGGTCGGGCGGACACCTGGGGGGCCGCCCGGGCTGGGGACTGATGCTGGCGGCAGGACGCCGCCGCATGAGGGCTTTGCTGCTTACGACGCTTCCTGCAGCGCCTGCGCGTGCCACGCGATGTGCTCGCCGATGAAGCTGGCGATGAAGTAGTAGCTGTGGTCGTAGCCGGGTTGCAGGCGCAGCTCCAGCGGGTGCTGGGCAGCGGCGCAGGCCGCTTCCAGCAGTTCGGGGCGCAGCTGCTCGTTCAGGAAGGCGTCCTCGCCGCCCTGATCGATGAGGATGGGCGGGCGGATGCTGGTGCTGCCTTGATCGGCGGCCAGCGCCTTGACCAGTTCCACGCTGTCCCAGGCCTTCCAGGCCTGCGGATCGTTGCCCAGGTAGGCGCCCAGAACCTTCTGGCCCCAGGGTACCTGCGAGGGGGCCACGATGGGGGCGAAGGCCGAGACACGGCGGTAGCGCGCGGGATTGCGCAAGGCCACGACCAGCGCACCATGTCCACCCATCGAATGACCAAGGATGCTGCGCACGTCGCTGGCCGGGAAGTGGGCTTCCACGAGCGCAGGCAGCTCGTCCACCACGTAGTCGTACATCCGGTAGTGATCCGCCCAGGGCGCCTGGGTGGCGTTCACGTAGAAGCCGGCCCCCTGGCCCAGGTCGTAGCCCTCGTCATCGGCCACCTCCTTGCCGCGCGGGCTGGTGTCGGGGGCCACCAGGATGAGGCCATGGCGGGCGGCGTGTTGCTGGGCACCGGCCTTGGTGATGAAGTTCTGCTCGGTGCAGGTCAGGCCCGAAAGCCAGTAGAGCACGGGGCATTTCTCGCCGGCCAGCGCCTGCGGCGGCAGGTAGACGCCCACGTTCATGAGCGTGCCGGTGGAGGAGGAGGGGTGCTGCCAGACTTCCTGGCGGCCGCCAAAGCAGGCGTGCTGTTCGATCTGTTTCATCGTTTCGTGTCCGTGGGGCCGGCCGATGGCATGGCCCGGGCGCTGGCCGAAGGCATGGCCCCGGGGCTGAGCCGTCATGCCGGCCGGTTGTGTCGGCCGGTCGTGACAGGAAGGGGGCTCAGTAATGCACCACGCTGCGGATCGACTTGCCTTCGTGCATCAGCGTGAAGGCATCGTTGATGTCGTCCAGCGGCATGGTGTGGGTCACGAAGGGGGCCAGGTCGATCTTGCCGTGCATGGCGTCTTCCACCATGCCAGGCAGCTGCGTGCGACCCTTCACGCCTCCGAAAGCGGTGCCCAGCCAGCGGCGGCCGGTGACCAGCTGGAAGGGGCGGGTGGAGATTTCCTGTCCCGCACCGGCCACGCCGATGATCACCGACTGGCCCCAGCCGCGGTGGGCCGCTTCCAGTGCAGCACGCATGACGTTGACGTTGCCGATGCACTCGAAGGTGTGGTCCACGCCCCAGCCGGTCATCTCGATGAGCACCTGCTGGATGGGCTTGTCGTGGTCCTTCGGGTTCACGCAGTCGGTGGCGCCGAACTGCCGGGCCAGCGGGAACTTGTCGGGGTTGGTGTCGATGGCGATGATGCGCCCGGCCTTGGCCTGCCGTGCCCCCTGGATGACGGCCAGGCCGATGCCACCCAGCCCGAAGACGGCCACTGAGTCGCCAGCCTGCACCTTGGCGGTGTTGTGCACGGCGCCGATGCCGGTGGTGACGCCGCAGCCCAGCAGACAGACGTGCTCGGGGTTGGCCTGCGGATTGATCTTGGCCAGCGAGACCTCGGCCACCACGGTGTATTCGCTGAAGGTGGAGCAGCCCATGTAGTGGTAGAGCGGCTGGCCGTTGTACGAAAAGCGCGTGGTGCCGTCGGGCATCACGCCCTTGCCCTGGGTGGCGCGAACCGAGGTGCAGAGGTTGGTCTTGTTGCTCTTGCAGAACAGGCACTCGCCGCATTCGGCGGTGTAGAGCGGAATGACGTGATCGCCGGGCTTCACGGAGGTGACGCCTTCGCCTACGGCTTCCACGATGCCGGCGCCCTCATGGCCCAGCACGACGGGAAAGAGGCCTTCCGGATCATCGCCGGACAGGGTGAAGGCATCGGTATGGCAGACCCCGGTATGGGTGATGCGCACCAGCACCTCGCCCTTGCGGGGCGGTTCGACATCGATCTCGACGATCTGCAGGGGCTGGCCGGCGGCAAAGGCAACGGCGGCACGGGACTTGATGGTCATGGCGGTGTCCTGGAGAGGGGGAGGAGGCCCCCAGTATGCCAGCCCGGGGCGCCGCCTGCAGGCAGGGGTCGGTTGGGCAGGGGGGCGGTCGGGCAGGAGGGCGGTGAGGCAGGGGACCCGTGGTGTAGGGGGCGCACGTGGGGAGGGGGCGCACGTGGGGAGGGGGAAGATACCCCTGGCCGATGGAAGGATCGGTCCGCCGGATGAGGGCGGACCGAACCGTGATCAGGGGCCCCAAAATGAAACGCGCCGGGGCAGGCCCTGGGGGGGGCGCTGCCGGCGCGTCATGGCTCAGTCTCGCGTCTCAGCGCCGCGTCCTGACCATCGGCTGATCAGCGCCGTCGGTGCCTTGCTGGCGGGGCCGTGCCGGGATGCCACGCTTGCTGTCAAAGCTCAGCCCCGGCTGACCCGGTTCGGTCTGCACGCTCACGTTGGCGCCCTGGGCCTGGCGCGCCTTGACCTG
>ERZ772993.191-NODE-191-length-31896-cov-27.636161_pt1 | contig 31896 bp, 22 predicted proteins | sample MGYA00580670_ERZ772993 | MGnify/ENA primary metagenome ERZ772993 (study PRJEB29015, sample SAMEA2737936) | human oral metagenome | biome: human oral; feature: human-associated habitat; material: dental | place: China | collected 2136 ... | reverse complement strand
AGGGAACGGAAGAGTAGGACACCACCGAGCCCCCACACACCACCAAAACACGAACCACACGTGTTATCCGTCCAAATGCGCGTGTTCTTTGCGTCGTGAAGCGATGAAGCGTCCGCTCAGATCCAGGACGGCAGAATCATATGCCAGCGCCAGAAATCATAGGGCACCGGCTCGCCGGTCCAGATCGGCCACCATAGGATCGCGAACACCACCGAGGCGAGTACGACGCAGGCCGTCAAGACGACGCCCTCGACGTGCAGACGCCACGCGGGCACGCCCGTCCACTCCTGTGACAGCCGCAGTCGTGTGGGCTGTGTGCCGAAACCGAGGTAGGCCGCCAACGCGCCCCGGGGATGCGGCCGGTCCTCGCCCAGGTACCCCAGCCGCAGCATCCGGTCCTCGTACTCCGCCTCGCGCGATCCGGGAACGGGAGCGAGCGCGCCCATCGCCGAGCCGAGAGACAGGACCAGTACCAGCACGACGAACGGCACGAAGGCTACGGTGTAGAACGTGAAAATCGTGCGTTTTCCGTACAGGAACCACGGCAGGTAGAGGCCCGCATAGCCGACGAGCGCCACCCACACCCGCCAATCGCGGTTCTTGACCGCCAGGACGGCGACCGCGAAGACGAGGGCGACGAGCGCCGACCACCAGATAGGGATATTACCGATGGAGGTGATGGCCGCAACGCAGCGGTCGGAGCCGCAATCCCGTCCGCCGAGCTCTTCGGCACTGGGCCAGTAGAACGACGTCGGCCGCCACTGCACGAGCCAGCCGATCGGCTTGGACATGTACTGGTGGGGCGAATTCAGCTTCACGTGGAAGCCGTAGGCGACCTGGTGGTATTCCAGCAAATCGTTGAGAGAATCGGGCAACCACGAGCGCGTCACAGTGCCGTTGGTCAACCGCTCACTGGCGGCCCACCCGTGCTTGTACGCGTCCGCGTGAAGGAACCACGACCACCAGCCGGCCACGTACACGACCAGGGCGGTCGGGACCAGGCGCAGAAAATCGCCGAAGCTGCGCGCGATAAGGCCCTCAAGGAGCCATGCCCTGGCCTCCACGCGCTGCAGTGCCAGCATATCCCAGACGACCACGAGGACCCCGACCGCCGCCAGCAGATAGAGGCCGGACCACTTGATCGAACAGGTCAGGCCCGCGGCGATCCCCGCGGCCAGCAGCCACGGGCGCAGATGCGCGCGCGGCGCCAGATGTCCGATGGCGGTGCCCGACAAGTCGCGGGCGAGCCGGGCGCGCGACCACTCCCGATCCCGCACGACGAAGTAGACGGTCAGGGTTGCGAAGAAACCGATGAAGATGTCGAGGAGTCCGATGCGGGACTCGGTGATGGCCGTACCGTCGATAGCGAGCAGGAGCCCGGCGAGCCCGGCCAGGAGGGGCGAGCGGGTCAGACGCATGGTCAGCCTGGTCAGCAGCACGACGGTGGCCACGCCCGCCAGGGCGGGCATGAATCTCCAACCGAATGAGGAGTCCGCCCCGAACAGTTCCATGCCCGCCCCGATGATCCACTTGCCGAGCTGAGGGTGCACCACGAAGGACGGCTCCGACGTGAGCCCCGAGAAGTCGCCGTGCGCGAATAGGGGATCGGAGTCCTTGGACCATGTCGACTCGTAGCCGTTGTGCCACAAGGCGTAGGCGTCCTTGACGTAGTAGATCTCGTCGAACATGAGCGAATGCGGGTGGCCCAGCCCGATGAAACGGGTCAGCACGGCGATGACCCCGGTCACCGCTGTGACGATCCACCCGTTGAGGCGGACCGAGACGGGCAGGACCCACCCCACCGGGTCCAGGCCGAGTATTGAGCGCAACTGGTCCTCCGACCGGGTGGACCGCGCGCTCCGGACGTCGTCCTCCTGCTGCACGGCCGTACGGAGCGGACCGTAGGGGCTCGCCTCGTAGGGGCCCGACGTGTCGAAGGGGCCCGTCCCTCGCGGGTCGGCCCATTGGGTGGAGGACTGCGTCTCCTGAGCCGGGGCAGCGGGATCTCCCTCGACGGGATCGTCGGCGGGTCGCGGGTCGCTGGCAGAGGCGCCCGAGGCGTCATCAGGCGAAGGAACGCTGCGTGAGATCACGGCCGCGAGTCTAAACGGGCCACCATACTGGAACCATGAGTGACACCACCCCGGCGTTGCCGGACGCGCAGCCGGCCCCGCCCGACACCGACGTGCCGAGCCGCGGCGCCATCACCCTGGCGGCCACTCCCATCGGAAACGCCGGGGACGCCTCCGCACGACTGCGGGCGGGGCTCGCGCACGCCGACGTCGTCGCCGCGGAGGACACTCGGCGGGCCCTCGCGCTCGCTCAGCGGCTGGGCGTACGCGTGGGCGGGCGCCTGCTCGCCCTCCACGAGCACAACGAGCGGGACAGGGCGGCCGAGCTCATCCGAGAGGCGCGCTCGGGACGCAGCGTCCTCGTCATCTCCGACGCCGGCATGCCCTCGGTGTCCGATCCCGGCTACAGGCTCGTCGTCGCCGCCGCCGATGAGGGCGTGCCCGTGACCGTCGCGCCCGGTCCCTCCGCGGTGCTCGCCGCGCTCGCCGTCTCGGGGCTGGCCAGTGATCGCTTCACCTTCGAGGGCTTCCCGCCCCGCAGGCGCGGTGAACGGCACCGCGCCCTGACCGCCCTGGCCGCCGAGCGGCGCACCATGATCTTCTTCGAATCCCCGCGCCGCACTCGCGACACCCTGGACGCCATGGTGCGGGCCTTCGGGGCCCGGCGTCGGGCGGCGCTGTGCCGAGAGCTGACCAAGACTCACGAGCAGGTGCGGCGGGCGACCCTGGGCGAACTCGTCGAGGCGACCGCCGAGGCGGTCCTGGGAGAAGTCGTTATCGTCGTCGCCGGGGCCCCGGCCCTCGCCGCCGACCCGCATTCGGCCGCCCGGGAGGCTCTGGAACTGGCCGACGGCGGAATGAGGCTGAAGTCGGCCGCCGGATGGACGGCTCAACGGACTGGACTGCGCCCCAACGAGGTGTACCGGGCCGCCCTCGCCCTGCGGGAGACGGATCCGACCGCGGGAGGTGAGCACGCCGTCCCGGAAGATTCTGCGGAAAGCCCTGCGGGCGATCTTGGACATGACCGCCACCTCCGCTAAGGTGGTGTCATGACAGAGAGCAGTGCCATAGATCCTGCACCGACCGTCCGCGCTCTGATCGTCGTCGATGTTCAACCGACCTTCTGCGAGGGCGGTGCGCTCGCCGTCGCCGGCGGCGACGCCGTCGCCGCGCGCGTCGCGGACTACGTGGCCGTCCACCGCGGCGATTACCGGATGGTGGTCACCACGCAGGACTGGCACATCGACCCCGGCTCGCACTTCTCGTCCGCACCGGACTTCATCGATACCTGGCCGCCTCACGGCGTCGCCGGAACCTCCGAAGCCGAGCTCCACCCCGCGCTGGCGGAGCTGAAACCGGATGCGCGCGTCAAGAAGGGGCAGTACGCCGCCGCTTATTCGGGGTTCGAGGGCGTTAGCGAGGACGGGACCGACCTCGATCATCTCCTGGCCGGCGCCGGTGTCACGGCTTTGGACGTGGTCGGGCTCGCCGAGTCGCACTGCGTCAAGGACACCGCCCTGGACGGCCTGCGTCGAGGCTACGCCGTGCGCGTGCTCACCGACCTGACCGAACCCGTGAGCCCCGAGCAGGGCGAGGCGGCCCGCGCCGCGTTGAGCGCCGCCGGTGCCGAGCTCATCACCTCGCGGGCGGCGAGCGCCTCCGGCGCCTGAACGCCGGTCAGTCGGGAGTGGTCGAGTGCGGCCGTCGGCCGCCGGAGCCGCGTGGCGGTGCCGGCCGGTAGATGACCCGCTGCGGCGGCAGGCCGTAGCCGTACGGGCTGGTCGGGGCCGGCGGCGGTGCCGCCCGCGAGGCGGAGAGGACGGGCGGAACCTGCTGCGACGGGCCGCCTGCGGCGTCGGGTCCGGCAGTCGGCGTGTGCCCGGGCGGGAGCGCACCGGTGCTTGGAGGGGGCGCCGAGCCCGCTGGACCGGCGGGGCCCGCGAGGGCGGATCGGGTGCGCTGCCGGAGCACCAGGAGCCAGCCGGCGCCCGCCAGGACGAGCAGGCCTCCGAGCGCCCCCGTCGTCAGTGCGCACGTGTACAAGAGGGTGGCGCGAGAGAATTCGGGGGAGATGTCGGCGATATCGACGGTGATCTCACCGGTTCCCGTGCAGGAGACGGTGTAAGTTCCGGCTCGTGCGGAGCGGAAGCCGAGCACCTGGCGGGAGGTGCGGGCGGAGTATCCGGTCGTGTCCGACAGTGTCAGCGCCTCGCCCGAGGGCGCCGTCACCTCGCAGCTCAGATTGTGGTCGTCGGAGAAGAGGCCGTACTGCGTGTTCTCCCGCAGGGTGACGCTCCGCCGGGTTCCGTCGCCGGTCACAGGTACGGCCGCGTTGGCTCTGGACGGGTTGGTGCGCAGGGCGAGGACGAGGACGGCCAGGGCGATCAGCAGCAGCGAGGCGCCCAGACGGATGGTGATCCGTGGACGCCTCGAGCGGCGGCGCAGACCGGCCCAGGTGGTGACGATCGCGGAGCCCTGGGCGGGCGGCCGGTTCCACGCCGTCATGGGCGCCCGGCCCCCATGACCGTCCTCACGCTCCGGGCCACTGCCCGGCCCCCGTGTAGCCGGACGAGATCTGCCCCTGGAGAGCCTTCTTGTTGCCCGAGCTGCGCACGCCCAGCCACACGCCGCCGGCGATGAGCAGAGCCACGCCGACGACGCCGAGGGCGATGCCGATCAGGACGCCGGCGACGGTGCCCACCACGCCGCCCATCGAGATGGCGTTGCCGACGTAGACGTCCTGGACGCCGGAGGTGGTGCAGGAGATCGTGTGGTCGCCCGACGCGGTCGTCGTGAAGTGGCCGAACATGGTCTTGTTGTTCAGGGTGGTGGACGTGTCCGACGACGGGGGGCTGACCTGGACGTTGCTGCCGTCGGGCCCGGTCACGTTGCACGTCGAGGAGCCGTTGCCGTACAGCCCGTAGTCGGAGTCGGCCTTCAGCGACGCGGTCGAGGTGCCGGTCGGGGCGATCTGAGCCATGGAGTTGGTGGCATTGACCATGGGGACCGCCGAGACCGCGAGGACGATGGCCGCCACGACGGCCACGACGGCGCCGGCGGCGAGCAGGATGGCCGGGGGCTTGCGGCTCTTGACCGTGGGGCCGGCGGCGGGCTGGGGGGCGCCGTAGCCGTAGGGATCCGGCTGCGGCGGCATCGAAAAAGCGCCGGCGGGCGCGTACGGGTCGGGCTGGGGCATCGTCGGACCCGCTGCGGGAGCGCCGTAGCCGTCGGCCTGCGGGGCCGAGCCCGCGCCCGCGGGCTGCTGCGGATCGGCGGGGTAGGGTGATCCGGAGGGCGGGGGATAGGACATTGGAGAACTCCTCGACGCGGAAGGGGCGGCCCGGCAGTGGCGACCCGGTCCCTCTACCATACGGGTCGTGGACCCGCTGGTACCATACGGGTCGTGGACCCGCTGGTCACGGGGGACCGGATAGGCTTACGGTCATGAGCCACATCCTGTCCTCGGTCGCCTGGCCCTACGCCAACGGCCCGCGCCACATCGGTCACGTCGCCGGCTTCGGTGTCCCCTCCGACGTCTTCTCGCGCTACATGCGCATGGCGGGCCACGACGTCCTCATGGTCTCGGGCACCGACGAGCACGGCACCCCCATCCTCGTGGCCGCCGACGAGGAGGGCGTGAGCGCCCGTGAGCTCGCCGACCGCAACAACAGGGCCATTGTCGAGGACCTCGTCGCGCTCGGTCTGTCCTACGATCTGTTCACCCGGACCACGGCCGGCAACCACTACCGCGTCGTGCAGGACATGTTCCGCACCGTGCGTGACAACGGCTACATGGTCCAGGAGATCACCCGCTCCGCGATCAGCCCGTCGACCGGCCGAACCCTGCCCGACCGCTACATCGAGGGCATCTGCCCGATCTGCGGGACGCCGGGGGCGCGCGGCGACCAGTGCGACACCTGCGGCAACCAGCTCGACCCCACCGACCTCGTCAATCCCCGTTCACGCATCAACGGCGAGATCCCTGAGTTCGTGGAGTCCACCCACTGGTTCCTCGATCTGCCCGCGCTCGCCACCGCGCTGGGGGCCTGGCTCGATGAGCGCGAGGCCTCCGGCACTTGGCGGCCCAACGTCATCAGGTTCTCCCAGAACATTCTCAGAGAGATCAGACCGCGCGCCATGACGCGCGACATCGACTGGGGCATCCCCGTCCCCGGCTGGGAGGACCAGCCCACCAAGCGCCTGTACGTGTGGTTCGATGCCGTCATCGGGTACCTGTCGGCCTCCATCGAATGGGCACGGCGCACCGGAGACCCGCAGGCCTGGCGGGCCTGGTGGAACGACCCCGACGCCCTGTCCTACTACTTCATGGGCAAGGACAACATCGTCTTCCACTCCCAGATCTGGCCCGCCGAGCTCCTGGGCTACAACGGGCAGGGGGACAGGGGCGGGGCACCCGGGGATCTGGGTGCTCTCAACCTGCCCACCGAGGTGGTCTCCAGCGAGTTCCTCACGATGGAGGGCAAGAAGTTCTCCTCCTCGCACGGCATCGTCATCTACGTGCGCGACTTCCTCACCCGCTACCAGGCTGACGCCCTGCGCTACTTCATCTGCGCCGCCGGCCCCGAGACCGCCGACGCCGACTTCACATGGGCGGAGTTCGTTCGCCGCACCAATGGCGAGCTCGTCGCCGGCTGGGGGAACCTGGTCAACCGCACCGCCACCATGATTCACAAGCGCTTCGGCGAGATCCCGCGGCCCGCCGAGCTTCACGACGTCGACCGTGCGCTTCTGGACGCCGTCGAGGCCGGTTTCGTCGACGTGGGCGGCCTCATCGCCCGCCACCGGCAGAAGGCCGCCCTCGCGGAGGTCATGCGGCTGGTGGGCGAGGCCAACAAGTACATCGCCGACACCGAGCCCTTCAAGCTCAAGAGCGAGGAGGGCGACCCGGCCCGGCGGCGCCTGTCGACGATCCTGCACACCCTGGCCCAGGTGGTGGTCGATCTCAACCTCATGCTCTCGCCCTTCCTGCCGCATGCGGCCAACGACGTCGACCGCGTCATGGGCGGGGCCGGCGACGTCGCCCCGATGCCCGAGATCCGTGAGGTCGATGAGCTCGACCCCGAGGTCCTGCCCGAGGCCTTCGCCGGGCGCACCGGCTACCCGATCATCACCGGCGACTACACCGCCGCCCCCGCCTGGGGGCGCCGCGAGGTCGTCGTCGGGACGCCGGTGGCCAAGCCGTCCCCCGTCTTCGTCAAGCTCGACGAATCGATCGTGGACGAGGAGCTCTCGCGCTACGCCGACCAGCTGCCCTGCCGGTGAGATCGGCGCGGCGCGTTCGCTGAGGAGTGAGGCATGAGCCGCAGGAGGCGCGACCGCTCGTGGCCGCCCGCCGGCGCTGTCGCCCCGCTGGCGACACCGGTCACCGACAATCACACGCATCTGCCCGTGCCCGGTCTGCCGGTCGAGGGGCCCGGGGCCGAGGCGCCGTTGAGCGCGGCTGAGCTCGTCTCGCGCGCCGCCGATGCCGGCGTGAGAAGCATCATCACCTCGGCCTGCCAGACTCCCGCCTGGGAGGGCAGCATCGGTCTCGCCCGCACGCTGCCGGGCGTGCGCGTGGCGCTGGCCGTCCACCCCAATGAGGCCGTCGCGCACGCCGGGGTGCGCGAGGTCGGGCCCGACGGCCTGACCCCCGTCCGCGAGCCGTACCACGACGAGCCCCTCGATCTGGCTCTGGCCCGCCTCGAGCGCCTTGTGCGCGACAGTCGCGACGTCGTCGTGGCCGTGGGTGAGACCGGCCTCGACCTGTTCCGCACGGGTGCGCGCGGGGCCGCCGTCCAGCGCGCGGCCTTCCGCGACCACGTCGCCCTGGCCAAGGAGACGGGCCTGCCGCTCCAGATCCATGACCGGGACGCCCATGCCGAGTGCGTCGAGGTGCTGGAGGCCGACGGCGCCCCCGAGCGCACCGTCTTCCACTGCTTCAGCGGCGGGGAGGGCCTCGCCCGCGCCTGCGCCGACCACGGCTGGTACGCCTCGGTGGCCGGGCCCGTGACCTACCCGGCCAACGATGCTCTGCGCGCGGCCCTGGCGCACGTCCCCGACGAGCTGCTACTCGTGGAGACCGACGCCCCCTACCTCCCGCCCGCTCCGTGGCGGGGGCGGCCCAACGCCTCCTACCTCATGGGGGAGACGGTGCGCTTCCTCGCCGAGCAGCGGGGCCTGACGGAGGATGAGACGTGCGTCCTCTTAGCACGGAACACCGAGATGGTCTATGGGGCGGAATCCCCGCAGGTGTGACATTTGGCATTGCCCAGTCGACGGATTGTCCGCTAGCGTGCTGGCCAGATCGCCAACCGTTAGGAAGTTACCGTGGGTCGACACTCCCAGACCAGCTCATGGAGCACGACGCTCGTCGAGCTCGGGGCTCTGGCCTCCAAGAGCCTGCCCGGCGCCAACACAGGTACTCACGGCCGTCGCCGTGCTGATGGCGCGGCCAAGACGTCCGTGGCTCCCATGATGTACCGGGCCGGCGGGGTCGCCGCCGCCCTGTCGCTGGCAGTCTCCGGCGGCGCCTACGCCGCCACGCAGATGGGCGACAGCAACGTCAAGCCCCTGAGTGAGAGCCAGGCACGCATGGCCGCCATCGGTGCTCAGGGCGCCGATGTGACCACCACCGAGTCCGCGGGGATGGTCGTCGAGGGCCAGTCCGACTCCGTCTACACCGTCACCGAGGAGACCACCGAGGCCCACGGGAGCGTCGAGAAGGAGACCGACTCCCTGCCCGAGGGCGAGACCAGGGTCGAGACCGAGGGTGTCGACGGCGTCACTCGTACCACGTACGAGGTCACCGCCCAGGACGGCGCCGAGGTCTCGCGTGTGGCGCTGTCCAGCGTCGTGGTCACCGAGAAGGTCGACGAGGTCGTTCTGGTCGGTACCGGCTCCGCCTCGCAGCCCGCCTCAGCGAGCACCGGCGGCGGTGGCGGCGACACGGCGGCCGCCCCGGCGGATACCGGGGGCGGCTCATCGGAGGCCGCCGCTCCTGCGGCCAGCGCTTCCGGTGACGGCACCACCCCGGAGGGCGCTCAGTCCATCGCCCGCTCGCTCCTGGGCTCCCACGGCTGGGCGGACAGCGAGTTCTCCTGCCTGCAGAGCCTGTGGAACAAGGAGTCCGGCTGGAACTACCAGGCGCAGAACGCCTCCTCCGGTGCCTTCGGCATCCCCCAGGCCCTGCCCGGCTCCAAGATGAGTTCGGTGTCCGCCGACTGGGCCACCAACCCCACCGCGCAGATCACATGGGGCATGCAGTACATCGAGGGGCGTTACGGCACCCCGTGCAGTGCCTGGGCCCACTCCCAGTCCGTCGGCTGGTACTGATCCGTCACACGCCCGTCTTGCGGGACCGGAGGTATGCGCCGTCGCATCGGTGGTGCCCGTTACGCTGGACCCATGGTCCAGACCCCCGACGCGATCGACGTCGCCTCCGCCTCCGGCGCGCGGACACGCGATCGGTCCGCCCCGCATCCGGCCGAGCAGGCGGACGCCGGCGCTCGCCTGCTCGGGCCCGGTGATGTTCGGGGTCTGGCCACAGCGCTCGGCATCCGTCCCACCAGGCTCCTCGGGCAGAACTTCGTCCAGGATCCCGGCACTGTGCGCCGCATCGTGCACTCGGCGGGCGTGCTCTTCGGGGAGAGCGTGCTGGAGGTCGGCCCGGGGCTCGGGTCTCTGACTCTGGCGCTCCTGGAGACCGGGGCCCGCGTCACCGCCGTCGAGGTCGATCCGGTCCTAGCCCGTGCCCTGCCCGTCACCGTCGCCGACCGCGCGCCGGGGGCCGTCGGCCGACTCCGCGTCGTCCTCGCCGACGCCCTGACCATCGATGCGCCGGCCGCGCTGGGTATGCCGGAGAATGCCCCCGCCCCGACCCGGCTGGTGGCGAACCTGCCCTACAACATCGCCGTACCGGTGCTCCTGACCCTGTTCGCCGCCCTGCCGGATCTGGGGAGCGCCACCGTCATGGTCCAGGCGGAGGTCGCCGACCGCCTCACCGCCGCGCCCGGCTCGCGGACCTACGGCGTCCCCAGCGTCAAGACCGCCTGGTACGCGGCCGCCCGCCGTACGATCACCATCGGCCGCACGGTCTTCTGGCCCGCGCCCAACGTCGATTCCGCCCTGGTCGAACTCTCCCGTCGTCGACCGCCCGCCACCAGCGCCAGTCGCAGCCAGGTCTTCGCCGTCGTCGATGCCGCCTTCGCCCAGCGCCGCAAGACCCTGCGCAAGGCGCTCGCCCCCCTGGCCGGCGGCCCGCGAGCCGCCGAGGACGCCGCCCGCGCCGCCGGCATCGATCCGTCGCTGCGCGGCGAGAAGCTCGACGTCGCCGCTTTCGCGGCCCTGGCCGAGACCCTCGCGGCCACCGGCTCCCTGCCCGCCCCCACTGCACAGGAGAACCGATGAACCACCTGAGAGCCGTTCCCGGCGCCGATCCGCGCGCACCGCTACCGCCCCGGCCCGGCTCCGCCACGACCGTGAGGGTCGAGGCGCCCGGGAAGATCAACCTGTTCCTGTCCGTCGGCGCCCCCGGCCCCGATGGCTACCACCCGCTGACCACCGTTTTCCAGGCGGTGCGGCTCATCGAGACGGTCACCGCCCGCAGCCAGTCCCGCCTCGAGCGGGGCCGTATCACGCTGCGCCTTGAGGAGGCCGATGCCCGTGTGCCCGCCGACGGCGCCAACCTCGCCGTGCGCGCGGCGCGCCTGCTGGCGGAGGCGACCGGCGTGGATGAGGGCGTCGACCTGATCGTGCGCAAGCGCGTGCCCGTGGCCGGTGGCATGGCCGGCGGATCCGCCGACGCCGCGGCGACGCTGACGGCGTGCAACGCCCTGTGGGGCACCGGCCTCGGACCCGAGGACCTGCAGGCACTGGCGGCCCGCCTCGGCGCCGACGTCCCCTTCCCGCTCCTGGGCGCCACCGCCGTCGGGCACGGACGCGGGGATCGCCTCACCCCGCTGATGACCCGGGGCCGGTACCTGTGGGTCCTCGCCCTCGCCTCGCGGGGCCTGCCCACGCCGGCGGTCTTCCGGCGCTTCGACGAACTCACCCCCCAGCCACCGGCCGCGCCCGCCGAGGCCTGCGAGGAGATGACCGCGGCCCTGCGCTGCGGGGACGTTCGGGCTCTGGCCGCCGGACTGCACAATGACCTCCAGGAGGCGGCGCTCTCGCTGTGCCCGGAGCTGGCCGACGTCATCGCGACCGCCGAACGCGCCGGGGCGCTGCGCGCCATCGTCTCCGGCTCGGGCCCGACGGTGGCCGCCCTCGTGCCCGACTCGGGCAGCGCCGCGTGCGTCGCCCGCGCGCTGGAGACCTCCGGTCCGGTGCGCGGCACCGTGAGAGTCGACGCCCCCGTGGCCGGGGCCCGGATGGTGGGCTGATGGCGCACCTACTGGGAGCCGAGTCCATTCGCATCGTGGTGGGCTCGCGTATCCTCCTGGACGACGTGACCCTCGGTATCGGCGACGGCAGCCGCGTGGGCGTCCTGGGGCCCAACGGTGCCGGCAAGTCGACTCTCCTGGCGGCGCTCGCGGGCGTTCGCGACGTCGATGGCGGTCGGGTCACCCGCTCCGGGGCCACCGGCGTTGTCATGCTCCCCCAGTCCGACGGATTCGATCCCGGCGCCACCGTGCGCACGGCCGTGCACGGCGATGCGCCCGAGTACGAGTGGGCCTCGCGGGCCCCGGTGCGGGACGTCCACGCCGGCCTGCTGGCGGACATCGACCTCGATGCCCGGGTCGGCACCCTCTCGGGCGGTCAGCGCCGGCGGGTCGCCCTGGCGGCGGTGCTGACCGCGGACGCCGACGTCGTCATTCTCGACGAACCCACCAACCACCTCGACATCGAGGGCGTGGACTGGCTCGCCCGCCACCTGAACACTCGTTTCGCGGCCCGACGACGCGCTGGCGCGCTGGTCACCGTCACCCACGACCGCTGGTTCCTCGACGCCGTGTGCGCCAACGTGTGGGAGGTCGTCCCCGGGGTCGACTCGGACGGCGGCCGCCCCCAGACGCCCGGGAGGGTCGAGGTCTACGACGGCGGTTACGCCGCCTACGTGTTGGCCCGAGCCGAGAGGGCCAGGCGGGCCGCTGCTGCCGCCGCCAAGCGCGAGAACCTTCTGCGCAAGGAACTCGCCTGGTTGCGCCGCGGGGCGCCGGCGCGCACCTCCAAGCCGCGTTTCCGCATCGACGCCGCCGAGGCCCTCATCGCCGATGAGCTGCCGCCGCGCGACGGCGTCGAGCTCCAGGCCATGGCCACCGCCCGCCTGGGCAAGAGGGTCATCGAACTGGAGGACGTCACCGTGCGCTACTCCGCTCCTCGCGCCCGGCGCAGTGCCGGACCCGCTGAGGACGCTGTGCCCGCGGGTCACGAGGCGGATGCGGCGGGTGTTGAGGGTACGGAGGTGCTGCGTCACGTGACCTGGCGTCTGGCGCCGGGCGAGCGCGTCGGCGTCGTCGGCGTCAACGGCGCCGGCAAGACCACCCTGCTGCGGCTGCTCGAGGGCGCCCTCGAGCCGACCCGGGGGCGCGTCGTGCGCGGGAAGACGGTCAGAGTCGCGACCCTGTCCCAGTCCACCCACGAGCTGGACGCCCTGGCCCACGTGCGGGTCGTCGAGGCGGTCGCCATGGTCGGCGAGCGGGTGAGCGCGGGCGGCAGGGAGCTGACCGCGGCCCAGCTCGTCGAACGCCTCGGCTTCACCCGCCAGCGCGCCTGGACTCGGGTGGGCGAGGTCTCCGGCGGTGAGCGCCGCCGCCTCCAGCTGCTGCGTCTGCTCATGACGGAGCCCAATGTGCTGCTCCTCGACGAGCCCACCAACGACCTGGACACCGACACGCTCGCCGCCGTCGAGGACATCCTCGACTCCTTCCCCGGCACTCTCGTCGTCGTCTCCCACGACCGCTACCTGCTCGAGCGGGTCACCGACCACCAGGTCGCCCTTCTGGGCGACGGCGCCCTGCGCGATCTGCCCGGTGGCGTCGAGCAGTACCTCCGTCTGCGGCGTGAGGCCGTCGTGAATGACGATGCGGCGGAGGGGCGCGGCGGCGCGTCGGGCTCCCGCGCCCGGGGTGGCGGAGCCGCTGCCGGATCCGCCGGGACCGTCGCGGGAGCGGGGGATGGCCGGGCGCTGAGCGGGGCCGGACGACGGGAGGCGCAGAAGAGTCTGGCCCGCATCGAGCGGCGTCTCGAACGGGCCGGACGGGCAGTCGATGCCCTGCACGCTCGCCTGGAGGCCGCCTCGGCCGATCCTGCGCGCCTTGGCGAGCTCGCCGAGCTGGGCAGGGAGCTCGCCGCCGCGGAGGACGCGCGCTCCGAGCTCGAGACGGCGTGGCTGGAGACGGCCGAGGAGTTGCAACCATGACTCGCGGATCCGAGCGCGCGGCCGTCGTCCCCGGGATCGATCTGGTCAAGCCCGTCCTGGCATTGCTGGTCATATGGATCCACACCGCGCCCCTCGCCAGGATCGCCCCGACCGTCAACACCTATGTCACCGCCGGTGCGGCTCGTCTGGCGGTCCCGCTGTACCTGGCGATCTCCGGCTACCTCCTCTTCCGCAGGCCGAACCCCCCGGTGCGCCGCCAGTTGCGGCGCGTGCTCGAGCTCTACCTCATATGGCTGGTGCTCTACCTGCCCGTCATCGTCCCCGACCAGCTCTCCGAGGGCCTGCAGGGGCCCGTTCACCTGGTGAGGCTCATCCTCACCGGTGGGATGACGCACCTGTGGTACCTGCCCTCCGTGATCATCGGGATCGTCGTGGTCTCCGCGGGGCTGAGGGTGACGACTCCGGGGCGGCTGCTGGTCGCGCTGGCCTGCCTCAGCGCCGTCGGGACGCTGGCCTACGGGGCCATGGGCACGGGAGCGCTGTCGGACGGAGGCGGTCAGGGCGTCGTCGTGCACCTCCTGGCGGGGCTCGACGAGCTCAGCCTCGCCCCGCGCGACGGCATCTTCACCGGTGCCTGCTACGTCGCCGTCGGCGCATGGGTGGGGCGCACCGGCGGGTGGCGGCCCCGCACGGCCGTCGCCGTTGCCACGACGGGATGGATCGCCATGCTCGCCGAGGCCGCCCTGAGGCGACGGGCGGACTTCGGCTCCGACCTGGCGGATCCGGTCTCCACCTGCTACCTGAGCGCGCTGGTGCTCGTCCCGGCGCTGCTCTGCCTGCTGGTGGCCCGCACCCTGCCGGCCCCGCTGCCCGGGCAGGTGATGGCCCGTCACACGGGCAGCCTGGTGTACTTCGTCCACTACGGGGTGCTGCTCGCCCTCGGCGCGGACCTGGCGCACAGTGCCGGACCGATCCGCTCGGTGCTCGTCGTCCTGATCTCCTTCGGCCTGAGCGCGGCCCTGGTGCGGGCCTCCCGGCTGCGCGGGCTGGGCCTGCTCAAACGGCTGTACTGAGCCCTCCCGGATCTCTCACTCTCCTCCCGGGCCCCGAGCCCTGCCCTACCGGGCCGCCTCCTGGGCGGGGGCGCGCAGGACGGGCGCCGGCTCCATCGCCCGCAGGCCGTTCCAGGCGAGGTTGACCATGTGGGAGGCCACCTTCTCCTTGCTCATGGTCCGGTTCTCCAGCCACCACTGCGCGGGCATGGCCACGATCCCCACCAGCATCTGGGCGTACAGCGGAGCGGTCCGCGGGTCGATGCCGTGGTCGGAGAACTGCGAGGCCAGAAGGCCCGAGACCTGGATGGCGACGTCGGCCAGGAAGGTGGAGTAGGTTCCCGAGGCCCGATCGTTGCCGCTGGAGAGGATCCTGAAGCCGTCGGGGGAGTCCTCGATGTAGGTCAGCAGTGCCAGCGCCGCCCGCTCCACGGTGACCGAGGCGGAGGACGACGATCCCAGCGCCCGGGTGATCGTCGTCGAGATGGTGGTGAGCTCGCGGTCGACGATCACGGCGTACAGACCCTCCTTGCCGCCGAAGTGCTCGTAGACCACGGGCTTGGAGACCTTCGCCCGGGAGGCGATCTCCTCGATGCTCGTGCCGTCGAAACCCTTTGTGGCGAACAGGCCGCGCGCCACCTCGATGAGCTGCTCGCGCCGCTCTCCCGCGCTCATGCGGGTCCGTTTGCTCCCCTTGCCGGACATGGGGACATCATGCCGCGCGCGGGGCGCCCGCGCCGCGGCGAGCGCGCGTGACGAGACCCGCATGGCCGGGATGCCCCGGCTCGCCCGGCGCCGTCGGGTTCTCGCCGATCATGCGCTCGTGAGACACTGGCGCCCGGTCGCGCGACCGGGAGAGCCCGGGCGCGGCGTTCCGCCCTGGTGTAGCGGCAGCACGCAGGCCTTTGGAGCCTTGAGGCCCGGGTTCGAATCCTGGGGGCGGAACCGCGGGCGGGTGGCGCTACGACGACACGCGGCGCCGGCTCCCGCCGCGAGCGACGTAGGATAACCGTGTGCACTCGTCGTGCTGCGTCGGGTGCATCCCGCGATCACCAGCGAGAAGAGGACTCGTGGCTTCCACCGCACCCGTCGCCGTCGTCATCATGGCCGCAGGCAAGGGCACCCGCATGCGCTCGGCCGTTCCAAAGGTGCTGCACACCATCGGCGGGCGCAGTCTCCTCGACCACGCCGTCGCCGCCGCCCGCGGCCTGCGCCCCGATCATCTCGTCGTCGTCGTGCGCCACGAGCGCGACGCCGTCGTCGCCCACCTGTCCGAGGTCGCACCCGATGCGGTGGCCGCGGACCAGGACGAGACGCCGGGCACCGGTCGTGCCGTCGCCTGCGGCCTCGCCTCGCTGCCGGAGGATCTCGCAGGGCCGGTCGTGGTGACCAGCGGGGACGTGCCGCTGCTGGACACCGCCACCCTTCGGGCTCTGCTCGCCCAGCACGTCGAACGCGGCGACGCCGTGACCCTGCTGACCACCGTCCTGGACGACCCCACCGGCTACGGCCGGGTCGTGCGCGAGGCCGACGGCACCGTGTCGGCCATCGTCGAGCAGCGCGATGCCCGCCCCGAGCAGCGCGCCATCACGGAGATCAATGCCGGCGTCTACGTCTTCGACGCCGCTCATCTGCGCCGGGCCCTGGCCGCGCTGGGCACGGACAACGACCAGGGTGAGGTCTACCTCACCGACGTGGTCGCAGACGCCCGCACCGCGGGCCTGCCCGTGTCGGCCCTGGTCGTCGCCGACCACTGGCTCGTGGAGGGCTGCAACGATCGTGCTCAGCTCGCCGAGCTCGGCGCGGAGCTGAACCGCCGCACGCTGGAGCGCTGGATGGGGACGGGGGTCGGCGTGGTCGATCCGGCCGGCACCTGGGTGGACGTGTCCGTCGAGCTCGCTCGGGACGTGGTCCTCGAGCCCGGGGTCCTGCTGCGCGGCGCGACCCGCATCGGCGAGGGCGCCCGCGTGGGCGCCTACGCCATCCTGACCGACGTCGAGATCCCTGCCGGTGCGGTCGTCGCGCCCTTCAGCCAGCTCGACGGCGATGCTCCCGCGGGGCACTGAGACGAGCGCGGCGACCACCGCGCTCACCACCGAGGGCCTCACCGGCCGTCAGAGAGGAATCACGTCATGACGGGCATTATCACCAGCGGTGAGAAGCGACTGGTCGTCGTCTCCGGCAGGGCGCACCCCCAGCTGGCCCAGGATGTCGCCATCGAGCTCGGCACGCAGGTGCTGTCGTCGACCGCCTACGACTTCTCCAATGGGGAGACCTACGTCCGCTTCAACGAGTCGGTGCGGGGCTGCGACGTCTTCGTCGTGCAGTCCCACGGCGACCGCGTCAACGACTGGCTCATGGAGCAGTTCATCATGGTCGACGCCCTCAAGCGGGCCTCCGCCAAGCGCATCACCGTGGTCGCGCCCTTCTTCCCGTACGCCCGCCAGGACAAGAAGCACCTGGGCCGCGAGCCCATCTCCGCCCGGCTCGTGGCGGACCTCTACAAGACGGCGGGCGCGGATCGCATCATGAGCATCGATCTGCACTCCTCGCAGGAGCAGGGCTTCTTCGACGGCCCCTGGGATCATCTGTGGGCGCAGCCGGTGCTGGTGGACTACATCCGCCGTCGCATCGACACCTCCAATGCGGCCGTCGTCTCCCCGGACGCCGGCCGCATTCGTGTGGCCGAGCGCTGGGCCAACGCCCTGGGCGGCACACCGCTCGCCTTCGTCCACAAGACGCGGGACATCACCCGGCCGAACGAGTCGGTGGCCAATCGCGTCGTCGGCGCCGTCGAGGGACGCTCCTGCGTGCTGGTCGATGACATGATCGACACCGGTGGCACGATCTCCAAAGCCGTGCAGGTGGTGCTGGACGCGGGAGCCAAGGACGTCATCGTCGCCGCCACGCACGGCGTGCTCTCCGGCCCGGCCGTGGACCGGCTGTCCACCTGCGGGGCCCGCGAGATCGTCGTCACCGACACCCTGCCGATCCCCGACTCCAAACGCTTCGGGTGCCTGACCGTGCTGCCGATCGCACCGCTGCTGGCCCGCGCCATCAAAGCGGTCTTCGACGACGGCTCGGTGACCAGCCTGTTCGACTCCGAGGCGGTCTGAGCCCGCGCATTTGCCAGGTGCTCTGAGCCCGCGCATCCTGCACGGCCTCCTGCACGCCTTGCGCGGTGCGCGTGGCCCGTGCGGTGCGCGTGGGGGGGCGTGAGCGGAGGCCGCCGGCTCGACGCCCTCGGTCCCGCGCGGTCGTATGTCGGGGCCCGCGGTCGTACTCTGCTGCGCCAGGTCGTACCTTAGGAGGGATCTAAGGTACGACCGCGCGCATGCGGGTACGACCGCGCGGGCTCCGGTACGACCCGCGCGGGGCCGTCGCGACGACGCGGCGCCGGACGGCTCGGACGGCCCAGCCCGACACGACCGCGGGGACGGGGCGCGCCTTCGGGCCGACGTTGGGCATCGGCCGCGACGTCCCGATCGCGAGGAGCTCTGTCCGCCCCGTCGGTTTCCGTCGTCGAGCTCAGTTCCCTCAACGAGCCGGGTGCATCCGGTTGCATTGCAATTCGGTTACGTGGCATTGCAGTTCAATTACGCATCGCGGTAGCGTGGTAGCACCCCTTAATTCATCCCTTTTTCTCACAAGCAGAAGGGCATTCCATGCACTCTGTTGCCGATCGCTTGGACACGTCGCTCAGCGGGCGCCTGCTCGTGGCCGTCCTCGGGCCCATCGCCCTGGCTCTGACCGTGGTGGTTCCGTCTGTCGCGGTGGGCCTGCCCGGTGGGGCCGGCGTCGAGGAGGGCGCCGCCTCCGCGCACAGCCCCTGGCGGTTCTCCATGAACGGCGACGCCATCGACTCCTCCTCGACGGGCATCACCTGGAGGCTCGGCTTCGGCTCGGACTACGTCAAGGAGCGACTGGCCTCGGGGGAGTCGGCCATCGCCGTTGACGGCAGCACCCGGGACACCATCACCGTCACCGAGACCCTCGGCGACGGCATGAGCCTCGACTCGGACTCGTCCCAGTGGGCCCTCTACGCGCGAGACCCGGCCACCGGCTCCGAGGGCGCCGTCGCCACCACCGGCTCCCGGGAGTCGACGAGCGCCGGCGCCGGTGGCTTCGAGCTCGCCGTGACGACCCGCGGCCAGGTCGCCACCATCGGGGTCACCGGTCCCTTCGCCCCGGCCACCGACTACGAGATCGTCCACCGCACGGGATTCACCTCGCGGACCGGCGGTCCGATCATGGGCGCCCGGTACTCCAACAGAGCCGTTCTCAACGGCTCCGGCGAGGAGGCCAGCGGCGAGCGCAGTTACGTAGAGCCCTTCGAGGCCACCGTCGGGATGGACCCCGGCTTCGGCGGCTTCGGGGTCGTCACGACCCTGACCGGATCGGCCCTCGACGTCGTGCCCGCCAGCACCGTCTTCGATGTCAGGGTCGGCTACGCCCTGCCCGCCGCGGCCGACGCCTACGCCGGTTGGACGGCCCCCGGAACCCTCGGCGACGACGGTCGGAGCGGCTCGACCGTCATGCGGGTCGAGACCGGCAGGTCGAGCATCTTCCCCGGAACCTTCCCCGAGGGCACGACCATCACGCTCAGTGAGGACCTGACCAGCGCCTCCCCGGCCCCCGAGGGCTACAGCTGGGGTTCCCCGAGCTACTCGGTCGACGGCGCCGGGTCTCCGAGCCTGACCATCGGCTCCCGGACCAGCACCACTGTGTCCCTGACGAACCGGGCCTTCAAGACGGCCCTGGGCACCTTCCAGGTCAGGCAGACGGCCTCGGGTGCAGAGGCGGCGGCGAACGCTGCGAATGCCGTGAGCAAGGAGTTCGGCTTCATCTACGACTGCTCCGACGGGCAGTTCGGCGCGGTGACCGTCAGGGGGAACGATGTCGCCGCTCCCGACAAGACCTTCGACGGGGGCACGACCTGCACCGTGAGCGAGGACGAGAAGATGGCGGCTATTGACGGCTACGACCTGGCGGTACCGGAGACGCAGACGGTGACGATCGCGGCGAACCCCTCGCAGCGGGCCACGACGGTCGAGTTCGTCAACGTCTACACGCCGGCGGGGGCGAACTCCATGACGAGCTCCGCGACAGCGGAGACGTCGGCTGGGCCGGCGGAGGCCTCTGCGAGCCCCGCGGATCCGGCGATCGCCTCGGGGGCGGGCGCGGAGCCGCGCGCGCAGGCGGCCGCGGGTGCCGAGGGCCCGGGTGCGAACCAGTCGATCTCGGGCGCGCTCTCGCGGGCGACGCCGTTGGCGATGACCGGCGCCGCGGTACTGGTGCCCCTGATCATCGTGCTCGTGGCCCTGATCGGCGGCGCGCTGCTTGTGCTGCGCCGTCGGGGCTCCAGGGACGACGACGGCGACGTCACCGGCGTCGGCCCCGACGCCGGTGACGGAGACTGATCAGTTCGATCGAGCGCGGTGCCCGGGTGGGATCTCCGGTCGGAGCGGGGCCCACCCGGGCACCCTGCTGTTCTCCCCTCCGCCCTGCCCGTTGCGGGGTCTCTCACGCCCGGGTGCACTCGAGCACGAGATCCGTTGGGCGCGTCCGCCGACCCACGTTCGCGATCAACTCCGCCGGACGGGTCGGGAGAGCGCCCGCCGCCCCAGCGATATCACCGGCCTCTGCACACCGGCAGCCAGACGACCCGTTACCTTGTTGGTGGTTCCCTGGTGGTAGGTGCCGGGGTTGGGCCGGTTGTTGTGGGTATGGGTGTCGTGTCCTTGTGTGTAGATGGTTGGGGGGTCGCTTGCGGTGGTCGGGTACTGGTGGGGGGGGGAGCGGCTTGCCGCAAAACGGTGGAGGTCTTTCGCGGGTGTGGGTGCGGGGTCAGTCGTCTGTCGGCTGGCCTTGTATTGACTTGAGTGAGAGGCGGCGCGAATGATGGATATCGGGGGCATCGAGGTTTTCGTTGGTATCGGGTGTCGGCGAGGGACGGGCACTGGGTCACGGCCCTGAGTCGGGACGGGCAGGGGTTTTTCGACGAAACTCTGCTCAACGACGAGGACCGGCTGCGAGAGGTCTACCAGCGCCTAGAGGCAAAAGGGGCAGGTGCTGGTGGTGGGCCGGTCCGCCACCACTAGGGGTTCTGGTGGTGGTCCAGGGTGTGGGCATCACGGCGGGCCATCTGCCGGGGTTGTCGGTGCGCCGCATCGCGGATCTGGCGCCGGGCAGCGCCAGGGCCGACGCGAAGGACGCGGTGGTGATCGCCGGCGCGGCCAGGACGTTGCCTCACACCCTGCGCTCCGTGAGCACCTCGGATGAGGATGCTGCGGCGTTGAGCATGCTGACTGGTTTCGACCCGGACCTGGCTCGTCAGGTCAACCAGAGCGAGGGCCGGATCCGGGGTCAGTGGTTCACCCAGACCTCGCCCCTCTCTGGAAGCGGTCCTGGAGGCGGTGGTGGGGCCGTGGTCGGGCGCACGACGCCCCACGCTCCCAGCGGGCCGATGTCGTCGCCCGAATCGAGACCCTGGCACCAGGCCCACCCTCATGTGCCAGGTCCTGACCACCCGTGCTCGGGATCGGGCCCCGACCGCCGCCGTCCTTGCTGGCCCAGACCCCGGGGCAAGACCTCCACCACCGGCGCCCAGCCGGCCTCCCGCATCCGGCCTGGCGCCGGTGACCAGGAGATCGGGCTCATCGATCCGCGGCAAGGCACGTCTCCCACGAAGGCAACAAGCGCCCCAAGTCCGCCATGCTCGCCTCTGCCTCGCTGCGCTCCGACCCCGTTTCCCGGGCCTACCACCAGCGCAAACGCGACCAAGGCAAAACGCCTTGGGCCAGGTCGTCCCCGCCCCGGCCCACCACCGCATCCCGACCCCGCACGTCATGACCCGCAACGACACCCTCCACGACCCGCAACCAGCCACAAAACCACCCACCGCCGCCCGACACACCACACAGGGGCACCCCCACCACCGGGCCCGGGGCGTCGGCAGCAAGAGGCGTCGACGTGCACGTAACGATCATGTGTACTTCCTTGTGCTATAATGGTGTTCGAATTATCCTGCTATACAGGCGCGACAACAAGGTCTCGCCTAACCTAGGAAGGTCTCGACATGTCGAGTATCGAATTCATCGACGAGCTCACCGAGCAAGAGCTCAATTCCGAGGACAACTCCTTCTCCGGCGGTGTGTGGACTGTCCCGGGCACCCGCACGATTGGGCGAGTCTGCACCGCCTCTTGGGAGTGCTGGGGCTTTCTCTGCGGCTAATCCGATCTAGGAGTTAGTGGCATCGGTCTGGGGGAGGGAAGATCCTGAGCTTTGTGCGGATATTTCATCCCCCAGATTCCCCCCCCAAAAAGTTTTCGAGATGTCCATGGCGACTGTGTATGATTTTTTCCCCGAGCTGTCTCCTTGCGAGGTAGACGAACTTCTCGAAAGTTTCGACTATACAACGTGCGTCAGTCGACTTGATGAGAACGTAGACGAGTTTCTAGTCCGACTCGCCTCTCGTCGGCAATTAGTGGAGCGGAGAGATCGGCTTGAAAACATCGATTCATTCTTCGATGACGAACCCATACCTTTCTTCGTCTCGACATGGAAACTCGCCAACCTGTCAATAAACGACCTTCGTGATGCGATTAGTCAATCAGGACACTCCTACGCATCTGCGGGTCTGGTCGTGTCCTTCGTGGCTAGAGTTGTGGGCGAGCTGCAGCGAGTCCTTTTAAAAGCACAGTTGGCCTATGTCGAGCGTCATTTTCACTTCAATGACGAACATGTGCATGAGTCAAGTTACGGCGACGTCGCCTGCAGATTGGCAGGAGAAACACAACTTTTTGCAGAGGAGTATGGAGTTGCGGCGTACCTCGCCGACCACGTGGCCCATAGCCACTACGATTATTTCAAAGAAATACTGAATAATCTGAATAATGACAGGCCCCTCCTTGAGAAATGGGGGATCGGCAGAGCCGTTCGCTTGAAGAATCTCAAGTTGAATCTCGGTGATTCACATGCGGGACGATCAGTCGCGCTCATTGAATTCGAAAACGGCGATCGTATATTGTATAAACCGCGTTCACTGCGCGCGGAGCAGGCCTGCTCATTATTTTCTCAGAGGCTTCAGGAACTATTGGGCTTTAAGTATCTGCAGACTTGCCCCATCCTAGATAGGGGTGATTACGGATGGGCGAAATACATTGCAGACGATCAGCGGTCCCGCTTCTCCAATCCGTCGGCGATTGCCGAATTCGCCTGCTTTCTTAAATTGCTCGCATTCTCCGATGTGCATTACGAGAACGTGCTTTTTCAGGAAGGGGTACCCATTCTCATCGACGCAGAGACGGTGTTGTCAGGGGGGCTTGAAGGAGCCGAAGCGGTGTCCGATCCGATTCACTCGTTTCTTTCAAGTCTCGTGAGTTCGAGCGGACTTTTCCCTTCACCTCTGATTGTGCCGAAGAAAACAGGGGATACTTTTGTCGATATAGGCGTTCTAGGAAGACGAGATGGAACGTCAATCAAAGAGCGACAGCTTGTCGTTAAAGATCCTTATACGACAAAAATGCGCGTCGCATACGAAGATGTCGCTCGTCATCTCCCGACCGAGATGTCAGAACATCCCATCGGGCTGATTTTCGTGGAGACGGTGTGCAAAACTTTTTGTGATTTCATGCGTCGCGCACTCAACAAACGAGAAAAAATAGTGTCCGCAATTTACGAAACTTTCTATTCCGCCTCGGTGCGAGTAGTTCTGCAGGACACCATTCGTTACACCAATGCCATTCAGTTGGCGACTAATCAACGGTGCCTCACTAATGGCGCCTATTTCGTCGCGGCGCTGAGTAGAAGTTTCCTGCGCCGCTCGGAACTGCCCCGGTCGATTCTTGCGTACGAGATCGATCGCCTATCGTCGAACGATATACCGAGATATTCGGTTGCCTGTACATCGACTAGCCTTCTGGGCGACGGAGTTGAGTTAGAGGAAGAATACTTCTCTGGATCACCCATAGATTCATGCATCGCACGCCTACGTTCACTCGAAGAACGTGCCATCGATCTTGACAGTTGGCTGATCAAGGTGACCTTCGCGCCTTACTACGATGAGAAGTCTAATAGGACTGGATTCGTGTTCGATGCCGGAGGCAAGAACCGAAGCGGCGACCAACTCCCCAAGCTTACCAGTGCGCTACGCGAACTCGAACTTGGCTACTTCCAGGCTGACGACCATGATCCCGCTACCTGGATCGGCGCTCGATTGAGTCCGCACGCGCATCAATATTGGTATGTCGATGAGCTCTCTCTCGACCTGTATGCCGGCTCTACCGGCGTGGCTCTGCCGCTGGCAATCGCCGACCATCTCGGCATAGATGGTATTGACGGCGAGGCCGCGTCACGTTTTTTCTCCAATTTGCTTCTACGCTTGGAATCCTTGAGTGCGAAGAGCATGTCACTTCTCGAGCCAGGGGCAATCTCCGGAGCTCAGTCGACGCTCTGGGCGCTTGATATCTACTTTGACTACCTCGACGACAAGAAGGCGCTCGAGCGTGTTCGCGATGTTGCACTGCGCGCACTGGCAACAATGCCACAGCGGTTGGACTATATTAGCGGAATTTCAGGTCTGGTGGTTCTGGCGCAGAAGCTTGGCGTGCTAGATAGGACGAATCTCCTCGAGACCTTCATCGGAAAGCTCCAAGCGGGCCTCACGCATGGATCGAAGATATCCAGCCAGTCAGGTTACGCTCACGGTCTCGCCGGATATCTCGGGGCGCTAGCATCGCTCGATGTACCCGCTGAGAAAAAGAGCACCGTTGACAGGATGTCGAATGACCTGCTGTCCCTTCTCCTGTCGATCCGTTCTCGTGAGGACGGTCTATGGCGTATTAGTGATACGCATCCACAGTCGGGGCGCGGCTGGTGTTCGGGGACGCCGGGTATTCTACTCGCATTGGCGCAGGCGCATGCAAGCCCCTGTGTCCTGGAATGCGACATCGATGATGTCATCCTCTATCTCGTCAATGAAGTCAAGCAGAACACTTTCGGAGGAAACCCAACACTCTGCCACGGTGACGTGGGCAACTTGTGGCTTCTTGAGCATGTTGGAGAGCTCATTGCTGATGATGATTTGAAAAACGAGTCAGTATCCGCAGGGCACCAATGGATGGCAAGTGTATTCCCGAGCTACATCCGTTCGCTATCGCGCTCTTCGGTCTCGCACGGCCTATTCGTGGGGATTGGCGGCGCCTGCATGTATGCTGAGCATCTGTTGTCTCCGACCACGACGGTGAGGTCACCACTTTGGCTCGAATGAAACCAAGTTATCAGGTCGCGCAATCGGACTGCGGGGTCGCGTGCGCGCACATGCTATTGCAAGCGGCCGGGGTGCAGTCGTCTCTCCGAGACATGCGAGTACTTTATTCTCCCGGACGGGACGGGCTGACTGTACGGCAAATTACACACATTTTGAGGGATCATGGTCTTGCTTCGAAGGTATTTAGGTGCTCATATTCAAAGTTGACCACCTTGCGTTTCCCGGCAATCGTTGCCTGGATTCCTAACCACTACGTTGTAGTTACTCGAGTGTCGAACTCGCATTGGCGAATAATCGATCCCGCTGTCGGGCGCCGTCGAGTGTCCCCTAGAGAATTCCGGGAGCGCTTCGCGGGGCTTTGCGTCGTTTCTGATCGGGTGGCTGAGGAGACTCGATCGGAAACAACCGGAGACGAATCGTCGTGGCTTGTGATTGGGCGGTTGCTTCGACACAAGATGACCGTTTTCCTTCCTTTGCTTCTTGGTATTTGCATGGTCGGGCTGATCACCCTCTACGTTCCTGAGGGAACGTCGAGAATTGTCGACGAATACCGTGAGCAACCATCCGCCGCTCTGTGGGCTTCGCTTGCTGCGCTTGCTGGCGGGTTCTTCCTGGTGCAGGGCCTGAACGTAGTTTTGACATCCTTCTCGGCTACCGAGATCGGTAGAACCCTGTCGGAACGAGTTTACCATTCTCTCCTTGAGGCACCCATCACCTATTTTCTCGTGCGACCGCAGGGCGAGCTTCTGTACAGAATCTCACTCGTTAAGACGCTGGAGAACTTCATTACCTCCTCGCTGCCGAAGCTGCTCGTGGCCGGCGTCATGGTAACGATATCCTTTATCTGCCTTCTGGGCGCGGATTCGATGGCTTTCGTTCTTATGTGCGTTACTGCGTCCCTCTATCTTGCGCTTTTCAGATATTCACGAATCAAAATGAATAAGATTTCGGAGGAGCTGAACGCTATTGAGTCGCTCGCGAATTCGGTTCTGGTCGACTCGATTACTTCTATACAGGTGGTGAAGTCGGGCGGCTTGGAGAGCTTCACCTTCGAACAATGGTGCACTCGAAACCGAAGAGTGTTCCAACTCGAGCGGAAGCGCACCATCGTCGCCGGCATAGTGAGCGCCTTCGTCTCAGCGTTACAGAGTTGCCTCCCCATCGCAGTGTTCTTGATCGCCTTTTGGCGTTCTCGTCAGGAAGCGCCGCTGGCGTCGGCGCTCAGGGCGCAGCTGTTGAGCACGATCATTCTTACGCAATTGACGACGATCGTCGATGCGGCTGGAAAACTCGGAGAGACTGGCGCGGCTGTTCGCAGGGTTGATGACATGGTTACCTATCGCGATCAACCGATCTTCCGGAAAGGAGCCTCGAAAAATTTTCAGATGCCGATGTCCGCCGAGTCCGTATCATTCAGCTATGGAGCCTTCAGCGGTCGGGCGGTCGACCAGGTGTCTCTCAAGGTCGACAGTCATAGGCGTGTCGCCGTCGTTGGCCATACTGGTTGCGGGAAGTCGACGCTGGCTCAATTGCTGGCGGGTCTTCTCAACCCGATCTCGGGAAGGGTGATGGTGGGCGGTATTGACATTCGCAACGTCCGGCAGAAGGACTTCTATGACAACGTGGTCTACATTCCCCAGGACGCTCCGCTCCGGAGCGCTTCACTGCGGGATAATCTCTGCTGGGGGGAGCAGATTTCTGATGAAGATTTGCTCGATGCGCTGGCGAAGGCTCAATTCGCCTTCGACTCGATTGAGTTTCCGCAGGGTCTTGACACTTTCCTGGTGAACGGCGGGAGGAATATTTCGGGAGGTCAACGGCAGAGGATCGCGATCGCCCGATGTTTTCTCCGCACACCCCAGGTCATCATTCTCGATGAGGCGACCTCCGGTCTGGATCAGCAAACCGAGGCCCTGTTGTACCGGGTGTTCCAGAAACTTGATTGCGCACTTGTCGCGATCACGCATCGCTTAGAAACGATTCGCGATTTTGACGAGATCATCGTCATGAGGGATGGTGCGATTGTTGAAGCCGGTAGCTTCAACGAATTGCTTGACATTGAAGGGGAGTTCAGTTTGATGCATAATGCGTACCGAAAAACACGGGAGGCGGCATCGTGATCATTGCTCACGAGCTTGAAAAGAAATACGGGCAGCACACGGCTCTGGATAATGTGAGCGTCAGAGTCGAGGCGGGGTCGATCGTCGGCTTCGTCGGACCGAACGGAGCAGGCAAATCAACGACCCTGCGAATCATCGCCGGTCTGGAATCCGCAGACTCGGGTACCAGTGAGATCGATGGCGAGCGATCCGGTCGGCTCAGCAGCCCCTGGTCGAAGATGGGCACTCTGCTCGACAGGCAGGGGGTCAACGGTGAGCTCACCGCCGTGAGGGCGGTGAGGGCTCTGGGCGAGGCATACGGAGTGCCGTCGAGCGAGATGGAGGAGATTCTCGACACGGTTGATCTGATGTATGCCAAGAACCGGAAGGTCAAGACCTTCTCGCTGGGCATGAAGCAGCGCCTGAACCTCGCTCTGGCGCTCATCGCTCATCCCGACTACCTGCTCCTCGACGAGCCCATGAACGGGCTGGACCCTGACGGGATCATGTGGTTGAGGGAGTTCTTCGGTTCCTTCCGCGACGAGGGCGGCGGAATTCTCCTGTCGTCGCACACTCTGACCGAGGTCGAGGCCGTGGCGGACGAGATCGTCGTGATCAAGGAGGGCAGGACCGTGTGGACGGGCAGCACGGACAGAATGTCGGGCGCATCGGGATCGGTGGTCGCTGCGGACGATAATGGGAAACTGGTCGACGTTCTGCGCAGGCGGGCGTACGAGTTCTCCAGCGGCTCCGATCTGGTCCATGTGGCGGCCGTTGAGCCCGGGACGCTGGGCCGAGTCCTGTACGAGGAGGGGGTCGTGGTCACTCATCTCACTGAGGAGCGTACGTCTCTCGAGCAGTTGTATCTTTCGTTGAAGGGGAATGGGGAGAACTGACGATGCGGACCAGTTACAAACGCGCCGGACTCGCTCAACTCACGATTCAGAAGCACGTTTTCATCGGCTCTCGATCGGTGAGATTGCTGACGTACGTCGGCCTGGCCGTGATGATGGCCGTGGCCATCGCCGTCTCGTATAGCGTCTCCTTGTCCTACGGGAGGGGAGAGCCGCTTAATAACACGTCCTTCTTGTATGAGATCCCTGAGTTCGGATTCTCGTTCGCACAGATCTTCTTCGGCGCGTCGTTCATCGTCTTCGTGTGCACCGAGTGGAGCTCCGGGTTCATCTATACGACCTACGGGGCGACCCAACGGCCATACGGGTTCGTGCTGGCGAAGTTGGTGTGGCCTCTGGTGTTCGCGGTGTGCGTGTTCTCGGCGCTGCTGATCCTGTTGATCCCGATCGAGGACGTGCTCGTCAGCAATGGAACTCCTTACGGGGTGTCGTTCTCCGACCCGGTTGTGTGGAGGCAGATAGTCGTTGCGAACTTCAACCTGATGTGCAGCGGCCTGTTCGCCGCGGGCCTCGCATTCGTCTTCCGCCAGGCCGCTTCCGCGCTGGGAACCTACATCGCGGTGAGCCTGATCGCGCCGATCGTGTTCGGTCTGATCCCTCTGCAGGTGAGCGAGGAGATCAGCAAGTGGCTGCCGAACAATCTGTTCGGGTACCTCATCACGCGGGATCCGGAGATGATCCCGAATCTCAACTACCCCTTGCTCCTGGTCGCGGCCGCGGCGTACCCGGTTATCGCCTTGACCGTCGGAGCCTATGTGATGAGAAGGAAGATCATATAAGTCCAACTCCCTCCTCGGTGGTCGGGGGTGCGGGCGGGCGCGGGGCGCTGGTCCCTCACCGGCGCGAGCGAGGACGTCGAGGACGGGGCGCGGGGTACTGCGGCTGGGATCCGAGGGCTCCGGTCCTCATCGGGATCCCGGAGCCATCGAGGCGCCGGGACCCCGATTGCGCATCCCGATCATCCTCCGCACGTCGGAACGCGACGAGCCGCATCGGCCGGCGGCGCGCTCGCCCTCGGGCGCCGCCCCTCTAGACTGCTCGCCGTGCGTTTGTCCGCCCTCCTGCCCCCGCTTCTCGCCGACCCGACGATCGACGACCTCGTTGCCGCAGCCGGCGGCCGCTCCCGCACCGACCGCTCCGTCGTCGTCGCGCCGGGCGCGCGCCCCGCCGTCCTGGCCGCCATGGCACTGGGCGCCTCGGGAGTCGCCCGCGCCGTCGGTCCTGCTCCCGCCGCCGGCTCGCTTTCCTCCAAAGGTTCCAGCGGCGCGGAGTCCGACGCCGCGGGTTCCGACGACGGCACGCCCCTGCTCGTCGTGACCGCCACCGGCCGGGAGGCGGAGGAGACCGCCGCCGCCCTGGCCTGCTACCTGCCCGCAACCGACGTCGCCGTCTTCCCCGCCTGGGAGACGCTGCCCCACGAGAGGCTCTCCCCTCGCGCGGACACCGTCGCCACCCGCCTGGCGGTCCTGCGCCGCCTGGCCCATCCCGAGGACGGCCGGGCCGCCGGCTCCGCCGATGCCGGGCTGTCCGGTGCCCCGGATCCCGGACGCGGTTCCATCCGCGTCCTCGTCGTCCCCGTGCGAGCCCTCCTGGCGCCGGTCGTCGAGGGACTCGGCGACCTCGAGCCCGTCCGCCTCGCCAAGGGCCTGGAGGCCGGCCTCGAGGCCACCGCCGAGCGGCTGGCCGCGGCCGCCTACACGCGGGTCGACATGGTCGAGAACCGCGGCGAGTTCGCGGTGCGCGGCGGTATCCTCGACGTCTTCCCGCCCACCCTGGCCCGCCCCGTGCGCGTCGACTTCTTCGGCGACGAGATCGAGTCCGTCTCCACCTTCGCCGTGGCCGACCAGCGCACCATCGAGGAGATCGGAGCCGTCACCGCCACCGCCTGCCGCGAGATCGTCCTGACCGACGCCGTGCGCGAGCGCGCCCGGAGGCTCATCGACGTCATCCCCGGCGCCGCCGACATGCTGAGCAGGATCGCCGAGGGCGTCACCTGCGAGGGCATGGAGTCTCTCGCCCCCGTCCTGGTGCCCCGCATGGTGCCGCTGCTCGACCTGGTCGGGGACCGCCTCGTCGTCGGTCTGGAGCCCGAGCGCCTGCGCAAGCGCGCGGAGGACCTCGTGGCCACCACCGCCGAGTTCCTCGCCGCCGCCTGGACGTCCGCCGCCTCCGGGGGCACCGCGCCCATCGACCTGTCCGCCGCCGCCTTCGCCCGCCTCTCCGAGGCCCGCGCCCTGGCTCTCTCGACGAACCGCGGCTGGTGGTCCCTGTCCTCCCTCGCCCCCTCGCCGGACACCGCCGAGCTGCCGCTGCGCGATCCCAAGAGCTACCGCGGCCGCCTGGAGGAGGCCGTCACCGACCTGGGCTCCCTGGCGCGCGACGGCTGGAGCGTCGTCGTGGCCACGGACGGCCCCGGGCCGGGGCGCCGCATGGCCCAGCTGCTCGCCGACGGCGGTGTGCCCGCGCGCATCGTCACCCAGCTCGACGAGCCGGCCGATCTGGGGCGCGGCGCCCCCGACAGCATCGCGAGGGGCGACGGTGTGGTCCGCGTCACCCAGGCCAGTGCCGGACACGGCTTCGTCGCCGAGCCGCTGCGCCTGGCCCTCATCGCCGAGTCCGACCTCACCGGCCGGGCCCCCTCGGGCCCGCGCGAGCGCAAGGCCGTCCCCGCGCGCCGCTCCCGCAGGAGCGTCGACCCCCTCTCCCTGCACCCCGGCGACCTCGTCGTCCACGCCCAGCACGGGATCGGCCGCTTCGTCGAGCTCATGCGCCGGGGGGTCGGCGGCGGGAGGGGCGCCGGGAAGGACGGCGCGACCCCGGCGACCCGCGAGTACGTCGTCATCGAGTACGCCCCCTCCAGGCGCGGCCGGCCCGGCGACCGGCTCCTGGTGCCCACCGACTCCCTGGACCAGGTGTCCAAGTACGTCGGCGGCGACGCCCCCGCCCTGAACAGGATGGGCGGCTCCGACTGGGCCAGGACCAAGTCCAGGGCGCGCAGGGCCGTGCGCGAGATCGCCGGCGAGCTCGTGCGCCTCTACGCCGCCCGGAGCGCCACCACCGGGCACGCCTTCGGCCCCGACACGCCCTGGCAGGCCGAGCTGGAGGAGGCCTTCCCCTACACCGAGACGCCCGACCAGCTCGCCACCATCGACGACGTCAAGCGCGACATGGAGGCCTCCCAGCCCATGGACCGCCTCATCTGCGGCGACGTCGGCTACGGCAAGACCGAGATCGCCGTACGCGCCGCCTTCAAGGCCGTGGCCGAGGGCAAGCAGGTCGCCGTGCTCGTGCCCACCACCCTGCTGGTGACCCAGCACGCCGAGACCTTCTCCGAGCGCTACGCCGGATTCCCCGTGCGCGTCGCCCAGCTCTCCCGCTTCCAGTCCGACGCCGAGTCCGCCGAGGTCCTGGCGGGGCTGGCCGATGGCACCATCGACGTCGTGGTGGGCACCCATCGGCTCATCACCGGCCGGGTCCGCTTCAAGGACCTGGGCCTGGTGGTCATCGACGAGGAGCAGCGCTTCGGGGTCGAGCACAAGGAGACCCTCAAGGCGCTGCGCACCGACGTCGACGTCCTGGCCATGTCCGCCACCCCCATCCCCCGCACCCTGGAGATGGCGGTGACCGGCCTGCGGGAGATGTCCACCCTGGCCACCCCGCCCGAGGACCGCCACCCGATCCTCACCTACGTGGGCGCCTACGAGACCAAGCAGGTCGGTGCCGCCATCCGCCGCGAGCTGCTGCGCGACGGGCAGGTCTTCTACGTCCACAACCGTGTGGAGGACATCGACTCCGTCGCCGCCCGGCTCGCCTCGCTCGTGCCCGAGGCGAGGATCGCCACCGCCCACGGGCAGATGGGCGAGGCGCGCCTGGAGAGGGTCATCGACGACTTCTGGCACAAGGAGATCGGCGTCCTGGTGTGCACCACCATCGTCGAGACCGGCCTGGACGTCTCCAACGCCAACACCCTCATCGTCGACCGGGCCGATCGCATGGGCCTGTCCCAGCTCCACCAGCTGCGCGGCCGCGTGGGGCGCGGCCGCGAGCGGGCCTACGCCTACTTCCTCTACCCCTCTGACAAGCCCCTGACCGAGACCTCGCTGGAACGGTTGCGCACCATCGCCTCCAACACCGACCTGGGGGCCGGCATGCAGGTGGCCATGAA
>ERZ772993.186-NODE-186-length-32368-cov-12.454275_pt1 | contig 32368 bp, 28 predicted proteins | sample MGYA00580670_ERZ772993 | MGnify/ENA primary metagenome ERZ772993 (study PRJEB29015, sample SAMEA2737936) | human oral metagenome | biome: human oral; feature: human-associated habitat; material: dental | place: China | collected 2136 ... | reverse complement strand
GGGACCTCCACGTCGTCCACGTCGGCGGTGCCGGATCCCTGCGCGTGGGCGGCGGACGGCGGTTCTGGCAGGCGCCGGGCTTCCCGGCCGCCACCCTGCCCCGGGGGATCGGCCACGCGCGTCTGCGCGACTACCTGGAGCAGCAAGAACGGGGCTGCCGGTGGGCCTACCTGATCCCACCGCCCCGCTTCGATCCGGAGGGCCCCTTCCGGGGGCGCTACGCCAGGACCGCAGCGGGCAGGGGCGAGCGGGAGTTCGTGGACGACGCCATCAGCTACGAGGACTTCGCCGTCGCGCTCGTCGACGCCGTGGTCGGGGCGTGGCGGGGAGTGTGGCTGATCGGAGGGGGCGGCGCAGCGGAATCGTCGTGAGCCAGCGCTGGTGCCGCGCAGGCCTGCGCTTGGCTGTGCCGCGACCGGACCGCAGGCCGCCGCGGGGGCTATGGCGCGGCAGGCGGTCGGCGCCGGTGCGCCGAGGCTGTGCGCCGCGCTGGCGGCCGGGCCGCGCGGGCCCTCGGAAACGGCCCGGCTCACCCTGCCCGGAGGCGCGTGCGGTGCCGACGGGACTGCAACAGGAGCACGAGTGCGGCCAGCACCGCCCACAGCAGGTTCAAGTCGAGGCCCAGGGCGTAGGGCCCCGTCGGATCGAAGGAGAACGGGGTTCCGATCGAGATCGCCAACGGCCCGCAGTACACGGGGTAGCCGCCGAACGACGTGGAGCCGCCGACGAGCCACTTCGTCCCGCCCATGCCCGCCAACTGCCACAGTGCCGCGATCTGCAGGCCGATCAGCGCGGCGAGCCCGCCCGCGTACACGAAGAGCCGCGGGTAGAACCCTGCGAAGCGCGCGGCGGCGAGGCCGAGGACCCACGCCGAGGACACCAGGGCGGTGCTCGACACCAGTTTGGCGCAAACGGCGTAGGCGACTGCCTCTGCCAGACCCCCTTCATCCGGCCACGTCGTCGTGCTCGCCAGGAGGGACACGAGGCCCACCGCGGCGAAACCCGAGGACAGCGGACCCGTTTTGACGAAGAACTTGCGCAGCGGCGGGTGTGTGGACAGGTGGAGGAGCGCGTCGCGCTGCAGCACCAGGAACACGAAGATCTGCGCGCCCACGTAGAACGCCGCGCCCGATGACACCAGTATGACGGCGAAGACCCAGACCGCTTCGAGCACGGCCCCGTGCGAGTCGACGAGTTCCCTCAGGGTGAAGGCGGTAAGGAGGATGAGCGCGCATATCGAGAAGAATCCGAAGTGCTTGCGGGCCTCGGTTCGGATGTCACGCATGGAGCATTGCCTCCTTGATCCTCTCCTCCAGGCCCCGACCCTCGGGCATGTCCGAGACCCGCAACCGGAGTAGCACTCTGCCGTCGTGGAGCACGACGCACTCGTCGAAGAGCGATTCGAGGCCCGCGATGAGGTGGGTGCTGATGATGACCAGCGCGTCGTCGGGCTTGTGCTGTTCGATGAGGCCCAGCATGCGGTCCCGTGTCACAGGATCCACGGCGGCCAGCGGTTCGTCGAAGAGGTAGACCGAAGACCGGCGGGCCAGGGCCATGCCGAGATTCAGCTGCTCCTCCATCCCCTTCGACAAGTCGCCGACCTTCTTCGACGTGTCCAGCGGCAGCTCGTCGATAATGGATCTGCCGCGCTCGGGGTCGAAGTCGTCGAAATAGTCCGCCAGGACGTCGGGGACTGACCCCACCTTCAAAAAGCTGTAGAGGAACGGCGAGTCCGGGAGCAGTACGGGGTCCGCCGCGCCGCGGATGGAGAACGACCCGGACTGGACGGGCAGAAGCCCGGCCAGCGCCTTCAGCAGCGTCGTCTTCCCGGCCCCGTTGTGGCCGAACAGGCCCACGATATCCGGATCGTCGAAGCGGATGGTCAGAGGAGCGAGGGAGAACCTCCTCCCCCGGGAAACGACCAGATCCTCTACTGCAAGAATGCTGCTCACGCGCCCACGGTACCACGTGGGTGCGACGAGGAGTTGAAAGCGGGTAACTATGCTGGTCCCCTCTGGTGGGCCGCGTTCGGGCCGTCCCGGGTACTGCGGTGGGCCGGGTGCTCCTTCCCGGGCAGTGCGGTTCCACCGCGGGCAGCGCGTTCATGGACGACGGTGCTCTGCGAAGGCGGTCCCCGGCGTCGTGGCCGCCGGGCCCACGGGTACGACAGAGCCGCCGGACCATACGGTCCGGCGGCTCCCGCACGAGTCGGGGTGGCGGGATTTGAACCCACGGCCTCTTCGTCCCGAACGAAGCGCGCTACCAAGCTGCGCCACACCCCGTGCGACCGCACAAGTATAACGGCCCTGGCCGCCCTGCGCCAAAACCAGTGGACCGGGCGGCGCTGCCGGATCGGTCACAGGCGCGGGCTCCGCGTGGGGAAGACGTGCAGCAGCGAGACCTCGGGCCTCGTCGCGACGCGGACCCGCGCGTAGCGCGACGTACCCAGTCCCGCGCTCACGTGCAGCCACGAGGAGCGGCCCTGGGAGTGCCACTGGGACAGGCCCTTCGCGTAGCGGCGCGGTATGTCGCAGTTCGTGATGAGGGCGCCGAAACCCGGTAGGCCGATCTGGCCGCCGTGGGTGTGCCCCGCCACGATGAGGTCCGCCCCCCGCCTCGTGAGCGCCGAGACGACGCGCGTGTAGGGGGAGTGGGTGGCCCCGAGGCGCAGGACCCCCTCGCGCTCCCACGACGGGGCGGGGTCGACGTAGCGGTCCCGGTGGATGTGGGCGTCGTCAGTGCCCAGCAGGGACAGGGCGCCCACTCCGGGCACTTCCAGGTCCCCGGTCCTGTTCGACAGGTCCACCCAGCCCGCGTCCGCCATCATGCGCGTCATCGCCGTCCACGGCAGGTCGGGGACCACACGGGGGTGGGGGCCCTTCGAGCGCGTCAGGTAGCGGCCCCAGTTCTTGCGCACGGGGGAGTAGTAGTCGTTGGATCCGAGCACGAAGAAGCCCGGGCGGTCCAGGAAGGGCGCGTAGGCCTCGTCCACCAGCTCCGCCCCGTCGGGGCCGCCGAAGTTGTCGCCCGTGGAGGCGACCACGTCGAAGCGCTCCGTGGCGGCCACGCGCCGCAGGAACTCCACGAGGAACTCCTGGCCGGGAAAGAGGTGGAGGTCGGAGATCTGCAGGATCGTCACCTCGGGGACCGGTCGGGCCACGGGCACCTCGAAGCGGCGGACGACGGGCAGGCGCCTCTCCACGCGGCCCCACGCGAGGGCGGCGGCCCCCGGTACCACGACCGCGCCCACGGCTCCGGCAGTGGCGCGCGCGGTCCTGGCGGCCGCTCGGGCCAGGGGCGCGTCCTTGCGGGACGGGGCCGGATCCGCTACCGCACCGCTCAACGCGGGGTGCCCGCCAGCGCCTGGGACATGTAGGGCGCCCAGATGTTCTGGCCCACGAAGGTCTCGCCGAAGATCTGGTGGTAGAAGCGCCCGTTGATCGTGGTGTCCCACACTGGTGCGGAGGAGTTCGCGCCGTGGCCCACCCACGCGGAGGTGACCAGCGACGAGGTGAAGCCCGTCAGCCACGTGTTCGAGCTGTAGTCCGTGGTCCCCGACTTCGCGGCGTAGGGCCGCCCGTCGGCGAGCTTCGTCGACGTGTAGTACTGCCCCGCCGAGGCGGTGAGCAGCGACGCCGTCTTGTTCGCGATGTCGGGCTCCAGGACGCTCTTGCAGCTGGGCTCGTACTGCTTGAGCACGTTCTCGTCCCGGTCGGACACGGAGGAGATGGACTGGGGCGAGCACTGGGTGCCGCTGTTCGCGATGGCCCCGAAGGCGGAGGCGACCTGCAGGGGCGAGGCCGAGGAGGAGCCGAGGATGTTCGCCGGGTAGGCGGTGGGGACCTCGCCGTCCTCGGTGATCCCCAGGTCGTAGGCGTTCTGGAAGATCTTGCAGAAGTCGACGCGGCTGGCCATGTTCACGAACGCCTGGTTCACCGACAGGCCGGTGGCGCGCACGACGTTCATGGTGCCCGTCTTGCCCTCGAGGTCCTGGACGGGGTAGGTGTCGGTGTAGATGGGCGAGCCGTTGCACTTGAAGGCGTTGGATCCGTAGGTCGTGTTGTTCGACCCGACGGTCTCATTGGCGTTGTGCCCCTCTTTGAACCACTCGATGAGGGTGAAGACCTTGAACGTCGATCCGACCTGGAACTTGCCGTCGGCAGCGTAGTTCGACATGGTCTCCCCCGCGCCCACGCCGTAGGTGGTGTTCTGGGCCATGGCGACGATGTTGCCGGTCTTGGGGTCCAGGGACACGAGCGCGTCGTTGACCCCGGACGCGTCGCCGACCGGGATCGCCGCCGTGAGCGCCGAGTAGGCGGCGTCCTGGTTGGTGGGCTCCAAAGTGGTCCTGATGGTGATTCCGGAGGTCTTGAGCATGTGCTCGCGGTCGGCGCGGGTCTCGCCGAAGGTGGTGTCTTCCAGGAACTGGGAGAGGACGTAGTCGCAGAAGTAGGCGCGCGAGTCGTCGGCGCCCGAGCAGCCCTCGGGGGTGACCGTCGGGTGGAGCATGTCCGCCAGGGGCGTGGCGATGCCCTTGTCGTACTCCTCCTGGGTGATGACGCCCTGGTTGAGCATGACCGACAGGATGACGTCGCGGCGGTCCTGGGCGGCTTCGGGGTGGCTCAGCGGATCGTACTGGACGGGGGACTGGACCAGGCCGGCCAGCAGTGAGGCCTCGAGGTAGTTGATCTCGGAGGCGGACTTGGAGAAGTACCTGAGGGAGGCGGCCTCGACGCCGTAGGTGATGGGCCCGAAGGGGGCGATGTTCAGGTAGCCGGTGAGGACTTCGTCCTTCGTCATGACCTTCTCGATGGCGAGGGCGTACTTGGCCTCGCGGAGTTTGCGCTCCGTGGTCTGCTCGGTCGCCGCCGCCACCTGGTCGACGTCGCCCTCGAGGTAGCCGCGCTCGGCGAGGGCGTTGCGGACGAACTGCTGGGTGATGGTCGAGGCGCCCTGGGTGCCCGACTCGCCCAGGTTCGACACGAGCGCGCGGAGCATGCCCGTGGGGTCGACGCCGTGGTGGTTGTAGAACCGCTTGTCCTCGATCGCGACGATCGCTTTCTTCATGACATCGGCGATGTTGGCCGAGGGCACGACGATGCGCTGCTTGTCGTAGAAGCGCGCGATGACGCCGCCGGACGCGTCGAGGAGCTGGGACTCCTCGGCGGGCTCGACGACCTGGATGTCGCTGGGGATGTCGTTGAAGACCGTGGGGGCGGACTTCGTCACGATCGCGAGGGGGCCGACGACGGGGACCAGCATGCCGGCTCCGACGACGCCCATGAGCGCGGAGACGCTCACGAAGGTGAGCAGGAGTCCGAACAACTGCATGGGCCTGACGGCGCGGGGGTTCGAATGCGACATGCTCCAAGGATACGTGCCCCGCGGTTGCGGTGGGGGAGAAGGTGACGGGTCGCCCTTTTTCGGCCCCACTCCGTCAGCGCGCCCGATGTGAGCGTTCACATTTGCAGAGGCCTCAGCTTGTGCGTAGTATCACAGGTGCAGCTCGGCGTCGAGCGACCTGGAGATGAGCGATGAGCACGCACGATGATGACCACAGCTGGGTGTCGCGCGCCCTGTGCGCGGGGTACGAGCCCGACGCGCTCTTCGTCCAGGGCGCCTCGCAGCGGCAGGTGCGCCAGCGCTGCCTCATGTGCGAGGTGCGGATCGAGTGCCTCGCCGACGCCCTGCAGTCCGGGGCCAACTACGGCGTGTGGGGCGGGCTGACAGAACGCGAGCGCCGGGCGATGCTGCGCCACTACCCGGACATCGACGACTGGCTCGACTGGCTGCGCAACTCCGACGACCCCCTGGCCCAGGAGATCAGGCTGCCCAAGGTTCCCAAAGTGCTCGTGATGGTGCGCGGGGAGTCCGCTGTAGGATGATCCCATGACTAAATGGGAGTACTCGACGATTCCGCTGCTCACGCACGCGACGAAGGCAATACTCGACCAGTGGGGCGCGGACGGGTGGGAGCTCGTCCAGGTCGTTCCCGGTCCGACGGGGTCGGACTCGCTGGTCGCCTACCTCAAGCGCCCGGTCCAAGAACCCGCTCCGATTCAGAACTGACGCTCCGCGCCCGCGCGAAGGGGCGCAAGGAACCCCGCCGCCGTCGCGCGCTCCGCGCTGCGGGCGGGGGCCTCGATGGGTGAGGGTGTGCGGCGGGCTGGGTCCGGTGCGCGGCGACCGGATCCAGCCCGCGGCAGTCCGGGTCAGCGCGCGCGCCTGGCGAGGCGGTCGACGTCGAGCAGGGTCACGGCGCGCCCCTCGAGGCGGATCCAGCCCCGGGAGACGAAGTCCGCCAGCGACTTGTTCACGGTCTCGCGCGAGGCGCCGACCAGCTGGGCGAGCTCCTCCTGCGTGAGGTCGTGGGGGACGTGCACTCCCTTGTCGGTGGACGTCCCGAAGCGGTCGGCCAGGTCCAGCAGCGCTTTGGCGACGCGGCCGGGCACGTCGGAGAAGACCAGATCCGACAGGGACTCGTTGGTGCGGCGCAGGCGCTGGGCGAGGGCGCGGAGCATGTGCTTGGCCAGCGTCGGGTTCGTGTCGAGGACGTGCATGAGGTCCTCGTGCTCCAGGAACAGCAGCGAGGCCGGCGACACCGCGGTCGCGGTCGTGGACCGGGGCCCCGGGTCGAAGAGGGTGAGCTCGCCGATGATCTCGCCGGGGCCGAGCACCGCCAGCAGGGACTCGCGTCCGTCGTTGGATGTGTGGCCGAGTTTCACCTTGCCCTCGGTCACGATGTACAGGCGGTCGCCGAGGTCACCCTCGTCGAAGAGGGTCTCGCCGCGACGCAGGGTGGTGTGGCCCATTTTCTGTTGGAGGGACACCTGCTGAGCGTCGTCAAGGCCGCCGAAGAGCGGGACCTGGCTGATGAAGTTTCCGTCACCGATCATCTCGGAGGATCTCCGTTCTGCTCATGCCCGGCGGTTGTCGGGCCCGATAGGGGATTCACGCGGCATTCCCGTGCGTAACATCGATCACTCCGAGGTACCGCGTATCACACCATTATGCCCCATTGAACAGAGAACACGAAGGTTATCCGCCTTTTTTTGTGAGGTGTCTAATCACAGTCCCACGTGTCCGACAGTTCGTCGAGATGGGCGGCGATGGCCCGTGCGACCTGTGAGGGCGCCTCCTCGGGCAGGAAGTGCCCCGCCTCGCGGACGACCACGCAGGAGTGGGCGGCGTCGACGAAAGTCGCGTCGTGCGCGTGGTCGACGGGGGACCACGCCCCGTCGTCGCTGCCCCGGATCGACAGGACCGGAACGGCGACGGGGGAGCGCAGGATCCGGCGGGCCTCGCGCGACGGGCGGCGCGCCGCGCGCAGCGCCCTCAGCGCCGTGTGGGGGGCGAAGGGGCGGGCCAGGGCCGCGCGGAACGGCCCGGACTGTGAGTCGAGGCGCTCGCGCGAGGACGGGGACGCCCACGACCTGTAGACGGCGTCGAGCAACCGCCCGTCGCGCAGCGCCCGGGCGCGCCCGGTGGGCAGGGCGAGCCTGCCCTGCAGGAGGCGCCCGCCCGACCAGGGGGCGCGCCCGATGACGGGCCGGATCCCCAGTGGATGCGGCGCGCCCAGGGCGATGAGGGAGCGCAGCTCGGAGGGGGACAGGGCGCCGACCATCCAGGCGACCGCCCCGCCGGTCCCCGCTCCCGCGACGCTGAAAGACGAGATGCCCAGGGCGCGCACGACGCCGATCACGTCCTGCGCGAGCTGGACCAGGTCGGAGGCGCCGCGCGACAGGTCGGAGGTGCCGCAACCGCGGATGTCCATCGCGACGACGCGCCGCCCGGCGCCGGCGAGCGGGGGAATGACGTCCCTCCAACTCCACCAGTGCTCCGGGAAGGCGTGCAGGAGCACGAGCGCGTAGTCCATCGCCGTGCCCGTGTCGGCGACGTGGAACGAGGCGCCGCCCGCCGTGATGTGGCGGTGGGTCCAGGGGCCGGGCAGCTCGATGGCCGCTGCGCCCCCGGGTGCCTTCATCGCTTCCCCTCCGCCCGGTGGGCGCGCCGGCGCTCCCGGGAGGTGAAGTGCGCCCCCGACGGGTTGACCCTCTCGACCTCGGCGCGCCGCGCCTCCTCCGCGCGCCCGATGCGCCTGGTCGTGTGGGACACGTAGCCCAGGCCGATCAGGACGACGCCGATGAGCAGCAGCCGGCCCGAGTAGCCCGACGCCTGCAGATGGTGCTGCAGGTTCGCCCCGACCGCCCCGGATGACTGGAGGGCGCTCATCACCGGGAACATGGCGGTCGCGGTGGGACCGGGCACCAGCACCCACGGCAGGCCGATCACGGTGAACAGCCCGCCCACCGCCCAAGCGCCCAGCGACGACTGCCGGGCGGAGGCGATGAGGAGGACGGAGAAGGCGAGGGCGCCCAGCAGCTCGCCGAGCGCGAGGAACGACGCCGTGCCCGTCACCATGGGCGCGTTGTCCGCCAGCGTCATGCGCGCCCCGGCGTCGGCCGCCAGGAACCAGGCCAGCGGAACCCCGATGGCGAAAGCGACGAGTCCCATCCAGTGGGCGCGGGAGCGGTTGGGGAGCTCCGCCTTGACGGTCGTGCCCTCGAAGATGGCGTCGTCCAGGGAGGCGGGGCGCACGGACTCCTCGGGCTCCTCCGCCTCCTCCTCGGCCTTCTCGGGGGCGGAGCGCGCCTCCTCTTCGGCCTCCTCGACGGAGGACAGCAGTGAACGGCGGGTGGGCGCGATGACGCCCGTCTCGTCGATGCCGGGATGGGCGCGGACTGGCTCGGGCTCGAGGTCCTCGGGCGAGTGCCAATAGGTCCGGGTCATCTCGTCGTTCCACGAGGAGGACTGCGCGTCCGTGGACCCGGCCATCGGCAGCGTGCTGCTGGGCCAGGGCGAGTAGGCGGAGCCGTAGTCGGCGCCGTCGTCGAAAGCCGTGTCCTCGGCCGCTCCCGTCTCGTCGTCCGCCCGTGCGGAGTCCTCGTCGGCCCGTGCGGACGGGTAGGCGGTGCCCGTGGAGAAGGCGGTGGGGTAGCGGATCTCGTCGGAGAACGCGGCCGTGGGGTAGGCGGGCTCCTCCGCGCTCGTGGCGGGCTCCTCGTCGGCGGGCTCCGCAGCGGGCTGGGGCGTGGGGGCGGGCCGGTCCCATCCGAGGCGCGCGCGCCGGGACCTGCGGGTCTCCAGGGGCGGGCGGCGGGCGGCCGAGGGCGGCTCCTCCACGTGCGCGGCGGGCTCGTCAGCGGTCGCGGCCGGGGGCCGCGATGCGGGAGCCGGCTCCGCCTGGGGCGCGGACGGCCCTGCCGGGGCTGCCACGGGGGGCTCCTCGTCGGCGGGGGCGGGCCGGTCCCATCCGAGGCGCGCGCGCCTCGACATGCGGGTGGCGGGGGGCTTGGGCCGTCCGGCGCCCCCGGGGGCGCGCGGGGACTCGGCCTCAGCGTCCGCGTCCGGCGCAGTGGCCGCGGGGGACTCGTCATCGCGCTTGGCGTGGGCCTCGCCGGCCCCGCGCCGACGGGACCGCCAGGGCGCGCCAGGCGGGAGGACCGACCACGGGGAGGGGGTGGCCGAGGGGGGCTCCTCCGGAGCGGACGGCGGTTCCTCCTTGTGCTCCTCCTCGGGTTCGTCCGCGGGCTCCGGCTGCTCCGGCAGGGGCGGGGCAGGGGGCTCCTGGGCGCGTTCGGGTTCCGGGGAGGCGGGCGCCCCGCCGCCATCCGCCCGGGGGGGCTCCGCCGGTTCCGCGCCGACGGGCGGTTCCGGGACTTCCGGCTGCTCCGGCAGGGGCGGGGCTGGGGGCTCCTGGGCGCGTTCGCCCGCGCGTTCCGGTTCCGGCGAGGCGGGGGGCTTCTGGGCTGCGCGGGAGGAGAACGGCCAGGAGCGCCGCTTGGGGCGCGCGGCCCCTGCGGGCTCCTCGGGCAACGGGATGCCGTGCCGGGCGCGCCCGTGCGGGGAGGGCGCATCGTCGGCCCCCCGGGGGGCCGCGGAGGGCTCGGTCGCGGGCCCGGTGGAATCGGGTTCCGCTGGGGGAGCGGGGGGTTCGGTCGCAGTCCGGGGCGGCTGCGAGGGCTCCACGTCCGCGGAGGAATCGGGCGCGGGGGGCGCGTCCTCCGGTTCCGCGGCGCCAGCGCCTTTCGCGGCCCCGGGGGCCTGCGCGGCGCCAGCGCCCTTCCGGGCGCCCCGTCCCTTCCCGGGCTGCGCGGAGGAGCGGGGGACCAACGGGCGGTCCGAGATGATCGTGTCCTGCGTGGAGCGCGTGTCCGCGGGGGCGGGCGGGGGGAAGGCGGTGTCCGCCGCGCCCGGTGCACCGGCTTCGGGCTCGGGCTCGGGGGAGGGAACAGGCTCCGCCTCAGGGGTGGGCGCGGAATCCGAGGGCGCCCCGGGCGCCGGGGCCGGTGCGGGGCCCTCGTCCCCGCTGTCCGGGGGGGCTATGGGCGTGCCGGGTTCAGAGGAGTGCGCGGAACCGGGCTCCTTGGCGGGTTCGGGGGAGGGGGCGGGTTCGCTGGGGCCGGAGGGGCCCCCGGTCCTCCCCTTCGCCCCGGCGCCCTCCACTGCGGGCTCCGGGGCCCCCTCCTGCTCCCGGGCCGTCGTCGAAGCGGCCCCCGCCTCGGGACCAGGGGCGCCAGACGGATCCCGACCGGAGGCGCCGGAGTCCCGCGGGCCCGCGTCCGGCTCGGCCTCCGCCCCGGCGCCGGGAGCCGGGACCACCGGGATCGCGGACGCGGAGGGGACGGGGGCGACAGGGATCTCACCAGTGGCGATCCTGTCCTCGATCTTCGGCTGGAGGGGCCCCACATTGGGATTCGAGGAGCGCCGGGCGCCGATGGAGACGGCCTCGATCTCGCCGGTGACCACCGGGACGCTCGACAGTCCGACGATGTCGGCGGCGTCGCCGAACTCCGCGCCGGGCAGCTCGATCTCCTCGCCAGTCAGCGCGTGATCGCGCCCGCGGTCCAACGCCCAGTCATCGGGGCGCCGGTGCTGGGACGCCTCGGCGTCGGGGGACTCGTTTTCGGACATGGGACTCCTCCTCTTCACGCACACGATAACGGACGCGCTCCCAAAAGGTTACTTCAGGACCCGGCAGGCCCCTGATCGTCCCCCTCCGCCGCGGCGGACAGCGCCCGCAGCGCTTTCGTCCGCGACCACAAGGTCCCCAACGACGTCGTCGCCACCGTCAGGCCCAGCGCCGTCAGCACGGGGGCGGCCACGAGCAGCTGGGTGATCGGCGACCTGCCGGGAACCACCACCTTCCCCGTCAAAGACGCCCACACGGGGACCACAAGGTACGAGGGCAGCACCAGCACGGCCCACGCGCCCAGCTGCGTTCCCGTGATCGACCACCGGGCGCTCAGCGCCATCGCGGCCAGCGCCCCCGCCCCCGCCAGCGCCATGGCCGGATGGTACTCGTAGGAGGAGACGAGGCCGATCAGGCCCTCGTGCGCCACCCTCACGGAGTTGTTCGGCGCGATGTACACGTACACGGCGAACACGACGGCAGCGGCGGGCAGGGCGACGGAGGCCCCGAAAGCGCTCCGGTGGGAGCGGGCCAGCGGCATCCGGGTCGTCTCCCCCGCCCGCACCCGCACCGACTTCACGGTCACGGCGCTGGCCGCCAGGATCGCCGCCATCGCCACCGGGTACATGCTCCACGACATCGCCGCCAGCATGTCGTGGGGCCGGGCCGGGGACTTCATGAGCATCGGCACCTGCAAGTAGCCCGCCATCTGCGCCGCGCCGATCACCAGCGACCAGCCGAAGGCGACGAACATCCCGGCGGACGAGTCGTCGCAGTTCATCGCGATCAGGGCGAACAGCGTCGAGGCCAGCGCCAGCCCGATGAGGCCCTCCACCGACGCCAGGGGCTGCCCCGCGGCCGTCAGCGACTGCACGTCCGTCATCGACGACCCCATGAACACCAGGGCGATGGGGGCGAAGACGAGCGCGAAGACCCCGCTGCGCAGGCGCGCGGAGTCGAGGTGGTGCTTCAAAGGCGGCATGCCCCTAGTGTAGGGGCGTGACTATGGAAACCCCGGCCGGCCCGGCCCCCGCCGCGGTCCGCGCCGCCGCCTCGCGCCCCGGGGTCCGCGCGGCCTTCGACCGTGCCCACCGGGCCCTCGGGGACCTGCGCTTCGCCGAGGGCCTGCGCAGGGGCTGGGAGGAGGCGCGCGCCGAGGCCGCCGTCAGGGAGGCCGCCGCCCTGGCCGTCCTCGAGGGGGCGCGCGTCACCGTCGACGACCTGCGGACCCACTCCATGCGGGACGCCGGGGGCGCCGACTTCGATCCCGCGACCGCGCTCGCGGTGGGGATCTGGCGCTCCCAGTGGAACATGGCGTCCCGCTTCGAGCCCCTCAACCAGCGCCGCGCGGGGGCGGGGCGCGCACCCGTGCCCCTGCCGGCGCTTGTGGCCTCGCTGCACCGCGACGCCTGCTCGGCGCTCGTGGCGTCGGGCCGCCTGCGGGCCGGGCGGGTCGCGATCCCCGTCTCCCCGGCCGCGCTGGCCGGGGCGATGGCGCGCACCCGTATCGACGCCCCCGCCATCGCCCGCGCCGGGGCGGTCATCGCGCACTTCAGGCAGTACGAGGTCTTCTCACCCGCTTCCGCTGCGGTCGGCGCCGGTCTGGCCCGGTGGATACTCGTCTCGAACGGGGTGGATCCGACGGGGACCGCCGTGGTCTCAGCCGCTGACGCGCTGGACCCGGTCGGCGCCGCCCGCGCGCTCGCGGGCTGGGCGTCCGGCGACGAGGCGGGGGTCGGCGAGTGGCTGGTCCACGTCGCCCAGTGCGTGGAGTACGGGGCGCGGATCGGGCGCGACATCGCCGTCCACGTGCAGGCGCGGACCCTGGGGGATTAGGGCGGGGTACTGGCGCTTTTGCCGCGCCCAGCGCCCGGGTGCGCACACAAGGACCCCGATTTACGCAACACGAGTCGCACACAAGGGCGGGATCAAGCCCTTGTGTGCGGTGCCGTGTTTCCTAATTCCGTCCCTTGTGTGCGACATGGGGAAGCGCAGGGCAGCGCATAGCCAGCTGGGGGAACCGGCGCCGTGATCCGGCTGGGGCCGCGTGCCGGTATCCACAGGCCGTTGAGTCCCCGGGGCCGTGTCCACAGGGCGGGGACCGCCAGTGGCGCGCTCGGGTCCGCAGGGGGTGTGCTTGGGGCATGGACACGCCGCAAGAACCCACAGTCGCCATGGTCGGCCTCACCGAGCGGGAGAGGGAGAGCGCTGTCGCCGTCGCCTCCCTGGCGGGAGTGGGGGTCGTCCCCGAGGGGGCGGCGCCCGACCTCGTCATCGCGGGGGAGGGGGCCGCCCAGGCGCCGGGATCCTCCGCGCCGCGCGTGAGCGTGGGCCCCTCCGGGCAGCTGCGCCTCCCCAAGGACGAGGCGGTCCTCATGCGGGTCCTCGCCTCCCTCGCCCTGCGGCGCGCGCCCGGGGGCCTGCGCCTCCTCGTCGCGGGGTGGCACGGCGGCGTCGGCACCACGGCCCTGTGCCGCGCCCTCGCCTTCCGCGCCTCGTGCCCCCTCATCGACGCCTCCGGGCACGCGCCCGGGGTCCTGCGCCCCGCCGACGGGCGCGCGCCCGGCGTCCGGTGGGCGGACCTGGACGCCGCGGAGGCTGTCTTCCTGCCGGCCCTCGCCTCGCAGTTGCCGTCCATCCACTCGTCCCCAGTGCTCGCCGGGGACCGGCGGGGGTGCGCGGACGCCGCCGACCCCAGGCTCGGCCCGGTGCTGGCCGCCCTCGAGGCGGCGGGCGCGGCGCGGACCGTCGTGGACTGCGGGCGCTGGGACGCCAGGGCGCTCCGGGCGGCGCGGGGAGTCGGGGACGCGCTCGTCCTCGTCGGCTGGGGGGACGCCGCCTCCGCCCTCGCACTCGCGCTCGACCTGTGTCGCACACCCGTGCCCATCCCGGTGCTCACCCTCCACAGGCGGGCGCGCCCCGACCCCGGGCTGCGCGAGGCGGCCCCCGGCCCCTGCGCGCGCTACGGCAGGGCAGGGCGCGTGTGGCGCCTCGTGGAGAGGACCCTCGATGTGGCCGCTCGGTGAGAGGAGGGCGCGGCGGCGCGCCGACGGGGCGGAAGGCGCCGGGGACGAGCGGAGCCCCGGGGGGCCGGGGCCCGAGCCCGCCCTCAGGGCGCTCGCCGCGGGCGAGGGCCTGCCCGAGTCCGTCAAGCGGGGGACGCGCCCCGGGGCCGGGTCCGACGAGATCGCCCGGTGCCTGGCGGGCCTGCGCGCCACCAGCGGAGGCCTGGGGCCCGCCCTGGCGCCCCTCGTCGCCGACCCGCGCGTCACCGACGTCCTGGTCAACGGCACCCAGGTGTGGGTGGACCGGGGAGAAGGGCTCGTGCGCGCCGCAACCGATGTCGGGGGCGCCGACGACGTGCGCCGCCTCGCGATCAGGATGGCCGCGGCGTGCGGGAAGCGCCTCGACGACGCGAGCCCGATCGTGGACGGCACTCTGGAGGGCGGAGTGCGGCTGCACGCCGTGCTCGCGCCCGTGTCCGCCTCGGGCACGCTCATCTCCCTCAGGGCGGCGCGGGGGCGCAACCTCTCCGTCGACGCGCTCGCGCGCTGCGGCACGCTGGCGCCCCGGGTCGCCTCCCTGCTGCGGGCGCTGGTGCGGGTGCGCGCCAACGTGCTCATCTCGGGGCAGACGGGCAGCGGGAAGACGACGCTGCTCGCGGCCGTCCTGGCGCTGGTCCCCCCCGACGAGCGCATCGTGTGCATCGAGGAGACAACGGAACTGCGCCCCGACCACCCCCACTGCGTGAACCTGGCCGAGCGGCGCCCCAATGTGGAAGGGGCGGGCGGGGTGACCCTGGCCGAGCTGGTGCGCGCCGCGATGCGCATGCGCCCCGACCGCCTCGTCCTGGGCGAGTGCAGGGGCGGGGAGGTGCGCGATGTCCTCACCGCCCTCAACACGGGCCATGACGGCGGCTGGGCCACTGTCCACGCCAACGGCGTGCGGGACGTGCCCGCGAGGCTCCTCGCCCTGGGGTCGCTGGCAGGGATGGGCGAGAGCGCCGTCGCCGCGCAGACCGTCGCCGCCTTCGACGCCTTCGTCCACCTGCGCAGGCGCTCGGGCGCGGCTCCGGGCTCCCCGGGGCGGTGGGTGTCCGAGGTGGGGGTGCCCGTGCGGAGCGGCTCCGGGCTCCGCGCGGACCTGGCCCTCGCGGTCGACCAGGGGGGCGGCGCCGAGGAGGGGCCCGCGTGGCCGCTCCTGGCCCAGCGGTGCCGGGTGCCGTCATGAGCGCGCGCGTCCTCGTCGTGGGCCTCCTGCGCGCGGGCTGGGGGGCCCGGGCGCTTCCAGCGCCCGGGGCGCCCACCGCGTTGGCCGCGCCCGCCGTTCCCGCCGGGCGCCTGTGCGCGGCGCTCCTCGTGGTGGTCGCGCTGCTCGTGGGGCTGGGGGCCGCCCGGCGTGCGCGGTGGCGCAGGATCTCGCGCTCATGGCTCGAGGGGGGAGCGGTGCCGCGGGCCCGGGCGGAGCGTTCCCGGCGCTGGGAGCCCGCCGACTTGTCCCTGCTGGTCAGCGAGGTCGCGGCCCGCTTGGAGGCGGGGGCCCCCGCCGAAGGGGCGTGGTCGGAGTCGTGGTGGCGCGCGGGCCCGGGCCAGTGGGACGGGATGGACGATGAGGGAGTCCCCCTGCCGCTCGCGCGCCTGGCCGCCCCCCGCCCCTGGTACCGCGCCGGTGGCGCGCGGCCCGCTTTGGAGGCGCTGCGGCAGAGGGCGGTGGCGCGCCGCATGGCGACGGCGGCCTCGTCCGTGTGCGCGGCGTGCCGTTTCACGCACCGCCTCGGCGCGCCGCTCGCCCGCGTCCTCATGGTCATCGCGGACGGGGTGGACGACGCGGAGGACATCGAGGAGGCCAGGCGGATCGCCTCGGCGGGGCCGCGCGCCTCGGCCCGCGCCCTCACCGCGCTGCCAGCGGTGGGGATCGTCGTCGCGTGGGCGCTGGGCGCCGATCCGTGGGGGACGCTCACCAGCGGCGGAGCGGGGAGCGCGTGCGGGGTGGTCGGCCTGCTGCTCCTCGTGGCGGGGCACGCGGTCTCGGCGCGGCTGCTCGCCCGCCTGCGCTCCCGCGACGGGGCCGTCGACGAGGCGATTGCGTGCGACCTGGTCCTGGCGGGCTTGCGCTGCGGGGCGTCGATACCGCAGGCCCTGGCGGCGCTGGGGGGCGCCGTGGGCAGTGACGGCCTGGTGCGGATCAGCCGCGAGCTGCGCCTCGGCGCGGGGTGGGCGGCCGCGTGGGATCCGGCGCCGCCGGGCACGGAGCTGCTGCGGGAGGGGCTGGAGGCGGCGTGGCTCCAGGGCGTCTCGCCCGAGGCCCAGTTGCGGCGCGCGGCCGCCCAGACCAGGCGCCACCGGATCTCGGACGCGAAGAAGGACGCGGAGGAGCTGGGGATCTCCCTGGTGGCGCCCCTGGGGGCCCTGCTGCTGCCGGCGTTCGTGCTGCTCGGGCTGGTGCCCATCGTCATCCACATGTTCGCGGGGATCCTCGGGGGCGTGTGAACGGCCCTGGCCCTGCCTGGCGCCGGCCGGTTAGGGTCGGTCCCATGGAAGAACTGCTTGGCCGATGGGACTCGACCCATCGGACGACCCGAATGCGCGGCTGGGACTTCTCCGTCCTGGAGGGCTCGATGACGTGCGGGGAACCGGACTGGGACTTCGAAGCGGAGTGCCGTGGCGCGCTGGCGGCGCTGGCCGACGCGGGCGGCGGCACCGTCCTCGACATGGGCACGGGCGGTGGCGAGCGCCTGGCCCTCCTCCTGGGCTCCCTCGACGCCGGGCGCCGCGGCCGCCTCGACGTCGTCGCCACCGAGGGGTGGGAGTGCAACGTGCCGGTGGCCCGCGAGCGGCTGGAGCCCCTGGGGGTGCGCGTCGAGGAGCACGACCCCGAGCGCGGCGATTCCTTGCCCCTCCCCGACGGCGGTGTGCGACTGGTCATGAACTGCCACGAGGCGCTCGACGCCCGTGATGTGGCCCGTGTCCTGGCTCCCGGCGGGCTCTTCGTCTCCGAGCAGGTCGACGGCACCGATGCCCCCGAGGTCCACGACTGGTTCGGCACCCGGCCGGCCTACCCGGATGTGCGCCCGGCGGTGGTGGCGGACGCCCTGCGCGGGGCGGGGCTGGTCGTGGAGGAGACCGCGCAGTGGTCGGGGCCGATGGTCTTCGCCGACGTGGACGCCCTCGTCGCCTACTGGGCCCTGGTCCCCTGGGACGTCCCGGAGGACTTCACGGTGCCCGGTTACGCCGAGGTGCTCGAGCGCGTCCACCGCGAGTCCGGCGGCGGGCCGGTGCGGCTGACGGCCCGCCGGTTCCGCGTCCGGGCCCACCGTCCGGGGTAACGGCGGAGGACTTGCGCCCGCCCTCGAAAATAGATATCATTTTGCTACCAAAGGAGGTAATCATGTCCGCACAACACCCGCAGCCGTCCCAATCCGAGCCCTCCGGAGGGCCCGCGCGATCCGCCCGGCACGCCACCGAGGAGGGATCGCCGGGCCGTGTCCCGAACGCCCCCGGTTCACCGTCCCCCCGCGTTGACATCGAGGAGAAGGCCGCCCGCTCAGTCGGGTCGGGCGCCGCCTTCCTGGTGGCCTTCCTGCTCCTGCTGCTCCTCGCCGGAGCCGTGGCCGTGCTGGTGCTCGGAATCATGGACGCGAGCGCCGACCCCGACCACGTCCACGCGGGGGTGGTGGCGCGGATCGTCGCCGGGGCCCTCGGCATCGCCGCGGTCGTCGTCGTGGCCACGGGCTTCGACATCGTCGTCCCCGGCCAGACCAGCGTCCGCCAGTTCTTCGGCCGCTACATCGGCACTGTGCGCCGCACGGGCCTCGTGTTCGTCCCGCCGCTCACGAACGGCACGAAGGTCTCCATCAAGGTCCACAACTTCGAGACCACCGAGCTCAAAGTCAACGACCTGGACGGCAACCCCATCAACATCGCCGCCATCGTCGTGTGGCAGGTGGCCGACACCGCCCGCGCGGTCTTCGCCGTCGAGGCCTACGAGGCGTTCATCAGGGTCCAGGCCGAGTCCGCGCTGCGCCACGTCGCCACCATCCACCCCTACGACGAGTCCGGCCCCGGCAAGACGTCCCTGCGGGGCGGCACGGACCTCGTCTCCGCGGAGCTGGCGGCCGAAGTCGCAGAGCGGGTCGCGCTGGCGGGCCTGGAGGTCGTCGAGGTGCGCATCTCCTCGCTGGCCTACGCCCCCGAGATCGCCCAGGCGATGCTCCAGCGCCAGCAGGCCGGGGCCGTCATCGCCGCCCGCGAGCAGATCGTCGAGGGCGCCGTGACCATGGTCGACCAGGCCCTCAGGCGCCTGGAGAACGACGACATCGTCGACATGGACGACGAGCGCCGCGCTCAGATGGTCTCCAACCTCCTGGTGGTGCTGTGCTCCGACCAGCGCACCCAGCCCGTGGTCAACACCGGCTCCCTGTACGCGTGAGGCCCCGCGACGCAGACGCGCCGCCCCACGAGCCGGGTCCATCGGCTCCCCGTGCTCACAAGGCCCCGGCGCACGTGAGGAACGCCGATGACGGGTAGTCGGCGCAAGCAGGTCCTGCTGAGGCTGGACCCCGCCGTCCACGCGGCCATCGCCAAGTGGGCGGCGGACGACCTGCGCTCGGTCAACGCCCAGATCGAGATCATCCTGCGCCGCGCGCTCGACGACGCCGGACGCGGCGTCAGGGCCGCCCCCTTGCGAGGGCGCGGGCGGCCGCGCAAGGACTCCGGGGAGTCGCGCGAAGAGGAGTGACGATCTCGCGGGTTGAGTGACGTGCTCGTGAACCGGACGCCGCCCGGGCTCACCTGCGCGTGGCGGTGATGTAGATGTTGATGAGGATCATGGCGGCGACCACGGAGAAGATCCAGCGGATCAGACCGAGGCTGATCGTGACGGCGACGCCGATCAGGCCCGCGAGCCAGGCGCCGAGGACCGCCCCGACGGCGCCCAGGACGATGGTCCACAGGATCGAGATCCGCTGGTCCCCCTTGAGGAAGAGGCGGGCGAGGGCGCCGACGACGGCGCCGACGACGACCATTGCAATGAGCTGATCGAGCATGGGTGCGCTCCTTCGAGGTGCGGTGGTGCGATGGTGCGGTGGCGGGGTGCTCCGCGCCGCGGCGCCGCCCGTCGGGCCCGGCGATCGCGCCCCCGCAGGGTACCAGGGTTCAGGTGTAGCGCCGTCGGGCCAGAAAACTCCCGATCAGCCAGCCGGCCATGAGGATCGCGAAGGCCCACAGGAAGGACAGATCGGCCAGGCCGAAGGCCTGGAAGAGTCCGACGATCAGGAGGATCGGGGTCCCGATGACGAATCCGAGGGCGAGGGACTCGACCATGACCTTGCGGGCGAGCTCGTCGACCTCCTGGAAGAACTGCCCGACCGCGCGCACCATGAGCACGACTGACGGGAGCACTAGGAGCGCGCACGCCATGTTCCACGGCGGGGCGACGGCGCGCCCGGCGGACAGGGCGACGGGAAGCAGGACGCAGTAGGCCGCCATTGCCACGGAGAATCGGATGAGGTAGCGGCGGGTGGAGGGCTCCATATCCAGATCCTATCCATCGGTTATCGGTTCCACGGGCGCCCCTTCACGCCAGCGCTGCGAGCAGCAGCGGGAGCCCGAGCCCGAGCAGGTCGAGCAGCCAGTGCCCGACGGCCAGCGGCATCACCCGCCTGCGCCACAGGAACAGCCCGGCGAACACGAGCCCGGCCAGGAAGGTGCGCACGATGCCGAAGACCATCGCCCGGGGATCAAAGGGGGCGAAGGCGATGTGCTGGACGGCGAAGAAGGCGGAGGCGGCGATCACGGCCCTGGCCTGCCCCAGGACCCCGGCCAGGCGGGGCTGGAGGTAGCCGCGGTAGAGCGCCTCCTCGGCCAGCCCGATGGTCACCGGCATGATCGTGACGCCGACCAGGGCGATCCACAGGGGCACCGACTGGTACGCCGCCGTCGGCATCGGCCCCCGATAGGCGACCAGGCCGGCGATGAAGGAGGCGGGGAACCAGGCGAGCACGACGATGAGCCCGCAGAGCAGGCCCCAGGCGATGTCGCCTCCCCGCACGGGCCGCAGCAGGTCGGCCAGTCCTCTTCCCTCGGCGCGCAGGAGGCGGTGGACCAGGAGGAGCGTGACGACGTCGACCGGGATGATGAGGACGTTCATCCACAGCAGCGGGCGGCCCGCCGCCGCGAGCGCGACACCGAGGACGATGAGGAGGCCGGGGCGCGCACACATGGCCGGGGCGAGCCGGGACCAGGGTGTGGATGCGACGGGGGTCGCGGCGTCGACGAGGGGCGCCCGGACGGAGGCTGCGGATACTGGATCAGGGGAGTTGCTCATGCGCAAAATGTATAGTGTCCTTGACATAGGTGTCAAGAGTCCTTCACATCTCGGATCGGCGTCCACGACCCCGGGCCGGGGTCTTGCGGGCACCGACGCCCCGCGCCCGGCGCCGCGCCGGTCGGCCCTCAGCGGGCGGAGCGCCGGCGAGCCCGCGCCCCGCCGCGACCCCCGGATTCGACGGCGCGAGCGCCCCGGTCGCCCCGGGCGGAGTTCCCGCCCCGACCGGCGCGATCCCCCCGCCGACCGGCGGGCCGCCCGGAGTCGGCGCCCCGCCCCGCGGACCCGCCCCGGCGGGACCGGCCGGAGTCCCGACCGGGGGCCGCGCCCCCGGAGCCGGCGCCCCGGCCGCGGTTCCCGGAGCCCCGGCCGGGAACGGCGCCCCGAGCGCCCTGCGCCCGGGGCAGCCCGCCCCTGACGGCCACGCCCTGCGGCATGTCCTCCAGGGCGACGACGTCGGCGACCCGCCCGACGAGCGCGGACACGGCGTCGTCGTCGGGCCTCACCGGCTCGATGCCCGCCCTGATCCCGGCCTTCTTGAGCAGGGCCCGCACATCGCCCCTCTGCTCGGGCAGCACGAGGGTGACGACGGTCCCGGCGGCCCCGGCCCGGGCCGTGCGGCCCGACCGGTGCAGGTAGGCCTTGTGCTCGGCCGGCGGGTCGACGTGCACGACCAGCTCCACGTCGGAGACGTCGATGCCGCGGGCGGCGATGTCGGTGGCGACCATGACGCGCACGGCCCCGGAGGAGAAGGCCCGCATGGCGCGCTCGCGGGCGTTCTGGCTCATATTGCCCTGCAGCTCGACGGCGGGGACGCCGTCCTGGGTGAGGCGGCGCGCCAGCCGGCGGGCCAGGTGCTTGGTGCGCGTGAACAGGATGCGCCGGCCGGTCCCGGAGGCCAGGCGCCGCACGACGTCGTCCTTGGCGGCCTTGTCCGCCACCGCCCACACGCGGTGGTCCATGGCGGTCACGGGGGACGTCGAGGGGTCGACCGCGTGGTGGAGCGGGTCGTGGAGGAACTCCTCGACGAGCCGGTCCACGCCGTTGTCCAGGGTGGCGGAGAAGAGCATGCGCTGGCCGCGGGCCGGGGTGGCGCGCAGAATGCGGCGCACGGCGGGCAGGAAGCCGAGGTCGGCCATGTGGTCGGCCTCGTCCAGGACGGTGACGGACACCTCGTCGAGGTCGACCAGGCCCTGCCCCATGAGGTCGAGCAGGCGCCCGGGGCAGGCGACGACGACGTCGACGCCGGCGGCCAGGGCCTTCTCCTGGGGCTTCTGGGACACGCCGCCGAAGACGGTGGTCACGCTCAGCGAGACGGCGTCGGCCAGGGGCCCGATGGTCTGGGCGATCTGGCCGGCGAGCTCGCGGGTGGGGGCCAGGACCAGGCCGATGGGGTGGCCGGGGCGGGCCATGTCCTCCTCGGCCAGGCGCTGGACCAGGGGCAGGGCGAAGGCGAGGGTCTTGCCGGACCCGGTGCGCCCGCGGCCCAGCACGTCGCGCCCGGCGAGGGTGTCGGGCAGGGTCGCGCTCTGGATGGGGAAGGGGGCGGTGAAGCCGCGGGCGCCGAGGTCGGCGACGAGGTCGGGATCCACGCCCAGGGAGGCGAAGGTCGGCGGCGGGGTCGTCGGGGCGGCGGGGGCGTCCGGGACCGTCCCGGCGGTGCGGCGGGTCGGAGCCGGAGCCCGGCGGGAGGCGCCCGGGCCGCCGGGGAATCCGGACGTCGCGGGGCGGTGGGTCTTGCGGGTGGTGGGCACGGAAAGTCCTGTCGATCGGGACCGTCGCGCGCGCCGTCGGCGGTGCCGCGGGCGGGCGCGGCGGTGCGTGGGGGTGCCGGCGTTCGGGGCTCGACGGCGCAGCGGCGTCGAGCGGACGCGCGCACCGGAGCCGGGGCACCAGCCGGGCCGCGGCGGGTCGCCGGGCCGGGGCACAGCATCCCAGATCCGCCGTCGTCCCGCCGTGACCGGCGCCTCGCACGGCGGGGCGGACCGTGTGAGGCCGGTCAAGCGGGGCGGGCGCGGTCCGAGGTGGGCGCCGGCGGTCCGGCCGCCGGGAACGGCCCCGGGCCGCCGGAGCCCGGCCCCGGCCCCGGCCGCCGGCGGATGAGCGTGGGCGACGGGGCCGCCGGCCCCGGTCCTCGCCGGAGATACCGGACAATCGGTACGATAAGTGAACGTGCGACGATGACGTCACGAGGAGCGGATCATGAAGCAGCCCGTTGACCATCTCGTGCTCATGGGGGTCGCCGGATGCGGGAAGACCACCGCCGCGATCAATCTCCACAACGCCCTGGGACGGCCCGTCGCCGAGGCGGACGACTTCCACCCCGAGGTCAATATCGCCAAGATGCGCCGGGGAGCGCCCCTGACCGACGAGGACCGCCGGCCGTGGCTGGAGTCGCTGCGCGCCTGGATGAGCGAGCAGGCGGACCGCGGGACGAGGACCATCGTCACCTGCTCCGCCCTCAAGCGCTCCTACCGGGACCTGCTGGCCGGCGCGCACGGGCGCGTCTTCTTCATCCACCTGGTCGCCGACGAGGCCGCCCTGCGCGAGCGCATGGAGCGCCGGGAGGGGCACTTCATGCCCCCCGCCCTCCTGCCCTCGCAGTTCGCCGACCTCGAGCCCCTGGCCGACGACGAGGACGGCGTCACCGTGGTCTCCCGCCCCACCCCCGAGCAGACCCTTGAGGCGATCCTCGCCGCCCTCGAGACCGATCCCGCCGCCCCTGACCGATCCCCCGACCACCGGCAGCCCTCCCCCACGCGGAGAATGGCAGGCCGCCGTCCCGGTGCTGCCAGCGGGCTGGTTCGTCGCCGTCGCGGGGCGCCTGGCCACCGGCTCGGCACCGCAGTCCTCGCCGGCGCCTCCGACACCGCCAACGCCGCCGCTGACGAGCCCGACGCCGACGCCTGACCGGCCGGTTCGCCGAGCGGCGCCCGCGCCGTCGTCCCCCGCCCCCGCCCGGACCTCTCGCACCGCCCTCATGGGCTTCATGGGCACGGCTCCTCGCACCCCGGACTCCACAGGAACCCGTCGTGCGGGGGCGCGAACCATCCGCCCACATCTCCGGCCCGCAGGAGTCCGCAAAGGAGAAGAATCCGTGCGTGCACGGTGACTCGGCCGGCCTGGACCCCGTCCCTGGTGGCGGCGTGATCCGTGCGCGCACGGTGACTCGGCGCACGCCGAAGACAGGAGGAGTCTGATGAATGACGAGTACTGGGGCGAACCCGGGTGGAGCCCCGACGGCGATGTGGACGACGCCGGAGGCGTCCCCGAGTCCCGCGGGGGACTCGGGGGATCGGGGCTCAGGCCGATCACGAACGGGATCCGCCCCGCGGACAAGCCGACGACCCTGTCCCAAGTGGTGGCTGCGAACGTGCGGCTGGAGGCCGCTCGGGTCGGAGTCACGCAGGCGGGCCTGGCGCGGCTGCTCCACACATCCCGGTCGGCCGTGTCCCTGAGGTACATGGGCAGGGTGCAGTGGCGCATCGACGAGTTGGAGCGCGTCGCCTGGTACCTCAACCTGCCGGTGACCGATCTGTTCAAACAACCGCGGCGCACGAGCTCCTATTTCTGAAGCGCGGGCGAGTCCCCTGGAACGACGGCGGTGCTGCGATTGCCACGCGCGGGGCTCCCGCGCCGCCACCGACGGGCCTCTCGGCGGTGATGCCGCGATTCCCGCGCGGCTCCCGCCCGACGGCGCCGCCGGGGGCGGGCCCCGGACTCCGACTCCCCGACGGAACCAGACGACCGGGTACCCCCGGGGAGGGGGCAAGGCCCCCACCGACGCCGTCGGGGCCACCATCCCGTGCGGCGGCCCTCAGGGACGGGCCCCGCCCGATGGCGCCCCCGGGGGAGTCGAATTCGTCATGTCACCTGAGCTGGAATTGTGCGAGGTGGGCTCACGCGAATCACGCCGGGGTGGATTCTGTCGCGCCGGGCTCGCATGGCGCGAGCCGGGGTGGATTCTGTCGCGCTGAGCTCGCATTACGTAAGCCGGGCCCGTCCCGCTCCGACCCGACCCCGGACTACCCCTCACCAACTTTGCCGAGACCCTGCCGGCCCTCACCGGGCGGAGGTCGGTCTCAGGATCCGTTCCACAACTGATTGCGCATGGTCCGGCCCTCACCGGGCGGAGGCCTGCCCTCGACAGCGAAGTTTCGGCCGCGACAACGAGAGCCGCATGCCCCGTCCCGCCACCAGCGCACTCGTCCCCGGGCGGTCGACCGGGGTCTTCCGGTCGTAGCTCTCGTTCGTGGGCGCTCTCGTCCCCGGGTGGATTCCGGCCGGAGAGCCGAACCTCGTCACGCCCCTTGTCCGCGACGCGGTTCCGGGGGACGTCGGAGGGGAGTCCCGCGAGAGTCGCCGCGCCAAGCACGCCATGGGCATCACCCGGTCCGCGAGATCGTCACTTAACCCGCGAGAACGTCTGCCAGGGGTACGATCTCGCGGGTTAAGTGACGATCTCGGCGTCTACCCGGCGATCTCGTGGGTCACCCGGCGATCTCGACGCCCGCCCCGCCCCGACGAGACGCCCCGAACCCGTACCATCGTTCCCGGCGAGAAAGGCTCATTAAAAAACGCACTCTCGGGCCCGGCTCACGCATCCCGAGCCCCGCCCGATACCGCCCTTCGGCTCGCCCATGTTGAAGATCGTACTTACGTAATGCGAGTTCAGCGCGACAGAATCCACCCCGGCTCGCGCCATGCGAGCTCAGTGCGACAGAATCCACCCCGGCGTGATTCGCGTGAGCCCACCTCGCACAATTCCAGCTCAGGTGACATGACGAATTCGACTCCCCCGGGGGCGCCATCGGGCGGGGCCCGTACCCCGGGCGCTGCCGGGCGGGGCCCGTATCCCGGGCGCCATCGGGCGGGGCCCGTCCCTGAGGGCCGCCGCACGGGGTGGTGGCCCCGACGTCGTCGGCGCGGCAGCCCCGCGGGAACCGCCGGAAAACACGCGATCGGGCGCGGTCAGGACAGGAGGGCGGCGGCCAGGAGGACCACGGGGACGAAGCCCGCGGTGGTCAGCAGCACGCAGTCGCGGGCCAGGGGCTTGGCCGCCCCGTAGCGGGTGGCGTACATGAAGACGTTCTGGGCGCTGGGCAGACCGGCGGTGGTGATCGGCACGAGCAGCGCCGGGCCGCGCAGGCCCAGGGCCGCCCCGAGCCCCAGGGCCAGCAGCGGGACGACGACGAGCTTCCAGGCCACCGACACCCACAGCACGGCCCCGCGCTCGCCCCGGTCCGCCGACCCCTCGGGCCCGCCTGCACCTCCGCCCGCTCCCCCGGCACCCGGGTCTTCGCCGCCGCCCGACGACGGCGTGCCCTCCCCGCCGCCTGGTACCGCCCCGCCGCTCGACGGCGCGCCCTTCCCGCCGCCCGACGGCGGCCCGCCGTCCGAGCCCTCGGCGCCCGGGGCTCCGGCTCCGCCGCCCGCGCCCGGCCCCGTCGCCCGCAGGCGCGTGACCCGGGCGACCGTCAGCCGCCGGGTCACCCGGGGGGAGGAGGCCGCCAGGCTCATCCCCAGCGAGAGCATCATGAGGGTCACCGCCAGCGCCCCCAGGGTGCTGAGGCTGTTCGCGACGAGTCCGCCCGCCGCCGCCCCCGCGTCCCAGCCGGTCAGGTTGACGACCAGCCCGGCCACCACCCCGAGCAGCAGCGGGTTGCGCAGGGGCGCCGTCCACACCGCCGGGCCCGGACCCGCTCCCCGGGCGGTGGACACGTCCAGGACGGCGAAGGCCGCGGGCGAGATGACGAGCAGCTGGAGCAGCAGGATCGGGGCGATGGCGGTGGCGTCGCCCAGCAGGACGATGAGGACCGGGATCCCCAGGTTGGCGGCGTTGACGTACCCGGCCGCCAGCGCCCCGATCGTCGACTCGGCGACGGAGCGGCGCAGCGCGAGGCGGTGGACCAGCCAGGCGCTGACAATGCCCAGGGTCTCGGCGAGCAGGCCCGCCAGGGTGGCGCGCGAGACGACGGTCGCCAGATCCGCCCCGCCGATGGTCGTCACCAGCAGCGCCGGGGTGGCGGCGTAGAAGCAGACCCCGGTCAGGATGGTGTCGGAGCCGGCGGGGACGGCGCCGAAGCGGACCAGCGCCCACCCCACCGCGATGACGACGGCGAAGACGGCCAGTCCGCTGACGACCTCCCCCACGGGGCTCAGCCCCGGCGGGCAACCGGTTCGAGGTCCACCCAGGTGGCGGCGTGGTCGGACACGACGAGGCTGCGCGCGCCCGAGCCGACGGCGCGCAGCAGCGTCCCGCCGGTCCGGCCGACGGCCTCCTGCGCGCTCACGGGCAGCCCGTCCGCGCCGGTCGGCCACGGGTCGGTCAGGATGTGGTCGATGCGGCGCGCGGGCGAGCCGGACGGGTAGGTGGCGCCCTCGCCGAGATCGCGGGCGATGCCCAGGGGGGCGAGGAGCTCGGCGTGCAGGTTGAGGTCGCCGGCGAGCACGTGCGGTCCGGGCAGGGCGGCCAGGGCCGCCCAGGCCGCGGCGAGCTGGGCGGCGGCGGTGCCGGTCCGCGTGGCGAGGTGGGTGGAGGCGACGGCGAGGCCGCCCGGCCCGCCCGCGCCGTCGACCGGGTCGATCTGGGCGGCGATCATATTGCGCATGGTGGAGGTGGACAGCGCGTAGGAGCGCGGGTCGAGGGCCCTCCCGCCGCCGCGCCGGGTCAGGACGGCGGGACCCCGCCCCAGGCGCGCCACGCGCCAGGCCCTCACGGGCAGACGGGTCAGCAGGGCGTTGCCGAAGCCGGCGGGCCCCGCCCCGAGCAGGGCGCGCAGGGGGCCCAGGACGTCGTCGGCGCGCCCGGTCAGGGCCGAGCGGCGGGGCCTGCGCCGCAGCCCGACGACGGGCCCGGCGTAGGTCGCGGCGAAACGGCGGCCCTCCCAGCCGAGCAGGTCGGCCAGGACGGCCGTCTGGTCCAGGCGGCCGGAGCGCCTCTGCCCCAGGTCGACCTCCTGGAGGGCGATGACGTCGGGGTCGATGTCGCGGATCTGGTCGGCCAGGGCGGCCAGGACCTCCCGCGCGGCCCCGGCGTCGGCGATGTCCGAGTCCGCCAGCGGCGCGGTCGCCGGATCCAGGCGGGCCCCGTCGCCGGGCCTGCCGTGCTGGAGGTTGAAGCTGAGCAGGCGAATCATCTTGACTCCTCCCGGGCGGCGCCGGTCCCGCCGGTTCCATCGGGCTCGTCGGTCCCATCGGCCCCACTGGGCCCGCCGCTTCCGCCGGTCCCGTCGCCGTCGGCCTCGAAGGTCAGGCTCACGGAGTTCATGCAGTAGCGCAGGCCGGTGGGGGTGTGCGGGGCGTCGTCGAAGACGTGCCCCAGGTGGCAGCCGCAGGCGGCGCAGCGCACCTCGGTGCGCACCATGCCGTGGGAGGTGTCGGTCAGCAGGGTCACGGCCCGCGAGTCGGCCGGGTCGTAGAAGGAGGGCCAGCCGCAGTGGGAGTCGAATTTGGCGGCGGAGCGGAACAGCTCGGCGCCGCAGCCGCGGCAGCGGTAGACGCCCTCGCGCCGCTCGTCCAGCAGCGCCCCGGTGAAGGGCCGTTCGGTGCCGGCCTCACGCAGGACGTGGTACTCGAAGGGGTCGAGGAGGGCGCGCCACTGGGCGTCGGTGCGGGCGATCGCCTCGGGATCGAGGCGGGGGGCGTCGTCGTTGGGCTCGGTCACGGGGCCATGGTGGCCCCGCGGGGACCGGCGGCGCGAGGCGCGTTCACGCACCGGGAACGGCTCGGCGGCCCGGGCCTCAGGAGCCGGAAGAACCGGAACCTGAGCCGGAGCCGGAGCCAGAACCTGAGCTGGAAACGGAGCCGGAGCCGGAGTCGGAGCTGGAGCCAGAACCTGAGTCGGAGCCTGAGCCGGAACTGGAACCGGAACCGGAACCGGAGTCGGAGCCGGAACCGGAGCTGGAGCTGGAACCGGAACCCAGTCCGGGGGCGCGCAGCAGGAGCCGGTCCCGCTCCCGGCGGGCCCGGCGCAGCAGCCGGGTGACCGACCAGGCCGGCTCGCCGCCCTCGGCCTGGTCCTCCTCGGCCTCCTGGTCCTCCTCGGCCTCGGCCCGGGCCCTCTCGGCCTCGGCCTGCTTGCGGCGGCGCACGATCTCCTCGGCCATCTGCGCCACCTGCTCGGGCTCGGGGTCGTGGGTGACCTCGACCTGCTCGACCTCCACGCGGGTGCGGGGCAGGGCGTAGGGGGCCTCGCGCTGCATCCAGTCGATGAGCGACTCGCGCACGAGGCACTGCAGGGCGTAGGAGTTGGACTGGTTGCCCGCGGACAGGGTGATCCTCACGGTGACGGAGGTGGCCGAGGTGGCCGAGACCACCAGCGCGGAGGTGCGCCCGTCCCACAGCTTCGTGGTGGACAGGATGCGGTCGAGCTCGGTGCGCAGCCGGGAGACGGGGACGCGCCAGTCGAGCTCGAGGGTGAGCGAGCCGGTCAGCTGGTGGCTGCGGCGCGTCCAGTTGGTGAAGGGGTTCTGGGTGAAGTAGGTCGACGGCAGAATGAGCCGGCGCTCGTCCCACAGGCGCACCACCACGTAGGTCAGGGTGATCTCCTCGATCTGGCCGTTCCAGTCCTTGACCTCGACGACGTCGTCGACCCGGATCGCGTCGGTGGCGGCGAGCTGGAGGCCGGCGAAGACGTTGCCCAGGGTGGACTGCGCCGCCAGACCGGCGACGACGGAGACCAGACCGGCCGAGGCCAGCAGGGAGGTCATGGCGAAGCGGGCGGCCGGGAAGGTCATGACCATGCCGACGATCCCGCAGATGGTGACGATGACGACGGCGACGCGGCGCAGGATCTGGGTCTGGGTGGTCACCCGGTTGGCGCGTCCGGCGTCGTCGCCGGCCTGGGCCTTCTTGATGACCGTGGACGCGACGGCGTACAGGAAGCGGGCGACGAGCCAGGTGAAGGCGGCGATGGCGCTCAGGAGCAGCGTGTGGCTGACTATATCGGCCCACGTGGTGCTCGTGAGGTCGATGAGGGCGACCTGCGCCCCCAGGTAGGCGCCGATCAGGGCCCCCGTGGCGTACAGGGCGTTGCGGCAGAAGCGGGCGAGCTCGGCGCAGAAGGCCTGGCGGCGCCCGACGAACCGCAGCGCCATGATGAGGATGAAGGCCACGACCACCCCCGCCGCAGCGCCTATACCCGCCCTCCAGGCCAGGGTGATCATATTGACGGTGGTCTCGGCGACGGCCTCGACGGTCTGCTGGACGGTGGTGGTGGGCCCGTCGGAGGGCTCGGGGGTCGTGCTCGACGACGGCGTCGGAACCGGTGTCGGCGTTTCCTCGGCGGCGAGGCGGAGAACGGCGGTATGACGGGCGATGACGGGTGCGAGCACGGCGAGCGGCGCGGACATGGCCCAAGGGTAGGAGGAGGGGGCGCGATTCCCGGTCGGGGACTCGCCCGCCCGACCCGTCATAAGAGTCACGGTCCCACGGGGTTGCCATCGGGCGGAATTGCTGCAGCCCCGCGGGCTCGCCCGGCCGACGGCGGCGGTGCGGGCAGCTCGAGCACGACCTCGAACTCCTCCCCCGCGAGCCCGACGGCGACCGCGCCGCCCAGGCGGGCCGCCAGCAGCTCGACGATGCTCAGCCCGAGCCCCGTCCCGGCCGGGTCGGAGGACCAGCCGCGCTCGAGGGCCCGGGAGACGTCCAGCGCCCCGGGGCGGCGCACCCCGTTGCGCATGCGCAGCCGCACCCGGCCCGCGATCCCGGCCAGCTCCACGCGCAGCCGCCCCCGCCCGTGCTGGACGGCGTTGCGCACCAGGTTGGCGACGATCCGGCGCAGGGCCCCGGGATCCGTCTCGGCGACGAGGGCGTCGGGCGCGCGGAGCTCCACCTCGAGCCCCGCCGCCTCCAGGGGCCCGGCCAGTCCCAGCAGGCACTGGACGACCTCCTCGACCAGGTCCACCCGCTCCATCCGGGCGCCGTCGGCCTCCCCGGCGTCGTCGCTCAGCCGGGCGTACTCGAAGACCTCCTCCACCAGGGCGGCCAGGCGGTCGGCGTGGCGGACCGCCGCGCACAGGTGGTCGCGCTGGGCCGGGTCGAGGGCGGAGGCGGCGAGCATCTGCTGGTAGCCGCGCACCGCCGTCAGGGGCGTGCGCAGGTCGTGGGAGAGGTCGGCGACGAGCTCGCGGTAGCGGCGCTCGTGGCGGCGCAGCCGGGCGCCGGTCCGCTCGGCCTGCGCGATCGTGGCGTTGATCTGCACCACCAGCGCCTCCACGGCTCCGTCCACCAGCTGGAGGTGGACCGGCGCGTGGACGCCGGCCTCCCGGCGCCGGCGCAGCTGGTCGGCGACGGAGCGCAGCTGGCGGCGCACCAGGACCCACCGCGCGACCGCGACGACGGCCGCCGCCGCGGACACCAGCACGACCAGCACCATTGACGCCCGCTCCCCGACGCGCTCAGGCGATGTCCGCGCGCCGCAGCACCAGCCGGCCCGCCGCGGACCACAGGACGAGGAAGGCCGCCGCCACGGCCGCCCCCGCCGCCACCTGCGCCCCGGAGCTGGTCGAATCCAGCGGCAGGTCCGGCGACCACGGCGTGAACCTGAGCGCCGCCGCCCCGGCGTCGCTCCGGGCGACCATCCCCGTCAGGGCGTCGAGCAGGAAACCGCCCACCAGGCCCGTCGCGGCCACGGCCAGCGGACGCCGCGCGGCGAAGGCGACCGGCAGGCAGAAGCCCAGCCGGGCCGCCGCCACCAGCGCCGAGACCAGGCACAGCCCGAGCCCGCTCAGGACCCCCGTCGCCGTGACCGGCCCCCCGCCGACGTTCGCGGCCACCCGCAGCGGCGTCGTCGACAGGAAGGCGACCAGGTCCCAGCCGGTCGCCAGGCACACGAGGGAGCCCACGACGTAGGGCAGCAGCACGACGACGACGACCACGAGCGCCATGACGGTCTTGACGGCCACGAGCGCGGACCGGGAGGCCGCCAGCAGCCGGTCGTGGACGGTGCGGTTCTCCAGGTCGGAGGCCACGACGACGCCGATGAGCATGCTCCCCAGCAGCGGCAGCGCCATGGCGTCGGAGAAGCCGGCCACCGATCCCGAGATCGACTCGTCGTAGGCGCCCACGGCGATCAGGTGCGCGGACTCGTAGTAGCCGGCCGCCATGGCGCTCGACGCCGCCAGGGCGATCCACAGGGCGCGCGAGCGCACCAGGACGTACAGGTCAGCGCGCAGCAGATTGAACACGGGTCTCCTCCTCGCGGGGTTCGGAACGGGTGGTGGCGGTGCGGGCGCCGCGCCGAGCCGTCTCCTGCGCACGGGGCCCGGAGCCGATGACGGCCAGGAAGTACTCCTCCAGGCTCTGGCCCTCCTCGGCGATGGTGGTGGGCACCAGGTCGCGGGCGACCAGGCCGCGCACGAGCGCCTCCCGATCCGGCGGGGGGTCGAGCAGGCGGACGGCGCCGTCGGCCATGACCCGCAGGCGCCCGGCGCCCATCTCCTCCAGGGCCCGCACCAGGGCGGGCGCGTCCGAGCAGCGCAGGACCAGGTGGCGCGAGCAGTGCTCGACGAGCTCGTCGTGGCTCAGGGACCGGCGCAGGCGGCCGCGGTCCACGATGAGGTAGTCGGTGGCGGTCTGGTAGAGCTCGGGCAGGTTGTGACTGGAGACGAGGATGGTGGTGCCGCGCTCGCGGGCGAGGTCGACCATGAGGCGGCGCATCTCGACGACGCCGACGGGGTCGAGGCCGTTGACCGGCTCATCGAGGATCAGCAGCTCGGGACCGGCGACCAGGGCGATGGCGATGCCCAGGCGCTGGCGCATGCCCAGGGAGAATTCGCCCACCCGCTTGTCCCCCGCATCGGCCAGGCCGACGAGCCCGAGCAGCTCGTCCTCCAGGGTCGGCGAGGGGATGCCGCGGATAATGCGGTGCAGGTGGAGGTTGGCGCGGGCGCTCATGCGCATCTGCAGGCCGGGGGCCTCGATGAGGCAGCCCAGGCGCCGCAGGTCCTCCTGGGCCGGGCCGCGGCCGGGGCGCGCGGGGCGGCCGAAGAGCTCGATCTCGCCGCCGGTGGGCCTCACCAGGCCGCAGACCATGCGCATGAGGGTGGTCTTGCCCGCGCCGTTGCGGCC
>ERZ772993.179-NODE-179-length-33023-cov-15.409549_pt1 | contig 33023 bp, 34 predicted proteins | sample MGYA00580670_ERZ772993 | MGnify/ENA primary metagenome ERZ772993 (study PRJEB29015, sample SAMEA2737936) | human oral metagenome | biome: human oral; feature: human-associated habitat; material: dental | place: China | collected 2136 ... | reverse complement strand
TCGTCAGACGCATCTCCTACCTCACCGACGACGCCGAAGAAGCCCAAGGCCACTAACCCACCGGAACGCGTTACCTGGATATTACGATCCTCCGCCCATAAATTAGCGCATTCATAATGTGTTCAGAAGTCCAGGAGTGTGGGCCGGGAAAACCAATTGGTTTTCCCGGCCCACATCTGATGAAAGGCGATTACCTCTTCGCGGCCCGGTATCCCGCGGCTTCCGCATCTGACGGATAGGCGAAGCACTCCTCTGCCTTGGTCCGACCGTAGGCCTGGTTCCATGGCTGGTGGTAGATCATGCTCTCCTTGTTCCCCTTGATCGGCGCCCAACTGGGGCAGGTGTACGTCCCTGAGTAGACGCTGGCCCATCGACCACTTCCGCTGAAGCGGTACCAAGTACCTCCAGCCTTCGCCCAACCGGTGGCCATGGACCCGTCGTCCTGCAGATAGTAATCACCGACCCACTTGTTTGTGGCCATGATTCCGTTGGTGCCGAAGTAGTACCAGGTGCCTCCGAGCTGTGCCCAACCGGTGGCCATCGAGCCGTCCGCGTAGAGGTAGTACCAGGAGCCTCCTTGCGAAAGCCATGTGCTCGTCACCATGGCGCCCGAGTCGCCCAGACGGAACCACTGCCCGCCCGAAGAGATCCACTTGTCGGATTGCATCACGCCATTGGTGTTGAAGTAGTACCAGGAGCCTCCGACGCGGGTCCAGCCGGTGGTTATGGCGCCGTCGCCGCCCAAGTAGTACCAGGCGCCATCAATCTGGGTCCATCCAGTTGCCATCGAGCCGTCCGCGCCCAGGTAGTACCAGGAGTCTCCTTGGGACAGCCATGTGCTGGTGAGCATGGCGCCCGAGGCGTCCAGGTAGAACCACCGCCCGCCGGAGTCGATCCAGGTATTGGACTGCATGACGCCGTCGGCATTAAGGAAGTACCAGGCGTTTCCGACTTCAGTCCATCCAGTGGACATCGTGCCATCAGCGCTGAGGTGGAACCACTGCCCGCCCGAGGAGACCCACTTGTCGGATTGCATGGCGCCGTCAGTGCCGAGGTAGTACCAGGAGCCGTCGATCTGAGCCCATCCGGTCTTCCTCTTGCCCTGCTCATAGTAGTACCGGCGACCGCCATCCTCGTTCCAGCCATTGAGCATGGGGGCGGCGGACGGCGCCGGGGGATCAATGGGCGCATCGGCTGTTGGTTCGATGCTGGGCTCGGGCGTGACTGATGGTTCGCTATTGGGGTCGGGGAATTCCGGAGCTGCAATCCCGACAATCCCGTCGCCGTCCGTCGGCTTCCCGCTGTGTTGATCGGCCGTGGCTGCGGGAACGAGTGTCCATATGAGCGACATCGCTGCGAGCGTTCCGAGTGCGGATCGATGAAGATGTTTCATGAGATTCCTTCCTGAGGATCTATAATTCACCATGCTTCCACGTCTCCTCGTCATCCTTGACGAAGGGGAATTGTTGAGCTCTTGTATGGAATGGCGAATTCGCACTTATTGTATGAGCCTGATGGATTCTGTTCCAGACCCGATTCGCTGTTCGCGGTTTCATTTAGGTAAAAACCGGGCAACTATTTCGCATCCCTCGTTCACGCGGATAATTTCACGTGGTGAAGCCGGCTCAGAAGCGTCGATCTGACTGGTTCCGCCTACATGGCCTGAGTCTGCTTCTAGGCGTGTTCTAGGCGTGGATGCCTCGCCGTCAAGCGTGGCGCGAGCGAGCGCGTGAGCACCTGTGAGCCGGGTGAGTCGGCCCCTGCGAGGTGTTCCTCATCCCTCATCGCGCCTGGCCCGCCGGGCCTCGCGCCCGTCCGGCCCCGATGGGAGACTAAGCGGCAAAGCAACAACGGCAGGAGAACTCATGATCAGGGTCGCAATCAACGGATACGGCAACCTCGGGCGGGGCGCGGAGCAGGCGATCTCCAAGAACGACGACATGGAGCTCGTCGTCGTCTTCACCCGGCGTGATCCGGGTTCGATCGCGACGCAGGGCGCGCCGGTGGCGCACGTGGACGACATGTCGAACTGGGCGGACAAAGTCGATGTCTGCCTGAACTGCGGCGGCTCCGCGACGGACCTGGCCGAGCAGGGCCCGGCGACGGTCGCCTTCTTCAACACGGTCGACTCCTACGACACCCATGCCAAGATCCCTGACTACTTCGCCTCCGTCGATGCCGCTGCGAAGGAGGCCGGCCACCTCGCCCTCATCTCCACCGGCTGGGACCCCGGCCTGTTCTCCATGCTCCGGGTCCTCGGTGAGGCTGTCCTGCCCGACGGCGCCACCACGACCTTCTGGGGCCCCGGCGTCTCCCAGGGGCACTCGGACGCGATCCGCCGCATCCCCGGTGTCGCGGACGCGAGGCAGTACACACTGCCGGTGCGGGAGACCGTCGACGCCGTCAAGGCCGGCGACGACGTCGAGCTGACGACTCGCTCGATGCATCGGCGCGACTGCTATGTCGTAGCGGAAGACGGCGCCGATCTCGCCTTCATTGAGAAGGAGATCGTGGAGATGCCGAATTACTTCGCGGACTACGACACCACCGTCACCTTCATCTCCGCCGAGGAGATGGCTGCGAAGCACGCGGGCATTCCGCACGGAGGAACAGTGATTCGTCGGGGCGAGACCTCCCCGAGCGTCGCCGCGAACATCGCCTTCGAGCTCAGCCTCGGATCGAACCCCGAGTTCACCGGCTCCGTCGTGGCAGCGACGGGCCGGGCGGTCGCAAAGATGGCCGCGCGCGGTGAGACCGGGGCCCGCACGGTCTTCGACGTGACGCTGGCCGACCTGTCGGCGAAGGACCCGGCCGACCTGCGCGCCTCCTATCTCTGATCGGTAGCCGGGATCCATAGGCGGGACCGATACGACCTGCGCTCTCGACTGCGGATCCTGGCTTCAGGGGGCCGGGCTGTTCCGGCACGCGGTGAGGACTGCCAGGCTGCGGGCATGCAATCGTCATCGGTGCCGGATGGAACGTGTGCCGGGAGAGTCGCCTCCATGCGACTCTCCCGGCACACGTTCCTATCGGCCATGCCAGGCTGCGGTAGTGCTCAGGGGCAGGTCACGGTCATTTCAAAGGGTTTGAGAGGAGCGGATTCATCCGCCGGGTTCGCGGCAGGAACCTCGCCTTTCACGGTATGGGTCGACCCGTTGGTCGTGACCTCGGCGTGGCCGATTCCTGTGGCATCCATGAAGTTGAGCATCATCTCGTCTCCCTGAGAAGCCATGATCAAGGTTACCTCGCCACCGTCGCCGAAGACCGTCGTGAAGTAGTCGGTTTCGCTGTTTGTTGCGGTCACGTTAACGGACGTCGCGTCGCCTTCTGTCGCGCAGGCGACGATCGGCTGGTCGATGGTGAAGGGCTGACCGTCGATCGTGGCTGAGAAGGAGTCCTGGACAGCCGCCGCAGCCGTGCTGGTCATGCTGTTAGTTGGACTGTCGTTTGCGGCGCTCTCGGATGAATGCTCAGTGGCGCTCGGCGCGCTATTGCTATTGTCCTTGCCATTGCCGCTGCAAGCACTCAATCCCGTGGACAGGGTCGCGGTCAGGGCTAGAGCCGTGATGGTCTGGATGCTTCGGATTCTCATGGTTGATGCCGTCCTTAATATGTCGTGGTCAGGAGGTGCGGCTCAAACGACTTGAACCTGTTGCTGACGCCGGCGGCGCCCGCACTCAGCAGCATAAGGGATAGATGGATGGCGGCTGGAGAAATTAGGGGTGTAGTGATGCCTATGCGCGCATCAGGGCCGTCTTCTCCGGGTGAACAGCGGTGGGCGGCTGCGGAATTCTGCTTCTTGCGCATTCATCTGCATTCGCAATCTGGGACTAACGGCTCTTCCGTTCCGTGGCCCGTTGCATAAGTTCGGGATCCTCGGTATGTGTCTCGATATGTCTCGCCAGATTTTCTCGGAGATCTTCTCCGAGATTCCTCGCATGTCCGCGCTCATCATGATCACTTCTCGCGCGTGTCATTGCATCACTGCTCATTGCGACCCGTGCCCACGACGTGGGGATGACCATGATCATGGTGGAAACCGGGGATGATCCCGAGCGTGCATCCGCAAGAGCCGCCTATGAGGCATACGGGTATCAGCGCTGACCCGTCGCTCGCTATTTCGAGAATCTGGATGACGGCGACGGGGACTCATAATGGAGATGGAGTGGCCATTCGGGAACAGGTGACGGTCATATCGAAGGCCTTGAGAGGGGCTGAATCAGCTGTTGTGTCCGAGGCGGGGGCCTCACCCGTCACGGTATAGGTCGATCCCTCCACTGTGGCTTCGGCATGGGCGGTCCTAGAGGCTTCCGTGAAACGGAGCATGTACTCGAATCTGTAGACGTTTCCCTGGTCGTGTCCTCGAGAAGTCGTGATCGTGTCTACGTGATCCTTTCTGTCGAGGATCATCATGAAGTAAATGGGTTTTTCTTCAGCGTCCGCCGATTCGGCGCTAATGGACTTCGATCCGCCCTCGAGGGCGCAGCTCACGGTCGACTGGTCGATGGTGAAGGGTTGGCCGTCGATTGTGGCTGAGAAGGAATTCTCGGCTGCTGGACTCGTGTGGGCCGTGCTTGTTGGGGCGGATTTGTCCAAAACGGAGGGGATTAAAGCCTCGGTGGCCTGGGTGTCTTCAAGAAACCGTGCGATGAACTGGTGTTTTTGGCGTGTTTTCGCTGTGTTTCCGGTGTGCTTTCGGTGTCGCGCTGCATGGTGACCGGGCTGATCTCCTCCGTTTTGGACACCTGGCACCCTCAATGCGCCGTACCGGTACCAGAGCAGGGCCGTCCGGCGGGCCGGGCCAGGGCGCTCGAGGTCGCGTGAGTATTGTCGTGGACGAGGGCTTGCACCGGCAACGCGGGTTCGGGGCTGATCGCAAGGGCCGGGCCCTTAGCATCGGGGGTGGAGTCGCGTTGAGGGCGGCAGCTCCCGTTGATGGCTGGAATCCCCGCCACCTCCGACCTTCACTGCGAGGTGCCCCGGGGGCGACCAAGCGCGCATCCCGCCCGCGGCTCTTGAGGACTGTCCAACACCTCCCCGCACAACAGACGCAACTTGCGGAAACACGAGAGAGCTCATGAATAAGCTTCCCGGTGCCCGGAAACCGCGGCGGAGAGATTCAGAGCGTCGCGGCAACCGGACGGGTGCTCGGTCATGTCTGTCGGGCCTTGGCTCGCCTCCCGAGTCGCGGCCTGAGAGGCTACGAGTATGCGAATCGTCATCGGCGCCCCCGGCAACGGTCTAGCTCTCAAGGATGCTCTGAAAGAGCATCTGCACAGGGATGAGCGCGTCAGCGCCGTCACTGATCTGTCCGAGCCCGATATCACCTACCCGCAGGTCTCCTTCCGGGCCGCACAGGCCATTGTCGACGGGCGGGCTGATCGCGGCATCCTCGTGTGCGGCACCGGCGTCGGCACCGCCATCGCCGCCAGCAAGGTCAGGGGTGTGAGGGCTGCGACGGCCCACGACCTCGTCACCGTGCGTGGCTCGGTGGAGAACTACGACGCCCAGATTCTGTGCATGGGGCAGAACGTCATCGCGGCGCCCGCCGCCTGGGCCTTGGTGGACCTCTGGCTCGATCTACGGCACGACCCCTCCAGCAGCTACGGCGAGAAGCTCGCCGAGATCGAGGCGTATGAGGCCGGCAATCATTGCTGATGCGTTTTACTGGTGGAGATCGGTCCGCTCGTCCAACACCCGAGCGTCACTGTCGGCTGCTCCGCGCTGGAGGATCCGGGCGTGCCCGCCCGATAGTTGGTCATACTAATGTTGACCAACAATGGCTGAGGGGGGCATCATCGGCGCTATGAGCACCCAGTTCAATGTAGCCGAGGCCAAGGCCCGTCTTTCCGACCTTCTTGTCCGGGCTGAGAAGGGCGAGGATGTCACGATTGCCCGGGCGGGGCAGCCTGTTGCCAGGATCGTTGCTATCAAGGCGCCAGAGCGGCGGGTGTTCCCCAGCTATGCCGAGTACGACATCCCGGATGAAATCCTCCTCGCCCCGATGTCGGAGGATGAACTCGCGCGGTGGGAGTAGTGGGCTATGGACATCATCCTGGACACCAACGTTGTTGCGTGGCTCCTGGGTACCGGGGGTCGCAGGATCAACGCGCCGGCTCTGCATACCCTGTCCGATCCTCGCAACCGGCTATGGGTCTCTAGCGCCAGCGCTTACGAACTCATCAACAAAGTTCGTTTGGGCAAGTGGCCCCAGGCTGAACTCATCGCTCTGGAATGGAATGACAAGCTCGTAGAGCTGGATGCTCGGCCGCTGTCCTTAGAGGCCCAGGACATGATCGCTGCGGCGTCGCTCATATGGGAGCACCGGGATCCCTTCGACCGCATGATCTCGGCTCAGGCCATGCGTCGGGGGTGGGCGTTGGCGAGTGCGGATCATGTTTTCAAGGATCTTCACGGAATCGCGCTTATCGAGTGCTGATGACTGTGTGACCGCTCGCATCGCGGCGCCTGCCGCCTGGGCCCTGGTGGACCTCTGGCTCGATCTACGTCACGACCCCTTCAGCAGCTACGGCGAGAAGCTCGCCGAGATCGAGGACTGCGAAGCGAGCCGCTGAGCGGACATGCGCCACCCGATCACCATCTCTTGCATGCGCGCTGCATGCGCGGCATATTAAATGCATGTCGACGGTTCAGATTCGCAACGTGCCTGAGGCGACCAGTCGCGCTCTTAAGGCGAAAGCTGCAATGGAGGGGCGTTCGCTCAGCGATTATCTGCTGGTGGAGCTGCAGCGGATCGCTGATCGCCCTAGCCGCGCCGAGTTGCTGGCCCGAATCGCCGAACGCGGGGTCTGCGACCTGCCTTCGGCAGAAGATGTGCTAGCCGAGCAGCGAGACGGGCGATGACGTTAGTGGTCGATGCCGCTGTCGTTGTTGAGGTGCTTTTAGGGACGCGGCGTGGCGGCAAGGCGGCGGCGCTGCTGGGCGGCCATGATCTACTCGCTCCTCAGCACCTGACCGCGGAAGTCGCCTCGGTTTTCCGGGGCCTGTCTTTGGGCGGACATATCACTGAGGAGCAAGCTCTACGAGGGTTCGAGGAGTTCAGGCAATTGGGAGTGGAGCAGCTTCCCATGGATGATCTTCTCTCAGAGGTGTGGGCGCAGCGCCACAATATGACCGCATACGATGCCACGTACGTGGTTCTCGCTCGTGTGCTCGGGTGCCAGTTGCTCACTCTCGACGTCCGGCTGGCCAAAGCTGCTTCAGATTGCGCTATCACTCCATAGCGGGACGCTTGCGCATCGCGTCGGCAGTCCGGCTCGGTGGAGAACTACAACGCCCAGATTCTGTGCATGGCGGGGGAGCAGAGGATGAGCCCCTTGGTGTGCCCGGGGTGGGCAAGGGCGAAGCGGATCACCGCCGTACCGCCTGCCGAGGCGCCCAGGACGAAATACACGCTCGACTTCCAGGTGGTCGAGCAGCTCGATCAGCGCCTTCACCTGGTCGGCCGGTCTTCTTCGGCCTCGGATATCGTTGCCACCAGCTCACGAAGCTTTCGGGCGCGCTCGCCGGTCTTTCCCCTCGCGGAGACGAGGGAGTCCAAGCCCTCCCAGCCCACTGGGGCGATCTTGCCTCGGCGGGCCGCCTCCTGCAGTACTGGTGCGATCTGCAATGCCAGGGTCAGCGCTCGTGGGGACCATCGGGGCGGGGTCTTCTGCGCGCCGGCGTAGGCGATGGCCTCCGTGACGATCGGCCACAGCACATGGCAGTACTTCTGATTCTTCTCAACTCCCCGCAGCAGCGGTGTCGCCAATGCGGGCAGAAGAGAGGGCATTGCGGCGGCAAGGGTGGCCGGAGCCAGCGTGTTGGTTCGCAGGAGCTCTCCCAGCCAGTAGTAGTCGCTGCTGCTGCTGCACGAGGCCACGGCCACGGCCGCCAGCCCATTGCTCAGAGGTTCCCTGCTCTCCATGCTGCGATGCTTGTCGCTGACTCGCAGTTTCTTTCTCTTCGAGTCCCACCACAGCCAGACCCCGGCTCCCGTCTCCACATGGACGCACCAACGCTGTCGACGGAACGCAAGGTCGTGGGTCCAGCCGATGGGCGTTGTATAACGGGTTCCGTCTCCGGTCGTCAGCAACAGCGTAGTCCGCTCTTTGACCTCGACCACTTTGACCGAGATCCCATCGTCGATCGGCTTCCAAACGGGGTCCCCATTCCAGACGTCCTCGTAGCGCCAAGGGCGGATCGTCGTCCCGGCAGGCTTGGGACCGTTCACCCGCGGTAGCCGGCCGACAATTTCTCGGGCCAGCTTCACCGCCTCGGAGCTGCCGCTGCGTCCGGCGACCGCACGGAGCCCGGACTGGTCCAGCACCGAGGCGGGGGCGCTCCCGGCCTCGACGGCGGCCAGCACCGACTCGGTCAGGTGCGCGGTTGCCGTCACCAATTCCTTAGTACCTGCGGGCAGCCGGGACTCGACGGCGGCCAGAGCCAGCAGCTCATCGAGCACCCGCCAGGACAGTGCGAGCGCCCCCGCCTCGGCCAGGTCCCTCAGTACGATCGCCCAGGCCGCCAACCGGTTGGGGAGGCTGCGGGGCCGGAATCGCTCGGGCAGCAGCAGGCCGCGCTTCCAAGCGTCGACGGCAGCCTCGAAGGCCCTGGCGCGGTCTTCGCCGTTGACCACGAGGGCGAGCAGGTTCACTGTGGTGCGGCGCGTGAGCGGATGGCCGTGCCTGGCGGTCTGCCGCGCGCTCTCCATGCCCTCATCGAAGTGGACACTCCGGATCAAGAGATTCGACATGCGGGGAAGCAGGTAGTGAAATCCCCAGTATTCCCGCACATGTATCGGCCATCCGGTCAACCCGGGCTGCTCGGCCAGGCTGACGTCGGTCAGGTGCTCCTTGTCATCGTCCCAGGGCTCGACCAGAGGGTGCTCCATCAGCTGGGCCAGCGCCTGGCCGGCAGTCAAGTCGCGTGTGGGGCCGACTGGGAGCCGAGTCCCGCCTCTTAGAGCAGAGCCGTCGGCGAACCGCACGTTGGCGCGGATCATCCGGGCGCGTGAGATCAGGTCCTCTGTGACGGCAGTGGTATCGAGGCGCAGCAGCGCCCAATAGAGATCCCCGGCGGGCACTGCGACGCCGGCCTCGTCGAACTGCTGCAGCCGATCGAGAAGATCCTCCGGATCGATGGTGAGATCGTCGCGACTCGGCAGCGACACGACCACGGGCACCTCCGCCAGTCTGGGGCCGAGATCCCGTTCGCGTGCTTCGTCCGCGTGATCGGCATTCTTCAAGAGGGGGCTGCTGCCACTCGGCGTAGACGTCGAGCCCCAGGCGGTGGCGCGCGTTGACACCGTTGAGCCCGCCCAGAGCCAGCTCCGCCTCCTGCGGATCGCGGCGGACGACGGCGTGCAGCGTGGCGACGAACCGCTCCGCCAGCAGCGGGTCCGGGGAGCGCTCGAGTGCGGCGGCCAGCTCGGTGAGGTGCTCGGCGGTGGCGGGCCCGGGGTCGAAGGCCGGGACCTGCCAGGTGGGCGGGACCGGGAGCCAGGGCAGCAGTTCGGTTTCGGCCTCCGGGGCTTCCGAGTCGATGCCCCAGGCCTCGTGCAGCCTCCGCGCCGCCTTAGCGATGCCGCCGTCGCTTAACAGCAGGTCGGCCAGCAGCGGTTCTATGCCGGCGACCTGCTCGGGCCGAGGCCGGCCGGCCAGGGCCGACAGGAGCGCCTTGGCCGCCTTCTGGGTGCGGGCAGCCCCCGTGATGACCAGCAGGTCGGGCAAGTATTCGTCGCCCAGCGCCGTCGCGCAGCGAGTTCCCAGGCCCTCTAGGAGCGGCCCCTCTCCAACGGCCAGGGCGCCCAGGAGAAGATCGGCGTGCTCGCGGACCTCGTCGTCGGTGATCTCCAGGTCCGCCAGGAGACGCCCCCAGTCGGCACGGTCACTGGGACGCGACGCGGACTCCAGCCCTGCCAGGCAGACGTCCAGGCGGCGCTCGCGGGGCAGTAGATCCCGGAGCAGCAGATCGCCGAGGGCTCCGTGCGGGGGCAGCCGCACCTCGACGGCGAGGCTGAGATGCTCCTCAGCCTCGGCCTTGAAGGGCTGCGGGTCGCTCTCTCCGTTGAGAGCTTTCAGGGCCAGCGTCGTCCAGGCGACCGCGTAGCCCAGCCGGCGGGGCGGTTCCAGGTCCAGATCGCGTACGAGCTGAAGCCATGCGGGGCCGTGCCTCGGGGTCTCCTGCACGTCGGCGATGTCATGGCCGCTGGATTCCCGGTTGATGTAGTCGGCGGCGAACCTCGGGCCGCGCTCGCTGAGGAGCGCGACGTGCACGTCGTTGCTGAAGAGCCTGGACCAGCGCAGTGAGACCGCCCGGCGAGCCGTGATGCCGCACCGGATGGCGAAGGCCAGGAGCGCGATGCAGTCGATGTCGTCGGGGAATGTCGAGCGGAGCCGGAACGCTTCGGGGTCGCGCTCATCCCAGTCTCTCGACTTCAGGCCGTCGCGGGCTATGCGCCGCTGCTGGGATGTGCCGATCGGCAGTGTCGGCCATTGCTCTGAGGTTGTGCCGACCCAGCCGAGCTCTCGGAAGACGTCGATGGCGGCCGCCTGCTCGGTGTTCATGCGTGTGCCTTTTCTGTTGTCCCTGTCGCCTTTTCTGCCCTGGTGATCAGCCGGGTCGCCAGGACGTGCTTGCACGGGCCGCGAGATCCGGCGTATCGCACGTACCAGGTGCAGGTGCAGCTCTCGCCCTGGACACGGTATCCGGCCTCATCGCCGGCCACGAGCCAGTGGTCGCCGTTGTGAGTGACGGCCCCGGCATCGACGAGCCGCTGCGCCGTCACCAGGCGGGGGTTGTCGCGTTCGACGCGGTCCGGGTCGTGGGGCAGCTCGCGGTGGAACCAGGACTGTTCATGGCTGTCCCAGCCGACCCGCCCCGATGCGCCGAGCACTGCCAGGGCCGCCCGTACCCGGGGCTCGGGAAGGTTCGCCTCCCGGGCCAGACGGGATTCATCGATGCGCGGATCGAAGGCCAGCAGCGCCGAGATCAGGTCGGCGTCCTCGGCGGTATTCGGCGCTGCCAGGGCTGTGAGTAGGGAGCCTTCACCGGAGAATCCGCGGGAGGGCTCGACGGTGAGCATGAGCGTGAGGCGGGCGCCGGGCAGGGCGAACTCCAGCGCGGTGGCGCCGTCGCCGTCTGCGGGGGCGAAGACGGTCAGACCCTCCAGGTTGGCCAGCAGCCGGGCGACGGCGGCGAGGCGATGGGTGCCCAGCAGCCGGACTCCTCCGGGCGTGCGGTGGGGCTTTGTCATCAGCTGCCCCCGTACGGCGCTCAGCCACACCTGATCCGTGCGCGTCGCGCCGGAGCGGGGGAGTGCCTGCACGAAGCGGCGCGCAGCGGCGGCACCGACGCTGAAGCGCTCGACCAGGGGCTGCGTCAGCTCGGCGGCGTTGCCCAGGGCCCGCACCCAGCGGTCGGGCATCTGCACGCGGCGCTCCTCGACCGACTCGGCCGGGGTGGAGGCGCGCAGCCGGTCGGTGCCGACGTCGAGGTGCAGCAGCTCGCCGCGCGGCACCCGGGCGAGGGCCCGCCGCATGGCCGGACCGATGTCGACATTGGTGGTGCCGTGGTCGATCTGACCGCCGTCGAGCCCGGAGGCCAGGAGGTCGAGGCGGGCCAGCACCCCGTTGCAGGCGGAGAAGCACTCGGCTCGCAGACGATCTCCGTTGGCAGTCAGGATGGGGTCGCGCATGCCCGCGGGAGTGGGGCGGAAGTAACGGGTGGCGGCGATATCGGCCAGGACCAGCAGCGAGCGGGTGACCACGACCGGATGCGTGGCGAAACCGTGGAAGAACCCAGGCTGATTGACCAGGCCGGCGGGGGTGAGCGCGGGGGCCAGGTCCAGGGCCAGGCCGCCATCGGTGAGAGTCGAACCATGCGAGAAGGTGCGCATGTCGGGGAGTGTATCGAGCGCCACTGACATGATTCGGCGCCTATCAACCGACTTTACCGAGGCTGCAGGCCCGTCCCGAGTCGGGGCGGTTGATTCGTAGAGCGGGCTAGGCGACTCCTCCCGCTGCGGAGGCTGCTCGCACTATCCGGGGCGCTCTTCGAGCATGATCCTGGTATGACTCGGAAGATAGCGGTGAGTCTCCCGGACGCACAGGTTGACTCGATTCGTCATGCTGTTGAGCGGGGCAGGGCGGCATCGGTCTCGGGCTTCATCGGTACGGCGGTTGCTCGTGCTGAGCGCGAGGACAGTCTTGAGCGACTGTTGGACGACCTCGATCGAGAGCTCGGTCCTGTGAGCGCGGACGATCTTGCGTGGGCCGACAAGGCACTGGGTCTGGAATGACAAAGGGCGACGATGTCGCTGGTCTGACTCTGGACGCGGGGGCGTTGCTCGCACTCGAGCGGGGCGATGCCAGGGTTCGTGCCCTGCTTCGCCGGGCGTCGGAGGTCGGCACCGCTTTGGATGTTCCCGCTGGGGTGGTGGCCCGGGCCGTGAGCAGGCGGGTCGGAGCCCGGACGCCGTCGCCCGGTTTCGGCCGGACATCGAAGAGATGTTGACCACTGACCCGTCCGCATCCTGAGGAACTGCGCCGACAAGCCGGCATTGTCGCCGTCCAGCTTCAGCTCGGAGGAGGGGTACGGCGACTCCGGATCGGTAGACTCTGCTCGTGAGCGTTGACATGACTAAACAGTTGGTGCCGATGGAGGCCGCATGGATCGCGGTCGTGCGTGCTGCTCTTCCGGCCGATCTCAAAGGGCTCTGCCTGGCGCCCGACGACTGGTACGACGGCATGGACGAGTCCTCTGCGGAAGGGCGGTGCCTCGCCTGGTTCGATCTGGTCGCGGACGAGTGCGTGGTGCTGACCGTCGGCGCCTACTTCGATGGGGTGCGCACCACCGTCGGCAGCCTTCACAACCAGCTCTTCAGTCTTGAATCCAACCGCCCTACATTCCCGCCACAGACGTTTACCGGGTCGATCACGGACCAGGCCGTCAAGGCCTGCGACTTGTTGGCGGCGATTCGACGGCGACCGGTCGAACGGCACGACTGGTCGCGCACCGTCCACGAGTACCGGTTCGCCGACGACGGCACCGGACTGGTGGCCTCGGGGAGCACCGCTCAGCGCCGGGGAGCACCCCGTCAGGTCACGAGGATCGCCACGACGCTGGGCTGACGGGGCGCGTCTGCGCACCCGGCCCGCCCGCCACTCCGGAATCAGTCATATAGCCCCTGCGGATCGCCGTGCGTGACAGGATCAACCGTTCTGAGGCCCAGCTGATGGGCGACCGCTGTCATCGTCTTGTCGTGGGTGGCGATGGTGAGGGGCGTATCCAGAGTCCTTTCCAGAGTCACTGCGGTCGCCAGGTGTAGGGCGTCGAGCGTCTTGACGTGAGGCCTGATGTCTTCGGCGGCGCGGTGAACCTCTCGTGTGATGTCCAGCAGGCCTACTCGGTCGAGCAGAGGGGTGGCCTGGGATATCGGAATGCCTTCGCGGCGCAGGACTCGGACGACTTCGGTGCGCAGCAGACGTGATGACACGTGGAGCGCTTCCGACGTCGCCATCCAGTGGTGCAGGGCCGATCGCTGGGGAACGTTGAGAACCGCGTACAGAGCGGCGGAGGAGTCCAGGTAGATGACCTCCACTGTTCAGCGGTCCCCTCGCGAGTCCTCGAGTAGGGCTGCTACTTGCTCGGCGGTGTAGGCCGGTTCGGCCGGTGCAGTCGGCCAGGGCGCCGGTTCCGTTGCCGGGGGTGTGTACAGGCCGGCTCGCTTCAGGCGGGATAGCGGACCGTCGTCGGTGACGATGCTGAGCCGCCACCGAGGCGCTCCCCGCTCGGTGACGATGACATCCTCGGCGGCTGTGACTTCTCGGAGGACGGCGGCCGTGTTCTGGTTGAGCTCCCGTTTGGTCACCATGCGCATGGCCTGAGTGTACTACCTGTGTCTGACATCGTGGCCGGTGCGGCCCGGCGCATTCCCGTCATGAAAGATGCGCCACCCGCCCCGTCGTCCCGTCCACGCTCAGGTGCGCGCCGTCGGCGATGCGCGTGGTTGCTCCGGGGACGCCCAGCACTGGCGGATCGCCTCCAGGACGGCGTCCGCTCCCACCAGGCCCAGGATGGTCTGCTGCTGGCCGGCGAAGGAGGCGTCGGCCGTCACGCAGAAGCCGCCCGGAACGGGCAGGCCGGCGGCGATCAGCTCCCCAAGGTTCGCCCCCTTGCCGCCCACGCGCGGAATATCGGTCGCCCGAACCGCTTCCAGGTCGATGATCATGCTGACTCCTTGTTCCGATGGCGGAGGGCTGCTGCCAGGCCGATGACTGCGGCTAGGCTCATGGTGAGGAAGACGGCTGCCAGGGCCCGGCTCGTCGGCATCCAGGCGAGCAGCCACAGGCTGAGTGCCGGCACCCCGAGGCCCGCCCCTGCATTACGGCCGAGCTGGGCCATGGCTCCGGCCTGGGCGAGGCGATCGTGCGGAGCGGCGGTCTGGATGTCGAGCAGCAGGAGCGGGAACGTGATGCCGATGCCGACACCCGCCCCCATGAGGGCTATTGCGACGACTCCCAGGCGGGGGAGCAGGACCAGCGGCAGACAACAGGTCGCCAGTGCCCAGCTGACGGGCCGCGTCCAGCGGCGGTCGGCGAGGCGACCGGACGCGGCCGTCCCCAGCCCGATGCCGACCAGTGCCGGCGCCAGCAGCCAGCCGGCCGTCGTCGCCTTGAGGTTGTGAAGCGATTGCAGGACCAGCGGCGCATAGGTGAGCAGACCCAGCGAGACCATCCCGACCAGTGCCGCGATTCCTGCGAGGCGCCGCAGTGATCGGATGCGCCACAGGTCGAACTGCTCTCGCAGGCTGACCCGCCACCACTGCGACGGTGCCTCGGCCGTGGGAAGACTGGTCGCCAGCAGCAGGGAGGTCAGCGACAGCGGAAGCACCGTGAGCAGGCCCGGGCGCCAGCCCGGGCCGTCGGTGAACCAGCCCCCGAGCGGCCCGCCGAGGACATTCGCCACGACTTGCGCAACGGCCAACTGGGAGAAGGCCCGGGCCCTGGCCTGCTCGTCCAGGAGCAGGCCGAGCGCGGCGAGAGCCGCGGGGGCGATGGCCCCCGCTCCCACGCCCTGCACGATCCGGGCGGCGATGAAGGTGGGCATGTTCGGAGCCGGCACCATGGCGATGGTGCCGATGACGAAGCAGAGATGACCGATGACGAAGATTCGCCGCGGGCCGAGCCGGTCGGCGTACTGGGCGAAGAGGGGGAGGGTGACGGTGGAGGCGATCAGATAGCTGCCGGCGACGAGGCCGTAGAGCTCGGGGGCGGCCAGCTCGTCAACAATCCGCGGTGTGGCGTTGGCCAGGAGGGTCTGCATAATGCCCGACGCCGCCATGCCGGAGGCTGTTGCCGTGAGAGTGCGGTGCGTATTCCCGGTATTCATGTCAGGCCGTTGATGGTGATATCCAGTGAGGCGCGCAGGCGATCGGTCAGGGTGCGCCCGCCCGGGTCGGCGGCCCACAGCAGGACGCATGCGAAGTAGCTGCACTGCAGGGCCATGACCGCGTCGGCGATGGGTGCCTCGCGCATTTCTCCGCGTTTCTGCCCTTCGGCGAGGATCTCGGCCAGGGCCTGCTGGAGGCGCTGCTGGTTGGCGGATCCCAGGTCGGACAGGGTGAAGGCTCGCGCTTTGGCCATCTGCTGGGCCGGTTCGGGGTGGGCCTCGAGCCATTGCCCGGCGGCCTGCATGACCCGGTGGAGCCGTTCCACGGCGGTGCCCTCCTTCGCGGCTGCGTCGACCATGACCTCGCTGACCTGCTCGCCCAGGTAGCGGAAGACGTCCCGCTTGGAGGGGAAGTGGGTGAAGAAGGTGCCCTTGCCGACGTCGGCCGCCTCGGTGATGTCGGCGACCGTCACCCGGTCGAAGCCGCGCTCGGCGAACAGCCGCATCGCCTCGGTGAAGATGCGCTCCCGGGTTTGCGCCCGCCGTCGGGCGACTCGATCGCTCATGGAGGCAGTGTGCTCGCAGGACTTGACCATGGTCAAGATCTGACTATGGTCAAAATTTTGAGGTGGTCGTTGGGTGCTCTGGAGGCGCGGTGCTTCCGTCTTCTGGGCAAGCGCTCGCGCGTCCGTGTGCGCTTCGGTTCAGTCGGTGATGACCGCGTCCCGGCGGATCCACTCGGAGTCGTGGGCCGCCTTGTGCAGGAAGCTGCCGACGTCGGCCCGGCTGATGCTCGGCATCCCCTTCATGCGGATGGTCTCGGCGGCGCGATAGGCGCCCCGTGCCGGTTTGTTCGTCAGGGTGGTGGGGTAGACGATCGTCAATTCCAGGCCGCTGGCGCGCAGGGTTCGCTCGGACGCGGCCTTGTCGGCGTAGGTGCTGCGCAGGACGGTGCGGTACATCAGGCGCTGCAACGGCGAGGCGGTCCTGATCGTCTCACCCACGCCATAGGAGGACAGCCAGACCAGTCGCTTCACCCCCGCTCGTGTCATCGCCTCGACGACGGCCCTGGTGGAGCCGGTGAAAAGCCCCTCCGGGCGCAGAGAGCTCCCGCGTCCAAGAGCGGCGATCACCGCATCCTGCCCCTCCGCGGCGCGGGCGACATCGTCAACCGAGGTGGCGTCCCCCTGGAAGATGGTGATCCGGTCCTTGATGGCGGCCAGCGCCTCAGGGCGGCGTGCGAGGACGGAGATGGCGTCTCCCGCCTCAAGTGCGTGCGCCAGAACGTGGCCTCCGGTCGGGCCGGTGGCGCCGAGAAGCAGTACCTTCATGCTCGTAACTCCATCGTCTCGTGCGAGCTGCGGTGGCCAGCCTAGCGGGCGATTATCGTCCGCGCGCAGTGGCGGCGTGCGGACGGGAGGCTGGCGGATGTGCAACTGCAGAGTGGATGGGAATGGGTGCCGGCGCCGGGTTGGTTCGTCGGGGTTCGCGGTTCTTCAATGTCCGGTGACCGTTGTCGAGCCCGTCGAGCCTGTCGGGCCGCGCGCCCATCGCGCTCTCTATAATGAGAACTATGGGCAATAGTGACGTTCAGGAGATGCTTTTCTTTCCCCTGCTGGGGCGCGCCCGGGCCGCGCGCACCTGGCCGACCTGCTTCCAGGACCCGTGGTCCGAGCGTGCGGTCGCACTGGCCGAAGCGGGTCGCCCTGGCATCCGGGACAAGGACATGGGGGAGATGCCCGCGGCGATCTACGCCCTGCGCCACCTGGCCGCCGTCACCGAGATCCGCCGCTATCTGCGCGGTCATCCGGGGGCCGCCGTCGTCGACCTCGGCTGCGGGCTCGACCGCCTGATCGATGACGTCGGCAGTGCTGATGGCGGCGCCATCGTCTACAACCTCGACTTCCCGGAGGTCCTGGAGGTCCGCAGCGCCTGGATGGAGCCCCACGAGCACGAGCGCGATCTTCCCTTCTCCCTGACCGACTACCGCTGGATGGATGAGGTCGATGCGAGTGATGGTCTGATCGCCGTCGCCTCCGGCGTCTTCTACTTCCTGGAGAATGCTGAGGTCAGCGGGCTCGTTGATGCCATGGCCCGGCGCTTCCCGGGCGGTCGTCTCGTCTATGACGCCGAGTCCCCCGAGATGGTCGCCGCCAGTGAGCGGGCGGTGCGGGAGCGCGGGATCGACGCCGCCCCCATGCCCTTCCGCGTCGCCGATCCATACGCGCCGAGCACCTGGAGTGAGGCCGTCAGCGATGTGCGGGTCGAGTTCGACCTGTCCTCCTATGCCCTTGATCCGACAATGCTCCCGCAAGCGGTGCGCGACGGCTTCGCCGCCATGAGACAGGGCGAGGCCCTGTACGAGGTCGTTGTCGATTTCGCTCAGCCGGATCCGGCGGGCTGATGGCTGAGCCACCCCTTTCCTTCCTATGGTCCGCCTGGCGGTAGATAGAGGTGCGCCTGTCGGAGCTTTGGGGATTGCGCGCGGAACAGGGGTGAGGTGCAAGCATTGTGCTAGCATCTGGGTGTGGCGACACTGTACATCCGCGATGTTCCAGATGATGTGGCCGACGAGCTCAAGGCGCGGGCGGCTGCTGAAGGGGTCTCGCTGTCGGCGTATGTCGCTGCGCAGCTCTCCCGCGTCGCCTCCCGGCCCACGAACGAGCAGATTGTGCGGGGTCTGCGCAACCAGGACCGCTCTGGCGGCCCCACTGCGGTGCAGGTCGTCCAAGCCGTCCGCGCGGGACGCGGATGATCGTCATCGACGCTTCAGCGATAATCCAAGTACTGGTCGGCCGGGATCCCGGCCCGGCCCTCCTTGATGCGGTTGCGGGGGATCTCGCGGCTCCCCATATCCTTGATGTTGAGGTCCTCTCCGCCCTGCGCGGCATGGTTCTCGGAGGAGTCCTGCCCCTTGAGGCTGCCGAGAGTGCTCGCCGCAGCTATGCCGATCTCGTTATCACCCGGTACGAGGCCGCGCTCCTCGCCGATCGCGTATGGGCGCTGCGCACTCAGTACACCAGCTACGACGCCATGTACCTGGCGCTGGCAGAAGGGCTGGGAGTCCCGCTCGTCACCTGTGATCGGAAGCTGGATGCCGGCGGGCATCATGCCGAGGTCGTGGTCTATGCCTGAGTGTGCGGGTGTCGAAGCGCGTGCCGGCCAAGCGGCGCTCCGCCCATGTGATCGTGTCCAGCACGCTGCGTGCCGTGTAGGCCCGTCTACTCGCTCCGATGGATTCGGTCGTCAGAATACCGGCGGACCTCAAGGTCTCCAGACCTCGGGACGCCGCGGTCCGCGATACCCCGTAGATTCTCGACGCCGTCTGGATCGTCAGCACCGGCGTGCCCGGCAGGCCCGACAGAATACGCGAAGCCGCAGAGTCCGCCCGCAAGGAGTGGATCGTCTCGAACTGGGCGTGCACGAGCGCGGCCTGGATGAGCGGGGCGTGGGCGGCGCTGTTGAGGTATGCCATGAGGTCGTCCAGCAGTGCTGGCACCAGTTCGGGAGGTGGCGGGATGAAGTCTGCCTCTAAAGGGCGGTAAGAGGATCCTCCGAGCCAATTCTGCGCCTCCCGGATACCGTGATGCCCCGGCGAATCGGGGAGCAGGCTGCGGTGGAGCGTCAATAGTCCATTGATGGTCACCGTCGGGGCGGCGGCCAGATGCTCTGTCGCGTCCTTGACGGCGGTGACGTTGTGGGCGACGGCCCGCGCCTGCTCGCTCAGCCCCTTGACCTCCTCCGACTGTCCCAGTTCCGCCAGGGCCACCTTGTGCGCCGATGGTGCTATCCCCTCAATGCGCGAGGAGGCGATGGCCTCGCTGCGCAGTAAGAACCGTGCGACCGCAGTCATGTCGGGAGATGCGCTGATGCGGCGCACGCGGATCGCGATACGTGCGGCCTCGTGCTTTTGCTGTCGGCGCCCTGAAGTATGCTGAGACTTACCTTAACGATCTGAAGGGGCTGCTGTGGGCAAGGGATTCCAGGGAGCTGTGCTGCGCGCGCTCGGCGCCAGGGAGCACGTCGTCACCGTCAGCGGCAGGGATCAGCTGGCCGAGCACTTCGTGCGCATCCATTTCCGCTCCGGCACTCTGCTGCGCGACGGCGCTCTCCATCCCGACTCCTGGATCCGCCTGTGGTTCCCCAACCCCGATAACCCCTCCACTCTCAATCAGCGCGGCTACACCCTGGTGGATCCCGACCCGCAGGCCGGCACCTTCGCCATCGACTTCGTCCTCCACCACCCCATGGGGCCGGCCTCCTACTGGGCCTCCAGGTGCGAGGTCGGCGAGGAGCTCGTCGCCCAGCGCTTCGGAGCCCAGCCCTTCACCCTCCTCGACCCGCCCCCGGCCGGCTACCTCCTCCTGGGCGACCTCACCTCCTACCCGGCCATCACCTCGATCGCCGCCGCCGTGCCCGACGACACCCCGCTCGTGGTCTACCTGGAGCGCCACTCACCGCTCGACGAAGGCCTCCCGCTGCCCAGCGGCTCCCGCGTCACGGCCGCCTGGGTCGATGAGCTCCCCGATGGCCAGGGCCTGGCCCAGGCCATCGACGGACGCGACTGGTCCGGCTGGTTCGCCTGGATCGGCGCCGAATCCCTCGCCACCCGGCGCGCTAAGGGCGTTCTCAAGCGTGAGCATGGTCTGGGTAAGGCCGCCCTCCACGCCCAGGCCTACTGGATGCGGGGGCGGGCTCTGGGTAAGTCGCGCCTTCTGGATGAACTCAACGCCGCTCATGAGGCGGAATAGCGCAGTCAGACCCAGCTGGTTGGCCCGCGCTGCTGGCGGTGTGAGTAGTGGGATGTCCAAAGTGGAGGAGATCAGGTAGGGGGATCGGGGTGTGGGGGTGCTTTTGTGCGATTCGGCCTGGTGTGTCCGGCAGATGGAGAAGGTTGGATCGCCTTGATCTCCTCCGTTTTGGACATGGTTCGGCTATCCGCCCGATTCGAGGTGCCCTGGTCCGTGACCGACTTCTCGGCCCCTGCACTTTGTGCAACACTGCACCGAGTGCATGATTGGGGTCGTGACTCGAACCGACCTGCGCGCCGCCCACACGCGGCGGACTCGTGCCGCCATTCGGGCGGCCGCCCTGGCGCTGACCCGTGAGCGCGGCTACGCCGCCATGACGATCGACGACGTCGCCACTCTCGCCGGAGTCTCGCGGCGCACCGTCTTCAACCACTTCTCCTCCAAGGCCGAGCTCCTCGTCATCGGCCCCGAGACCCCTGAGCCCGAGGCGATCGAGGCCTTCGTCGCCGGCGGCGGCCCCCTCCTGGAGGACCTCGGCGCGCTGCTGATCTCCGGCGCGCAGGCCCTGGAGCCCGAGCGCGCCTGGCTCATGGCCTTCCCCCAGATCGTGCGCGACAACCCCGAGGTGGAGCGCGCCGTGCACGAGCGCTTCCAGGCTGTCGAGCGTGTTCTGGAGGACGCCGCCTCCAGGCGCTTGGGGCTGCCCTCCTCCGCCCCCCAGGTGCGGGCCGTGCTGGCGCTGTCCAGCGCGGTGCAGAAGGCCGCGATCCGCATGTGGGCCGCCTCCTGCGACGCCGACGATGGCGCCAACGGCCCGGCGGATGGCATAGCGGACGGCCGGCAGGCCGGCATCCCGGACGGGCCCGGCACTAGAAGCGGCCGGAGCGGGGGGTGCCATGAGCAGGCCGCCGCATCGGTTGGCGAGCAGTCCGACCCGATCCTCAGTCTGGCCGACGCCGTTCGCGCCGTGACTGCCGCCATCGGCGAGATCATCGCCCCGACCTCCCAGTAGCCGCTCATTGGGCAGCCGCCGGGCAGCCGGCGGCCAGTCACCAGCCACTGACTCGCCGCTCCATTCGGCACCATCCGGTCCCGGCCGGTCCCGTCTAGTCCCGGCCGCTCAGCCGCCCCGCCCCGGTCAGCGGGCCACCGGGACAGCTCCAGATTTCTCAAACCATTCCGCCCCTTCAACACGCAAAGGCACGACTTGTGACTCAACCTGTAACCGCGTCGGAGAGCACTGACGCACAACCGGCCGAGGTGGGAGGCGACTTCCACCCCGACCGCCGCTTCTGGGCGGTCTACGCCTCCCTGCTGGTGGTTATGTTCCTGTCCGCCATGGACCAGACGATCGTCGGCACCGCCTTGCCCACCATCGTGGGCGACCTCGGCGGCGCCGCGCACATGGCCTGGATCCTGACCTCCTACACGCTGGCCATCACCGTGGGGATGCCCGTCTACGGCAAGCTCGGCGACCTGGTGGGCCGCAAGAATCTCTTCCTGGTGGCCATCGGCCTGTTCCTTGTGGGTTCGGCATTGTGCGGCACCGCTACCTCGATGATGCAGCTCATCATCTACCGGGCCATCCAGGGCCTGGGCGGCGGTGGCCTCATGATCTCCTCCCAGGCGATCACCGGTGACCTCATCCCACCGCGCGTGCGCGGCACCTACATGGCCCCCATGGGCGCCATGTTCGGCATCGCCTCCATCCTGGGGCCGATCGTGGGCGGTTGGCTGACCGACTCGGTCTCCTGGCGCTGGACCTTCTGGATCAACCTGCCGCTGGGCATCCTGGCCTTCATCGCAGTCGCCATCGTGCTGCGCCTGCCCACCCGCCCGCTGACCGAGAAGATCGACTGGTGGGGCCTGATTCTCTTGAATGCCGGTGCTGTGGCCATTGTCCTCATGGCGACCTGGGGAGGCAACGAGTACGCCTGGACCAGCCCTGTCATCATCATCCTGGGGGTTGCGGGTCTGATCTGCTGGGGGCTCTTCGCCTTCGTGGAATCGCGCGCCGCCGACCCGATTCTGCCGTGGCCGATCCTGATCAACCGCACCTTCGTCATCTCAACCATTGTGGGCATGCTCGCCATGGGCGGGATGATCGGCGTGTTGAGCTATCTGCCCACCTACCTGCAGATGGTTTACGGGTACTCGGCCACCGCCTCCGGACTGCTTCTGGTGCCCATCACTCTCGGCATGCTCGCCTCCTCGATCCTCTCCGGCATCCTGGTCTCCCGCAACGGCCGTTACCGCATCTACCCGGTGGTGGGCAGCCTGATGGCGGCGGGCGCCTCCTTCTGGCTCTTCCGGCTGACGACCTCCACCGCCGTGTGGCAGGTCTCCGCGGCCACCTTCGTCATGGGCGCGGGAATCGGGCTGTTCTTCCAGCTGCTGATCACCGTGGTCCAGAACGCCGTCCCCGCCCGGCACCTGGGCACGGCCACCAGCGGCAACAACTTCTTCCGCGAGGTGGCGGTCTCGCTCGGCGCCTCCCTGATCGGGGCGGCCTTCTCCTCCGGCCTGACCTCCCACCTCACCGAACGGATCGGGGATCTGGCCCGCAGCTCGGACCCGGCCGTGCTCGCCGCCCTGGCCAAGTTCCAGGACGCCGACACCTCCTCACTCACACCCGCCCTGGTGAATCAGCTGCCCACCGCGCTGCACGACGCCGTGGCGAGCTCCTATGCCGATGCCCTGCTGCCGATCTTCGGCTGGATGATCCCGTTGTTCGTGGTCACCGCGGTCATCGGCCTCTTCCTGCCGGAGGTGCCGTTGTCCCGCAAGACCGGCATGGAGCAGGTGGCCGAGGCTGAGTCAGCCGAGACAGCCGAGACAGCCGAGGCTGAGTCAGCCGGGTCAGCCGAGGCCGAAGCCGAGTCAGTGTCCAGTCAGTGAGCGGCCGGGGGTCGTCGGGGTAGTCGGGGGTCAACCGGTTGCCGGGCGGGTTTCCTGCGGGAGGTGCGCCCGGGGCCGCTGGCAGGCCATCATGAGTCCGCCAACAAGGGGAATGACCGCTATTGCGGGGAACATGGGCATCGCCACTACCGCGATGGTCGGTCCCGCGATGATTCCCAGGGCGATGCGCGGCGCTAGGGGCAGATTCATTCTGCGGATGATCACCCAGGCGATCGCGGCCGCGCTGCAGAGGACCGAGGCGGCGATCCCCGGTGTGATCTGGCCGGAGAAGGGAACCTCCCGACATGCGGTTGCTGCTCCCGCGATGGATAGGACTATCAGGACGACCGGTCCCCAGGTGTGCACGGGCGAATATGGAGAATTCTCGGAGAAGTACAATCCGCTCGCCGCGAGCAGGGGCAGAATTCCCAGGAATCCGATCTGCATGCCTATCGCGAGAAGCTGCGATCCTTCTCCTCCCGTTGCGATTATGTCCTTGACGACGCAGCTGGTCGCTGCCAGTCCGAGAACGGCGGCGCAGACGCCCAGCACACGCATGCTTCGACTTCTTGTGCTTCTTATGGCAGACCTGGGCGTGTGAGGCATGGGAGGTGCGGGAGACACGGGAGACGTGGGAGACGTGGCGGCGATCTCCCGTGTGCGTGGCGCTGCGGGCGGAGGCGATGGGAGGGCCGGACCCGGCCCCATGGGCGGCCCTGAGAACGGCCCCGAGAACGATGCGGAGTGAGTGATCGGCCCTGTGATTGATGACGGTGGGGACGCGGGCGTGCTGGCCGGGTGCCCCGGGGGCGGGAATGGGGGCCCGCCGGCGGCCGGCCCTGAACGGGGATGCGTGCTCGGCGGGAAGGGAGGCGTCGGGAATGGGCGCGACTTGTAGACAATGGCGATGACGACAAGCGCTGTAGAAACGGCGGTGACCGTGAACGGGGTGATGGTGATCGTGAGTCCGACCGGAGCCAGGATCAGGCCCGCCCCGGCCCCCAGCGCTGTGCGCGCCGCAGGATGCAGCCGCTTGCCGACGACGCCGTCGAAGGCGATCGCGATCGCCACCGCTCCCACGCCCCAGGACGTCAGGCAAAGTGGTAGGAAGAGGTTGCCGAAGGTCGGAGTGGGGTCTCCGGCGTCGGCCGCCTCGAAGCCGACCGTCCATGAGGCCTGTGCGGCGGCGCCGAGGAGGAACGAGGCGATCGCGGTCGCTGCCGTCGCAAGCGTGTGCACTCGCGGCAGCAGCTCATGCGCGCGCACGAATGCGAGAACGCCGATCACCAGAACGACGGGGGCCAGGTTCGTCAGCGCGCCCGGCACCCAACTGAGGGGATTGTCCTCGGATATCACGTCTCCGATGATGACAACCAAGACGATGCTGATGCTCAGCGGGATTGCGAGGATTCCGCACCACAGGGCCAGATTCATCAGAGTCTGTTTCCGCGGATGCTCCGGATGAGAAGTGCGGGGGCTCGTACCGGGGCTGCTGTGAGGCGGAGGCGCTGCCGGGGACGGCTCTACTGCGCTTGTCGTAATCTTGTCGGTGTCGTCGGCGTTGCTGGCATTGCGGTGTTCAGTAGAAGGCATTGAACTTCCCTCGTTGGGAACTCATAACTGCAGATCCTGGGGCTTCGAGCATAGTGAAGATTATGTGCCGGCGCCCAGGGGTCCCTGGGATCGCCCGGCAGTATGGGATCGCCTGGTATTAAGGGCCTGCCTCCGGGGCGCTCGCGGCGCCCCGGGCCTTGGTCTTCTTGGCCCTCTTCATGCATGTCCATGGGGAGCGCTGTCCTTGACCCCTCGTTTTTTCGGTAGGTAGCATCGCCATGTTTTATGGGGCTACCTCTATCGCAATGGCGTGCGAGGGTGAGGCGGTAAAAATGACTGAGAGTCGCGATGGAGTGTGGCGTCCGGTAATTTTTTGGGTAGCTATTATATGTGTTGTCTGCTTTATTCCCGTGATCGGGGCTTACTTCTTCTTAACCTCCTTCACGCCCAGGCCGAGCCCTTTCGCCAATGAGCCGAGCCTCCTGTTCGACATCAATGCCTCGGATTATGGGGAGGGGATGCAGGTCATTTCCCTGTCTGACCAAGACGGGAGGAGAATGCTTCGCGATTCTCGTTCATCGGTGATCTATGTCGGTTTGAGCGACGGGGCGTCGTCCGTGATCGTCGCTTTGGATGCTGGAACGGCGCAGGTGCGATGGAAGGCCGAGCTGAGCGGCTCTCAGCCGTATTGCATGCCTTATGAATGGGGGATCCGGTGCGTGGCGGGAGGTGAGCTCGTTGATGTTGCTGAGCGTGAGGGGACTGTGACTGAGCTGGCGACGCTTCCGTCTGATAGCTATCGGATTCGAAAGGGCGGGAATGACAAGAGCGGGGATGATCATGTCGTTTACCTCCTGCCGGTGGATGGTCGGCCCCAGGATTATCAGGTGGTCCCGTTGCGCGGTGAGGATCATGCCGTCATTCTGCCGTGGTCGCCGCCGCCGACCCCGTGCGCAGAGGCCTCGGTGACCAGCTTCGAGGCTGCCGACACTAAGGCCAGTTCAAAGGGTGAAGGAGTGGTGGCCGCCGTCGTCATCGACGGGTGGATGGTCCTGACGAGAGTCGATACCGGAGAGATTATCGATCAGCGTTTCGGGGAGCTTTATCGAGATGTCAACTCTGTGCTGGTGGCGGGCAATGAGGCGTGCGGGGCGGCATGGGGGCAGGTAGACGTGTCATACGTCCACTATGGCAATGTTCCTGTCTTGAGCGTAGTTCCGCTTCCGGAGGAGGAGGTGCCGACGCCTCCGCCGGCGGACAAGGTGAGGCCGGCCTCCAAGAAGGGCGACGCTGGCGGGCAGTTGTATGACGGTTTAAGTTCCCGGAAATACGTGGATGCGGAAGGGCGCTTTGGGGAATTGTTCAACGGGGAGATAAGTGAGTACGACTTCGTCGATCTGCGCGGATCTGGATTGGATAATGCTTTCGCGGACGGAATTGAGATGGCCGAGGGGGCTGTGCGTGGAACAACGGGCGGGGGCCTATCGGAACAAGGTAGAGAATATCTAGTCCTGGCCTCCGGTGGACATATGATCTCAGTTCGAAGTGGGGCTGCGGGCTCTGGTCGCAACAAGATCATGTGGAAGGCTGATATTGGTGACAGTGAATGGGAGCTGAAGGATGATGATAGCGTCGTCATGACACGTGACTCTCGTGGGAGAGTTACTGCCAAGAGCATCGATGAGGGGAAAGACCTGTGGAGTCTGGATATCCCGGAGGAGATGCGTTGGGAGAGCGGGGTCGAGGGAACATACGAGCTGGTGGAGGGAACCGCCGGTACTAGGAATAGAGGCATCTCCCTCGTCTTCTCCTCTGACTCCCGGGTTCTCATCTATGGGTAGTAACAGGCGTTGCAGAATTGAACAGAACCGAGCGGTGCCGAGCATAGTGAACGGACTTGGCTTGTAGAGGCATTCGTCTGCGATGCTGCTGCTGGTAGCGGCCGGTCTGGCGCAGTCGGTTGTGTCGTCTACCGGCCCTTATCGGCGCATGGGCGGCCGAGTTTATCGCCACGGAAATGAGGCGTTGCGCGAGGAGATCGCCGACGGCTGCGTTCAGGTCGAGGACCTGGTGGCCCGGTACTTCCACGTGGGCTGATTGGGCCGGCTTTTCCGCTGTGAACGTGCTTTTCTCTCATCCTTCTGGAGGTAGAGCTCAGAAGGATGAGAGAAAAGCACGTTCGTGTGGCAAGACTCAGTTCATGTCGGCAACCCCGGCAACCGCTGTCAACGAGACACGGCGAATCCGCGGATGAGGATGACGCAGCGGCAGCCCCGGAAACCGCTCTCAACAACCATTGGCGACCGGCGCACAGCGCGCCGTCACCGGTATCATCTCGGAACCAGCTATTTGGGCCGGCCAATGTAGGTCGATTCAGGTCGCTGAGGCTGGTGTAACGCTGCCGAGCGGCTTCTCCCGTGGTGCCGACGAAGCCGCCGATGGCATTCCAGGGCATTCCGGACTGTCGGGCCGATCTGATGGCCTCGACGACACGGCGTTCGGCACTCGAGCGCTCCGCAATCGCATGCCGCATCAGCTGGTGTGATGCGCCGGGCACTGGGGTATTCCTGCCGGTCCTATCGGGGTGTGCGAACGTCCCGCCACTCCTCGACGTCGCACTGGCCGTGCGCATTGCTCCCGACCGCGACCACGGTGCCGTCCTCTCGCAAGCCCAACGTATGGAGTGAACCCGCGGCAATTGCGATGATGTTGCGCCAGTCCTGTACCTCGCACTGACCGTGCGAGTCGGCCCCGACTGCGCGAACGGTTCCATCCGGCAGGAGTGCGACGGTGTGGCGGCTGCCCGCGGCTATGGCCGTCACCTTTGGCCACGGTGCCGTGTAGCACTCGCCGGCGCCGCTTCCCCCGGCGGTGAGCACGGCGCCATCGGTGCGCAGGCCCACTGTGTGCAGATACCCCGCCGAAACGGCGACAATCTCCCGCCAATCGCCGACATCGCACTGGCGGCGGCGATTGTTCCCCGTGGCCAGGACAGTGCCATCGACGCAGACTGCCACCGAATGCCAGTCGCCGCAGGAAACGGCGGCGACTCTGCGCCAGCCGTGCACGTCGCACTGGCCCTCGGCGTTCCGGCCGGTTGCTATCACGGCGCCGTTGGCGAGAACTCCCAGCGTGCGCCGCCAGCCGGCGGCGATAGCGGTGATGCCGCTCCAAGCCTGCACCTCGCACTGGCCATCGCCGTTCCATCCGGTGGCGACGACCGTGCCGTCGGCCTTGAGCCCCACAGTGTGGGACTTTCCCGTATTGGCTGCCGTATGCACATTCCCGGCCGCGACCGCGCCGATCGTGCTCCAGGCGGAGACGTCCGGCTCGGCCTGACCCCGCGCGCCGGTGGCGAGGGCCTTCCCATCGCCCCTGCATGCTGCTGAGTGCCGTGGACCGGCGGCGATGGCGGCCATGTTCCCCATGTTCCTCTTACTTCTGTCTTGTCTTCTGTCTTCTGCGCGCTGGGTGCGAGCCTCATTCTCGTTCCGGGGCGTGCAGCCCGCATGGTGAGTTTCACCGTCCCGTCTGAAGGTGAATGCGAGCAGGTAGGGAGAAGCCGCCGTTCATGTGGTGAACCGCGGTTGATGGAGTGGGACTGGGCTCCTCCGACGGAAGTGTGCATTCCCGGTCGGATCGACGTGCGATCAGAGGGGTGTCGTGGTTCTGCTCGCGGTCCAGCTGTGTGGGCGATGGCGTCGGTGGCTTCAGGGCCTGCAGTGCCGACTCGAAGCCGACCGTCCATGAGGCCTGTGCGGCGGCGCCGAGGAGGAACGAGGCGATCGCGGTCGCTGCCGTCGCAAGCGTGTGCACTCGCGGCAGCAGCTCATGCGCGCGCACGAATGCGAGAACGCCGATCACCAGAACGACGGGGGCCAGGTTCGTCAGCGCGCCCGGCACCCAACTGAGGGGATTGTCCTCGGATATCACGTCTCCGATGATGACAACCAAGACGATGCTGATGCTCAGCGGGATTGCGAGGATTCCGCACCACAGGGCCAGATTCATCAGAGTCTGTTTCCGCGGATGCTCCGGATGAGAAGTGCGGGGGCTCGTACCGGGGCTGCTGTGAGGCGGAGGCGCTGCCGGGGACGGCTCTACTGCGCTTGTCGTAATCTTGTCGGTGTCGTCGGCGTTGCTGGCATTGCGGTGTTCAGTAGAAGGCATTGAACTTCCCTCGTTGGGAACTCATAACTGCAGATCCTGGGGCTTCGAGCATAGTGAAGATTATGTGCCGGCGCCCAGGGGTCCCTGGGATCGCCCGGCAGTATGGGATCGCCTGGTATTAAGGGCCTGCCTCCGGGGCGCTCGCGGCGCCCCGGGCCTTGGTCTTCTTGGCCCTCTTCATGCATGTCCATGGGGAGCGCTGTCCTTGACCCCTCGTTTTTTCGGTAGGTAGCATCGCCATGTTTTATGGGGCTACCTCTATCGCAATGGCGTGCGAGGGTGAGGCGGTAAAAATGACTGAGAGTCGCGATGGAGTGTGGCGTCCGGTAATTTTTTGGGTAGCTATTATATGTGTTGTCTGCTTTATTCCCGTGATCGGGGCTTACTTCTTCTTAACCTCCTTCACGCCCAGGCCGAGCCCTTTCGCCAATGAGCCGAGCCTCCTGTTCGACATCAATGCCTCGGATTATGGGGAGGGGATGCAGGTCATTTCCCTATCTGACCAAGACGGGAGGAGAATACTTCGTAATCCCCGGTCATCGGTGATCTACGTCGGTTTAAGCGACGGGGCGTCATCCGTGATCGTCGCCCTGGATGCTGCGACGGCCGAGGTGCGGTGGGACGCGCGGTTGACCGACTCCCGACCGCGTTGTGTGCCGTACGGTCCGGAGCTCCGGTGCTCGACGGGTGGAGAGCTCGTGGGCATCTCGGAGAGCGATGGGACTACGACCGTGCTGACGGCGCTTCCGTCCGATGACTACCGGGTGAGCAAGAATCAGGAGGAGCGCATCACGTATCTCCTGCCACCGGTGGACGGCCGGTCCCAGGACTACCAGGTGATGTGGATCGATGAGAGGGATCGCGTCGTGATCCTGCCGTGGTCGCCGCCCCCGACTCCGTGCGCCGAGGCCTCCGGGACGAGCTTCAAGGATGTGGACCCCCACACCGGTGTGGGCGACCACGATCTGCTGGCCGCGGTGGTTGTTGACGGGTGGATGGTCCTGTCGGCGGTGGACACCGGGGAGATCGTCGACCAGCGCTTCGGCGATCTTCGGGAGAGGACTGGCGAGAGCGGCCCGCTGCTGTCGGGCGACGAGGCGTGCGGGTCGGAGTGGAGTCAGGTGGACGTGTCCTACCCTCCTCCTCATCGAACAGTCTTCAGCGTGGTCCCGCTTCCGGCGGAGAAGGTGCCGACGTCTCCGCCCGCGGACGAAGCGAGGCCGGTCCTCTGGAGAAATGGGGGGCGCACTCGATGGTGCGTCACTCCGGACGGCGAGTTCGGGGAATGGCGTGAGGGGTCGATGTGGACCTATGACGTCGTCGATCTGCGCGGTTCTCGTGTGGAGAACGCCTTCACGGACGGAATCGAAGTGGGCGAGGGCGCCGTGGCGGGGACGACGATGGGAGGGCTCTCGGAGAAGAGTGATGAATACTGGGTCATGGTCTCCGGGGGCGGCATGGTCTCCGTTCGGAAGAATGGTGAGGGCGAGGATCGTCATAAGATCGTGTGGAGTGCGGATATTGGGGACGACGAGTGGGAGGCGAGAGGCGGTGCCGTCATGACCCGCGACTCCGATGGGCGGGTGACCGCTAGGAGCATTGATAGCGGAAGAAGGCTGTGGGACCTGGATACTCCGGGAGAGATGCACTGGGAGGAGAACTCGGGGGAGCCCCGAGGATCAGTCGATAGCAATCCCGTCCTCATCCTGACCGCGGATTCCCGCATTCTCATGTACGGGCACCGGGGCTGACGGGTCCGACGGGGACTGGCGCGGAGGGGATCGGGAGCGGATCGGCGGAGCCTCGCGGGGCGCCATCGGCTCAGGACCGGGCCAACGGCCCCTCCGCCCAGGCGATCTCATCATCCGCCAGCCCGGGCAGGGCCTGACCGGAGACGATGAAGCGGGCGCGCTCCCACGGTCGATCGGCGGCGAAGAACGGGCGCTCGCTGCGCGTCCACCAGTGCCAGAACTCCACGGACTCCTGCTCGTCGCCGTTCGTGCCCTCGTCGATGTCCCGCGCGATGCCGCGCCGCTCGGCGACCTCGTCGTCGGTCTGCATCCAGATGTGGATATCGACGAGGTCGGCCACCGCGCGCATCCCCGAGCCCGTGCCCTCCACGATCACGAGCGGTGCGCCCGCGGTGATGGTGATGGAACCCTCGCGTCCGTGGCGCTGCCATGCCGGGGGCCTGAGATCGAGGGATCCGTTCCGGCGCAGCTCGGTGAGTGCGGCGACGAGCAGGTGATCCCACTGGAACAGGGGCTCGTTCCAGTCGAGGTCGTCGATGTGCAGCACCTGCGCGTCGGGGACGACGGAGGTCAGTCGTGAGGTGACGGTGGTCTTGCCGGAGCCGCTGCGCCCGTCCACCGCGATGATTCCCGGACGACCGGTGGGGTGGGCCACTCGGGAGAGGACGGCCAGGACATGGTCGGCGAATGCGCGCTCATCGCTGGCGTACCAGTCGGGGACCGGCGGCTCCTCCGGCTGGAGCGCCGCGCGGCCCCGAACCGGTAGGACTCGTCGAGGGATGACCGGGGCGCCCGAGCGGGGCTGTGTCGCGTCGTTGGAGGACATGGGTCGATGCTACTGGCCCAGCCGTGGATGCGGGTCGGCCCGACGGGGCGCTCCCACCGCCGGTCGGGGCCTCTCGGGGGAGAGGAGACCGGGCGACATGGCCATGATGACGAGACCGAGGACCGGGGGGACGGAGATGGCGTCCCGGAACATCGTCGCGGCCAGGACCATGCAGATCAGTCCCAGGCCGATGCCTCCGACGATCCGTGACGCCAGGTTGAGGGAGAACCAGGCGAGTACCACCCAGATGAGAGCCGCCCCGCAGCACGACGCCACCGCCGCATGGGCCGGGAACGTCGAGACGGCACCCGTGCCCGATGCCTCCAGACGGTACAGAACCGCGAGTCCGATGGCGGAGGCGCTCCCCAGTGCGACCGGTCCCCAGACGTGCACCGCGGGGCGGGAGAAGCGCCCGGACACCCACAGGCCGAGCGCCATCAGCAGGGGGATGAAGGCGATGAGGCCGACCGGAACTCCGAGCGTCAGGAGCACCTCCCGTGGGGCGACGGCGGAAATCCCAATGATCCTCATGATGACGCACGCGGCCGCCACTGCTCCGAGCGCCGTGGCGCAGGCGCCGAGGAGCCGTATCGACCGGACTCTCCATCGGGGCAGGTCCATCTGCGGCAGGTCCCTCATGATCCTCCTGGTCGTCACGGCCCGCGGCGCTGCCGCGACCCGCGGTGCTGCGGCCCACGGCGCTGCCGCGGCCGGTGGCCGTGCCGGCTTCTTATCAGCGGCCGTGACCACTAGGAGCGCCACCGGAGCGGCCATGGCGTACATCCAGAGGAACGAGAAGGCGATCCAGACTGCTGGTGCCAGCAGCGCGCCCACTGCGATCCCGGCGACGGCGCGCAGTCCCGGGTCCAGCCGCCTGCTGACGGTCAGACCGCTGACGGCGATCGCCACGGCGGCGGCGAGCACGACCCAGGAGGCACGATTGAGTGTCATGTCGAGGTGACCGAGCAGCGGCTCGGGGGCGCCGAGGTTCTTGGCGTCGTAGCTGAACGTCACGGCGATATTCGCGACGGCCCCGATGACGCCGGATATGACGGAGGCGATTGCGGCGGCGAGAGCGTGCCGTGGGGCCAGCCAGCCGCGCTCGCGGGCGAGGCTGAGAAGCCCGATGGCCAGGAAGGCGGCGCTGAGGGAGGCGGATGCGCCTGTCACCCAGCGGAGGAGGTGATCATCGGCGTCGGCTTGCACGAGTGACGTGCCGGCCAGGAAGACGGCGAGGGACACGGGGGTCAGGGCGAGCAGGAGAAGCGAGATGATGCTGCATCCTATTGTCGTCTTCCTGCCGAGTCTCATCCCCATGCGATAGGCGGGGGAGGCGCTCGTCGCGTCCCCGTTGCTGCTGCTATCGGTGGCGGGGCTGCCGGCGCTGTCGTCGCTGGGGCCGGGGCGAGGATACTGAGGAGACATGAAGTAGCTCATTCCGGGCTCACTGTGCTGGAAGTACGCGATGATGGTCCTGGAGTTCAAGCGTAACGAGGATTCCCGCCTGTGCCGAGGGCGCGACGAGACTCATGAAGGATGCCCGCGTAAGAGGGTCGGTGCCTCATGTAGGACTGCCCGCGAAGCTCGTGGACCGTGGTGGGCATGGGAAGTGGGTTGTCGATGCGGGCCAGGGCCGAGATCACGGGAAAGTACGCCAGGGTGTACACCAGGGCGTCGAAG
>ERZ772993.175-NODE-175-length-33220-cov-5.707372_pt1 | contig 33220 bp, 32 predicted proteins | sample MGYA00580670_ERZ772993 | MGnify/ENA primary metagenome ERZ772993 (study PRJEB29015, sample SAMEA2737936) | human oral metagenome | biome: human oral; feature: human-associated habitat; material: dental | place: China | collected 2136 ... | reverse complement strand
GGGTTGATGTTGGTGTTGTTGGGGCAGGGTCGGTCGTGTCATTCGATCGCGCGGGTGTGGGAGGGTTTCGACTCGACCAGTTCCGGGTTTCTCGGTGAAGCGTTCTCTAGGATCGTCGGATGCGTTGCTTCATCGCCGTGACACCTCCCTCCGATGTCGTCGCCGATATCGATCGTTTCCTGGAACCGCGCCGCACCGCCACCGAGAACTCGCCGTGGCGCTGGAGCCGACCCACGACCTATCACCTCACGCTGGCCTTCATGGCCGACCACCCCGGCTACCGCATCGAGGAACTGGCGCAGGCGATCGACGAATGGGCCGGGCGTCATTCCCCGCTGAAGATGAGCATCGCCGGGGCGGGTGGATTCCGCGGCCCGGAGCGCGCCAAGGTGTTGTACCTCGGCGTCCCAGGGGCCGCGGCGGTACAGCTGGGGGAGTGGTCCGGGCAGCTGCGGGCCCTCGTCACCCACCACGGCGGCAGCCCAGATGGGGTGGGTTTCAAACCCCACGTCACCATCGCCAGGGCCCAGCGCGCCCAGAACGCAGGGCGTCTCCTCCAGGCCCTCGACACCTACGCGTCCCGGGAGTTCGTCGTCCCCGAGGTCATCCTGGTGGAATCCCGTCTGGCCACCCGGGTTCACGAGGTGCTGCACCGCGCGATCCTGCGCGGATGAGCCGCGACACGCCGAATCTGTACATCTGTACATGTACGGATGTACATTAGTGCCGTGGCGAAACGGACGAGGGACCCGGAGGGGCGCAGGAAGAAGATCCTGCAGGCCGCCGGGGAGCTGATCAAGGAGATCGGGATCAGCGCCGTCACGCACCGGAAGGTGGCCGAGCGTGCACGGGTGCCGCTCGGGTCGACCACCCAGTACTTCAAGTCCCTCACCGACATGCTGGCGGAGGCGCTCACGGGGCTGGAGGGGGAACGCGAGGAGAAGCTGGCCGAGTTCGCCTCCGAACTCAACGAGGTCGATGACCCCGTTGGCCTGGTCGTGGACATGGTGACGGAGTCCCTCGCGGACCTGAAACGGACCCGCAACGAGATGTCCTTCGCCCTGCTCTACACGACCCACCCGAAGCTTCGGCGTTTCATCGTCCCCGGCGACGCGGCCCTGGTGGAGCGGTTGTCGCGGAACGTCCCGGAGGCGACGGGACGCGCCGTGCTCGCCTACTGCTACGGGGTCCTGTTCCAGGCCGTCGTCCAGGAAACCGTTCCCCCGCGCGAGGAGATCGAGGCGGCGCTGCGCCGCCTCGCCGGTGATTCCGCGGAACGGGGGATCCATGAAAAGCAAGAGTGCCGCGATCCGTAGGTGCATTGGAACGCGGCACTCCCGGGCGGGCAGTCGTTGCAGCGGCTCTCGCCTGATTCCACACCACGAGAAAGGGAATGCATGACCTTCATCATGGCGCAGGAACTGCGTAAAACGTATCAAACCAAGACCGGACCGGTGCGTGCCCTCGACGGGCTCAATCTCTCCGTCGAGCAGGGAACCGTCCGGGGACTGCTGGGCCCCAACGGTGCGGGGAAGACCACTGTCGTGAAGGTGTTGACCACCCTGCTGCGCCCGGAATCCGGGAGAGCGAGTGTCGCCGGGATCGACGTGCTCGCCGATCCCGCGAAGGTGCGTCCGCTGATCGGCACATCCGGTCAGTACGCGGCCGTGGACGAGGTGCTGACCGCCCGGGAGAACCTGGTGCTGGTGGGCAGGCTGTACCGGATCGGAACCCGCCAGGCGAAACGGCGCGCGGAGGAGCTGCTCGAGGCCTTCGACCTGACCGAGGCCGCCGACCGGCCGTTGAAGGGTTTTTCCGGTGGGATGCGGCGACGCGTCGACCTGGCCGGGGCGCTCGTGATCAACCCTCCGGTGCTGTTCCTCGACGAACCGACCACCGGCCTCGACCCGCAGGCCCGGATGGGGCTCTGGGAGGTCATCCGGGAGCGTGTGGGGGAGGGAACCACTGTCCTGCTGACCACCCAGTACCTGGAGGAGGCCGACCAGCTGGCCGACTCCATCTCCGTGATCGACCGCGGGCACGTCATCGCGGAGGGGACCGCCGACGAACTCAAGGCATCGGTGGGTGGCAAACGCATCGAACTGACCCTCGTCGACGAGGCGGACGCCGACCGGGCGCGGAGGATCGTCGCGTCCAGCACCGGTGCCGAGGTGGCGACCACGGGGCGGGTTCTCACGACACAGGTGGGTGACCCCACCGCAGCGCTGATCGCGGTGCTGACGGCCCTGGGTGAAGAGGGTGTCGAACTGCACGACGCCGGGATCCGCCGCCCGACCCTGGACGATGTCTTCCTGACCCTGACGGGTCACGCGGCCGAGGAGCAGGAGGTGGCGGCATGAGCCCGGTTCAGGCCCTGGGACGCGGACCGGTGACTGGCTGGTTGGGTGACGTCCACGCCGTCCTGGTGCGTAACCTGCTCCAGTTGCGGCGCAGCCCCGAGATCATGGCCTTCTCCGTCATGCAGCCGGTCATGTTCGTGCTGTTGTTCACCCAGGTCTACGGCGGCGCCGTGCACGTCCAGGGCAGCGACTACACGCGGTTCCTGATGGCCGGTATCTTCGGGCAGACGATCGTGTTCGGGACGATGATCTCCGGCATCTACATGGCCGAGGACCTCAAGGAGGGGATCATCGACCGGTTCCGCACCCTGCCCATGGCGCCCAGCGCGATCCTGGTGGCCCGCACCCTCGCGGACCTGGCCGTTGCCGCCTGCTCCGTGTTTGTGATGCTCGTCGCCGGTTTCGTGGTCGGCTGGCGTTTCCAGGCCGGGGTGGGAAACTTCCTCCTCGGGGTGCTGCTTCTGCTGGTCACCGCGTGGTGCTTCAGTTGGGTGATGCTGCTGCTGGGGGTGGCCGTTCCCAAACCCCAGTCCGTCAACAGCGCCGGCATGATCGTGCTGTTCCCGACCTCCTTCGTCAGCAACGCCTTCGTGCCCTCGGAGACCCTACCCGACTGGCTGCGCGGGATCGCCGAGTGGAACCCGCTGTCGTCGCTGGTGCAGGCGGTGCGGACGCTGTTCGGGAACCTCGGCACGGCGGCGGTGCCCGAGGTGTGGTCGTTGCAGAACCCCGTGGCGGCCACCGCAATCGCGTGGGTGGTGCTGCTGGCGATCTTCCCGGCGCTGACCGTCGCCGTCTTCCGTAGACGCGTCGCGCGTTGAAAACGCGAAGACTCCCCCGCCGGCCGATGATCGGCGGGGGAGTCCGGTTTCCTGGCCGGAGCAGGTCGCGTGGAACCATCCCGTACCAAGCCGGTTGAGCCGGCCTGCGAGCAGGGCGTGTCGAAACCTCTTGCGCATATCCGGGGAGCTGTGTTCGGGTTCTGCTTACCGAATGCGGGTGGTTTCGACTCAGCCGTTCGCTTCGCTCACGTGCTGGCTCAACCAGCTTCAAAAGGAGGGTGAGCCGGCTTCCGGGGATCCGTTTCTTACCCGTCCCGGGGATCAGGCGTCGACGAGACCCTCGAAAAGGACGGTGGACAGGTAGCGTTCACCGAAGTCGGGCAGCACTGCGACGATCGTCTTGCCGGAGTTCTCGGGACGGTTGGCGACCTCGACGGCCGCGGAGAGGGCGGCGCCGGAGGAGATGCCGACCAGCAGGCCCTCCTGGGTGGCGGCCGCCCGGGCGAACTCGACGGACTGGTCGATGTTGCGGGTGATGACCTCATCGATCACGTCGCGGTCCAGGATCTCCGGGACGAAGTTCGCTCCGAGGCCCTGGATCTTGTGCGGGCCGGGCTGGCCACCGGACAGGATCGGCGACTCGGCGGGCTCGACGGCGATGATCTTCACCTCGGGTTTGTGCTCCTTGAGCACCTGACCGACCCCGGAGACGGTGCCACCGGTGCCCACCCCGGCCACGAAGATGTCAACCTTGCCATCGGTGTCGGCCCAGATCTCCTCGGCGGTGGTGCGGCGGTGCACGGCGAGGTTGGCCGGGTTCTCGAACTGACGGGCCAGAACGCCGCCACGCTCCTCGGCGATCTCCTCGGCCTTCGCGACGGCCCCCTTCATGCCCAGCGGACCGGGGGTCAGCACCAGCTCGGCGCCGTAGGCGCGCAGCAGGGCCCGGCGCTCCAGGGACATGGTCTCGGGCATGGCCAGAACCACCTTGTACCCCTTTGCCGCACCAACCATCGCCAACGCGATACCGGTGTTGCCGGATGTGCCCTCGACGATGGTGCCGCCCGGCTTCAGCTCACCGGAGGCCTCGGCGGCCTCGATGATGGCGGCGCCGATGCGGTCCTTGACGGAGTTGGCGGGGTTGTAGAACTCGAGCTTCGCGATGACGGTCGCGTTGCCCCCGGCGATGCGGTTCAGCTTGACCAGCGGGGTGCGTCCGATGAGCTCGGTGACATTGGAGTAAACGGTCATGTAGGGACAACGGGGCCCGGTTCGTCGCTATTCCCACCACGATCCGTCGTATCACATGCTGGACACCTGGCTGTGGTGCCTCGTTTTTTGGCTCGACCGGATCGGCTGGGCCTAAACTCTCGCTCATGACTTCCCAGCACGACCTGGTACTCGTGGTCGACTTCGGCGCCCAGTACGCGCAGCTCATCGCCAGACGGGTCCGTGATGCCCACGTCTATTCCGAGATCATCGGTTCCGAGGCCTCCGTGGAGGAGATCATGGCCAGGCGGCCATCGGCCATCATCCTCTCGGGCGGGCCGTCGTCGGTCTATGCCGATGACGCGCCGCAGGTCGATCCGGCGCTGTTCGAGGCCGGCATCCCGGTTTTCGGGATCTGTTATGGCTTCCAGGTCATGGCCCAGGCCCTGGGCGGGTCGGTGGCCAAGACCGGGCAGCGCGAGTACGGCCGCACACCCCTGTCCATCCAGAACAGCGGCAAACTCCTGGCGACCCTCCCGAACACGCTCAACGTGTGGATGAGCCACGGGGATTCGGTCTCCCGGGCCCCGGAGGGTTTCCATGTGCTGGCGCGCACGGCGGGTGCCCCCGTCGCAGCCTTCGAGTGCCGGATGCGGAAACTGGCGGGGGTGCAGTGGCACCCGGAGGTCGCGCACACCCAGTGGGGGCAGCAGGTGCTGGAACACTTCCTGTTCCACATCGCGGGGCTGACCCCCGACTGGACCCCCGAGAACATGGTCAACGAGGCCATCTCCGACATCCGCGACCGGGTCGGGGAGAACCGGGTGCTCTGCGCCTTGTCCGGAGGTGTGGACTCGGCCGTCGCCGCGGCGCTGGTGCAGCGGGCCATCGGGCCGCAGCTGACCTGCGTCTTCGTCGACCACGGCCTCCTGCGTGAAGGGGAGGCCAAACAGGTCAAGGAGGATTTCGTCGAGATCACCGGGGTGGACCTGGTGGTGGCCGACGAGTCCGAACGATTCCTCGGAGCCCTGGCGGGGGTCTCGGATCCGGAGGAGAAACGCAAGATCATCGGTCGCGAGTTCATCCGCACCTTCGAGGCGATGGCCGCCCGGCTGGCGGGGGAACGCGGCATCGACTTCCTGGTGCAGGGAACCCTCTACCCCGACGTGGTGGAATCCGGCGGTGGGGCGGGTACCGCGAACATCAAGTCGCACCACAACGTGGGCGGGCTGCCCGAGGACCTGCAGTTCACGCTGATCGAACCGCTGCGCACCATGTTCAAGGATGAGGTGCGAGCCGTCGGCCTGCAACTCGGTCTGCCCGATTCACTCGTGTGGCGGCACCCGTTCCCCGGCCCCGGCCTTGGGATCCGCATCATCGGTGAGGTGACCGCCGAGCGGTTGGCCGTGCTGCGCCGCGCCGACGCCATCGCCCGCCGGGAGCTGGCGAACGCCCGGAAGGAACGGGAGATCTGGCAGTTCCCGGTGGTGCTGCTGGCGGATGTGCGTTCCGTCGGGGTGCAGGGCGACGGACGCACCTACGGGCACCCCATCGTGCTGCGGCCCGTCACCTCCGACGACGCCATGACCGCGGACTGGGCGAAACTGCCGTGGGAACTGTTGGAGAAGATCTCCACCCGGATCACCAACGAGTGTGTCGAGGTCAACCGGGTGGTCCTGGACATCACCAGCAAACCGCCGGCCACCATCGAATGGGAGTAGCTCCGAGGTGAGACGTTTCGCAGCGCTCTGATGCTGAAGAGAATCTCCCGGTAGGCCAATCCGGGTCCTCTCGAAGCGAGATCGCATCAGTGATGCGTGATTCATGAATCTGTGATGCTACGGTGGTGGCGTGAGGACAACGATACGACTCGATCCCGAGGTCGCCGCTGCGGCGGAGCGCCTGCGCCGGGAGCGCCACATCGGTCTGGGCGAGGCCGTCAACGAGCTCGCACGCGCGGGCCTGGCCCAGAAGCGGAAGCCCGCGCGTTTCCGGCAGCGGACGGCCGGCGTCGGGCTGAGGGTCGACGCCACCGACATCGCCGGCACGCTCGAGCTGCTCGACCAGTACGACGCCGAGGACGCCCGGTGATCGTCGACGCCAACGTCCTGCTCTACGCCGTCGACGAGCAGTCCCACTTCCACACCTCCGCGCGGACGTGGCTGGAGGAAGCGATGAACGGGGCCGAACGTGTGGGGCTGCCATGGGTATCGCTGATGGCGTTCCAACGCGTCATCACCCACCCGCGAATGAGCGCGAACCCTCTGAAGCCGGCGGACGCGTGGAGGTGCATCACCGACTGGCTGGACGCCGACCAGGCCTGGGTGCCCAACCCCGGGAACCGCCACAGCGACATCCTCGGACGGCTTCTCATCGACGGCGATCTGCGCGGGAACTTCGTCACGGACGCTCATCTGGCCGCCCTCGCCATCGAGTACGGCACCGGCATATGTTCCTTCGACAGCGACTTCGCCCGCTTCGACGGCATCCGCTGGATCAACCCCGACCGCGGATAGCACCACCGCTTGACGCCAAGGACGCCACCCCCGACTCGAAGCTGGGGCGACACTTGGTGGCTCTCGCCGGTCCCCCGTGCACTGGTGCGGTAGGTGTGGGACTGATCGCGCTCGGTACGTGACTGCAAAGCGCAGAGGCAGCTGCCGTGGGAGTCGCCTTCGCTCTTCATCTCATCGGTCTTTTTCCCGGCTGCTCAGATGAAAACCGCACCTGGATTCTGGAACGAAGAATCCCTGGGATCGCCACGATCCACGCCGCCGTCGTGACGCAGCGCACAGGTTTAGAGGACCTCACGAACCCATCATTTCCCGGATGGCGTCGAACTCGTCGGCCACCCGCGCCTGTTCGGTGATGCGGCCACCGTCCATGTGCAGGATCCGGTCGCAGGCGCAGGCGATGAGTTCCAGGTCGTGGGTGATCACGAGGACCGCCCTCCCCTGGTCCGCCAGCCGCCTCAACAGACGGGCCACGCGGTGCATCCCGTCCAGGTCGATCCCGCTCGTTGGCTCGTCGAACACGAGGATCCGTTTGCCGGCGGCCACGCACGCGGCAACGGCCAGGCGCTGCTTCTGACCGCCGGACAGCGTCGCCGGGTGCCTGTCGGACACGTCGCCCAGGGCGAGTTCACGCAGAACGGTGTCCGTGTCCACGGCCTCGGCCTGCAGGCGCGGCAGGCCGAAGGTCACCTCGGCCGCGACGTTCTCGGCGAAGAGCTGGTAGTTGACGTCCTGGAAGACCATCGACGAGACCCGGGTGCGTTTCTTCCGGGTGGCTGTCGCATCCCCGATCGTGACCGTTCCCCGCGCCTTGGGTTCGAAACCGCACAGCGTGCGGCACAGCGTCGTCTTGCCCGCCCCGTTGCTGCCGATGAGGGCGCAGACCTCACCTGCGAACAGATCCAGATCGACCTCCCGGAGGACGGGAACACCGCCACGGTCGAGAGTGAGCCCGCGCGCCGCCAGGAGGGGGTTCGGGGCCGCGTCGCGGACCGTGGAAACCTCGCGGGCCGCGGCTGCGCGTGGGATGATCTCGTCCGGGTCGCGCACCCGCAGGCCCATCCGGCTCACCTCCTCCGCTTCGAGTGCGGCGAACTCGCCGGCCGTCATGACGCTGCGGAGGCGCCCGTTCTCCAGGAACACGTAGCTGTCGGCGATCCCGGTCAACCAGGACAGGCGGTGCTCGGCGATGAGCACCGCGCACCCCGATTCCTTCGCGTGTTTCACGAACTCGGCCATGTCCGCTGTCGAGGGCAGATCCAGGTTGCTCGTCGGCTCGTCGAGCAGCAGGTTCGTGGGGTGCATGGCCCAGATGCTCGCGAAGGCCACCTTCTGGCGTTCCCCACCCGAGAGCTGGAAAATGTTGCGGCCCGCGAGGGACCGCAGCCCCAGTTCCTCGAAGGTCGCCTCGACGCGGGCCCGGATGTCCTCCTCGGGCCGGCCCGCGCTTTCCAGGGCGAACGCCACCTCCCCGGTGGTGTCCACGTTGAAGAACTGGGTGCGTGGGTTCTGGAAGAGGGAACCCGCCCTCCGGGCGATCTCCCACGTGGTGAGCCCGTCCATGGCCTCCCCGTCGAGCAGGGCACTGCCCAGCACCTCCCCCGGAAAGAAGCGGGGTGCGAGTCCGCCCGCCAGGCGTAGCAGGGTTGATTTGCCGCACCCGGAGCGGCCGCAGAGCACGACCACCTCACCGGAACCCACCGACAGCGACACGTCCTCGACCCCCGCCCCGTCGGCAGCGGCTGGTGCTCGGTACGAGAAGGAGACGTGATCGAACCCGATCATGCGAGAAACCTGAGGGCCAGTGAACCGGCGATGGCGGCACAGAAGAAGGCGAGCATCACGTAGTCCGCGAAACCCATGGCGATGTGCAGATAGCAGGTGCGCCTGGTTGGATTCTCGATGCCGCGCGCGATCGCGGCCATGGAGAGTTCGTCGGCCACGCGGCCCGCGTTCATGAGCACGGGGACATAGACGCAGTCGATCGTCCGCATCGGGGCCCGGAGCAACCCCAGAGGGGTCGGCGAGATGCCGCGCATCCGCATGGCGGTCTTGATGAACCCCCAGTCCTCACGCACCGCGGGCAGGTAGCGCACGACAACGGCAACAGGGATCGTCACCGAGCGCGGCGTACCGATTTTCACGAGCGCGCTCATCAGTTCGTTGACGGGGGTGGTTGCCATCGTCGCGTACGCCATGAGACCGCAGGCGAAAACCTTGCGGATCAGCAGGAAGAAGGAGAAGAACAACGTTCGCAGCGCGATGCCGCCCATGTGGGGGACGAACTGCGATGCCGTGATGATCGTCGCATAGAGGACGAGTGTGACCGCAGAGCTCTTCCACCTGCCCAGAACCACTCCGAAGACGAGAGCAAGGCCCATCAGGGCGGCCTCGCAGATCATGTTCGGGGCGAGCGCCACCGCGACCGCCATGGCCGCTATCGCCGCGAGTTTGGTCCGCGGATCAAGGCGGATGCCCTTCTTCGAGGGAGTCTTACGGTGTGAGGCAAGGAATCCCAACGTGACCTGATCCGTCAACGCGGGCCTCCCCCTATGCCGTCGCGCCGGCTTTTTCGAACTGTCTGCGCAGCAGGCGCATGCCCACCAGGCCGCTCACGATGGCGCAGGCGACGGTGGCGAGGATCATTGCGGGAAGCATCCATCCCGTGGCCGTGGACATCATCGTGTCCATGTAGGCGTGTTCCGCGCCATTTCCCGTCAGGTATGACGTGTAGCCGCCCGGATCGATCCAGAGCATGAGGTAGGACCCCATGGGCGACAGCGAGTACAGGATGAACGCCGCGAAGTTCAGCGCTTTGTTCGTGAAACCCCCGGCGCTGGCGAGCAGGTCGGCGACGACACCGAGCACGACGCAGGCCACCGCCCACATCCAGTACATGCCCGTGACGAACAGGAGCACTCCCTCGACGACGCCGAGAACGATGAGGGGACCGTGCTTGGGGATCTTCGCAATGAGCAGCAGGTAGACCGGTCCCGTGAGCAACGCCACGGCGGCCGGCATCCAGAACGTGAGCACGGGGTTCGGGGCGAGGAACATGCCTCCCGCCATCATGAACACCACGTAGAGCGCCGTGAATACTCCGGTGGTGACCAGGTCGCGGGCGGTGAGTCCTCTCGCGCGTGTATCAGCGGCGGAGGATCCCATCATCCGTCCTTTCGTATCAGGTTAGGCTATGCTATTTTTCATCCGTCAGTATATGGAAATGCGTGGATTCGCCGAGTTTTTCGGGGATTTTCCGTCCCATCCGCACAGATTCGTGTCCCATCGTCACATGATGAAAGGACGGGAGGGTGAAGAAATCGTTTCAGGAGTCCATCCTGGGGAGTTCGTCGTTCGTGACAGCGGAATCCCCCCGGGGATTCGGTCCGCTCTGGACTTCGTACAGATCTCGGGGCGAGAAACTGAACGGATGGTTTCACTTCCTGTCCCCCGGGGAGGCCCTGTGGTCCATCAGCATTCATGATTTCGTCATGGCGGGCGATTACGTCATGGAATCGGATCCGCCGAGCTACCTGACCGTCGCATGGTTCAAGTCCGTCTCGGGGGAGGAGTTCAGCCCCTACCGCAAACTCAAAACGGACTCCATCTGGGGACAGAGCATCGGAGGCGGTCCTTGGAGAGGTGTCGTCCATGACACCGTCCCCGTCCAGAGCGTCTCCATCGAGATGGCGCCCGAGTTCGCTGAGAAATACCTCGCGAGAGAGTTCAACGGAGAGTTCCACAGCGTCGAACAGGCCTTCGTCGCGCTGGGCGGTGGTGATGAGTTCCCTGAGATGAGGGCGCTGCTGTCCAAGCTCTGGCCGCAACCGGGCGATGCGTACCGCAATGAGCTCTACTACGAGGGAAAGGTGCTCGAGGCGATGGGGCTCATCGTCGAGCGGTCCAGGCACGTCCGGTTCCGGGAGACCAGGCCCCTGAGCCCCGTCGATCGCGAGCGAATCCACGACGTGGTGCGCTACATAGACGACCACTGTTCCGCGGATCTGCGCATTTCGGACCTGGCCTCGATCGCCTGCATGAGTCCCACGAAGTTCAAAGAAACGTTCAAGAGGGCGAACGGTAAAACGCTCACCCAGTACGTCCAGGAGCGGCGCATGAGCCGGGCCGAAATGCTGCTGCGCCAACCCGGCCTAACCATCGAACAAGTGGGGCGGGCCGTGGGATACACCTGCGCCAGTCGGTTCTCGGCGCTGTTCAAACGCGAGACCGGAATGCTTCCCAGCGAATTCCGCAGGACGCTGAGACCGTAGTCGTACTCGACCTGCGCGTGCGCGTCATGACGCCGCTCGGGCGGGATAGGTGCCCGGCGGAACGCTTCGGGTACGGTTCGCCGGAACACGCCACCCCGCCCGTTTCACGGACAGGGCACCGGCCACTGGGATGTGCGGGAGCGGGGGATCAGCGGTGCCGTTCCCGGCGCCACCTGTTGACCTCCCGCAATCCGTCCTCGGCCAGGGAACCACCCGTGGGACGGGGCATGATGGCCCAGAGGATGAAGTAGATCAGGAGTCCGGAACCGGCGCACACCATGAGCAGCGCGAGCACCAGGCGCACGGTACTGGAGTCGTAGCCGGTCGCCTCGGCGATGCCTCCGGCGACACCTGCGATCCACTTGTCGGAGTCCGAACGAACGAGTGTCATCATTTCTTCCTTTCGTTGGTTTTCCTGTTTCCGGGTGAGCGTCCGAGGATGATCATCAATCCCAGCGAACCCGCCGCCAGCAGCACACCCGCGAACAACATCCTCATGGGGATGACGAAGCCCTGTCCGAGGGCGGCCCACGCGGAGATCGCCGCGAAACCGATGACGATCACACCCGTGACCATGGTCGGAACATCCAGCCGTTTCATGAGGGGTACTCCACTTTCACGCTGGACAAGTACCCATCTACGAACAACTGGATTCCCCGGGTCGTGGGATCGTGATCCTGGGGAGCGGTGCCTCCGGGCCAGGACACGTTAATCGCCCAGGCTCTCACGTAGCGGTGGGTCGGCGGCCTCGGCAGCATGATGCGAACCTCGCTCATGACGGTCCGCACGTGAACGAACATGGAGCTGTCCGCGGGTAGGTGCCGGAGATCCACCACTCCTGCATCGGTCATCGCGAACTGATAGTTGATCCGCTCCTGGCCGGAGCTGACCTCGACGGGGTTTGCGGCCCTTTCCACCTCGCTGGTGGAGAGGGCCGCGGTGGTGCCGGCGAACATGATCGCGAGCAGCAACAACACCACGGGGAGGCGGCGACTGCGCACCAACAGCCCCCAGCCGAGGATCATGACCCCGACGGCCCCGAGGACGATGGAGAGGCTCAGGAGAGGGTTGCTCAGCAGACCAAGCACGACGACGCCTGTGGCCGTGAGATAGCCGACGAACAGCACCAGCCCCGTGCCGAGCCAGGAACACCGCACGCGTTCGAGCGGCTGGGGATCGGGCGCCTCGGGGGCGTAGAGATCCACCACAGGGAGCTGGGGATCGGTCTCGGTGGCGGGTTGCTCCCGGTCGGAGGAGGGGACGATGGGGGAAACCGGCCGCCTGCGGGGCTCCCGCCAGCGGCTGTACAGCACCAGGGCGAACAGCGGCAGCAACAACACGGAGGACAGTGAGGACAACATCTGGGAGACCGCGGCCACCACCAGGGCGGAACTCAGGACGATGATGGTCCACTGGGTCCGGAGGCTCCAGGTGCTGAACGCGGGAAGCAGTCGATGGATGAAGGCTTGGCGCCCGGCGCGTGGGGTGAGCAGGACTCCCCAGCCGTATGCGATCACACCCACCCCGCTCAGCGCGGAGGTCAGGATGAAGAGGATGCGTATCAACAGCGGATCAATCCCGAAACGAGAGCCGATGGCCCGGCAGAACCCGGGAGTGAAACCATCGGCCGGGCGGTCCAGATGGGCGAGCCGCGGGTGCAGCGCCCCCAGATCCACCAGTTCGTTCATGTTCTCCAGTCTTACCCCTGAAACGGCGAGCGGCCATCAGGACTTCCCCTGAGGTTGTCCTTGAAGGGCCCTGAAACCTGGTTCACGGGGTGGCGCGGTGATTCCCGGCGTGTCAACCTTTAAGGATCATGACTTCCGAGCCGTCCATCACGAACGACCCCCCGCAGCTGCAACGCGACCTCTCGCAGAAGACGATAGCCGGGGTGGCGAGCGGAATCGCCGCGCACCTGCTGTTGCCCGTTGTCTGGTTCCGGACGGCCTTCGTCCTGCTGGCGTTCTTCAACGGCCTGGGGGTGTTCCTGTACGGGGTGTTGTGGGCCCTGGTACCCGCGGGTGAGCGTGAGGAGGCGCCCGGACTCGCGGGCGCGACCCGGGCCAGCATGCGGCCGCAGCGGGTCGGCAGGCGGATCGACGCGGGAATGCTGTTCTCCGTGGGGGCGTTGATGGCCGGGGTGTTGTGGGGGATGATTCCCGGCGACGACACCGATGCCGGCCGGGGGATGTCCCTGTTCTGGCCGCTTCTGCTGGCGGGTATCGGTGTGGTCCTGATCTGGTTCCAGGCCGACGGGGGCGGTTTGAGGACACGCTCCTCGGGGAAGCGGCCCGGATCGCGTGCCGGGACGATCGCCAGTGTTGCGCGGCTCGTCGGCGGATTGATCCTGGTGGGTTTCGGGACCAGCTGGCTGCTCGCCTCCCAGTTCGGCTGGAAGGGGCTCCAGACGGTGGTCGCGGCGGCCGTCGCGCTTCTCGCGGGGGTGGCCGTCGTCATGGCTCCCTGGTTGCTCCGTCTCTGGTCGCGGGTCAGGACCGCCGACCGGGAACGGTTGCGTGCTGAGGCGCGGGCCGACATGGCCGCCCACCTGCACGACTCCGTGCTGCAGACCCTGGCCCTGATCCAGCGCCAGGCCGACGACCCCGTCCTGGTGGCCTCGTTGGCGCGCCGCCAGGAACGGGAGCTGCGCACCTGGCTCTACGGGGAGGAGACCCGGGCCCAGACCCTCAAGGGCGCCCTGGAACAGATGCGGATCGACGTCGAGGAGCGGTTCCCGATCGCGGTCGAGGTGATCTGTGTGAGTGACATGGACCTCGACGAGGCGTCCACGGCGTTGGTCCAGGCGGCGGGTGAGGCCGTCACGAACGCCGCAAAGCACTCCGGCGCCTCCCGGGTCGACGTGTTCGCCGAGGTCGAACCCGAACGGGTCGAGCTGTTCGTCCGGGATCGTGGTTGCGGATTCGATGAGGCAACGATCCGCCCGGACCGCCGAGGCGTGAAAGAATCGATCAGGGCGCGGATGGAGCGCTATGGAGGGACGGTCCGGATCCGAACGGCGCCGGGCGAAGGTACCGAGGTCAGGTTGGAGCTGATTCGATGAGTCAGGAACAGGGCAAACCGCTGGAAGAGTTGCGTGTGGTGCTCGTGGATGATCACGCCATGTTTCGCGCCGGAGTGCGGCACGAGATCGGGAAACTGTGCCAGGTGGTGGGGGAGGGCCACGACGTGGCGTCGTCGGTGGTTTCGATCCTGGAGACGAAACCCGACGTGGTGCTGCTCGACGTTCATCTGCCGGGCGGCGGTGGAGCCGAGGTGATCAAGCAGGTGGCCGCGAAGGCTCCCGATGTGAAATTCCTGGCGCTGTCGGTTTCCGATGCCGCTGAGGACGTGATCGGCGTGATCCGGGCGGGCGCACGAGGATACGTGACGAAGTCGATCTCCTCGGAAGAGCTCGTCGAGGGCATCCAGCGGGTGGCTTCCGGCGATGCGGTGTTCTCGCCGCGACTGGCCGGTTTCGTACTCGATGCCTTCTCCGGTGCCGTCGACATCTCCAGCATCGACGAGGAACTGGACCGACTCAGTTCCCGGGAACGCGAGGTGCTGAAACTGATTGCCCGCGGCTACTCGTACCGTGAGGTGGCGCGGGAACTGTTCATCTCCATAAAGACAGTGGAAACCCACGTGTCGTCGGTGCTGCGGAAACTCCAATTGAGCAACCGGCACCAACTCACCAAATGGGCCACGGACCGGCATCTGGTGTGAACCGGGAATCCGTCACCCGCGGGACGCGGCCCGCCATCACCCCGGCGGGGTGGCTGGCGAGCCGCGGGACCCGGGGTTCAGGCCTTGCGTTTCTTGAGCCAGCCCTGGACCGTCAGGATGATGACGGCGCCGACCACGGAGAAGACCAGACCGCGGATGGAGAAGATCCCGCGGTAGGAGGAGTCGAAGATCAACTGGCCGAGCCAACCGGCGAGCAGGGCTCCGAAGGCACCGAGGGCGGCGGTGGCGACCCAGCCGCCGCCTTCCTCGCCGGGCATGATCGCCTTGGCGATGCTGCCGCCGATCAGACCGATGATGATGTATGCGATGAGGGTGAACATGTATCAAGCATGCCTTGTTGCAGGGCCGCACACCATCAGGTGAACCCCCGGTTCGTCCCCGTGTGTCGTTCAGAACAGTGGACGCCAAGGACTGAGCAGGGACTCGGCGAGCTTCTTCCACCAAGGGCGGCGGTGCCAGGCATCGGCGGTCAGTTCCACGGTGTTGTCCTCGTCCACGGCGAAGATGTGTTCCATGTGGGCGGCCACGTCGCGGTCGGTGATCTCGAGGTTGGCTTCGTAGTTGCCCCACAGGCTCAGGCGATCCAGGTTCGCGGTTCCGATGGTGGACCAGGTGCCGTCGATCACCGCGGTTTTCGAGTGCACCATCGCTCCCTGGTAGAGGAACAACCGGATGCCGGAGTTCAACAGGTCGGTGTAGAAACCCCGCGACAACCAGTCCGCCACGGCGTGGTTGGAGCGGTCGGGAACGATGATCCGGACGTCCACCCCGCGTTTCACGGCGTCTCGGAGCGCGGCCACCAGGTCGTCGTCGGGGATGAGGTAGGCGTGGGTCAGCCAGATGCGTTCGGTGGCGCGGTCGATGGCCTCGAGGTACATGTTTCGGATCGGGTAGACCTGAATCCGCGGCACGTTCCGGTGCACCTTCAAAGGGGAATTCCAGCGCCTCTGCTGATCGTTGGAGAGCCTTGGCAGTCCCTGCCTACCGGCGTTCTGATTCCAGAAGTCGACGAAGGCGTTCTCCAGCTCCGCAGCCCCGGGACCGACCACGCGGGCGTGGGTGTCGCGCCACTGCTGCGCGTACAGCTTGCCGATGTTGTAGCCGCCGATGAATCCCTTTTCGTGGTCGATGATCAGGAGTTTGCGGTGGTCGCGTCCCCAGGTTTTCGGCGACCAGGGTTTCGGGAAGGCCGGATGCCGGAGCGCGAGCACTCCCTCCGGCATGGTGAAGAAACGACGCGGCACCACGAGATTCGCGAAATCATCCCAGATGACGTTCACCTCGACCCCGCGGGCGGCCGCCCGGCCCAGAGCCTCCTTGAAGGCTTCTCCCACCTCGTCGGACTTCCAGATGTAGGTCTCGAAGTTCACCACCTTCCGGGCGCCGTCGATGGCGGCGAGCATGTCACGGTAGAGGTCCTCGCCGAAGGTGTAGACGGTGACCTCGTCCTGGCCGACGGCCACCGGTTTGGCGGGGGAGTAGGGAAAACGCCGCAGCTTCCGGTGCTTCTTCCGCAGCGACTCCCAGCCGGTGACCCCGATCATGAGGGCGAGTTGCGTCAGCAGCAGGCCGACGCTGATCCGGGGAATCACGACACGGAGGAACCTCAGGACTCGCCTCATGACGGCCAAGCCTATTACGGTGATGGCACGATGTCTGATTCCCTCTTCCCCGATCTTGCTGCCGTTTTCGCGCCTGACGAGGCGACCGCCGCCACACCCTCTCCGCGGGGTGCCGCGCGGGCCGTCGACGAGAAGGAACTGCTGGCGGGCCTGAACGAACCGCAGCGGGCGGCCGTCGTCCATGCCGGTTCCCCGGTGCTGGTCGTGGCGGGTGCCGGTTCCGGCAAGACGAGGGTGCTGACCCGGCGGATCGCGCATCTGGTGGGGATCCGGGGGGTGCATCCAGGTGCGGTGCTGGCCATCACCTTCACCAACAAGGCCGCCGCCGAGATGCGGGAGCGGGTGGCCGGGCTGGTCGGGAATCGGGCGAAGCTAATGTGGGTCTCCACCTTCCACTCGGCCTGCGTGCGCATCCTGCGTTCCGAGATCGACCGCTTCGGTATCGCCAGGTCCTTCTCCATCTATGACGACACCGACTCCAAGCGCCTGATGTCTTTGGTGATGAGGGACCAACAACTCGATCCGAAACGATTCCCGGTGCGCGCGGTGATAAACGCCATCAGCAGCTGGAAGAACGACCTGGTGGACTTCGAGACCGCGAAGGAGCAGGCCTCCGGCCCGGTGGCGAAGGCCAACGCCGAGGTCTACGAGGACTACCAGGCGCGGCTGCGGGCCGCCAACGCCCTCGACTTCGACGACCTGATCATGACCACCGTGAACCTGTTCCAGGCGTTCCCCGAGATCCGCGAGAAGTACCGCCGAAGGTTCCGCCACGTGCTGGTGGACGAGTACCAGGACACCAACCACGCCCAGTACGCGTTGATCCGCGAACTCTGCGGACAGGCCACCTCGTCGGCCACGGGGACGCCGGCGGTGGAGCCGGCCGAGCTGATGGTGGTGGGCGACTCGGACCAGTCCATCTACGCCTTCCGGGGGGCGACGATCCGCAACATTCTCGATTTCGAGAACGACTTCCCGGGCGCCAGGACGATCGTGCTGGACCAGAACTACCGCTCCACCAACACCGTGCTCCAGGCCGCTAACGCGGTGATCGCCAGGAACCGGGGACGCCGCGACAAGGCGTTGTGGAGCGACCTGGGGGATGGCGCCCCGATCGTCGGCTGGGTTGCCGACACCGAACACGACGAGGCGCAGTTCGTGGCGGGGGAGATCGACCGGCTCGTCGACGACGGCCGTGCCCGCTACGGCGACGTCGCGGTGTTCTACCGGACCAACGCCCAGTCCCGGGCGCTCGAGGAGGTTTTCATCCGCGTCGGGATGCCCTACCGGGTGGTCGGTGGGGTGCGGTTCTACGAACGCAGGGAGATCCGCGACGCCATCGCCTACCTCCGGGCCATCGCCAACCCCGCCGATGACGTGTCGGTGCGGCGGATCCTCAACGTTCCCAAACGCGGCATCGGTGACCGGGCCGTGGCGGCGGTCTCGTCGCTGGCCGGCGCGGAACGCATCTGCTTCTTCGATGCCCTCTCGCGCGGCGAGGAGGCGCCGGGTCTTGCGACCCGTTCGGTGAAACAGATCCGCGGTTTTGTGGACCTGATCGAGCGGCACCGCGTGAAAATGGCCCAGGGCGATCCCGCTGACGAGATCCTCACCTCGGTGCTCACCGACTCCGGGTACCTCGCGGAGTTGCAGAACTCCACCGACCCCCAGGACGAGACGCGCCTGGAGAACCTGGAGGAGCTGGTCAACGTGGCGGCAGAGTTCGTCGCAGCTGCGAACGCCGTCGATCTCGACGAGGAGAGCGAATCCGGGCTGGCGGCGGGAATGCCCGAGCCTGATGCCTCGCTGCCCGCCTTCCTGGAGCGGATCGCTCTGGTCGCTGACTCCGATCAGGTGCCGGACGGGGAACAGGGGCAGGGCGTGGTAACCCTCATGACTCTGCACACCGCGAAGGGCCTGGAATTCGACACCGTGTTTCTCACCGGCATGGAGGATGGCGTCTTTCCCCACCTGCGTGCCATGGAGTCGCGGGACGAGCTGGAGGAGGAACGCCGGCTGGCCTATGTCGGCATCACGCGGGCCCGCAAACTGCTGCACCTCTCCCGTGCCACGATGCGGGTCACCTTCGGGCAGCCGAGCCACAACCCGCCCTCCCGTTTCCTGGAGGAGATCCCGGCGGGGCTGATGGACTGGCGTCGTCTCGGTGAGACCCCGACCACGTGGGCTGCCAGCAACGCGGAGCGCAGATCCCGGACCAGGGAAGCGTTGAGCTTCGGAACCGGGGGTGGGAAAAGCCCGGCGGCCAGCGACCTGGCGGTCGGGGACCGTGTGGCCCACACCGCCTTCGGGCTCGGAACGGTGCTGGCCGTCCACGGGGCCGGGCCGAAGCAACAGGTGGACGTGGACTTCGGGTCGGCGGGGAAGAAGCGTCTCGCCATCAGTCACGCGCCCATGGAGAAACTGTAGGAAACCGAGCAACGGGGTTCCGGGCGGATGCGCGGAACCCCGTGAACCGAGAAGGAAGTTCAGAACCGTCAGCGGATGGTGACGCCTTGGCTGCGAAGAAATTCCATGGGGTCGGTGGCCTTGTAGACATCACCGGGCGTGGTGCCCGCAGGGTAGTACTCGAAGTGCAGGTGAGGGCCGAAGGAACGACCCGTCACCCCGACATAACCGATCAGATCGCCGGCCTTGACCGCCTGTCCCGGCTTCACCACGACCTGCGACTGGTGCGCGTACAGGGTCATGCCGCCGTTCAGGTGCATGATCACCACGTTGTTGCCTGCCCAGGAGGCGGCGGTGGGGCTTAGCACGATTCCGGACGCGGCGGCGTAGATGGGGGTTCCCACCGGTGCTGGGAAGTCTTGTCCCGTGTGGTACCGGGCCCACGCACCGGTTTGTCCGAAGCTGGAGCCGATGGAGTAGTTCTCCTTGAGCGGCATGGAACCGCCCCCGGCGGAGGCCGCGGCCAAATCCTCGGCGGAGATCTGAGATGTGTCGACACCGGCCTTCTTCAATGACTCGCGCGCGGCGCTGAGGCGTTCCTCGGCCTGCTTCTTCTCGGCCTCAATCTTCTCCGCCTGTGCGGCAACGAGCTTGAGGTCGGCCTCGATCAGCTGCTCGCGTTCAGCCGCGGTCTCGTCCGCGCTGTTCTCCAAGGTGCTGTCATGGGAGGACTTGAGGGAAGCGTCGTGTTCCTTGGCGTTCTCATCCGCGACGGCTGAATCCAGGTTGCCGCGCACCCCGGAACGGGAAGAAACGCCGGAGCCGCCAAAACCCTGTTCCACGGCCTGAGCCGCGGCCTCCGGGACGGCGGCATCACTGGCCACTTGATCGGAGACGGTCTCGCTCCCCGATGTGCGGGAATACCAAGCCCAGCTGAACAGGGTACCGACCGCGAGCAAACCGGCAAGACCGGAGGCGATCGAGACCTTCCCGAGGCGTCGGCGCCGCCTCGTCGGGGGAGCCGTGGAGACCTCCACGAGGTCGTTTTCGTCGGATTGCTCATCGGGGAGATCGAAATGATCGACCTCAACCATGGCCCTTTTCGGCGTACTGGCCTTTTCCGCGTGATTCAAGGCTGTGTCTCCGCTCTTGATGGACATCCGACGCAAACCTTAGCAATTCTCAGCATGCTCTCAAAATCAAGTTTCGAGTCGGGTCAACGTCCGACGCGACCGAGCGGCGATTTTGTTCTCGTCCCTGCTTTCAGGCCCGGCTCGCTATCCCTGTGCGGTGCGCTGGCCGAGCCGGGTGGCCAGGTTCGTGAGCTGTTCCGCAGTGAACTGGGTTTCCCCGACGCCGGTGAACATCAGATAGCTGACGGCTGCGCCGGATCTGGCGACTATCAATTGATACGGTCGCTGGGCGCCGTCGTCGCCTATCTGTTGTTTCACGTCGAAGAGCCGGGCCGTCACGGCCGGGCCGTCGCTGCCGTCAGTGGTCACGGGGCTCAGCTCCGTGACCTTGGCTGCCGCGACCCTCTTGGCGCAGGAGGCCAGGTTCTCCGAGAGCAGGTCGCTGAAGGCAGTGGCCGCGGCCTCATCGGCGAAGGTGAAACGGTATAGGGTGATGCCGAAAATCTTGAAGGCCTCGTCGGAGGAGCCGACCGCGTAGGAGCGTTGCTTGCGGTCGGTGGGGCCCTGCTCGCTGGTCAGATTCACACCCTCGCAGCCCATCCCGGAGAGCTCCACCTCCCTCGGACTGCCTCCGCTCCAGGCCAGGTGCCCCGGGGCGATGATCGGGAGGTCGTTGGGGATCAGCCAGCCCGGTGGGTTCGCGGCGGGCGGAGCGGCCGGTGTGACCGTGGGTGTGGTGGGGCAGGTGCCGGCAGCGGCCTCACAGGTGGCGGTCAGGGGGCGCTGCAGGGCGCTCACCGCGCCCTTTGGGTCGACGGCGCTGTTATTGCGTGCCACGTCGAGCAGGCTGATCACCTTGCCTGTGCGCACCAGCAGAATCGTGTGGTGCTGGGCGCTGCTCTCCTGAAGGACGCTCATCTGCAGCATTTCGTCGCCGAGCCCGGCCACGTTGGAGGAGCCCGTGATCAGGGCAGGAGTCGCGGAGCAGGAGGCCAAGGATGTGGCGCGCTGCTCGTAGATCTTCTTGGCGGTCTCCTCGTTGGCGTACGCGTCGATCTGGTGTATGAGGGCCAGCTTGTCCTCATGTTGGGTCCCAATGGCGCGTTGCAGGGTTGCCGTCGTGTTGATCTCCGCCGGGTCGGGCGCCAGGCAGCTCACCTTGCGGAGTGTCTCTTTGCCCTTCTCCGTGACGGTCTGGGTGATGCTCCAACTGGCGGCCGGCTCGACGAGGCTTGCATCCGAGGTCTCGAGAAGCGAGGCCTCCGTGAGATTGACCGGGGTGCTGCTGGTTTCCGACGAGCTGGGGTTGGCGTTGCTGGCGGCTGGGCTGTGGGCATTGTTCATGCGCGACAGCACGAAGATCCCGCCTGCTATCAGGACGGCTGCCGTGATGGCCGTCACCACCCACGTGGTGAGCATGCGCTTGTGATGCGCGACCCAACCTTTTGAATCAGCGGGATCCTCGTGTTGGTTCTTCTGGGAGCTCGCCTGCCAGGGATTGTCTGCTTCAGGTTCGGGGTCTGCAGCCCGGGCCGGGGAACGGTGCGTTGTGGTGCGGGGTTGATGGGGCACCCGGGTCGGTGGGGAGGGGTGCTCGGGCCACCCCCCCCAGGAGGAGGCCGGTTGCTGGGCCCGGTGTTGGGGATCGGGTTGGGAGGACGGGTACCGGGCGGGTGAAATCGCGGCATGCACTACGGTTCCGGATGCCGAGTCCCGTCCCGCGGGAGTGGTTTCGTCATCGAGTCCATCCCATCGCATTGCTCTTCTGCCGGCCCCTGAACCCGGCATGGCGCGTCGTTCCGTTCCCGGGAGAACGGGAGCAGGGACGGCGCTTTCCTCGAAGGACGTGGCGGGGCGGGTGAACGGCGAGTCGATGTCTTCAACGGCGCCGCGTCGGGCCCGGCCTGCATGTCCGCTACGTGTATCGTCGACGCCGTCCGGCTGGGTGTCATCCGCCGAGAAGGCCCTGCGGGGACGTTGCTTGCCGGAGTCAGTCATGTTCACCTCCACGCGGATGACGAACCGCCACCAGGGCGGTATCTCACTGGTACAGGTTACCCATGACTTCGGTGATCTGTTGGATCAAGGAAGGAGGCTGGTGTGGCGGAACGCGGTTCCCGGCATCGGATGATAACCGTGGATGTGGATGAGGCCGCACGCGTGGCGAGACCGCAGGTGACCATTCCGTGGTTCGTGCTGGCCCCTGTGGGGGCGCTCGCGGTGGCGGCGGCGGGGTGGCTTCTGATGGCGGGGCCTGCCGCGCTCGGATGGCTGACCTCTCCGGAGTCACAACTGGCCGATGCGCTCGGGTTGGCCTCCCGGGTGTTGTTGCTCGCCAACGGGGCGGTGACCACGATCGGAGGACAGCCGGTCAGCATCGCGCCACTCGGTCTGACCCTGGTGCTGATCCTGCTCGGAGTCCCGGTCGCGGGGTTGGCGGCCCGTGCTGCTATCGACGAGACCGATGACCTCCGAGGACTGGTGCTGCGGGTCGGGGGTACCTATGCGGGAACCTACGTCGTCTTCACCACCCTGATCGCGTTCTTCGTCCCGGAGACCTCCGCGATCCGGGCCTTCCTGGGGAGTGCGCTGGTCGGGGGGCTCTCCGGGTTCTGGGGGGTGACGCGTGCCGTCGGGTACAACCCCTGTGAGCGGTGGCCCGTGCGGCTGCGGCCGTTTCCGCGGGGGATCGGGGTGGCCGTCCTCATCTGTGTGGGAACCGGGGCAGCGCTGCTTGCGGCCGTTCTCATCCTGGGCCGCGACCGTATCGCTGCCATCGCCGACGGCCTCGGAGGCGATGGCACGGCAGGGATTCTGCTGATCGTCATCCAGCTGGTGTGGCTCCCGAACCTGGTCATCTGGGCCATGGCCTGGGCGCTGGGGGCAGGGGTCACCCTGGGGGAGGGGACGCTGCTCGACATGAACGGGACCAGTCTGGGGTTCCTGCCCTCGATTCCCGTGCTGGGAGCGGTTCCGGACCCGGGCCCGGTGTCCGAGCTGGCCTGGTTGTGGTTGCTGGGCGGGGTGCTCGCAGGCGTCCTGGCGGCCCTCGTCATCACGCTCAACCGATCCTCCGAGCGGTTCTACGAGACTTCCTTGGCCGGTGGGCTCGCGGGAATCCTCGCGGGGATTCTGCTGTTCGTGCTCGCATGGTGCGCTTCCGGCGGGTTGGGGACGCAGCGTCTCGCCCACGTGGGGGTCGGACTTGGCAGCCTGGCGATCACCGCTCCCTGCATCCTCGGGCTGGCCGGGCTGGTGACGGGTCTCGTGGTGGGGCTTGCCAGACGGGAGTGGCCGACGTGGCGGAAGAGCTGCGCCGAGACCGGACAGGACAGCCCCGTGCAGCGGGGCAGGGACGACGAGCAGACACTACGCCGGTAGCTCTCCGTGGGGGCGCCGCGGCTCGTGGGAACAGAAGGGCTCCTCCGCCAGGAAATCACCCGTCATCGCATAGGCGCGGGCCCGTGAACCGCCGCAGAAGGAACGGTATGAGCAGATGCCGCATTTGCCCTTGAGCTGGCTGCGGTCACGAAGTGTCGTGAACAGCGGGGAGTAACGGTAGACCTCCTCGATGTCGTCGGTTCGGACGTTGCCCGCCTTGATGGGCAGGAAACCCGACGGGTAGATGTCTCCGACGTGGGAGATGAACATGAAGCCGTCACCGTCGTTGACGTTGCGGGCGCGGCCGATGCCGTCCTGCTGCGAGTAGTGCATCCCGGAGGTCAGCACGTCCAGGTCGGTGTCCGCCCCGGCCCGGGCCTCGGCTCGTTTGCGCTGCATGACGACCCGCGAGTACTGGGGTGCGGCGGTCGCCTTGATGTCGAAGGAAGCGGTCCTGGACAGGTCGTAGAGCTGGTTGAAAACGGCCTCGAATCCCTCGGCCGAGGCGACGTCCTCCTTCCTGGCGCGCCCCATCGGGACTAAGAAGAAAACCTCCCAGAAGACGATTCCCAGCTCCGTCATGAGCCGGCACATGGCCTCCATGTCGTCGAGGTTGGCCTTGCGGACCACCGTGTTCACCTGGGTGGTCAGGCCGATCTCCTGGGCCTCGCGGAGGATGCGCAGGCCGTGCGCGAAACTGCCATTCACGCGGCGGAACTCGTCGTGGATGGTCGCGTTCGAGCCGTCGAGGCTGACCGCCAGCCGGCTCAGGCCCGCGTCCTTGAGTGCCTGGAGCTGCTCGCGCGAGGCGAGCGACGTGGTGGCGGGGGTGATGGCCATGCGCAGCCCGATTTCGGCGCCGTGCCGCACCAGGTCGATGATGTCCGGGCGTTTGAAAGCGTCCCCGCCGGAGAAGACGAACACCACGCGCCCGAACTTCCGCACGTCGTCGAGGAGTTTCATCCCCTCCGCCGTGGTCAGTTCGTTCGGGTTGCGCAATGGTTGCGCGGAGGCGCGGCAGTGGCGGCAGGCCAGGTCGCAGGCCTGGGTGGTCTCCCAGATCACGATGAACGGGGCCCTGTCGAAGTCCAGGTTCGGGCGGGCGCCGAAGGGTTTCCCGTGCGGTTGCCCTGCCCGGTGCGAATGGGGATGCGGCATGTCTCGACGCTAGCGCTCCGGCGAACGACAGAACTTGCGAGGGGGAGTGTCGCCAAGCGGGTTTTGAGGCGATGAGCCGCTTCCCCGGGCCGCGGGGGGTTCTCGTTCCTCGGCCCACGGACGCTGCGGCGGCTGCTCCCGGTGGCCGGGTCTCTCGGGCGGGGGAGGGCAACCGGCGATACGGTTGTGCGGTGACGACTCGCGTGGTGGTGCTGGTTTCCGGGTCGGGAACCCTGCTGCAGGCTCTTCTCGACGCCGTTTCGGCGGGGGATGTGGATGCCCGGGTCGTGGCGGTGGTCTCCGACCAGCCCGCCGCCCACGCCCTGGAACGGGCCCGGGCCGCGGGGGTGCCCGCCGTCGCCCATCCCTACGCGAAGGGATCGGACCGCGACGTTTGGGATGCCGAACTGACCGGGATCGTTGCCGGCTTCGAACCGGACCTGGTGGCCTCGGCGGGGTTCATGAAGCTGCTGGGGTCCAGTTTTCTCGCCCGTTTCGGGGGACGCACCATCAACACCCATCCCGCGCTGCTGCCCAGTTTCCCCGGGATGCACGGGCCGAGGGACGCCCTGAACCACGGGGTGAAGGTCTCCGGCGCCACGGTCTTCCTCGTCGACTCCGGGGTGGACACAGGTAGGATCCTGGCCCAGGGGGCTGTCGAAGTGTTGGCGGACGACACCGTCGAAACCCTTCACGAACGCATCAAGGTGGTGGAACGCCGCCTGCTGGTGGAGACCGTGCGTGCCTGGAACGAAGGAGAGAAATGACCGACCGGATTCGGCTGCGCCGCGCGCTGCTCAGCGTCTACGACAAGGAGGGCCTCGAAGAGCTGGCCGCCGCCCTCCACGCGGCCGGGGTGGAACTGGTGTCCACGGGATCCACCGCGACCCGGATCGCCGCGGCGGGGATTTCCGTGACCCCCGTCGAGCAGCTGACGGGATTCCCCGAATGCCTCGACGGCCGCGTCAAGACACTCCATCCGCGCATCCACGCCGGTATCCTCGCCGACCGCCGCCTGCCCGCCCACGTCTCCCAACTCGAGGAACTCGGCGTCGCCCCCTTCGACCTGGTGGTGGTGAACCTCTACCCGTTCGAGGCCACCGTCGCATCCGGTGCCGGGACCGACGAATGCGTCGAACAGATCGACATCGGCGGGCCCTCGATGGTGCGCGCCGCCGCGAAGAACCACCCGAGCGTCGCAGTGGTCACCTCCACATCGCAGTACCCCGCCGTCCTGGCCGCCCTCGCCGACGGCGGTTTCACCCTCCAGCAGCGCCGCGACCTCGCCACCGAGGCCTTCCGCCAAACCGCCTCCTACGACATCGCCGTCGCATCCTGGATGGGGGCCACCGTGGCCACCCCGGCCGGGGACGGGTTCCCGGCCTGGCTGGGAGCGGCCTGGGTGAAGAAACAGGACCTGCGCTACGGCGAGAACTCCCATCAGGCAGCGGCCCTCTACACCTATCCGCCCGGACCGGAGGGAATCGCCCAGGCCGAGCTGCTGCACGGCAAACCCATGAGCTACAACAACTACACCGACGGCGAGGCCGCCTACCGCGCCGCGAGCGACTTCACCGAGCCGTGCGTCGCGATCATCAAACACGCCAACCCGTGCGGGATCGCGGTGGGCACCGGCATCGTGGAGGCCCACCGCAGGGCCCACGCCTGCGACCCGGTCTCCGCTTTCGGAGGGGTGATCGCCGCCAACCGCCCCGTCACCGCCGAACTGGCCGAACAGATCAAGGACATCTTTACCGAGGTCGTGATCGCCCCCGGCTTCGACCCGGAGGCCTTGGCGATCCTCACCGCGAAGAAGAACCTGCGACTGCTGAGGGCCGTCCCCTACACGCATCGGGAACGCGTCCTCCACCCCATCTCCGGGGGAGCCCTGCTCCAGCGACCCGACCGCATCGACGCTCCCGGCGACGACCCCGCCAACTGGGAACTCAAGGCGGGCGAGGCGGTGGACGAGGCGACCCTGGCCGATCTGGCCTTCGCGTGGCGGGCCTGCCGCGCCGTGAAGTCCAACGCCATTCTCCTGGCCCACGACGGCGCCTCCGTCGGCGTTGGCATGGGCCAGGTGAACCGCGTCGACTCGTGCCGCCTGGCGGTTGAACGCGCGGGGGAGCGGGCAGCCGGGTCGGTGGCCGCATCCGATGCCTTCTTCCCCTTCGCCGACGGGCCGCGGATCCTGATCGACGGTGGCGTCCGGGCCATCGTCCAGCCGGGCGGTTCCCTGCGCGACCGGGAAACCATCGACCTGTGCGCCGAACACGGCGTCGCGCTGTACTTCACCGGCACCCGTCACTTCTTCCACTGAGGCAGGGAAGATGACTGCGGGAATCCTTGACGGCAGGGCCACGGCCGCCGCCATCAAAACGGAACTGAAGCAGCGGGTGGGCCGGCTCCGCGCCCGGGGGGTGGTGCCCGGGCTGGCGACGGTGCTCGTCGGCGACGACCCGGCCAGCCAGAACTACGTGCGCATGAAACACCGCGACTGCGAGCAGGTGGGCATCGCATCCATCCGGGTGGAGCTGCCCGCCGACGCCACCGCCGCGCAGCTGGAGGAGGCCGTCGCGGCGCTGAACGCCGACCCCTCCTGCACCGGGTACATCGTGCAGCTTCCCCTGCCGGGGCATCTCGACGAGAACCGGGCGCTGGGGCTGATCGACCCGGACAAGGACGCCGACGGTCTGCACCCGATCAACCTGGGGCGGCTCGTGCTGAACGAACCCGCCCCCCTGCCCTGTACCCCCCGCGGCATCGTGGAACTGGTGCGCCGCCACGGCATCGAATGGCGGGGGAAAGATGTGTGCGTGGTGGGTCGCGGCATCACGGTGGGGCGTCCCCTCGGGCTGATCCTGACCCGCCGCAGCGAGAACGCTACGGTGACCCTGTGCCACACCGGCACCCGCAACCTGGCCGGACACACCCGGCGGGCCGACGTCGTGGTGGCGGCCGCGGGGGTGCCAGGCATGATCACCGCCGACATGATCCGTCAGGGCGCGGTGTGCATCGACGTCGGCGTCAGCCGGGTCGAGGGCAGGACCACCGGGGACCTGGCGTCGGACGTGTGGGACAAGGCGGCCTGGGTCACCCCGAATCCCGGCGGGGTGGGCCCCATGACCCGCGCCATGCTGCTCAGCAATGTCGTCGACCGCGCCGAGGTGCTCCATGCAAACCCCAACGGTTAACCGGCTTCCGACGAACCCGTGGCCGCTGGCGGCCGTGCTCGGCGTGTTCGCAATCGGCGTGTTGATCGCGGGTTTCGGGAACTGGCGTTACGGGGCGGTGGTGATGGCCGCGGCGACCCTGCTCGCGGGGATCGCCCGGATGCTCCTGCCGCGCCGCGTCTCGGGCTTGTTGGTGGTCCGGCGCCGCTGGATGGACATCGCCATCCTCTTCAGTCTGGGCACCGCGATCGGTGTGCTGGCGCTGGTGGTTCCCCCCGGCACATGAGATGCGGCAGCGGGCGATAGGCTCGGAGGTGGACATCACCGTCGAAAGAAAGGTCCGCACGATGAGCACTGAGGCTCCCGTCAAGATCGCAGTGACCGGCGCAGCCGGCCAGATCTGCTACAGCCTGCTGTTCCGGATAGCCAGCGGTTCCCTGCTGGGCGATCGGCCCATCGAGCTGCGTCTGCTGGAGATCACCCCGGCCCTGAAGGCCCTGGAGGGTGTCGTCATGGAACTCGACGACTGCGCCTTCCCGAACCTGAAGAACGTCGTCATCGGCGATGACCCGAAGAAGGTCTTCGACGGCGTCAACCTGGCGATGCTGGTCGGCGCCATGCCCCGCAAGGCCGGCATGGAACGCGGCGACCTGCTGAGCGCCAACGGCGCCATCTTCACCGCCCAGGGCAAGGCCCTGAACGAGGTGGCCGCGGACGACGTCCGCGTGCTGGTGACCGGCAACCCCGCCAACACCAACGCGCTGATCGCATCCAGCAACGCCCCCGACATCCCGAAGGAACGTTTCAACGCCCTCACCCGCCTGGACCACAACCGCGCGAAGTCCCAGCTCGCCCAGAAACTCGGCTGCCCCGTCGAGGAGATCAAGAAGATGACCATCTGGGGCAACCACTCCTCCACCCAGTACCCCGACATCTTCCACGCCGAGGTGGGCGGGAAGAACGCCGCCGGACTGGTGAACGACGAGGCCTGGATCGAGTCCACCTTCATCCCGACGGTCGCCAAGCGCGGCGCGGCCATCATCGAGGCCCGTGGCCTGTCGTCCGCTGCCTCCGCGGCGAACGCCACCGTCGAGCACATGCGTGACTGGGTGCTCGGCACCCCCGACGGCGACTGGGTTTCCATGGCGATTCCCTCTGACGGCTCCTACGGGGTCGCCGAGGGCGTCATCTCCTCCTTCCCGTGCGTGGTCAAGAACGGCAAGTACGAGATCGTCCAGGGCCTCGAGATCGACCCGTTCTCCCGCGCCAAGATCGACGCCTCCGTCGCCGAACTGCTCGACGAACGCAAGGCGGTCAAGGAACTCGGCCTGATCTGATCCGGCAGGGATCAAAAGGTGCCCGGCGGTTTCCGCCGGGCACCTTTCGTCGAGCGCCTTCGGGGATGGCTGGTTGAACCGGCTCGTCCGCTCTGTGAGCTGGTCGTGCCGAAATCATCTCGCCTCAAGTTGGTTGAGCCGGCCTGCGAGCGTCAGCGAGTGGGGCGTGTCGAAACCATGGTGACTTTGTTCGGGGTTTTGTGGTCGGGTTTGTTGGTTGGCTGCTGGGGTGGTTTCGACTCGGGTCGCTCGTTCCTCGCGACCCGGCTCAAAAAGTATCGGTCCGGACCGCTTCTTCGTCGCGGCCCGGACCAATTGCTTCGCAGGATCAGATTCCCAGTTCGCCGGCGAAGTCACCGGCTTCCAGGCGGGCCTTGATCAGGCTGAGGAAACGGGCGGCCTTGGCGCCGTCGATGAGGCGGTGGTCGTAGGTGAGCGACAGGTACATCATGTCCCGGATGGCGATGGTGTCGCCGCCCAGGGCGTCGGTGACCACCACGGGCCGCTTCACCAGCGCGCCGGTGCCGAGAATCGCGACCTGCGGCAGGTTGATGATCGGGGTGTCGAACAGGGTTCCCGCCGAGCCGTAGTTGGTGATGGTGAAGGTGCCACCACTCAGTTCGTCGGGGCCGACCTTTCCGGCGCGGGTGCGCGCCGCCAGGTCACCGATGCGCTTGGCAAGCCCGGCCAGGTTCAGGTCCCCGGCGTCATGAATCACGGGAACCATCAGGCCGCGATCGGTGTCCACGGCAATGCCGATGTTCTCCTGCGACGCGTAGGTCACGGTCCCCGCTTCGAAATCGGGTGAGGCGTTGAGCATGGGCATCGCCTTCAGGGCCTCGATCGTGGCCTTCGTGATGAACGGCAGATAGGACAGGGAGGCGCCCTCGCGTTTCTTGAACTCGTCCTTCGCCGCCCTGCGCAGCTTCGAGATGGCGGTCACGTCCACCTCGACCGTGGCGGTGAGCTGCGACGCCACCCGAAGCGATTCCGTCATCCGCTCCGCGATCACCTTGCGCATCCGCGACAGCTTCTCCGTGGTGCCGCGCAACTTTGCCGCCTCCTCCGAGACGGCGGCAACCTGGGGGGCCGCGGCGGCAGGCGCGCTCGCCTTCGCAGCGGCGGTGGGGGCGGGCACGGAAGCGGCCTTCTTGGCGGCCTCGGCGGCATCGAGGATGTCCTGTTTGCGGATGCGACCTCCAACGCCGGTGCCCTGGACGGAACTCAGGGCGATGCCGTGTTCGGCAGCGAGCCTGCGAACCAGAGGCGTGACGTAGACCCCTTCCTCGGAGGAAGCCCGGCGTGCGGTGACCGGCGCGGCAGGGGCGGGTGCCGGGGTAGTGGTCGTGGGCGGGGCGATAGGTGCTGGTGCCGGGGCAGCGGCAGAAGTTTGCGGGGCCGGTTCAGGGGCCGGCGCCGGTGCGGACGCGGAGGCGTCGCCGACCAACGCCAGAACGGCGCCGACCGCTGCGGTTTCGTCCTCCGCGACACGGATCTCCAGGAGGGTTCCCGCGACGGGGGAGGGGATCTCGGTGTCGACCTTGTCGGTGGAAACCTCGAGGAGGGGCTCGTCCACCTCGACGGTTTCGCCGACGGCCTTCAGCCAACGGGAGATGGTGCCCTCGGTGACCGATTCTCCAAGTACGGGCAGCACAACCTCGGTCGCGTTGCCCGTGGGGGCGGCTTGCGGCGCAGCAGGTGTCGGTGCAGGAGCGGGGGTGGCCTCGACGACTGGCTGGGGTGCGGGCGCTGCCTGCGGGGCGGGAGCTTCGCTGGCCTCGCCGATCACGGCCAGAACGGCGCCGACCTCCGCCACGTCGTCCTCGTTGAACCTGATCTCCAGGAGGGTGCCGGCCACGGGGGAGGGGATCTCGGTGTCGACCTTGTCGGTGGAGACCTCGAGGAGGGGCTCGTCCACCTCGACGGTTTCGCCGACGGCCTTCAGCCAGCGGGAGATGGTGCCCTCGGTGACCGACTCGCCCAGTACCGGGAGTGTTACTTCAGTTGACATGTGAACATTGGCTCCTTTTGTGTCTGGCGCGTCGCTATCCGTTCCAAGCCTATCCTTCAATCAGGTGTGCATGTGCAGGGCCGACCCGGCAAGGGCGAGGTTTGCCTCCGCCAGTGCCTCGCTGAGGCTCGGATGTGGGTGTATCAGTTCCTTCACGTCGTCGGGGGTTGCCTGCCAACCCACCATCAGGGTTCCCTCGGCTATCAGTTCGGCGATGTCATCGCCGATGGCGTGAACGCCTACGATCGGGCCATCCGGACGCTGAACCACCCGTACCAGTCCCGCGTCGCGGTCCCCGGGGGTCAGCATCAGGGCGCGGGCGTTGCCACGCAGGTCGAAGTCCGAGATCTCACAGCCCCCGGTCGCCGCGGCCTGCTCCCGGGTCAGCCCAACCGATGCGAGCTGCGGACTCGAATAGGTGATCCGCGGGATGTCGCGGTCCTCGGGGGGCCGGGGACGGATGGGACGCCCACCCGCCAGGTGGGTCAGGTGCTCGGCCAGGAAGATGCCGTGCGCGTAGCCGCGGTGCGCCAGCTGCGGGCCCGCGACCAGATCCCCGACCGCGAACACCCCCGCCGCAGTGGTGGTGAGCTCCCGGGTGACGCTCACGTGCCCCGTGGGCGTGAGGGCGACACCCGCGTCCTCCAGCCCCAGACCGTCGGTGACGGGTCGCCGCCCCACCGCGATCAGCGCGACATCCGCGGTGACGGTCCCGTCGGGCAGTTCCAAGCGCACCTGGTCGCCGTCGCGGACGATGCCCTCGGCCTTCGCCCCGAGCCGCAGGTCGACGCCCCGGGCCCTCAGGCGTCGTTCCAACACGGCGACGAGGTCCGGATCCTCGTTCGGGAGCAGGTGCGGCCTGGCCTCCACCAGGACCACGTCGACCCCCAGATCGCGCCAGAGGGACGCGAACTCGACGCCGATCACGCCGCCACCCAGGATGACCGCCCGCCCAGGAAGCCGTTCCAGGCGCAGCGCGTGTTCGCTGGTGAGGATGCGTTCCCCGTCGGTTGGCAGACCCAGCGTCACGGGGGCCGATCCGGTTGCCAGGACGACGTTGTGGGCGCGCAGCAGCTCCCCGTCGACGTCGAGGGCAGGTCCTTCGGCATCGACCACCAGCCGGCCGTGTCCTGGGACCACCCGGATGCCGCGGGAGCGGATCAAACCGGTCAATCCGCGGTGCAGCCCCGAGACCAGGGAATCCGCGAAACCCCGCACCTTGGCGGCGTCCACCCCGGTGAGGATGGCGCCGATCCCCAGCCTGTCGGCCTTGGCGACTGTGGTGCGGGTCTTGGCCGCCTGCAGCCATGCCTTGGTGGGAACACACCCCCGGTGCAGGCAGGTGCCGCCCAGATCCTTCTCCTCCACCAGCGCCACGTCCAGCCCGAGCTGCGCGGCCCGCAGGGCGGTCGCGTAACCGGCGGGGCCGCCGCCCAGGATGGCCAGGTCATGAACTTGCGTCATGCGGGACAGTCTTCCATCCTCCCGGCATAATGTTCGGGTGGGTTGGTTCTCGAAACGCAGGGTCGCTGCAAAGGTCGCCAAGGAGCAGAAGGAAGTGGACGGTGTGCTCCTCGACCATCTCGACGGTTTCGTGACGACCCGCCGAGGCGTCGAGGCCTGGCTGGAACAGCCCACCAGCTTCAACAAACCGTCGATCCTGCTGGTGGCCGCCGACGGGGAATCCACCCGGCGCGCCATCCCCTCGATCGCCTTCGGATACGACTTCGCCTCCCGCCACGACATTCCCGCCTACGACGCGGGCGTGGTGCCGTATCCGCAACGCATGCGCGAATACGGGACACGGAAGAAGAAATTCTCCGGATAGAGTCGGTTCCAACAGGGGATTCGCGGCTCGAATCAGCCGAGAAAACGCCCATCCAACGCACGGCGGCCCGCGGTTTTCCAGCCCGGGGACCGGGGCGAACCCGCCGCAGGTCACGGCACGGGAATGCCGGGGGCGACTCGGGCGCTGCTGATTCCCCGGTTTCTCTTGCCCAGACGGAAACGTACTCGTCCCTTCAGAACCGTTCCTGATGCGGCCTTTTCATCCACCAGGGGTTCTGCGGGGAAAAGGGTGAACGTCCAGGAGGCTTATTCATAGGGGTGTTTTGGTTTTC
>ERZ772993.174-NODE-174-length-33386-cov-15.365126_pt1 | contig 33386 bp, 27 predicted proteins | sample MGYA00580670_ERZ772993 | MGnify/ENA primary metagenome ERZ772993 (study PRJEB29015, sample SAMEA2737936) | human oral metagenome | biome: human oral; feature: human-associated habitat; material: dental | place: China | collected 2136 ... | reverse complement strand
GCGCCCTTGTGCGGGTACTCGGTACCGTCGTCGAACTGGATGCGCACGCTGGCGCTTTCGCCATGGCCTTCGGCGGCCTTGAGCTTGCCGCTGGCCAGACCCTGGCGCAGCTTCATCACGGCCGATGCCGGCTGGGTGATGTTCACGTACACCGGATCGATCTGCTGGACGGTGGCCAGCGGGGTGGCAGCCCCCTGGCCGACCAGCGCACCTTCCGTCACCAGCGCACGGCCGATGCGGCCGCTGATGGGGGAGGTGACCGTCGCGTACGACAGGTTGATCTGGGCCGTCTTCAGGTTGGCACGGGCCACGGCGATGTCGGCAGCGGCCTGGCGCTGGGCCGACACGGCGTTGTCATAGTCCAGCTTGCTGATGGCGTTGGCCTTCATCAGCGGCGTGTAGCGGGCCACCTTCTGGGCGGCCAGCTTCTCGGCCGTCTGGGCGCGCACCAGGGCAGCCTGGGCACTGTTGTAGGCGGCGCGCAGCGGGGCAGGGTCGATCTGGAACAGCACCTGGCCGGCCTTCACGTCACTGCCTTCCTTGAAGAGGCGCTTTTCCAGGATGCCGGCCGCGCGGGCGCGGATCTCGGCTACGCGTGACGCTTCGACCCGGCCCGGCAGGTTCTGGGACAGGCCAACGGGCGAGACCTGGGCCTGAATCACGCCGACAGGCAGGGCCGGCGGTGTGCCGCCGCCGGCCGCCTGCTGCTGGCTGCCCTGCTGGCAGGCGGCCACCGCGGCCAGTGCGACGCTGGTCACGATTCCCTTGACGACCATGCCCGCGACACGGGGCTGGCGTTTCTGGCGGCCGTCTTGCCGCGAAAGAGATGTCTGATTCATGGACATGCAAGATGAACGAAAGTGCCGGAAAGGGCGGCGGCAACGGCCGACCCGTGTCGCGGACGGATGAAACGGAGGGGAGGACGGAGTGCGGAAGGGCCGCCTGGCGTGCCCAACTGGCGAGTTCCGTGGGTGTGGCGTGCTGCCTGTCCTGCTGCCTGGCCCGTGCCCGGGCATCGGGAACAGGGGCTGGACGGCGTGGCCACGAGGGTTGTGGAGGGGCGGGTTCGGGCAATATGCCCGTCCCAGCCGAGTGCGTGCCCGGATGGCTTGCGCCACCAAGGCCCACGGTACCGGATCAGCGATCCGGGAGGGCGCCCCGAATGACGGGGCGCCGGGTACTGCGAATGCGGCAGATGGCCGACGACACGATCATGGCAGGCCACGAATCGCATCGTGGGCAGGCTCAGCGCTTGTCGTCCTCGGCAGCGCGCTCAGGGGCAGCGGCCTTGGAGCGGGCACGCAGCTGACGACGCGGCGCGGGGGCGGCATCGGATGCGGCCGGGGCCGCTGGCTGCACGCCACTGCCCAGCACCGGCTGCAGCAGCGGCACCAGGATCGAGAAGAGCTTCGGGTTGCCGGCCAGCATCTGGCCACCATCCAGATAGTTCGCCTCGCCGTCGAAGTCGCCCACCAGACCGCCGGCCTCGGTGACCAGCAGGCTGCCGGCGGCCACGTCCCAGGGCTTGAGCCCCAGTTCGAAGAAGGCGTCAAAGCGGCCGGTGGCCACATAGGCCAGGTCCAGCGCGGCCGAGCCCGAGCGGCGCATGATGGCGCCCTTGTCGACCAGCGGACGCAGCACCGTCAGGTAGGCGTCCTCGTCCTGGTGGCGACGGAAGGGGAAACCCGTGCCCAGCAGCGAGTCTTCCAGACGGAAGCGCTTGCTGGCGCGGATGCGGCGGTCGTTGAGGAAGGCGCCCCGGCCGCGGGTGGCCGTGAACAGTTCGTTGCGGTTGGGATCGAAGATCAGTGCCTGGGTGATCACGCCGCGCTCCATCAGGGCGATGGAGATGCAGTAATGGGGCAGACCGTGAATGAAGTTGGTGGTGCCGTCCAGCGGATCGATGATCCAGACGTGCTCCACGTCCTTCAGCGGGGTGTCGGCCGGGGTGGACCTGCCGGGCAGAAAGCCGGATTCCTCCGCTAAGATTGCGTGGTCTGGGTAGGCCGCAAGCAGCGTCTCGATGATGGCGGCTTCGGAAGCACGATCCACCTCGGTGACGAAGTCGTTGCGGTCCTTGCGGGTGATCTGCACCGTTTCGATGTCGACACTGGCGCGGTTGATCAGTCGGCCAGCCTGCCGTGCGGCACGCACGGCGACATTGAGCATCGGATGCATGGTGACTCTTCAGAAGAACAATTCCGGGATTCTACATCAACAAATGACCGAGCGTTCAGAAACGCACCGCAAACTGGATGCATTCAGCCAACACTTGCTGGATGCCTGTCGGTTCGTGCTGGTTTCGCCCAGTTTGTCGGCCAATATCGGATCGGCCGTGCGGGCGCTCACCACCATGGGCATCCCGGATCTGATGGTGGTGGCACCGCGTGACGCTGCGTTCCGTGAAGATGCAGGAGCGCTGGCTCTGGCCGCTGGTGCGGAGGCGCGGCTGGCCCAGGTGGGCAGCCGTCCCAGTCTGGACGCGGCACTGGCCGACTGCCAGCTGGCGGTGGCGGTCAGTGCCGAGGGGCGGGAGTTTGGCCCGCCGCCCGCCTTTCCGGGGCCGCTGTGTGCCGAGGTGCTGGGCATGCTGTCGGCCGGGCAGGTGCAGCGGGTGGCCTTTGTCTTCGGTACCGAGCGCACCGGGCTGGGTACGGCCGAGATGGCACGCTGCCAGCGCTGGCTCACCATTCCGGCGGACGCCGACTACAGTTCGCTGAACCTGGCGCAGGCGGTGCAGATCGTGGCGTTCTCGCTACGGCAGGCGGTGCTGGAGCGGGAGGCGGCGCGTGTCATGACCCGTGGGGAATCCGCGTCAGGTGGAGCGCCGAGCGGAGAGCTGGCCCGTGCCGTGGATGGATATCCGACGGACGTGTGTGGCCGTGAAGATGCGGCAAGTCCGGCGGCTGGCGTGCGCCATGACGGTAGTCGGGGCCTCAGGTCAGGTGAAAGACTGGCCGATCTGGGCGCCGTGGAAGGGCTGGTTCGGCATGCCGAGAGCAGCCTGGCGGCGCTGGGCACGCTCGATCCGGCCCGGCCGCGGCGGCTGATGGCCCGGTTGCGGCATCTGTTTGGCCGCACGTCGCTGACGGCGGCCGAAGTGGATCTGCTGCGCGGCATCTGCCGCGACATCGATCGGCGGACGAAGTGAGCTCAGTCTACGGCGACGGGCAGTGCCATGCCTTCGGCGAAGGACATGACATGACCGCGCGGCGGGGTTGAGGCGTCGCCTTCGGTCCAGTCGCTCAATACCCAGCGGGTACGTTGACCGTGCGGATGCGACCAGCGATGCAGGGCGGGGCGATGGGTGTGACCATGCACCAGAACCGGGCAGTCGTGGGCATCCATGGCCGCATTCACGGCATCAGGATTCACGTCGGCCAGCACGGCCGCACTCTGTTGCTGCTGGGCACTCTGCTGACGCAGCGATTGCGCCAGCGCAATGCGCTCCGGCACGCTGCGCGCCAGCAGCGCGGCCTGCCAGGCCGGCTGGCGGCACTGGGCACGCCATTGCTGATAGGGCACGTCGTCGGTGCACAGCGGGTCGCCATGCGAGAGCAGCACCCGCTGGCCACCGATCTCCACCACGGTGGGATCGGCGAGCAGCGTGGCGCTGCAGCGCTGACTGTAGGTGGTGTGCCCGGGCTGGCCGGGCAGCGGTGAATCGATCAGGAAATCCCGGTTGCCGTGCATCAGGAAGACCTGGCCGCCCTGGCCGGCGAAGTCGTGCAGCAGTGCTGCCAGCCGCTGCGCGGCCGGCCCCACGGCATCGTCGCCGATCCAGTACTCGAAGAGATCCCCCAGCAGGAAGAGCGTGCTGCCCGATGCCGGCGTGGCCTGCAGGCGTGCGGCCAGCTCGGTCAGGAAGCGTTCGACCAGTGCCGGATGGCGGTCGTCCAGGTGCATGTCCGAGGCGAACAGCACCCGGTCGGGATCGGGCAGGCTGGGCAGGGCGGCGCCGGACACGGCTTACTTGACCCGCTCGACCGATTCGATGATCACTGGCTCACGCGGCACGTCGGCGTGCATGCCGGCGCGGGTGGTCTGCACCTGGGCGATCTTGTCCACGGTCTCCATGCCCTCGATCACCTTGCCGAACACGGCATAGCCGTTGCCGTCCGGCTGCGGGTAGTTCAGGCCGTTGTTGTTGACGGTGTTGATGAAGAACTGGGCGGTGGCGGAGTCAGGCACGCTGGTGCGGGCCATGGCGATGGTGCCGCGGTCATTCTTCAGGCCGTTGCGCGACTCCAGCGGGATCGGGCTGCGGGTGGGCTTCTGCTGCATCTTCGCGTCGAAGCCGCCACCCTGGATCATGAAGTTGCCGATCACGCGGTGGAAGATCGTGTCCTTGTAGAAGCCGTCGTCGACGTACTTCAGGAAGTTCTCGACGGTCTTGGGGGCCTTTTCCGGGTACAGCTCGATCACCATCTCACCCAGCGAGGTCTTCATCCGCACCTTCGGTGCAGCTTCGGCGGCGGCGCCATCGGACGGGCCCGACATCAGCAGGGCGCCGGCGAGCAGGGCCAGAACGGGCGACAGCAGGGAGTGGGGACGGGTGAAACGGGTCATGAGGGTGTTGCTCCTGTGAAAAACGGTTTGTCATGAAGGCCGGGTACGGGCATCAGGCCCGGATAGCCGGCGGCGTGGGCGTCCGGCGGGGCCGGCCACGGGATCGAGTGGCCCAGCCCGGCGCAGGACGGATCATTCTGTGGGCGAAGACCTGCGGGGTGTCGTGGACTCAACCGCCGGGGCATGCCTGACGGCCGATTCTGCCGGCCGTGTGACGGAACGGAAAGCCTCACCCGAAGAACGGTCGGTGGACGGTTCGAGCAGCGTCTCCAGCGCCTTCAGGCGGGTGGCGCGCACGGGGCTGGGTGCCAGCTTCTGGGCATGGCGCCAGCGCTGTGCCGCCAGCTGCAGGTAAAGGTCGCCCAGGTTCTGGTAGGCCACCTCGTAGTCCGGGACCGATCGGATGGCGGCTTCCAGGGCATCGCGGGCACCCTCCAGGTTCCCTTGGGCAGCCCGGACCACGGCCAGGTTGTTGTAGGGCTCGGGCAGCTCGGGATACTCCTCGATCAGCCCGTTGAACTCGTGCTCGGCATCGGCCATCCGCTTGAGCTGAAAGAGCGCCAGTCCTTTCAGGAAGCGCAGCCGGGCATCCCCCGGTGCCTCCTGCAGGGCCGCATTGGCCATGGCCAGCGCCCGGGCCGGATCGCGCCGGTTCAGGGCCGCCTGGGCCTGCCGGCGCTGGTTCTCCAGCTCGGCACGGGCATCGGCGGGTTGCCCCCCGCGATTGATCGGCAGGGGATCGGCCAGGCTCGCACCCGTGCCCTCATCGCCCGCATGGCTGCCTGCCGAGGCGCGCGAGGCCTGGGCCGATGCGGCGTTCCCCTGGCTGCTGTCCTGCGTGCTGGCTGTCGCTTCGTCGGCGGTCGACTCGACCAGGCCGTGGGAGGACAGGATGGCGTTGTCCAGCCGCTCGGTCGATGCGCTGTCGGCCGCGCTTGCCTGGGTGACGGCCAGAATCAGCGCCAGCAGCAGTGCCATTCGCATCAGGGAGGCGGGCAGGGAGGAAACGGTGGGCATGGGCGACGAACGGATGAGACGGAAGGGGTGCAAAGGAAAGGGCAGGCCAGGGCGCGCGGGCATGCACGTGATGTCATGCGCTCTGGAATACCGTTGCAGTGCGGGGTCGATCCACGACTGTCGGTTACACTCTGAGTTTAGTGCGGCATTCTAGAGCGTGCAGCGGGCGGCATGTGCATTTGTCCTTGCAGCCCGGCCGGCGCTTGGGGTGTGCGCCACAGGTGCGGTGGCCGCAGGCTTTCCGGGGTCCGTCCCGGACCTGGAACTGCGTGTTCCCGGTGCTCTCGTCTGTCGTGCCCGCCCTTTTCATCCCTTTTTCCGTTCCCTACCGTCGACCCTCCATGGCCCGGACGCTCAAGCTCTACAACTCCCTGACCCGTCGCAAGGAAGACTTCCAGCCCCTCGAAGCGGGGCGGGTGGGGCTGTATGTCTGTGGCATGACGGTCTACGACTACTGCCACATCGGCCATGCGCGGATGCTGGTGGCCTTCGACGTGGTGCAGCGCTGGCTGCGCGCGCGTGGCTACCAAGTCACCTACGTGCGCAACATCACCGACATCGACGACAAGATCATCCGTCGTGCCGTCGAGAACGGCGAGACGCTCTCCAGCCTCACCGGCCGCTTCATCGCCGCCATGCACGAGGACGAGGCCGCGCTCGGTATCCAGCGCCCGGACCTGGAACCGCGTGCCACCGACTACGTGCCGCAGATGCTGGATCTGGTGAGCCTGCTGGAAAAGAACGGCTACGCCTACCGCAGTGGCGACGGCGACACGCTCTTTCGGGTCCGGCGCTTTGCCGGCTACGGCCGTCTGGGCGGCAAGTCGCTCGATGACCTGCGCGCCGGTGAGCGCGTGGCCGTGGCCGCCGGCAAGGAAGATCCGTTCGACTTCGTGCTCTGGAAGGCTGCCAAGCCCGAGGAGCCGGCTGAGGCCTGCTGGCAGGGGCCGTTCGGACCGGGGCGTCCCGGCTGGCACCTGGAGTGCTCGGCCATGTCCACCCGGCTGCTGGGCCGGCAGTTCGACATCCACGGCGGCGGGGCCGACCTGCAGTTCCCGCACCATGAGAACGAGATCGCCCAGAGCGATGCCGCCTATTTCCCCGAGGGCGGCAAGAGCTTCGTGCGCTACTGGCTGCACAACGGCTTCGTGCAGGTCGATGGCGAGAAGATGTCCAAGTCGCTGGGCAACTTCTTCACCATCCGCGACGTGCTGAAGAAGTTCGACGGCGAGGTCATCCGCTTCTTCATCGTCCGCTCGCACTATCGCAGCCAGGTCAATTATTCCGATGCCGGGCTCGACGACGCCCGCGAATCGTTGCTGCGTCTCTACAACGCGCTCTCGACCGACTGGCCGGCCGCGCAGGCTCAGGTCGAGGGCCAGGCCGGGCAGGGCGCAGCAGCATCGGCCGGGGCAGGCCAGGCTGCCGCTGCCACCTGCGCCGACGGCGAGGCTGCCCGGGCTGCCGTGGCCGCCATCGACTGGTCCGAGCCGCGCGCCATGCGCTTTGCCGAGGCGATGGACGACGATTTCAACACCCCGGTGGCCGTCTCGGTGCTGTTCGAGCTGGCTACTGATCTCAACCGCACCCGTGATCCCGCCATCGAGCGTCAGCTGCGCGGCCTGGCCGCCGTGCTGGGGCTGCTGGGGCAGGATCCGGTCGCCGTGCGCCGCAACGGATTGCGCGGCGCAGCAGCTCATGAGGGCGATCTCGACGATAATGCGATCCAGGCATTGGTCGACGCCCGATTGGCTGCCCGCAAGGCTCGGAACTTCGCCGAGGCCGACGCCATCCGCCAGCAGCTGGCCGAGGCCGGCATCACCCTTGAAGACGGTCCCGCCGGCACCACCTGGCGGCGTTGAAGGTCGCACCGACATCTATGAAGACAACCTATCTGGATTTTGAACAACCTGTCGCCGAACTCGAGAGCAAGATCGAGCAGCTGCGCTACGTGCAGGGAGAATCGGCCGTCGATATCGCCGAGGAGATCGACCGGCTGCGCTCGAAGTGCGATTCCAAGCTGAAGGATCTCTACGACAAGCTCACGCCCTGGCAGACGGCCATGGTGGCCCGGCATCCGCAGCGCCCCTACACGCTGGACTACATCCATGCGCTGATGACCGACTTCCACGAGCTGCACGGTGATCGCGCCTTTGCCGACGATCCCGCCATCGTGGGCGGCGTGGCCCGCTTTGATGGCCGCAGCGTTGTCGTCATCGGCCACCAGAAGGGGCGCGACGCCAAGGAGCGCACGCACCGCAACTTCGGCATGCCGCGTCCCGAGGGCTATCGCAAGGCGCTGCGCCTGATGAAGCTGGCCGAGAAGTTCGGCCTGCCCATCATCACCCTCATCGACACCCCGGGCGCCTTTCCCGGCATGGGGGCCGAGGAGCGTGGCCAGTCCGAGGCCATCGGCCGCAACCTGCTGGAAATGGCGGCCCTTGAAGTGCCCATCATCAGCATCGTCATCGGCGAAGGGGGCTCGGGCGGTGCACTGGCGCTCGGCGTGTCCGACATCCTCATGATGCTGCAGTACAGCGTCTACTCCGTCATCTCGCCCGAGGGCTGCGCTGCCATTCTCTGGAAGAGCGCCGACAAGGCCTCCGAGGCGGCCGAGATCATGGGCATCACGGCCCCGCGCCTGAAGGCCCTGGGACTCATCGACGAGATCATCGAAGAGCCGGTCGGCGGTGCTCACCGCGACATGAATGCCATGGTGGCCAAGCTGCGCCCGGCCATTGCCGAGGCCCTGCGCCAGCTCTCCGGCATGCGCCGCGCTGACCTGGTGCGCCAGCGCCAGAGCCGCATTGCTGCCTACGGCAAGTTCAAGGAAGTCACGGCCTGACCCGCCATCGGGCAGACTGCCTGCCATGCCCGGCCGCACCGCGCCCGGGCATGATCCGCCGGATCCACTGACCTGACGATGACCGACGACACGCCCGTGGATGCCTTGCGCCAGTGCCTGCAGCGTGCAGGCCTGGGGCCCGACGACACACTGCTGCTGGCCTGTTCGGGCGGGCGTGACTCGCAGGTGCTGATGCACGCCGTGGCAGCCCTGCGCCCCGTGGTGCGGGCCGCCGTGGCCCATGTCCACCATGGTCTGCAATCCCGCGCCGATGACTGGCTGGCTTTCTGCGCCGCCGAAGCCTCCTCGCTCGGGCTGCCGTTCCTGTCGCGCCGGCTTCGGGTGTCTGCCGGTTTTGGCGCCCTGGGTCTGGAAGCCTGGGCCCGGGCAGGGCGCTACCGTGCCCTGGCCGACATGGCGGCCGAGATCGGCGCCCGGGTGGTGCTGACCGCCCATCACGCCAATGACCAGCTGGAGACTGTCGAGCTGCGCCGTCGTCGGGGCAGCGGCCTGCTGGGCCTGGCCGGCATGCGCGAATCCTCGCCCATGCCCCACGCACCCGCCGGCATGCGCGTGCTGCGACCCTTCCTGGGGCTGTCGCGCCAGCAGCTGGCCGAGTGGGCGCAGGTGCGCGGCATCCAGTGGGTGGAAGACCCGTCCAACCAGGACACACGTCTGGCCCGCAACCGGGTGCGCCGCTTCCTGGATCGGCGTCTGCGTGACGACGCGCTCTCGCTGCCCGATGAGCTGGCCTCCATCGGCCTGCTGCAACAGGCAGCCGATCGTTTGCTGGGGCAGGCCGAGGCCGACGTGGCGGCCTGCACCGTGCATCTGGCGTCGCACACCGCGGCAGCCGACTGGCCCATGCTCTCCCGGTCGGCCATGATGGGCCTGGACAGCGTGCGCCGGGCCGAGGCGCTGCGCTGGTGGCTGGGGCGGCTGGGCTGCCGCATGCCGTCGCGCCTCAAGCTTTTCGAGATCGAACGTCAGTTGCTGCTGGCCGCAGCCAGTCAGGCCCTCGTTCGCCACGACGGCATCACCCTGCTGCGCTACCGCGACCGCATCGGTGTCCTGCCCGAGGTGCCGCCCATCACACCGCTGCTGCTGCGCTGGAAGGGCGAGACCTTCGTCGATCTGCCCGCAGGCCGGCTCTACATCGAACAGGCCGGGCCCGAGCTGGCCATGCCCACGGCCGCGCCGGATACGGTGGATGCCGATTGGCTCAGCCGCACCGAGATCCTCATCGATCAGGGGCGGGGAGGCGAGCGTCTGCGCCTGTCCCCATCCTCGCCCAGTCGCAGCTGGAAGAAGCTGATGCAGGCGCGCGGCATTCCCGCCTGCCTGCGTGCCTGCATGCCGGTGATCCGCGCGGACGGCCAGCCCATTCACGCGGCACCGTTCGGACTGCTGGCCGACATGCCGCCCGATGCCCACGTGGCCCGCGGCAGTGCCGGTCCCCGCGTGCAGCTTTCCTGGCAGCCGGCTGCAGCCTTGCAGCCCTGGCTGTAGAGGGCAAATCCCCGCTGCAGGTGGCGTCTGCGGCGGTCTCTGCTCGCGCGGCTTCCTGTTGCACTGCTTCAGGGCATCGCCGCATCTGCCCGCAGATGTTTGCACGGAAGCGGGGCAAGATCTGCCCGCGGTTGCCGGTTTTGCCTATGAGACTCGTTTACATCAGAAATAACAGCCTGCACGCCCCCGCAGTGCATTTTGGCAACTTATAATCATTGCCCCATAGAGAAGGTCGCACCCCGGGGGCGCATCAGACGAGACTCACAAGGGTCGCCTGGCGCCTGCACGACGGGAAACGCCAGCCAGGCGCAGCATCTTCGTTCCTTCACGAATCCCGGAAGCACGGTCCTTGCACTGTCTTCCCCCATCAAGCGGGATCCTCACATCAATGGCGCTCATCGTTCACAAATACGGCGGTACCTCGATGGGGTCGGTCGAACGCATCCAGAACGTGGCCCGGCGGGTTGCCAAATGGCATCGTGCCGGCCACCGGATGGTGGTCGTTCCTTCGGCCATGGCGGGCGAGACCAATCGCCTCATCGACCTGGCCAAGGCCATCCAGGCCGAGCCCGACCGGCGCGAGCTCGACATGCTCGCTTCCACCGGCGAGCAGGCTTCCGTGGCCCTGCTGGCCATGGCCCTCAAGAGCCAGGGCGTCGATGCCATCAGCTTCACCGGCTGGCAGGTTCCCATCGTCACCGATGACGCCTACACCAAGGCCCGCATCGAATCCATCGATGACCGTCGCATCCGCGAGAACCTCGAGCAGGGGCGGGTGGTCATCATCACCGGCTTCCAGGGCATCAACCACGAAGGCCACATCACCACGCTGGGCCGCGGGGGTTCCGACACCTCGGCCGTGGCCGTGGCAGCTGCCATCCATGCGGATGAATGCCTGATCTACACCGATGTCGACGGCGTCTACACCACCGACCCGCGCATCGTCTCCGAAGCCCGCCGGCTCGATCGCATCACCTTCGAGGAAATGCTTGAAATGGCCAGCCTGGGCAGCAAGGTCCTGCAGACCCGCTCGGTCGAGTTTGCGGGCAAGTACAAGGTCAAGACCCGGGTGCTCTCCAGCCTCACATCGCCCGACATCCCGCTCGACGAGGAAATGAAATCGGGCACGCTGATCACCTTTGAAGAAGAAATGGATGGAACCAACATGGAGCAAGCCGTCATCTCCGGAATCGCCTTCCAGCGCGACGAAGCCAAGATCACCCTGACCAAGGTGCCGGACGTGCCGGGCATTGCTTCCCGCATCCTGGGGCCGGTGGCGGCAGCCAACATCGATGTCGACATGATCGTGCAGAACCAGGCGGTCAACGGCACCACCGACTTCTCCTTCACCGTCAACCAGAACGACTTCAAGCGCACCATGAAGGTGCTGGAAACCGAAGTGGTGCCGGGTCTGGGCGGCGGCGAGGTCAAGGGCGACCCGCTCATCGCCAAGGTCTCCATCGTGGGCCTGGGCATGAAGAGCCATGCCGGCATCGCGGCCCGCATGTTCGAGTGCCTGGCCAAGGAAGGCATCAACATCCGCATGATCTCCACCAGCGAGATCAAGACCTCCGTCGTCATCGAGGACAAGTACCTGGAGCTGGCGGTGCGCGCGCTGCACGCGGCCTTTGGCCTGGAAGGTGAGGCGGTCGAAGAGAAGGTGGTCTGAACACAACAGCGAAAGGCGTTGTTCAGGCGCGCGGTTTTTCCCCAAGCGCTTGAAAAATTTCCTTTTCTCTGCCATCATTTCATCTTTACGAAAGTCGCCTGGCGGCTTTCGCCGGAAGTGAAGGGCGCCAGCCAGTGGCCGGGGCCCGGAAACCTTCCCCGGAGACGTGACCGAGAGGCCGAAGGTGCTCCCCTGCTAAGGGAGTGTTTGCTCAAAAAGCGAACCGTGGGTTCGAATCCCACCGTCTCCGCCAGATACCAGCCCGGACGGCGTGACTGCCTTCCGGGCTTTTTTGCGTCCGAGCTGGTACGATCCTGAACGCCGCCAACGGCATGCCAGTCCGCCCTGTCCCTGGGCTGGCCATTGCTCCTCTGCGCTTCCCAGGAACGAGACAACACCATGCCTACCGATATCGAGATCGCTCAGAACGCCCGCCTGGAGCGCATCGGTCACATCGCCGCCAGGGCCGGCATCCCCGATGACGCCCTGGAGCCTTACGGCCACTACAAGGCCAAGGTCTCGCTGGACTGGCTCGACAGCCAGCCCGAAAGGAAGGACAGCCGACTGGTGCTGGTCACTGCCATCAGCCCCACGCCGGCCGGCGAGGGCAAGACCACCCTCACGGTCGGTCTGGGTGATGCGCTTAACCGCATCGGCCGAAAGACGATGATCTGCCTGCGCGAACCATCCATGGGGCCAGTCTTCGGTATCAAGGGGGGGGCAGCGGGCGGCGGTCACGCCCAGGTCGTGCCCATGGAGGACATCAACCTCCACTTCACCGGCGACTTCGCTGCCATCGGCCAGGCCCACAACCTGCTGGCGGCCGCCATCGACAACCACATCCACCACGGCAACGAACTGGACATCGATCCCACCCGCATCCACTGGAAGCGGGTGATGGACATGAACGACCGTGCCCTGCGCAGCACCATCGTGGGCTTGGGCGGCCACGTGAACGGCCAGCCTCGCGAAGACGGCTTCGACATCGTGGTGGCCAGCGAGGTCATGGCCATCTTCTGCCTGGCCACGTCGCTGATGGACCTGCGCGAGCGGCTGGGCGAGATCGTCTTCGGCCTGGACCGCCAGGGCCAGCCCCTGCGTGCACGGCAGCTGCAGGTCCACGGCGCCATGGCCGTGCTGCTGCGCGACGCCATCAAGCCCAACCTGGTGCAGACCCTGGAAAACAACCCGGCGCTGCTGCACGGTGGGCCCTTTGCCAACATCGCCCATGGCTGCAGCTCGGTCATCGCCACCCGTGCGGGCCTGAAGCTGGCCGACTACGTCGTCACCGAAGCCGGCTTCGGCGCCGACCTGGGCGCCGAGAAGTTTCTCGACATCAAGTGCCGCAAGGCCGGCCTCTGGCCCGATGCCTGCGTCATCGTCGCCACCGTGCGTGCCCTCAAGTACAACGGCGGCGTTCCCGTGAAGGAACTGGGCACCGAGAATCTGGCCGCCCTGGAAAAAGGCATGGCCAACCTTGAACGCCACGTCGACAACATCACCGGCCGCTTCGGCCTGCCCGCTGTCGTGGCCATCAACCGCTTCGATGCCGATACCGAGGCCGAGCTGGACCTCATCCGCCGTGCCATGCGGGCCCGTGGCGTGGACGTGGTGCTGGCCGAACACTGGGCCAAGGGCAGTGCCGGCGCCGAGGCGCTGGCCCACGAAGTGGTACGACTGGCCGAGCAGGGCAAGGGCGCATCGGCAGCCCGCACGGCCCCGAATCCTCTCTATCCGGATGACATGCCTCTCTGGGACAAGCTCCGGACCATCGCCACCCGCATCTACGGTGCGGCCGACATCAGCGCGCCCGCCAAGGTGCGCCGCCAGATCGAGGACTGGCAGGCCCAGGGCTACGGCCATTACCCCGTCTGCGTGGCCAAGACGGCCGCCAGCTTCTCCACCGATCCCGCGGCGCTGGGTGCACCCAGCGGTCACGTCGTCAACGTGCGCGAAGTGCGTCTGTCGGCCGGGGCCGGCTTCATCGTCATGATCTGCGGTGACCTGATGACCATGCCCGGCCTGCCCAAGGTTCCCTCCGCCCAGCGCATCGACATCGGTCCGGACGGCAAGGTGGTGGGGCTGTTCTGATCATTCCCCTGCCAGTGCCCGCACCGGGTCCAGTCGGGCCGCCTGGCGCGCCGGCATGAACCCGAAGATCATGCCCGTGGCCACGGCACAGCCAAAGGCCATGGCGGCAGCCAGCGGCGAGAAGGCCATCGGGATGCCCAGCGCCTTCAGTCCCAGGCCGATCAGCAATCCCCCGCTCACGCCCACCGTGCCGCCGATGCCTGTCAGCAGCATGGCTTCCACCAGGAACTGACGCAGGATGTCGGCCTGCCGGGCGCCGGTGGCGATGCGGATGCCGATCTCGCGGGTGCGCTCGCGCACCGTCATCAGCATCACGTTCATCACGCCGATGCCGCCCACCAGCAGCGAGATCGCGGCGATCAGCCCCAGCATCAGCGTCAGCGTCCGGTTGGCCTGCGCCAGCTGCTGCACCGCCTGCGCCTGGTTCAGGATATTGAAGTCCTTGCGGCCATGGCGGGCCGTCAGCGTCTTCACGATGGCGGCCTCGGTCTCGGCGGCATGCCGCATGTCGCGGATGACCACGTTGATGCGGCTCAGTTCCATGCTGCCGACCAGCCGCACCGCCGCTGCGCCCACCGGCACGATCACCTGGTTGTTGACATCATCCTCCGGGAAGGGGGCGGGTTTGGGCGCCATCACCCCAATCACCCGGAACGGCACGTTACCCACCAGAATCTCCTGACCCACTGCCTGGCCGTGAGCGCCGAACAGTGCCTCGCGCACCCGCTCGCCCAGCAGGACCACCTTGCGCAGATCGTGCTCGTCTTCCGTCTCCAGCAGCGTGCCCTGGCTGACCGGCCAGTTCAGTGCCTGCGCGAAGTGCCGGGTGGTTGCGCTCAGATTGGTGCGCAGCGTCCGGTTGCCATGACGCACGATGATGCCGTTCTGGTCGATGACAGGCGAAGCCTGCTCCACGTTCGGCACCTGCTGCACGGCCGCCACATCGGCCATCGACAGCGGCCGGGCCTGCTGGGTATCGGACAGCCATTCCCGGAAGATGTAGATCGTGCGCAGCCCGAAGGTCTGCATCTCGGCCAGTACCTTCTCCTGCGAGCCCTGGCCCACGGCCAGCATCACGATGACTGACGCCACGCCGATGATGATGCCCAGCAGCGTGAGTCCGGTGCGCAGCCGGTTCAGCCGCATCACCCGCCAGGCCGAGCGCAGGATCTCCGGCAGGTCCGCCAGCAACGGCAGCCTGCCGCGCCCGCGCAGCGGGGGCAGATCGGACAGGTCGGCAGGGGCTTCTGTCGGTGCGTCTGCCGGCACCTCTGCCGGCGTCTCGGCGCACGGCCTGCCGTCCTTGCGTACCGGCGCATTGGCATGCCGGACCAGCAGGGTGTCGTCGGCCACGGCCTGGCCGGTCGCCGGCAGCGGACGCGCCTTCCCGTCGACGGGCGCCGTCATATCCCCCACGATCCGGCCGTCAGCCATCGAGATGATGCGCCGTGCCCGGGCCGCCACGGCCGGATCGTGGGTGATCAGGATCACCGTGTGGCCGGCAGCGGCCAGTTCGTCCAGCTGCTGCATTACCTGCTCGCCGCTCGTCGAATCCAGCGCTCCGGTCGGCTCGTCGGCCAGAATCACCCGCCCACCGTTGACCAGTGCCCGCGCAATCGACACCCGCTGCTGCTGGCCGCCCGAGAGCTGGTGGGGCAGGTACTGCAAACGCTCCTCCAGGCCCAGTCGCGAGAGCAGGGCGGCTGCGCGCTCGTGCCGCGCCTGCTCGCCCACCCCCGCATAGCGGGCCGGCATCGCCACATTGTCCAGTGCCGAGGACGTGCCGATCAGGTGGTAGCCCTGGAAGACGAAGCCGAACACCTCGCGCCGCAGCGCGGCCAGCGCATCGTCGTCCAGCCCCGAGACCGCCTCGCCCTGGAACACGTACTCACCGCTGCTGGGACGGTCCAGGCAGCCCAGGATGTTCATCAGCGTCGTCTTGCCCGAGCCCGATGCCCCGACGATGGCCACGTACTCGCCTGCGCGGATCCGTAGGTCGATGCCGTGCAGGATCTCCACCTCCGGCACCCCGTCATGCCCCCCGAACCGCTTGCGCACCTCTCGCAGCTCGATCAGCACTGGTGCCACCATGGCCGCCTCCCTTCCCAGATCCCGCCCTTCATGTCCTGCCTCCCACGCACCGGAGCATCCGGGACTGCCTCGCCCCTTTCCCATGTCTGCCATGTCCCGCCTTCGTGGCTCGTGCCGTGTCCCGGTATCCTGGCCGCCTGCTCAGACGCCTGGCATGACCATGCCAGGGCCGGGGTCGATGACGATGCCTGATGCGTCGGGGGATGCTTCGGTTGCGACGTTCAGCAGGACCTCATCCCCCTCGTCCAGCCCTTCCAGTACCTCGCCCAGCACCAGATCGGTCACGCCGATGCGCACCGTGCGCTGCAGGGCGCTGCCGTCGGCAAGGCGCAGTCGGGCGCGGTAGGTGCCCGGTGGGGCATCCGGCTGTCGTTCCAGCGCCGCCATCGGCACCGCCAGCACGCCCGGCGCCGAACGTGCCACGAAGGACACCTGAGCCGTCATCTGTGGCCGCAGCACCCCGTCGGCGTTGTCCACGTCGAAGAGGGCCGTGTAGTTGACCACCGTGGGTGTCGTGGCCGATGCACTGCTGTCCTGGCCGCCATCACCCTGGCTGCTGCCGGCCGGCAGATCCGGCGCCGGCAGCACCTGCCGCACCTTGCCATGCCAGCGTCGGGGAGGCTCCTCGTGGCCCAGTTGTGCCACCAGCGGGCTGAACCACACCGGCATTCCCGCCGTCACGCCCTGCACGTCGGCCTCGGACACCCGGGTACGAACCGTCATGGTCGCCAGGTCGGCGATGCGCATCATCCGGGGCGTCTGGTAGGTGGCGTTCAGCGTCTGGCCTTCGCGGGCCTCCAGCGCGATGACCGTGCCGTCCATCGGTGCATAGATGCGCGTGTACGAAAGCCGGGTCTCCTCGGCGCGCAGCGTGGCACGCGTTTCCTGCATCTTCGCCTGCAGGCTGGCGATGCGGGCCTGTGCCATCTCCAGCGCTCCCTCGGCATTCTCCAGGTCCTCGCGGGTGGCCGCATCCTGCTTCAGCAGGCGCCGCCGCCGCTTGAGCTGCTGGCTGGCCAGCCGCATCTGGACACGTTGCTCCACCTCTTGTGCCTGAAGCGACGCCAGCGACGCGCGGGCGCCCTCCACCACGGCCTGCTGCACGTCCGGATCGATCTCCAGGAGCAGCTGGCCGCGCTTCACATCGTCACCCACCTGCACATGGATGCGCTTGACCTGACCCGAGACCTGCGCGCCCACATCCACGTAACGGCGCGGCTCCACCGTGCCCGTGGCCGTGATCAGCAGCTGGATGTCCGCCCGGGTCACCCGGGCCGTGGGGGGCGTCACCGGTGGCGGACGCCACCACCACCAGCCGCCCGCGGCCAGCAGGAGCAGTACCGTGACCATCGCCAGCCGGCGACGCCATGAACGGGAATGCCCGGCCGTGCCGGCGCGGGGCTTGTGGGGGGCGCTCATGCGGGAAAGAAGAAAGCGGCCTATGCCAGGCCAAACATGTCCGACGATGAACCATCGGTCCGCGAATTCTTCTCACTCAACGCGCATGGCAGCCGCCATGTTGACACGAATCAACCGTGCTCCTGACGGTCTGCCATGCCATGCCGCCGGCATGTCTCCAGGGCCAGCGCAGCGCAAGATCCGCAGGGCGGTGAACCCACCCGGGTGACGCCCTCCCATCCCTGCCTGCGCCTCCGGCCGGACGCAGGCGGGTGTGCCCCGCGATCGCTCAGACCGGGTGGCGGAAGCGCTCGATCTCCTCGGTCTCGATCGTCGGCGTCGGCCCGATGTGGGTCGCCACCATGGCCCCCAGCGCGCAGGCAAAGTCCAGCGCCTCGTCCGGCGAGGCGCCGTTGAGCAGCTTGTAGATCAGGCCAGCCAGGAAGCTGTCGCCCGAGCCCACCGTGTCGGCCACCTCCACCCGGAAGCCCGTGTGGAAATGCATCTGGTCGTCGGCAAAATACAGCGCCCCGTGCGCCCCCAGCGTCACGCACAGCCGCTCCAGCCCGGCCAGCCGCGCCAGAAAGCGCACGTTCTGATCGATCGAGCGGTGCTTCGAGCCGAAAGCCACCGCCAGCTCGTACAGCTCGTCGTCGTTGAGCTTGGCCATGTCCGCCCGCTTCATCAGGCTCAGTACCCGCTCGTGCGTATAGTGCGGCTGACGCAGGTTCACGTCGAACACCTTGAACGTGTCCGTGCCTGCCGTGCGGTCCAGGATCGTTTCCAGCGTCCGGCGCGTCACCGGGTCCCGCGTGCACAGACTGCCGAACATGAAGGCATCCGACTCGGCCACCCGGGTCAGCGCCTCTTCCCGAAGCTCGATCCGGTCCCAGGCGCACGGGTACACGATGTCATAGGTGGCCACGCCGCAATTGTTGATCTTCACCTCCACCAGACTGGTGGGCTGATCCGGGCAGACCTGCAACAGCGCCGTCGAGACGTCCTTTCCCTCGATCTGCCGCTGGATCTCGTCGCCATCCGCATCCGCTCCGCGGCTGCTGATGATGGCGCAGTCGGCGCCCAGGGCCCGCAGACGGACCAGGACATTGAGCGGTGCGCCCCCGAGCTTCTTCCCGCTGGGCAGGTTGTCCCACAGTACTTCGCCAAAGCTGGTGATCTTCATGATGTCCCTTTCCGGTGTCGTGGAGGAGAAGCTGCCATGCCATTGAATCTACCCCAATTCACGTTTCATCACGCGACAAACCCCACGCTGCCGGCGGCGCCCTGGGACGCCTCGCGCACAGGCTCTTGAGAAGCTGCGCTGTCCTGCCGGACCATGTGGTCGAGGCCCCTGACATCCCACATATTCATTTCCTGCATATCCATATCCATCTCCCGATGAAATCAGGTGCCAGAATCGTCACCATTGCAGTCCTGAACAACTGAACGAATCTCCGGGAGAAAAACATGACCGAAACCGTCAAGACCTACCTGCGCCCCATCGACCGCGACGGCCTGCTGGCCTTTGCCGAGAAGGGCCGCAACAACCCCAACGCCCGTGGCACCAACAAGGTCCACACCGTCATGGAAGGCCAGTACCGCTCGCTCAGCTACGTGGGTGACCACGCCGCCGTGGTGGTGGACGAGCCGCTGCACCTGTTCGGCCAGAACACCGCGCCCGCCCCGGGCGAGATCGTGCTGTCCGCCCTGGGTGGCTGCCTGGGCGTGGGCATCACGGCCGTGGCCACGCTGCGCCAGGTCAAGCTCAGCAAGCTGGAACTCTTCCTCGAAGGCGACATCGGCAACCCGGCTGCCTGGGGTGCGGGCGGTGCCGAGAAGAAGCCGGCCGAGATGGGCTTCCAGGAAGTGCGCGTGAAGGTGGTCATCGAGGGCGACGCCACCCGCGAAGAGCTCAATGACATCGTCCAGCACGCCAATTTCTACTCGCCGGTGGCCAACACCATCCGCAACCCGGTGCCCTTCAGCATCGAACTGGCCTGATCGGTTGCTCCCTCCGTCCGCTTCGTCGAGTCGTCGAACGGTCGGGAAGGCCCCGGATCCTGAGCGGTCCGGGCGCCGATGCAGGTCCGCCGTGGCGTGACGAATGCCGTCACGCCATCGGCCCTTTCGCAGTCCTTTTGCCCAGGCGCCGCCGTTCGCCGGCTGCGCCGTCTCTTTCTGGGAGTCCCCATGTCCACTGCTGTCCTGGAACAGGAAACCGTCGAACACCTTTCATCGCTGGCCGAGGAAATCGACCGTCCCGATGATGCCGAGATGCTGGAGGCCGTGCGGGAAATCGCACAGGGGCCGCTGGCAGCCATCGTCGATGACATCGACCGGGGGCTGTATCCGAAGGAGATCATGCAGCAGCTGGGTGAAGCCGGGGCTTTCCGTGCCCAGCTGGCCGGCCTGCCGGGCGGTGCCAGCTATGCCGGCGCCATCCAGGCCATTGCCGAGGTCTCGAAGGTCTGCGGTTCCACCGGCTTCCTGATGTGGTGCCAGATTGCCTGCGCCCTGTACCTGGAGCGCTCGCCCCATGCCGAGACGCTGCAGGACACGCTGCTGGAGCTTGTGACCGGCGAGGCCATGGGCGGTACCGGGCTCTCCAACGCCATGAAGAGCATCACCGGCATCGAGGAGAACCGGCTGAAGGCCCGGCCCGATGGCGATGGCTTCATTGTCGACGGCATGCTGCCCTGGGTGAGCAATCTGGGACCTGACCACCATTTCTGCGCCATGGCCGAAGTCCAGACCGATGATGGCCCGCGTGAACTGATGTTCCTGGCCAACTGCCAGGACGACGGCATCTCGCTGTCGCCGTGCCCCACCTTCTCGGGCATGGAAGGCACGGCCACGCTGGGACTGGGCTTCTCGGGCCACCGCGTGCCGGCACGCAATATCGTTGCCTGCCCGGCGCGTCCCTATCTGGCTGGCATCCGGGCTGCCTTCGTGCTGCTGCAATGCGGCATCGGCTGGGGCGTCATCCAGGGGGCCATCGACTCGATGCGTGAAGTCGAGGCCTCACTGGGCCACGTCAACCGCTTCCTCGACGATCAGCCCGATGCCCTGCAGGCCGAACTGGACGCCATCGTGGCCCGCGTGCAGAAGCTGGCCGCCACGCCGTTCGAGACCAGCAATGCGTTCTTCATCGAGGTGCTGAAGGTGCGCGGCGAGGCCGCCGAACTGTCACTGCGTGCCGCCCAGGCTGCACTGCTGCACCAGGGCGCACGTGGCTACCTGATGAAGTCCGCGCCGCAACGCCGCGTGCGCGAATCGCACTTCGTCGCCATCGTCACGCCCGCCATCAAGCACATCCGCAAGGAAATCGCGCGACTGCAGGCGCTGGGCTGAATCAGGCCGCCTTGGATGAAGGCTCACCCAGTGACACACACGCGCTGCGCACGGCGGCAATGACGCGCAGTACCTGCCGGTCCGAGATCGTCGGATCCATCGGCAGGCTCAGCACCTCGCGGGCCAGCCGTTCGGCCCGCGGGAAGGACTGCTGACTGACCGGCTGCCCCTGGTATGCCCCCTGGTGATGCACCGGCGTGGGGTAGTGGATCAGCGTCTGGATGCCATGCTCGGCCAGCAGCGCCGCCAGACGATCGCGCTGCGGATGCCGCACCACGAACAGGTGCCAGGCCGAACGCGTGGTCTCGTCGTCGGCGGGGGGAAGCACCAGCCCCGGCAGCCCCTGCAGGCCCAGCCGATACGTGGTGGCAATGTCGGCACGGCGGCGGTTGTCACGATCCAGCGTCTGCAGCTTCTCGCGCAGGAAGGCCGCCTGCAGCTCGTCCATGCGGGAATTGAAGCCCGCCAGCTCGTGGACATACTTCCGTTCCGACCCGTAGTTGCGCAGCATGCGTACCCGCCGGGCCAGCGCATCGTCGTTGGTCGTCACCGCGCCGGCGTCGCCCAGTGCACCCAGGTTCTTGCCCGGGTAGAAACTGAAGCCGGCGGCATGTCCCAGGCTGCCGCAGCGCCTTCCATGGTAGGTGGCGCCGTGCGCCTGTGCTGCGTCTTCCAGCACCGGCAGGCCGTGCCGTTCGGCAATGGCCATGATCGGATCCATGTCCACGGGACGGCCATACAGATGCACCACCGCGATGGCGCGGGTACGGGGCGTGATGGCCGCAGCCAGCGCCTCCGGATCCAGGCCGGTGTCGTCTGAAGCGGGCTCCACCGGTACCGGCGTGGCCCCCGTGTAGCTTACGGCCAGCCAGGTGGCAATGTAGGTGTGGCTGGGCACGATCACTTCATCGCCCGCGCCGATTCCCCAGCCTCGCAGCGCCAGTTGCAGGGCATCCAGCCCGTTGCCCACCGAGATGCAGTGCTTCACGCCGCAGTAGGCCGCAAAGGCCGTCTCGAAGGCTGCCGTTTCTTCGCCCAGCAGCACCCAGCCGCTGTCCATCACCCGCTCGAAGGCTTCGCGGAAGGCCAGACGATGAAGCTCGTTGATGGCCTTCAGGTTCAGGAAGGGGATGGGGGTGGGCATGTCCATGGTGTGTTGGGGAAGTGAATCGGAGGGACAGGCGGGGAATCCTGGTCAAGCCGCGTCACGTTACGGCTGGAAGCTGTGGCAGGAACGGGAATTCAGCGGATCTACTGCTCGCTCAGCAACACGACCTGACGCTGGCTTTCTGATTCTTCGGGATTCAGGCTGGCGGTCTCATGTTGTTGTGACACGCCCATGCTTGCGTTCAGTTCCTGTTGCCATTCATGGCGCCACTCGGCTTCACGTCGCAGGAACTCGCGCTGAAAGTCGTCGTAACGCCGCATGTAGTCGTTCTCGTCATAGATGTCGGAGGCCATGACCATGCACACGGCATCACTGGAAAAGTTGTCCAGGTCGTGCCAGATCATTGGCGGTATGTACAGCGCCTGATGGGGGCTGTTCAGGTGCCAGCGCATTCTCTGACGACCATCGTCCATCACCATGTCGAAGCTGCCGTTGATGGCGACGATGTACTGGTGCAAGGAATAGTGCGCGTGCCCGCCTCGTGTGGTGCCGCCCGGAACGTTGTAAAGGTAGTAGATGCGACGAATGTCGAACGGGATGTGCTGACCACTTTCCACGAATGTCAGGTCACCACGGTGGTCATGGATGCGGGGCAGAGGCAGCGTCACGCAATCGGCAAGTGTGGTCATGACAGTTCTTCGGGCAAGTGGGACTTCAGGAAGTGCTCCAGGGAGATGAGGCCGGTTGGAGCATTCAACCTGCTGTCAGTGATCTTGACGCAGTCCGTCGAGTGCTTGTGTCCCCGGAGACGGGCGGCATTCTGATGAGACGGGTGGCTGCATGGAGCGGCCAGCCAGCAACAAGGCGTCAGCGTTGTCGCAGATTCAGCGGACGTTGAGCACCAGCTCCTCATCAATGCTGCTCTTGTGCCCTGAAGAGGCAAGAGCGGGTTGCGCGTCCTTCGCACTGTCTTCACGCGCAGCCGGCGGCGCATGATGGTGCTGCGCGCGGTGCCGGGTGTGAACCTCCAGCATGAAGTCGCTGTAGTTCCGGATGTAGTCGGCCTCGTCGTAGACCTCGGAGGCCAGCACCATGCACACACTGCCTGACGAGAAGTTGTCCAGTTCGCGCCAGGTCATGGGCGGGATGTAGAGCCCCTCGTAGGAACGATTCAGGTGATAGCGCTTGCGATCGAAACCATCGTCCAGCACGATGTCGAAGCTGCCCGACATGGCAACGACGAACTGGTGCAGCGCCAGATGAGCATGCCCGCCCCGTTCGGAGCCGCCCGGCACGTCGTACAGGTAGTACACGCGGCGGATGTCGAACGGAATCTGGCGGCCGCTTTCCACGAAGGTCAGGTTGCCGCGCGGATCATGCACCTTGGGCAGTTGCAGGGTCACGCAATCGACCAGCATGATGTCTGTCTCGAAGTTTGCAGGTTTGCTGCGCCGAAGCCGGGGGCACCAACAGGAGGATGCTGCCTGGGCAACGGCGCGATCTTCAGGAGGTCTGGATCGTCATCCGGCACGGGCCGTCAGGATGCCAGTGCCGGCTCGATGGCTTCTGCCCGGACGTCGTCCTTCCGGTCCACGCGATGGGCCATCTGCAGGCCCTGGATGATCTGGTCTGACAGCCCGAAGGCGAAGGGGCCGGCCGAGGCGCCCATCGGCTCAATGCCCGGCAGCGCGCGCAGCATCTGCTCGCGGGCTTCCAGGAAGGTCGCCACGGCGGCCGGTGTGGGCAGCGGCAGGGCACCGTCGAAGCGCTTGAGCTCGAAGCCGATCGGACGGATGGAAGAAGCGGTGACGCCAATCGTCGAGAGGTCGCGCAGCATGGCCTGCATGACGGCACTTTCGTCGTTCAGATCAATGCCGACGTGATGTGCGGCGAAGCGATGCGGGTTGGCTTCCACCACCAGACGCATGGTGCCCTCATCGGTGGGCGTGCCGCAGGCGGTGGCATTGGTGATGCGATAGATGCCGGTGTCGTTGGCCACGGCATGCAGCACGCTCACCACCTGATGAACCTGGGATTCCGCCAGCTTGAAGAAGCCCAGCATCAGCGGAAGACGCTCCGGATTCTCGGCAGGCGCCGTCATGCCGGCAACTGCCATGCCCCGGTTCGGTGTCATGGCCCAGCCGAGGCGCTGTGCGTGAATCTCGCCGTGCCTGGCGGTGGTGATGACGAAATGGTCGGCCGTGCGCCGTACCTGCTGGATCGGATCCTCAACCAAGGTGATGAGCGGATGATTTCGCACCATCTGAGTCAGGTTCTGGCAGATGGCAGCAATGGAGCCATGCGACGGATAGTTGAAGACCGTGGCCGGCATGCCGGGAACGCGGCCATGGTTGCTTAGCGTGGACAGCAGTGTCTGCGGCCAGTACATCGGCAGCCAGGGCAGACGGTGATAAAGCGCGGCCAGGTGGCTGGCATCACGGTTCATCACCTGACGGGCAAAGGGGACGAACAGCGTCTCGTGCAGCGTCTGACCATGGATGCGACGCGACAGGCTGTCGCAGTCGAAAGGAACATTGCCCTGGGTGCTGGCCCAGTCGGCAGGTGCCGAACCATCCAGCGGCCAGGTGGTCTTGTTGGCCGGGTGCCAGAGCACCGTGTCGTGCTTCACCTGGCGTTCGATGACGGCCAGCTCCCGGTGAATGGCAGCCGAGCTGCTCAGGTGGTTCAGGGCCGAAATGCCGTTGCCCAGCATCATGTCGGGCAGCAGCTTGCCATCCACCCACATGCGCGGCGTACCCACCGCATGCGTGCTGTGCAGACCTTGAACATAGCGGCGGATCACGCCACAGAAGCGGCCGACATCATTGCGCTTCATCGGATCATAGCTGTCCAGGCGCGGTGCCACGGCCGGTTCGGAGAACGAGCTGAACTCGAACAGCACCATGCCGCCGTCGACGCGACGACCCAGCGCATGCACGCCCGAGAAGTAGCCGCCCAGCGGGCCGCCCGGATTGATGATGGTGGTGGCCAGGCCGCGATGGGCGCGCTCCGTGGCAGCAATCAGGACTGACAGGGCATTGCCGGCCAGGACCAGGGAGGCGGGACGAGAGGTTGCTTGAGTCGTCATGATGTTTTCAGGAAGATGAGGTGTCGAAACGGTTTTCCCGGCGTTTCGGAGCGAGAGTGTCTGGCTGCCGGCACGGTGGGTGCCGGCGCAGTGTCATGGGGTGTGGGGGCGGTCCGTCACCCGCAGATTCAGGTAGATTTCGGAACCCAGTCCCGGCAGGTGCTTTTCCAGTCCCATCAGGCCGTCCAGCATGCGTTCATCCAGCATGCCGATGTCCTGAAGCTGCTGCATCTGCGCGTGGGCGAAAGGCTTGATGAAGTACGAGCCCTGACCGATCACTTCATATCCGGCCTGATGGCACAGGTCGGTCAGACTCTGCAGATCGAAGGTGCTGTGCTGTTGCAGCATGCGTTGCCGGTCGGACAGGGCATGCAGGTCATCGATCAGCCCCATCTCGAGGGCCAGCAGCCGGTGCAGCGAGCGTGCGTTGGGTACGTTGACGTGCAGTCGGGTGGTCGTCGTGCACAGGGGGCGCAGGGCCTGAAGCAGTTTCTGCGGCTCGGGAATCTCGTGCAGCAGGCCGCTGACCAGAATGGCGTCGAAGGTCTGACCGAAAAGGGGAGCGCTGCCCGCCGCGTTTTCCAGAAAGTCCTGGATCACGAGGATGCGATCATCCGGCCCTGCCAGATGGCGGGCATGTTCGGCAAAATGCCGGCCGGGCTCCACGATGGTCAGTTGCGAGAAATCCCGGTAGTCCGTGAAGATGGGCGCCATGCCGCAGCCCACTTCCAGTACGCGTTTGGCCTGCCAGAGTTTCAGCTGGGTGGTCACCACCCGCTTGCGCAGTGCGGCCTGGGTGGGCTCGAAGGAGGCGGACTGGTAGCTTCTTTCGTAGCGTGCCAGGTCGCGGGAGGCGCTGGAAGAGGCCGTGGTGGAAGTGTCCATGCGTGCTGCCATCGGTCTGTCGAAGTCATGTGCTTCACAAGGGAAGCACCTGACGGATGGCATCCATGGTGCGCCGGAACATGGGCGCCAGGTCGGGCATCGGTACCGGTGGCGGCCTGGGGCAGCGCAGACGGCAAAGCGGTGATGCCCGGATCAGACAGTGATGTGTTCGGACATCACACGGGCTGTTGGAGAACCGGGTAGGGTAACGACGGCGCCCGGGTCGTGCCCAATTTTTGCCTGTGTGTAAACGGGGCGTCGTGCTGGATGACCCTGGGGCGTTGTTCAGTGCAGATCCAACACCAGTGTCTGCAGAATGGTGCTGCGCGCGCCGAACATTTCCTTGTGGCGCAGCAGACCTTCGTTCAGGACGGTGCCCCCGTCGGTGGTGGAGGTACCGAAGCTGAACCAGCGCTGACCTCGGGCCCGTGCGGCCTCGATGGCCAGTTCAAGGATGGCATGCTGGGCACGTGTCTCGAATCCCTCGGGGGCAGACGCCAGGTATTGCGTATGGGTGACACCCGTGTAGTGATAGAGGACGATCCCGGCGTGCAAGGAGCAGGATTCCGGCTTGACAGGGAGCGCTGCGACATCTGCTGTTGCGTGCGGGTCATGACCTTGATTGGCAGGTGCGCCATCCGATGGGCGCTGCCAGGCCCCCAGGACTTCCAGTTGCGTGAAGGCGCCCGCCAGACGCTCGATCTCGGCCAGTGTATGAACGGGGCCAACACCGTGTCGGCTCTGCAGCGTCTGGCTCAGAAGCGGCCAGTAATCCGCCCAGCGGCAGTGTCCCACGTCGATGCCCGCGCGCCTGGCCAGGTTCAGCGCGTGGTTCTTCTGGCTGGAGGTGGGGGCCTGCCGTTGCAGGTCCAGCGTGCTGGACAGCAGCACCTGGGTGGTGTGTGCGCCCAGCCTGTGCAGGGCGTACAGATCGTCCTCACTGGGCAGGCGGTGGTAGAGATGGGGCGTGGCCTTGTAGTGCAGCTGTACGAAGTTGCGGCCAGCCAGCCAGGCGGCCAGCTGTTCCATCACGGCCAGTACCTGGGCACCCCCCAGTTTCTCGTCCATCACCAGGCCACCGAAGGTGAGTCCACCGTGCGTGACGCAGTGGTCACCGTCCGGGGCGTGGCGGCGGTTGGCCGGCAGGACGGCGACGATCCGCGGCGTGCCTTGTGCGCTCTCGACGATGACCGAAGCATCCTCGAAGCGGTCGGCGTGGTAGTCCATGTATTCCCGCTGGAACAGGAAAACGCCGTTGCGGCTGCGACGGATGAAGTCATTCCACGCCGGACGGTCTGCGGCGGTGTAAGGGCGAATGCGGTACATGGCGTACGGTCGCGGCAATGTGTGCAGGCATGCGGAGCGCCGATGGTCGCACGGGATACCTCAGGAGAGGTGTCCCGCCGGGCGGGTGTGGCGCTCAGGCCGCAACCAGGCGGACACCGTCCTGGGTGAGAGGCTGGCCGGCGATGCGCTCCAGCGTGTCGCGGAAGACCTGCTGCGAGAAGTGGGTCTCGTAGAAGGCACGGGCCTGGTCGCTGACTTCCTGTAGCCGGGAGGGCAGCGCCTGCAGCCGTTCGACCAGCGTCGGCAGGTCGTGCCAGGCCAGCGCCATGTCGGCATAGGAGGAAAAGTCGGCCAGCAGTGAGCCGGGTTCGAAACCGCTGAAGGGCAGTACCGGGTAGCCGCAGCCCTGCGCTTCGATGGCACCACGCCCGCCGGAGACGGGGGCCGAACCCAGGTAGGCATGGGCATCCAGCTGCTTGAGTGCCTGCCACAGCGACGGCACTTCGCCGTGCGCCACGAAGCGGGCGGGATCGATGTCCTGGTTGATGAGATGCTTGCGGATCTGCTGCCGGCTGCCGTCGTCCAGGGGGCCAATGTGATGGAAGCGGCCGTCGATGGCACGCAGCACGCTGCTGACGATGTTCGGAAGGGCCACGGGCCCCTGCATCGAGAACTTGGCGGCACGTCCGGCCGTCACGACCGAGAAGGGCGTCTTGGGGCTGGGGGCCAGGAAGGGGCGGCGTCCCAGATCCTTCACGTACAGGGGCAGCCAGTCCGCCGGCTGGTGCAGGTGGGCGCTGCAGGTCCGCTGCAGCGATTCGGTCACGTCCACATGACGGATGCCGGGCAGGGTGCAGCCCAGGCTGGGGTTGTGGTCGCCATGGTGAACCAGCATCTTGCGGGCACTGTCGGCATGCAGGGTGCCGACAAAGGCCACCGGATCCTGATGATGCTGCAGGTACCAGATCCGTGTGGGCTGGCGCCGTGAACAGAGCGTGGCCAGCTGGCGCGCCTTGTCCCATAGCTTGCCGGTCTGCACGATGATCTCGGCATTCGGGAAACGCTGTCGCAGCCAGTCCCTCTTCTTCGATGTCGGGTCGTCGAAGTTGCCCCACAGGTTGGTGAGCAGCAGGATGGGGTTGGGCTGGTTGGCCGCCAGTTCTTCCAGAACCCGGGTATGGCCGCCCACTTCGTAGACCTCCGAGGCCACCAGCAGGGTCGGGGCGTCGGCGGCCTGGACGGGAGCGGGGTACGTGGCATCCTGCGCTGCTCCGGTTTCGGCCATGTCCCGCTGCAGGCGATCGGCCAGCTGCAGGACACGGCGGTCCAGTGCAGGATAGTAGAGCGCATGTTCGGCAATGCCCGGCTGGTAGAAATGGGACGTGATGCCGTGGACCATCGAGAGCAGGGCCAGTTCGGGCTGCTCTTCGCCCAGCAGCTGGTCGACCTGGTCGCAGACATCCGGCAGCATCTGAAAGAGCGGGGCCGGGTGTTCTGCGTCGTTCACGTCGTGATGGCAGCTGTCGCTGGCGGTGCGGCAGGCTTTGGCGGGGCCGTGATCCTCGGCCAGGGGAATGCCCGGGATCATGGCCGCGCGGGAAACGGAGGGAACCCACGGAAGCGGCATGCGAGGCCCTACATGGATATCGCTGTCGTGTGGGGGCAGCATGTCCTGGTGGGCATTCCAGACGCCTGCGGCAAAGGCAGCCAGGTCGGCGTATTCCTCGATCGGATCCACGGTCTCGAAGAGCGCCAGCTGCTGCCGCGCCACGTCATGGAAGAGCGGGGTGTCGAACTCCTGTTCGAACAGCGCCTCCAGCTGGGCGTCCTCGAACCATGTGACGCAGGCATCGAAGACAGGGCTGGCGCTGGTGTTGATGTGGCGCTCGGACACCACCGGGGTGGCCAGCGACAGGCTCTGGAAGGCACGCACCTGCTCGAAACGGGCGGTTTCGTAGAAATGCAGGTTCAGGAGTGCCTTGGCCTGCAGGATGAGACTGTTGCGGGCCGAGCCGTAGACAGGGCAGGCCTGCAGGCTGACCTTGCGTCCCGTGGCCTGGATGCGCTGGATGGCCTTGAGTCGCCGTTCGTTCGTGCTGCCGATGAAGAGCAGGTCGAGCGGACGCTCTTCCAGCGGCAGGGCCTGATGGGCGTCGGGCTTGAGCCAGGCGGCGTGACCGAAGGAAATGATGGGGACGTCGTCCGGATGCGCCGTGTAGGCTGGCGGGTTGTCGGCGTTGTAGTCCACCACCACGGCGCTTTTCAGCAGCTGCAGGTAGCTGCTGCCCAGCACGGCGCCGCCTTGGCCGATCTGTTCCAGGTTGACGATGATGCAGCTGTGGGTCTGCAGCAGCCGGGGGTCGAAGCCGCAATGGGCGCCAAAGACGAAGTTGACCGCATCATGCCGCAGCAGGTTGCGGGCCAGGCTGACACGCAGCCCCAGACGGCGAAACTGCCAGGCAAAGTACTGCGCCGGGTCCAGCAACGCATCTGCATGAACATATCCGGCAGGCGAAATCAGGCAGATGTGGATTGCGGGCAGGCTGGACATGGGAACGGGGACCGACAGTGTGGTTGGAATCCCGTCGAATGTAGCGGGGACACCCTGGGTACGGTCGTTGGAACAGGAAGGTTCTTGCGGGCCAGTTCATGGGCGGGCCTGTCGTTCCGGGCTCCTGAACAGCCGGGACAGGGCACAAAAAAGGATGCCCCCTTGCGGGGGCATCCCTGAGAACGCTGCGATGCCTGCGGGCGGTTCTGGAAACTGGCCGTGCAGGCGGGGGCAGCTTCAGCCCTTCACCACCTCGATCGGGCCATGGTCGTCGCAATGGTCGCCGTGCGGGTGGTGCAGGTGGCCATCGACCAGGTAGTCGATGTGGTCACCGTGTGGGACGGCTTCGTGGCCGCAACCGGGGCCATGGACGTGGCCGGGTTCGTGGCCGCTGCATTTGTGCTCGGGCGTGCAGCGGTCGGGGTTGGTGGCCGAGACGGGGATCACGTGCTCGTCGACGTGGTCGCCGTGCGGGTGGTGCAGGTGACCGTCGTGCAGGTAATCGACATGGCCATCATGGCGGATGGCCGTGTGGCCGCAGCCGGGGCCATGGGTGTGGTCATGGTGGGCGTGATGGGGCAGCTTGCATTCGCTCATGATGATCTCCTGTCTGCGATTGATAATGCGATTATATATCCATGACGCTGCATTTGAAGGCTTTTTTCATCAAATGCTGTTATTGATAATGCATTATCAAATTCAATATTGAGCGCTGTATTTCCCGGGAATGTCCTGCGTGGTGGATATTCCGGAAAGCCCCCGAAACCCCTCCGGAAAATATGCCTTTCCCGGAAGGGGCGTGCAGGCTCAGGTGTTGCCTTCGGCCATCCAGCGCGAGGTTGCCGGCGGCTGGTAGCCCTTCATGGCCGGCAGCAGACGTTCGGGGTTGGGTTCCACGATCAGCATGTTGCGGAATTCCGGCTTGACGAAGCCTTCGGTGGCCACGTGATCAAGGAAGTCGGTCAGGCCGGTGTAGAAACCGCCCACATCCAGCAGGGCGCAGGGTTTCTGGTGGTGTCCCAGCTGGCCCCAGGTCCAGATCTCGAACAGTTCTTCCAGCGTGCCCAGACCACCGGGCAGGGCGATGAAGCCGTCGGCCAGGCTGGCCATCATGGCCTTGCGCTGGTGCATGGAGCCCACGACGTGCAGGCGGGTGAGCTTCTTGTGGGCCAGTTCCTTGTCGGCCAGGAAGCGCGGAATGACGCCGATGACTTCACCCCCTCGCTCCAGGACGGCGTCGGCCACGGCGCCCATCAGGCCGACCGAGGCGCCCCCGTAGACGAGCCCGATGCCGGCATCAGCCATGGCATGGCCCAGTTCGATGGCCGCCAGGCGATAGGCGGGAGATTTGCCGGTGCTGGCACCGCAGAAGACGCAGAGTTTCATGAGGATCCTGTTCCTGGAAAGGGGCGGCCGCGGGCCGGAGCGACCAAGGGTGCCGGAGCGGCGGCGGTCATTGTACGCGGGAGCGGGGGAGTTCCGTCAGGTTCCTTCATTCCAGGTTCTGGACCTGTTCGCGCAGCTGTTCGATGAGCAGCTTCAGCGCCAGTGCGGTGTCGGTAATGAACAACGCGATGCTCTTGGAGGCGATGGTGTTGGCTTCGCGGTTGAGTTCCTGCATCAGGAAGTCGAGCCGCTTGCCGACGGGACTGCCTGCGGCCAGGGCATCGTCGATGGCCTGCAGATGGGTGTCCAGCCGGTCCAGTTCCTCGGTGATGTCGTCCTTCAGGCTGAGCAGGCTGATCTCCTGGCGCACGCGGGCCAGGGTCTCGTCGGCCGGAATGCTGATGGGCAGGTCCTGGACAGCTTTCTGCAGGCGCTCCAGCAGTCTGGCCTCGGCCGCAGCATGCAGTTCGGGCAGGTGGGGGCGCAGCTGCCCGGCCAGGGCCCGCATCCGGCTGCCCTGTTCCCGCAGGATGCGGGCCAGCTGCGCGCCTTCCTGGGCGCGGCTGGCCTGGAAGGCCTGCAGGCAGCGCTGTACCAGCGGCTCGGCATGCTGCCACAGCGTGTCGGCGTCCAGGGTCTGGGAGGCAGCGTCACCGGCGGTGGAGGCGTGTTCCGGCGTCTGCATCCAGCGCAGGTAGTCGGCCACGGAGGGAGGCTGGGCGCTGTCGTCCACAAGGCGGATCTGGCGGCTCAGTTCCACATACTGTGCCAGGCGTTCCAGGTTCAGGGCGTAGGTGCTGTCCGGGCGGGGCCGCTGCAGGCTCATCCGGCATTCCACCTTGCCGCGCCGGACGGTGGCCGTGATGGCGCTGCGAAGCCGCGGCTCCAGCAGCCGGCATTCGTCGGCCAGCCGGAAGTGCAGGTCAGTGAACCGGCTGTTGACGGCACGGATCTCGATGTCCAGTCGTCCGAGCGGGGTGTCGGCGCTCTGGTGGGCGTAGCCGGTCATGCTGTTGACGGTGCCCGGGGTGGCGGCAGGAGCAGGATTCGTGGTGGCGGTGACGGGCGGCGTGGGCTGGGTGGACATGTCGGTGTCTGGAAAGACGGGAAAAAGGGAAACGGGCCGATGCAGGATCACGAACGGCTGCCGTTGGACGGATCGGGGCAGTGGGAAAGATGCCACACGGGGGCTGCGCCGGCGGTTACATCCGAAAGGGTGTCAGGAGGGGGTCGTTCTGTAACGCTGTCGGGAAGGAAGGTGGTGGGGACGGGTGGGTGTCTCTGCTTGGAAAAGCGGTAAAAATGCCGATCTGGCCGAGGTTTTTCGGGATGGGTGCAGGCCCGGATGTCATTCAGTCGCCGTGCCTGTCCGTCTGGCGTGTCGTAACACGGAAATACAGAGTTTTGCATCCATCGCTTCTACAATAGCCATCATGGCAAATGAGCAGAACGCACCATTGCCGGAGGGCTTCGAGGCAGGTGGCTACCGGATTGTAAGAAAAATCGCCAGTGGCGGTTTTTCGATGGTTTATCTCGCCCAGGATCAGGACGGGAACCCGGTCGCCATCAAGGAATACCTGCCTAGTTCTCTGGTCCGTCGCACACCCGGGCAGCTGGTGCCCGAGGTGGTGGGCGGCAATCTGCCCACCTATCGCAATGGCCTGAAGTGCTTCTTCGAGGAAGGCCGGGCGCTGTCACGGGTCATCCATCCCAACGTGGTGCGCGTCGTCAACTTCTTCCGGGCCAACGAGACGGTCTATATGGTGATGGCCTACGAGAGCGGGCGCAGCCTGCAGGAGCTGGTCATCCACAACCGCAACCGGCCGGGCAAGCGCGTGCTGCCCGAGCGGCACATCCGCAAGATCTTCGCGCAGGTGATGAACGGGCTGCGCGAGGTGCATGCCAACCGCCTGCTGCACCTGGACCTGAAGCCGGCCAACATCTACCTGAAGAAGGGCGGCCTGCCCATGCTGCTGGACTTCGGGGCGGCGCGCCAGACGCTCACGCAGGACGCGCCCAAGCTCTTCCCGATGTACACGCCGGGCTTTGCCGCGCCGGAGCTGTACAAGAAGAACCAGCAGCTGGGGCCCTGGACCGACATCTATGGCCTGGGCGCCAGCATGTACGCCTGCATGGTCGGGGCGCCGCCGCAGGCAGCCGATCAGCGCATGAAGCAGGACAAGGTCGATGCCGTCCTGACGGGTCTGACGGACATCTACTCACAGCAGCTGCTGGATCTGGTGCACTGGTGCATGAAGCTCAACCCGCTGGAGCGGCCGCAGAGCGTGTTTGCGTTGCAACGGGCGCTGCGCGAACCCTTCATGCGCGAGGGGGTGGAAACCCGCAGTTTCCTGCCGCTGCGCTGGCTGGAGGACATCATCTCGCCGTTCAGGCGGCGGCGTGATCCGAAAGGATCGTCGTCGCACAAGCGAAGCCATCATGTCCATCTGCCACCGCCGTCGGGTCACGAGGAGGCTGATGCCACGCTGCTGACGGCCCGCAAGGGCAGCTGAGACCAGGCCTTCGGTCGGGCACGGGCCG
>ERZ772993.169-NODE-169-length-33729-cov-16.201966_pt1 | contig 33729 bp, 25 predicted proteins | sample MGYA00580670_ERZ772993 | MGnify/ENA primary metagenome ERZ772993 (study PRJEB29015, sample SAMEA2737936) | human oral metagenome | biome: human oral; feature: human-associated habitat; material: dental | place: China | collected 2136 ... | reverse complement strand
AAGGTATAGGCGATTGCTTCCTACTGGCCACACTACAGGCGTACTCCAATACCGAGAAAGGCAGGCAGCGTTTGCGTGATCAGATCCAATGGAATAAAGATAAACAGGTTTTTGTTGTTACATTTTATTATGATGGTATGCCTGTCCCCATCGAGGTGGATGATTACTATACGGATGGCGCACAAGGCAAAGATAATCCGCCAACTCTCATGAGTATATACGAAAGAGCCTACGGAATCTATATCAGCGATCATAATCTAGATAAAGGCGGCTATAGCGGAAATGTTATGCATGACATTTCTAAAGCTCCGGTGGAAACGATAAATACTAGCGAGCCTTCGGGATTCCTGTGGCTTGGGCGCACTGAAGATCACAAGTATGAAGATTCAGAATGGTCAGACATCGAGCAAGCATCTGAAGACAATAACAAGGTTGTTACAGCAAGCACCGACGAAGGGGGCGTGGTTCACGGTACAGCTGACACCAACGGCGACGGCGCTATCAATTCGCAGGACTCTTCGGGAAACTATCGAGTCGTCAAAGATCATGTGTACACAGTAGTTACCGTCGACGACAATTATGTGACGCTATATAATCCTTGGGCGCACAATGATGGTGAAGGGAATCCTGGCGGTGGGGGCCTGATTCGTGTGTCGCGAAGTGATTATGGTAGATGGTTCACTTCCACCGATATTGGAAATATTCCCTAGACAACTTCGGCGCCTAGTAATATATTCTTTCGACCTCTGAGTCCAATTGTACATTAAAGAAGGCTCGAGGGCCGCCGCCTTTTTGGGCTCCCGCCCATTTTTCTATGCCGACGTATGCTGGATCAATTTCGATGAGGGTGATGGTGCCAAGTCCTTGAATGTGGTGTGTTTGTCCTAGATGGAAGTCGATAGGATTGTTTCCTACGTTGTCTTGCCTCCAGTTGACGGTAGCCACCCATTCATGGTTCTCAACTCGCAGGGAATCCCATTCTAATCTGCCTTGATTAGTGTATAGCGGCTGGATCGTGTTCCCGATTTTCACGGTCTCCGCTTGTTCTACTCCTGGGGGCAGGGGCGCGGATCGTGTCCAGGGACGAATCCACCACAGGTAGCCTGTCATGGCGCCTGCGATAACCATTGATACAATCACGAATACGCTAGTGCCGATAATGAGGCGCTTATTATCGCTTCGTCGGGAAGTACCCGCCGGCTTCTTGCTTCCGCTGTCCGGTGACCGCAGGTTTTTCTGAGGTTCTCGATCCTGCATCTGACGTCCTCCGTCATCCTCCATGAACAGTCCCAGACCACCTCAACCAGGTCCATGAGCGCTCGCGCGTGTCTTCATGCGCTACGCGGGGTTCTGGCCCTCAGCAGCACTCCTTCTGAATATGCGCTATGGGACTACCACACAGATCATATGAAATCGAAACTCGCATTGCTAGCGTATCATGCTGCGGTTTATTGTGCACGGGCCCATCGTCTCGCCATCACTTGCTTTCGAGTAGCGGTTTCCACTGCTGAGAGCATGGGATTCTCCGAGCGCCTGATGAGTGTCTAGGGCGTGTGTCCGGCAGTATCAAGGCAGTATGCTATGGCCCCTTGTTGACGCACTCGATGGCCCTGCCCTGGAACTGAGCAAGGCGAGACCCTCTCCCCATACAAGGTTCTGTTCCACCGCATCACCTGTCGCGGACCGACCAAACCTGTACCAAATCTTGTCCCACCGGTTGAGTTTGGGAGGCGGCGGTGCTGGTATCAGCGATTCAACGGCACTGGGTGCCGGCGCTGGCGGGCAGAAGTCAGGGGATAAATCGGGATCGCAGACGAGCGGTTCCGGGGGTGGCGATCTTAAAACCAGCAAGCTAAATCCAGACGACATTGAGCGAATCAAAAGACAAGATGAGAACGGCGAGGACTGGGCTGCTGTTGATCAGCAAGGTATAGGCGATTGCTTCCTACTGGCCACACTACAGGCGTACTCCAATACCGAAAAAGGCAGGCAGCGTTTGCGTGATCAAGTTGGGTGAAGCAATAAGGATCACGATTTCATAATCACCTTATATATTCACGGAATTCCAATCGAAGTTAAAGTGGATGGCTATCATACAGACGGCCTGGAAGGGCCATCGAGTTTTTTAAGCATATATGAGCGCGCTTACGGTAAGTTCTTAGGAGATGAAGAAATGAAAAATGAAATGAAATCGAAGAAACCGCTGAAGACGGGAAGCCCGCGGGTGCCGGGACCGGCGGGGAAGACTTCGAACAAATTGGCGAAGGTGTCATAGAAGCAAAAGTGGACACGAACAAAACGGAGTCATCGACGATGATAATAGGATGGGTGGTGGTTCGGGAGCCTTGAGGTGGCGGTGGTGGGACTATCGCAAGTATGCAGATGGTGAGTGGGACGAGATCGGCCAGGCCGTTGAGGACGATAAGCCGGTCGTTGTTGAAATTACGAATGGCGATTTTCCGAGTTCTGGTGGTGATGGTGGCGGTGAGGTCGTGGGTTTGTGATTGGGTTGGGCGTATGGGGAGGTTCGGCCGGGCGGTTGTGGTTGTTGTTCTGGTTTTTGTGTTGTCTGGTGCGGTTGCTGTGATGGGGCGGGTGTGGTGGACGCACCCGTTGAAGCGCTCGGCAGCCCTGCCGCCTGGGATTGAACAGGGGAGACCGTCTTCATACAAGGTAATCTTCCGACGCCTTGGACGATAGACGGCGGGTCTTTTCGTGCACGAGATTTGCGGTCGGTGAATCATGAGTGGGTTATCACGGCGAAATGGCACCTGCGCGGCGGCCCCACACAGGCCGTGGATCTTCGCCTGGGGGAAAGTGTCCATTTCGATGGCTTTGGAACCGTCATATGGATAAAAGCCGCCCCTCCTCCCATTATTGAGCTTGGGGAACCCGAACCAGGAGGAGGAAGAAGTCAGGAATTCAATCTTGTTCTCGACCCCGGCGTGGCCCTATGGAAATAGGTGATGCCCACTGGCGCCCCGGAGCCGCGGTCATATCGCGCGAGCGGGCGACAAGACTGAGATGCCTGGCACCTACACACGATGCTTATTTTTGCCGCTGTTCGAGAAACACCGGGACCTTGCTCTCATCACGTTCGATAATTTGCCGTACGGCGATGCTTTCTCAGACTATGCTGATTCGCCCCGGGAAAATTTCTTCAAGGCAGTCTCCAGCGCGCTCCTCGTGAACTGGTTCAGCAGTCCGCCTGGACCAACCAGGCCCACGCCCTGCTCTTTCGCCTGCGCGAGCAACCGCTTGATGAGGCCTTTCTGACAGACGATCCCGCCGAGGTGCGCGAGGCGCTCGCCGCCGTGCGCGCCGCCGACACGGCCCCCGGCCTGCCACAATGAGCCGCATGGTCGATCTCTCCACCGCATCCCCCGCCATCGCCCTGGGCCCCCTGGACGGGCGCTACCGGGCAGTCGCCGCCCCCCTGGTCAACCACCTCTCCGAGGCCGCGCTCAACCGGGCGCGCCTGCAGGTGGAGGTCGAGTGGCTCATCCACTTGACCGACACCCGCGCCCTGCCCGGCGCCCCCGCGCTCAGCGACTCCGAGAAGGCGTACCTGCGCGGCGTCGTCGAGGACTTCGGGGCCGAGCAGATCGCCGAGCTGGCGGCCATCGAGGCCGAGACCCGCCACGACGTCAAGGCCGTGGAGTACCTGCTCAAGCGGCGCCTGGCCGAGGCGGCCCGGGCCCCCGGCGTCGTCGGTGCCGACGGCGGCCCCACGGTGCTGCCGGGTGTGGGCGAGATCGTCCACATCTTCTGCACCTCGGAGGACATCAACAACCTCTCCTACGCCTTGACCATCCGCGCCGCCGTCGAACAGGTGTGGCTGCCCGCCGCCCGCGGGCTCGTGGCGGACCTGACGGCCATGGCCCGCGAGCACGCCGACGCCACCATGCTCTCGCGCACGCACGGCCAGGCGGCCACCCCGACGACGCTGGGCAAGGAGCTGGCCGTGCTCGCCCACCGCCTGGGCCGCCAGGTGCGTCGCATCGAGGCCACCGAGTACCTGGGCAAGATCAATGGGGCCACCGGAACCTTCGGGGCGCACGTGATTTCGGTGCCCGACGCCGACTGGCAGGCGGTGGCGCGCTCCTTCGTGGAGCGCCTGGGCCTGACCTGGAACCCGCTGACCACCCAGATCGAGTCCCACGACTGGCAGGCCGAGCTCTACTCCGACGTCGCCCGCTTCAACCGGATCGCCCACAACCTGGCCACCGACGCGTGGACCTACATCTCGCTGGGCTACTTCCACCAGCGCCTCTCGGCGCAGGGCTCCACCGGCTCCTCCACCATGCCGCACAAGGTCAACCCGATCCGCTTCGAGAACGGTGAGGCGAATCTGGAGATCTCCTGCTCGCTGCTGGACACCCTGGCCGCCACCCTGGTGACCTCCCGCCTCCAGCGGGATCTGACCGACTCCACCACCCAGCGCAACATCGGCGTGGCCCTGGGGCACTCGCTGCTGGCCATCGACAACATTCGCCGAGGGTTGGCGGGGCTCGACGTCGACCGGACGCGCCTAGAGGAGGATCTGGAGGCAACCTGGGAGGTGCTCGGCGAGGCCGTTCAGCAGGCGATGCGGGCCGCCTCGGTAGCCGGCGCCACCGGCATGGCCGACCCCTACGAGCGCCTCAAGGAGCTCACCCGCGGTAAGCGGGTCACGCGCGAGGCCATGCGCGACTTTATCCGCTCCCTGGGCATGCCCGACGACGTCGAGGCGCGCCTCCTGGCGCTCACCCCCGCCACCTACACGGGACTGGCCACCCAGCTGGTGAAGCACCTGGAAGGCTGACGCGGAGAGCGCCGGCCCCCCCATTCCACCGAGGCAGACGAGATTGACATTTTCGAACGAGATCGACGGTGGCACCGTCGATCTCGTTCGAGAATGTCAATTTCGACGGGACGGGAACCGAGAGTCACCCCTCTATCGCTGAGCGCACCCGCGTCCCCCTCTACCCTCAACTCCCTCAACTGGACCGATTCCTCGGGAATGACCAAAATACGCGTTATTCCCGAGGAATCGGAACTTTTGAGGTGGTTTGCTTCAGGAGGTGGGTTCTGTTGCGGGTTGTGTGGTGGGATCGATGGGTGGTGGTTCGGTTGTGGGTGTGGTGCTGGGGAGGACACCGTGCTGGTCGGCCTGGTGGGCGATGTAGGACAGGAGGTCGGGCATGAGCTCCAGGGCCTGCTCGGTGGTGGCCGGGCCGTCGGGCTGCTGGTCCGGATCGCGGAAACTGACGACCAGGAAGAACCGGTCCGTGACCCAGATCCCGTAGGCGGTGTTCTCGGCGCGGTAGTGCCAGGTGTAGAACTCGCCTTCCAGGTCCGGGACGTCAAAGCGCTTGACATCGCCGCTCGAGTCCGACGCCAGGGCATCCCTATCCCATTCTATGCCATAACCCGCGTTGAACCTCTTCGATAGCCAGATTCTGATAACGAATATCCGCCGGTCCGAATCATCTTCCGTCCCTTTTTTTGTCCGGATCCCACACAGATCACGTCCTGACCCCCAATAGCCTACCGTTTGCATGTGGGCGAGGCGGTTGATCTCGGAGGTGGCGTAAACCCCGTCGCACAGGGAGGTCGGCGGTGTCTGCTTCTCCCATGGGTGCCATGTGGGACGGATGACTACGGCGGCTACCGCCAGCACAATGAGAATAGTCGCGCCCACCACCAGCAGATGCTGCCGGGTGTAAGTGGTCGGCTCATCACCGCGATCCTGGTCGGCGCCAGTGCGGGGCGGATTCACGTGCTCCCCGTTGGAGCGGCGCGATAGCGGCATGCGATCACCGGCTTCTTTCGTCGAGGCGGCTCAAGGGGGCTGAACTGGGATCATCGCCGATCGGTTGCACCACAGGCTCCGACTGCGGGATTCTCATATATTCCATCATGCTAGCGCGGTTTACTGAAGTTGCGGAGTTGATCTGAAAGGCCGATATCGTCGCCATGGTCGAGCCACCAGTTGTCGAACTGCTCGCGTTGTGTGGAGTCGTTGATGGTCACTTCCCCCGTGCTCGGGTCGTACCACGATTGGTCGGTCGGCAACTGGCTGGTGTTCACGAGACCGTTCCGCACCCCAACCCTCACAATACTCGCATTGTAATCGGAGGGACTCACCCCTGTTTCAGCCGCCTTATCGTTCGAGTAGGCGCCGGCCAGGGTCAGGCCCGCCGAACCAACGATCGACACCACGGTTGCAGCTGGGTGGGGCACAAGGCCGAGCGCGCTATAGGCCGCACCAAGAGCCACCCTATTTTGATCGGTGCGAGCCTTATTCGCCTTCATGCTCCACACCTCGATACTGGGAGACCGACCACGCAAGAGACCGCCCAACATGAACCCCAAACAGCTTACTCCACACCCACACACCCTCAAAAGGACTGAAGTGCTCGGAAGCCCTCGGACAGTGGTGGAGAAGATCCGCATTTCGAGAGGCGAGGCGGGCATCGACTCATGGCAGTACAGAGATTCCACAGTGAGTTCAAAGAGAAAGTGGTTGGGTACGCGATGGCCGACCAAATGCGCACATCCCTACCCTGCGAGACGATCGATATGGCAGCAGATAAACGTCCTCCACGTGAAGATGAGGCGATATTTCATTCGGATCGGGGCTGCCATGCACTTCCGAAACCTTCGCGCAGCACCTCAAGGCTCATGGGATCATCTCGAGGCTTATTCATAAGCTCCCTCATGTTTCCGCGGGTTGTGTCCGTTTTGTGGAGAGGCGTTGGGCGGTTCTCGAGAGTCGAGGGCGGGACGTGCGACTGATCGAGCCCGGGGCGCCTCGCAGCGAAGGCCGGAGGGCGGGGGCTCGGCCGTTGACGGGGGCTTCATCCCTGATCACGGATCCCCGGCCCTCGTGATCGGCCCCGAAACCGCGCCAGGTGTCCGAAACGGAGGAGATTAACCCGGGCATCATGCAGCGCGATACCGAAAGCACCAGGCCATCGCATGGTTCCTTGGAGAGACCCCAGGCCACCGAGGCCTTAATCTCCTCCGTTTTGGACACATCCGCCCAGACAAGCCCCGCCAACCGACCCCACCAGGAACGACGAGGCCCATGAATAAGCCTCCTCCGTGGGTAGAACCAGAGCGCGCCGGGACAATGCTGGACGGAGTCAGTGGGCGCCACACTGAGCAACGAGGAGATCTGCCAGATGGTGCATCCCACCCGGGACGAGGCCATTTTCCCGAGGAACCACTCCCTTTTCGGGGGCGCGGGTGCGCTCAGCTCTCCAGCTGGTGGACCACCTGGAGGACTGACGCGGAGTACACCGGTTCCGCCGCTCCCCGCCGTCTCCCTCGCGCACGCGCCCCATGCGCCACCCCACCCCCGTCAGGGTAGACGAGGTCGACATTTTCGAATGAGACCGACGGAGCGGGAACCGGGAATCGAGAGTCATCCCTCTATCGCTGAACGCCTCGGCAACCCGGCAACAAGAATGACGGCGATCAGCAGAACGATGTCAACGACCAGAGTCCATGCCATCGCATGCTCGTGCCCAGTCGAGGCGGAGCACGCGAAATAAAGCGTCCCCAGAAGCGCGACCCCCGCCGACGCCGCGAACTGCTGAGAAGCGGTCATCGTCCCGCTGGCGACGCCGGATTTCGCCAACGGAACATCGCAGAGCGCGAGCCCGATGAGAGTGGGCAGAACCAGCCCGTTCCCGAATCCAGTCGCACACACCGCCGCCACGATCAGGGGCACTGTGGGCAGAGCCTCAACAGTCAGACCCAGGACGGCGATGAGCAGGCCGATCATGGTCACGCACGCGCCAGTCCGAACAGCTCGTTCTCGATTCTGAGCAACCCATCCCCGCATGAGCAGGGAACTGAGTGCAAACGTGACGCCCGACGGCGCGAATACCAATCCGGCATACAGAGGCTCGATATGCTCGCCCTGCTGCAGAAGAATAGTCAGCCTGAACATGAAACTGGCGAAGAAAGTCATGAATAGTACGGATGCGATCAGGCCGCGCGCCAATGAGGGAATAACGATGACCCTCGTATCGAGCACGGGATCACCACCGCGCGCCGCACGTCGATTCTCCATACGAATGACGATCAATAAAAGGATGACGCCGACAACCGGACCGCCCCACATCCACACGGGCCACCCATTCTGACGCCCGAGGACGAAGGGCAGAAGCATGGCAGCCAGCGACACGGAGATGCCGACAGCTCCCGGCGCATCGATCGTGGGCGCCTCCGGACGCCGACTGCCAGGAATGATGAGAAGCGTCGCCACGAACGTGAGCACAGCAATGGGCACATTGATGAGAAAGATAACGCGCCAACCCAGCCCCATGAGGTCGGCGTAAATAAACCATCCCCCCAGAATCTGGCCCGCAATCGACCCGACACCGGTGGCGACGCCGTACCAGGCCATGGCCCACCCGCGTCGTTCGCCCGGCAGAACAACATTGATGGACGCCAGCACCTGCGGAATCATGACCGCAGCAGCAAAACCCTGCATTATTCGCGCGAATATCAGGAATCCGGCGGATGCACTCACCCCGCACAGCAGAGACGTCGCCGCGAAGAGCATGATTCCCCACAGGTACATCCGCCGATGCCCGTACATATCGCCGAGGCGACCACCCGCGATGAGTCCGCTGGCATACGCGAAGGCGTAGCCGCCCACGATGAGCTCGAGTCCGGCCTCGCTCGCCCCCAGCGCCTCCTGGACAGCCGGAGCCGCGACGTTCACGACGAAGAAGTCGAACTGCCCCATGAACGCAGCGACGAGCAGTATCGCCAGGATCATGCCCTGATGTCGTATTGTGGATGTCATGTATCCACAATAGCAAAGCGTTGAAAGTATGCGACACTGACGTCCATGCGCGTCTCGACGGGAGTGGAGTGGGCCATGCATACGGCGGTCCTGCTGGCGCAGGCCCCCGAGGGCGCGTGGACCTCACGGCGGACGATCGCCGAGTTCTACGACCTGCCCGAGCCGTACCTGGCCAAGTACCTTCGTCGTCTGGTCGCCGCGGGCGTACTGGTGGCCACCACGGGCCCCAAAGGCGGGTACCGCTTGGCCGCTCCAGCGGAGAAAATCACTGCTCTGGACGTCTTCGAGGCCATTGAGGGCACGGCGCCCGCGTTCACCTGTCAGGACATTCGTCGTCACGGCCTCGGTGCCGCCACACCTGAGGAATGCCGGCGTAGGTGCATCATTCACACGCTCGTGGATTCCGCCGATGCGGCCTGGCGATCCGAACTCGCGAAGAAGACGATCGCCGACCTGGTCTCAGTCCTTCCCTCCACGCTCAAGCACCGCACCTCGACCATCCTCTCCGACGCCGCATCAGGTGCGAACAGAGAAACCGGAAAACCCAGAAGGTAGAGAAACCGACGCGCCCACCCCGTCGAGATAGACATTTTCGAATGAGATCGACGGTGTCACCGTCGATCTCATTCGAAAATGTCGACCTCGACGCGCAAGCACTGGCGGGAGCCAGAAGCCGGCAGAAGCACGAGCGCCGGCGGGAACGGTGGCACCGGCAGCAGCCACCCCCTACCGCCTCAGCCGGAACCGAGCAGGTAGCGGGCGCACACCCCGGCGACGCACTCCTCGGCGGGGTTCACGCCGAAACGATTCGCGTCCATGTGCATGACGTCGAGCGCCCGGCGCCCGCCGGGGCCGGCACCGATCCTGCGCGCGGTGAGGGCGGCGTCGGCGGCCAGCTGCTCAACCAGATCATCGACCCGCTCCCATCCCGGCTCCTCCTCCAGCCGGCATCCGAGCACCTGCCGCACCACGGGGCCGAGGACGGCGCCGTCGCGCAGACGCTCGGGGAGCCGGGGCCCCCACGTGCGCAGGTGCGTGCCCAACAGCTCATCCGCGGGCAATGATCCGACGGCGGCCGCCCGCGCAAGGAAGCGCGCGGTCAAAGCAACCCTGGGCAGTGGACGCGGCACCGTCCACACCCGGTTCTCCAGGCACCAGCGGCTGGAGACGTCGAAATGCCGCTCGGCCTCCTCCACCCCCGGCGGACCGCCGTACTTGTCGTACTCGGGCCCGTACACCGAGCACACCGCGCCCGCCCGGCCGCTGCCGGTGGGGGCGGTCATCGGATCGGGAACCAGGCGCTCGACCACGCGCACCCGCGCGCGCCAGGATGCCGCGTCCAGAGCATCAAGACGATCGAAGGCCTCGTCCAGCACATCCGCAGCGGCCTGCAGTCGCAGCCTTATATGGTGACCGCGCAGGTCGATGAAGCGCAGGAAGTGGACCGAGCGGATCGGCCAGCGGGCGCGGGCCTCATCCACCCACCGTGCGATGTCGGGCAGCAGGGCGTCGGTGTCGTCCCCGCCGCCGCAGTAGATGCGTGCATACAGCCAATCGACGTCCCGGTCGTCCCGATCATCCCGGTCCGCCCGAACGGAGGCGGCGCCCGGGTCGCCCTGAACCGGCGAGCGCTTGGCCGCCGACGGGTCGGTCCCGCCGAGCAGGCCGGCTCCCGTCGCCGCAAGGTCTGTCGCCATGAGGTCTCCTGCCGGGGCTGTCGGGAGGCCGCCGCTCTCCGCCCGGGGTCGCGAACCCGCGCCGACGTCGTTCTGCACCGTAGTCACCAGACACCTCCACCGGTCTGCGATCCCTGCGATCCCTGCGATCCCTTGGATCCGTTAGGCCACTTGGGCCACTGCATGCCGATCAGATACTCCAGCACCGTCGCCTCGCCGTCGGGCGTCGTACCCGCGAGTTCCTCCCTGGTCGGCAGGGCCTCGACCAGGGTCAGGTGCTCGACGTCGGGGTCGATCCAGCCGTGCAGCGACAGCAGCGACACCGGCGACCGCAGGTCCACGTACCGCGGCTTGTGCTCGTCGAAGGTGGCGCCGGGGTCCGCCCGGGAATCCATGTGCTGATGGACGTAGATCTCCGCGGGAATCCCCCACTGGTCGCGCAGTCTCGCCACTCTCACCAGGGTGGCCGCCAGATCGCGGTCCAGGAGCTCGGTCACCCGGGAGGCCGGGAAGGTCCAGGACTCCCGACGAGTGACCAGGCGCCCATGGGAGGCGCGCGGGGAGTGGACCACCTCATCCGGCAGCGGTCCGGTCATGTCAAGGTTCCGACTGGTCCGGTGATCCGCGAAGGGGGCCATTCGGGCCCACGGATCGCCCAGCAGAGCCAGCCAGGACATGTAACCGCCGAGTCGGTACTGCGGGATGAGCCCGAGGTAGGCCACCCCCACCGGCCCGTGATCGTCGCTCAGGAACAGGGTGTCGGTAGGCGGATCGTGGGCGAGCCTCAGCGAGCTCAGGGGCACGGCGTCCGGTGCCGCGGGCTCGCCGGGCAGGCCGAGCGGAGGCAGGACGCCGCAGGCCACGGCCTGAGCCGTATTGCAGTCGGTGGAGACCTCGATCTCCAGCACGCGCTCCAGGCCCCAGGCGGTGCAGACTCCTCGCGCCAGACGCTCGCGGTAGTCATCGCCCAGCAACCGGTGGAAGCGGGTCTGGAGCGACCCGTTGCCATTGGTGAAGGCGTTGACCACCGTCAGGCCGCCGGTGCCGAGCGCCTGTGAGCCGGCGGACCCGGAAGACCCGGCAGGTCCGGCAGACCCATCTGAACCGGTGAGAACCGGCTGCAGGTAGGCGCCCATGTGCCGCGGCGAGGCCGAGACGCCACCGGGCATGGCCGCGCGCTCGGGGTCGGGGCCGGCGGAGATATCCCGCGCGACCGCACCCATCATCTCCGTATCGCCGTCGGGCGCGTGCGCCAGAGTCATGAGGAAGAAGAGCGGGTCCTCGCACACTCCGCCGCGCCCGTACTGGGAGACGAACCGGCGCACCATGAGGTCGTAGATGTGAGAACGGGTCACCCAGGGGTCCACGAGCCCGGTCAGGGTCTCGATATCCCGGCGCAACGGCTCGAACTCCATCGGGTCGGGCCACTGCCCTCGGGACTCGCAGTCCTCGTAGAGCAGGCCGCCCGGCTTGGCCCCCAGCTCGCCGTCGGAGAAGATGCGCTGCGCCAATCGCTGGACGTCGGTGAGCAGCTCCGCCCGCGCGGGCCCGTCCTCGGTCTCAACGAGCCGCTCGAGCCGCTCGAGCCGGCCGAGGTCCTCGCCCCAGGCGCGCTGCTGCGCTTCTGAGAGCGTGGCAGCCAGGGCGGGGAGGGGATCCGCACCCCGCGACCACGGGGCTCGGGGATGCACGGCCCCGGAGAACAGCAGACGGCGCAGGCGCAGTCGCGGATCCCGCCCGCCGACGAGCCGGGCGGCCTCCCGCACGCTCACCGGCTCCGCATCGGGGCGCCCACCGGTCAGGCGGTCGTGAGCGGCTGCGAGCCATCGGGCCGGCTGCACCTCCTGGCGCCGGAAGACCATGGCATTGGCGTACCCGTGCTCGGCGACGATGGCCAGCGCGCTCGCCTGTGCCGCTGCGGTACCGCCGGGCTCGGCAGCCGCGGTGCCGCCGGGCTCGGCCGCGGTACCGCCGGGAACCGCCCCATCGCCGTCGCCACTCCCCCCGGCGACGACGGCGATGCTCATGGCCGGCGCCCGCCTGACGGGAGCGGCCTCCAGGCGCAGGAGGCCGGCGGGATCGAGATCGCGCGCAGTCGCGGCGAGGATTCCGTAGGCGAGGTGGAGCGCCACCGTGCAGCGGCGGCGCCCGCGAGCCGGCCTGCCGGCCTCGGCCACAGTCGTCAGACCGGAGAAGGGGCTGGTCTTCAGGGCCGTGCGAGTCGCCATCGTGTAGAGGGTCCGCAGCACGCGCGAGTCGTCGAGCCGGCGCCCGCGTCTGGTCAGCGCCGCCACCAGTGCGGGGGCGGCGATGGCGAGGGCGCGCAGGTACTCGGCGTCGTCGAGGCCGGCCGCCAGCAGGGTGCGGCTGTGATCCAGGTCCGAGGCCACCGCCGCCTCCAGGCGGGCGTACTGAGCGCGCCGCTGGGAGACCAGGTCGTCCCAGACGGCGAGCATGGCGCCGACGTCGGCGGGCAGGCCCGCTCGCACCTGCGGCGGCAGGCCGCTGACGCGCCCCTGGAACACTCTGCGCTTGGTGTGCAGGACCGCTCGCCTCTCATTGCGCTCCAGGTCGGGGATGAGTCTGTACAGGGGGTCGAGCAGCCGATCGCCGGCCAGCTCTATCTCCTCGTCAAGGCGGCTCAGCCCCTCCAGGGCCTCGACGAGGGCATTGCCGGGCCGGGGGACGGCCGCTGCCGGAAGGCCGCCCAGGCGCACGAGCGTGGGGAGCAGCGGGACCGGCCCAGCGGCGCGAGCCGGCGCGGGCGCGTGCTCCGGCGCGGGAGCGGGTGCGGGAACAGTGGCAACACGATCGGGCGCAGTCATAGTCGCGGCACCGGCCTCGAGTCCAGTGAATTCAGTGGGTTGAGCGGGTTCAGTGCGCATCAGGCGAGCACTCCTCTCACGATGCCCACCACGATCATGCCCAGCCAGGCGACGCCGAACACGGTGCCGACCACACTCAGCAGCGCGCACGCCAGGCCGTAGAGGAAGTAGGCTCCGCGCACGGTCAGCCGCATGCGGGCAAGGGCGGGGGGCAGCGGTGCGCGCGTGAAGACGCTGCGCAGGATCAGCATGGAGCGGCCGCGCAGGTTGACCGAGCCGGTCAGGGCCTCGACCGTGGCCACGCCGTCGGACTGGGTCAGGGGGTTGAGATTGGTCACGAGCATGGTGAGCTGGAAGGCGCACAGGGTCAGCGCCACCTGCCGCACCTCGCCCGTGAACGCCGCGGCCACCGCGGCCTCCACACCGCACACCACGCCGTCGGAGCAGATGCCCGCGAAAGCGAGCATGGCGCGCCCGAGCCGCGAGCGCACGCGGTAGGAGTCGGTGCGGTCGACGTAGGCGATCGGCAGCACCCAGAACATGAACGCCACTCCCAGGCCGCGCACGGGAGTTCCTAGGTAGCCGGCCACGATCGCGTGCCAGGACTCGTGCCCGACGATGCTCACCAGCTGGATGGCGACGGCGATGACGTACACGCGCGCGGGCGGGAGCGGGCCTCCGGCCAGGTGAATCAGGGCCTCCACCCCCGCCGCGTAGCCTCCGGCAGCGGCGAGAACAAACAGGCAGCCGAGTGTGCGCGCAGGCAGGTGATGGAGTGCGGTCACCACGGGCGCGACCGCCCGGCGGTAGCTGCGGATCAGCATGAATCGGGGCAGCATCCAGTTGCCGTTCCAGCGGGGCGGGTGGATCTGCTCGTGCTTTCCGACGTGCGGCGGTGCGACGTGTCGGCCGTCGGCGCGCTTGCGGGCCCGTTCCTGCTGGACGACGACCTTGGGGGGCGCTCCGCCCTCCAAGAGGCTCTTGGAGCGCAGGTACTCCACGAGACGAGCGATGCGCTGCCTGCCAGCGGCGTCGATCTCCTGGGGCAGCTGGTCGATGATCGTGGGCAGGGAGCGCGCCCCGTCGAACTGATCGACGATGAAGGCGGCGGCGCCTCCGAGGCGGTGGTAGGCGCCCGACACGGAGTCGAACAGCATCGGCTGATCATCCATCCCGACGATCAGCTTGACCCCTCGGCGCAGCCGCGGAATGTCATTGCTCGACATCCTCGCCGGACTCGTCGTCGTGGTCATCGGGTCAGGGCCCCCTCAGGTCGGATCGAAGTGGCATAGGGGGCGGCGGGCGGAGGGAGCTCCTCCGCCCGCCGCCGTGAATGACGTCTCAACAGGACGACGATGACGAGCACGACGGGCACGACGAGCAAGCGGCGCAGGACGGGCAGGAGCCGCAGGCGGCGCAACCCGGGCACGACGCGCAGCCGCCGCAGAAGGCGCAACCCAGAGCGTTGCCCTCGGGGAGCTCCTCAACGCCGAAATCGCTGTCGGTCAGTGTCAGATCGATGGTGTTAGCCATATGCTTGTTCACCTCCTCTCCGGTTCGTGTCACTGGTCAGGAGCGAGGCCCTTGTCGGGCCTCATTGAGGGGTCCGGTCTTGCACGGGCCGGGCCCCTCGCCCCGCGGAACGGGGCGGCTATGGGAGCCGTGTCCGGCTAGGACGACGGCGCGGCGCGAGCCGGGACGGCCACGGTGACGGCGAGCATCTGGTGACGGCTCACTCCGTCGGAGTCGAGCAGGCGGCGCACGGTCGAGGGCGACAGGCCCGCGAAGACGGTTCCGGTCAGGCCGCGGGCGGCGCTGCGCAGGTGCACCGAGTAGATGACGGCAGCGGCGCGCGCCATGGCGTGACGGTAGCCGTGGGCCCCGGCCCAGGCGTCGGCCCGGTCCAGATCGGCGGCCATCGAGACGATGGCCCCGGCGCGGGCGAACTCCTTCTGGACGGTCATCCCCTCGATCTCCTCCGGGCTCGGCGCTTCGCGCACGAGGTCCGCACCGTCGGGCCCGACCCTGTAGACGCCCGGTCGGGCGCCGCGAGCCCGCAGAAGCAGGACGAAGGGCTCCAGGCCGACGACGTCGGCCTCCTCGCCCCAGGCCTCGGCCTCCTCGGCCAGGGCGGCCTGCACGCTGGCCAGAAGGGGCGCGGCATCCAGGGGCTCGGGCGCGTAGTCGGTGGTCGAGGAGCGCCGCTCGAAGGTCTGGCGCAGGTCGTACGGGTAGGGGCCGTCAGCCTGCGGGGCGAGGGCGTCGGGGACCTCGCAGTCCAGCGGCCGGCGCGGGCGCCGTGCGGCCAGGCCGTCGGAGGTCGGTACGGCGTCCGGGTCGGAGAAGCCGCCGATGATCTCTCGCAGGATCTCGTAGTCAGTGCGCATGGCGGCCTCCCAGATCAACGACGGCGACGATCGGTTCGCGCGCCGGATCGACGCCGATGGCGGCGGACAGCTCCCGCTCGTCCCAGCGGGCCTGAGCGCGCAGGGGGAGGTCCAAGCAGCGGGCGACGATCCGGAGGGTCTCCAGGGAGCAGCCGCAGTCCTGGATCGCGAGTCGCAGGGCGAAGGCCATGTACTTCTTGGAGAGCTTGTCCACATTGCCGGTCAGGACGATTCGCACCCCTGCATCGCGGGCCTCCGAGCCTTCGGGAGACTCGGGAGTCGTCGAGCCCCCGGGGCCGTCGGAGCCCTGAGATGCCGGAGAAGGCGGCGGCCCCACCTGGGCCAGGGCGTGGTCGCGCTCGATGTAGGTGTAGCCGCCCGGGGCGAGCGGGGCCGGCGATCCGGCGCCCCCGGAAGCCCCGACACTCTTGGCGGCCCCGGCCCCGGAAGCCCCGGCGTCGGGCACGAGGACGTAGGCGGTGACCGAGCCGATATTGCCGCCGGCCGCCGTCCACCGGCGCAGTTTCGAGGCGTCGGCGGGAGCGTCGGCGTCCTGTTCCTGCGGGCGCAGCGGCTCGCGCACACCGACCGCCAGCGCCAGCACGGTGGCGAGCTCGGTGAGCGTTGGCCGGCCGATCGGCGCCTCCGGGCCGTCATCAGTCCGGTCCGAGACAGTCCTGTCCGAGACCGGAGTGCCCGCCCCGCCCAGGGGCCAGGGCCGGTTCAAGCGCTCCAGGTCCGCGTCGGGCAGCAGTGTGCGCGGACAGTTGGGCCAGTCGCGGAACTCGCGCTGAAGCCGCAGGTTGGAGGGCTTGTAGTGCTGCTGGTGGCCCTTGGAGTCCACGAACCCGGCCGGGGGGATGGCCACGGCCTGCTCGTAGCGGGCCCCGACGGGGGCCGACTGCGCGACCGGCGCGGATGGCCCGTCCGATTCGTCGGCTTGTCCTGAGCCTCCCGTGATCGAGCAGATGGGGCACCCCGGACGGGTGGTCACCGGATGGTCTGTATGCCTGAAGGTCTCCAGGTCGATGCGCCGGATGTCGCCCGGCAGGTGGATCATGGTGGCGCGGGCGATGAGTGCGGCCACAGCCCGGGCCGCCATACCGACGGCGAGGTCCCTGCGGTCCGGCCCCGGCACCGGCCCCGGGTCGGACTCGCCGGCGGTGGCGCACTGCGGACAGGGCGAGAAGCTCGGGTCGATGTACGGTCCGATCGTGACCGCGTCGTGCTCGGCCCGTACGCGCAGCAGGGGGACGCCGAGCTCCCAGCAGCGATTGATCGCGCTGCCGGCGTCACCGGTCTCGGCTGCCTCAGCGGTCTCAACAACGACGGCGAGGGTGTCGCCGGGCTCGACAGCGGCGGCCCGGGCCGCCAACGTGGGGGACAGGGCGCTGACGACGTCGTCGGCGAGCGCGGCGTCCCCCAGAACCGCCACGCGGGCGGCCGCCAGGCGACGGGCGGCGTCCTGCCAGGAGTCGTTGACGCCCGTGGACTCGCCCAGGCGCGACAGCAGGCAGGCCAGCTCCGGAGCCGGTTGCGGGTCGGGGAGCGGGTCGGTGTCGCCCTCCTCGACGATGCCGCCGGTCCACAGCAGGGAGACGGCCTCGAAAGCACCGCCCGGGCCGATTCCCATGGCCTCAGCGATCTGGTCGAGCGTGCGAGTGCCGTCGCAGGCCTGAAGCAGCGCGCCCAGGTGCTCGCGTGCGAAGGCTCCGCCCAGAACTTGGCGCTTGCGCCCGCCCTCGAGCACCCAGGTCTCGTCCTCGGGGCGCATGCGCACCCCGAGTCGGACCACGGGCTTGCGGGGAATGCGGAACTGCAGGTCCTGGCGGGCCGCACGGCCCACATCGGCCGCACGCATCCCGGAGGCCGCCGAGGCCGCCGACGCCGCAGGGTTCTCAGGGTTCGCAGGGCTTTCAGGGCTCTTGACGCCGTCGATGCTGTCGACTCTCTCGGTCATTCAGATCACCCGCTCCGGCAGGAGGGCGGCGAGTGCGGGCACTGCGTCGCGCCGGGTCGCGTAGCGCCCGGAGCAGGTCTGACAGCGATCGGTGGCGACGGTCCGGGCCAGGGAGGTCAGCCCGGAGACGAGGTCGACGGTCCACACCTGCCCGCCGAGCTCGTCATCGCCCGTGCTCCCGTCGGCGGGGTCGCCATGGTCCAGAACCCCCAGGGCGAGCCTGACCAGCCCGGCACCGATGACCACGTGATGCCTGGCGTAGCCCTGCGGCAGCGGCTCGAGGTCATCGGGCAGCGGACGGTAGCCGTGCTGCTGACGACGTCGGGCGTAGCAGTGGTAGCAGGCGGTACGCCCGGGCACCACCAGGGGTCCGCAGCGCAGCTCGGTGGGGGTCAGCTCCAGGCCCAGGGAGGGCAGGGAGCGGACGAAGGAGACCTCGTCCAGCGCCTCGCGCACGGGGGTGCGGTCGGCATCGCTGATCATGACGAGCCGGTCGGCGTAGGGGACCGAGGCGTAGACCAGGCCATGGTCCACGGACAGGACGACGTCCTGGGGCTCGGCGAGGTGCTCGACGACGGCGTGCCCGAAGCGCCCCTGCGGCAGGTAGGCCGTCACCGGCCTCTGCGCGGCAGTACTGGCAGTACTGGTGCTCATGATTCTCCTGCGGGTGGGTCAGGCGAAGGGCTGACGGACGGGGTTGATATCGGCCTCGTCATGAGCGGTCAGGCCCATGGCGCGGGGTGCCTCGTAGAGGCGGGGGGTGGCGAGGTAGCGGGCGTGGTGGCTGAACGACAGCGGCACGGCCTCGGGGACGAGGGCCTTGACCACATGCATTCCAACCTGGCGGGCCTCGTCGGTGGTGATATCGACGACGATGGCCTCCGATCCGGCGCACTCCAGTGCAGAGACGACCTTCCCCAGCGGATCGGCGCCGTCGGATGCTCCGGATCCGGCGGTCTTGCGGAGTTCCGGCAGTCCCATGTCATCCAGCCGGTGGACGGGTCGGGGTCCTTCCAGCAGGAAGTCGAAGACGCCGCGCATGTCGGGGGCGGCATCGGCCAGGGCGCCGCCGACCACCGTCATGTCCTGGCCGGTGACCTCCTGGGCGCGGGGGCTGCGGGCGTGACTGCGCAGGGCGATGCGCAGGGAGGCGAGTTCGCGGTAGATCTTGGCCAGCGCCCGCTGCGGGTCGAGGTCGCAGGTGGCCGCCACCACCTGGGCCAGCTCGGTGTCGACCTCGGAGGTCTGGACGGCGTAGAGGATCGGGACCCCGTAGTCGGTGGTGGCATCCCGCAGGTGGACCGTCAGCTCGGTGGAGGTGCCGGCCCGGTAGTACTCGGCGACCTCGGGGCCGAGAGCGTCGGGGTCTACTGCGACCTCGGGCAGGCGCAGCCTCTGCAGCCAGGTCATGGCGATGGCGTCGCGCTCGATGACCTCCAGCAGACCGCCGAGGACGGCCTCGTGCAGGTCGGAGTGGGCGGCCGTACCGGTGGACACCATGTTGATGAAGCGCTCGGAGGGGCTGCGCACCGGGAACTTGAGGTAGACCAGGATGGCCGGCACGAAGACCTCGCATCCTCGGGTCAGGGACCAGCCCCGTACCCAGCGCAGCGGCACCCTGGGGTCGGAGGGGATCAGCCCGCAGTGCGGGTCCGCGAACTCCGTGGGCGAGCAGGCGGGCCAGCGCTCCGGCCCGACGGCGGCCTCGCCCAGTCCGGCGGGGGTGTCCCAGATCAGGTCCTCGGCCGCCCATGCGCAGCTGGAGTAGCGCTCCAGGGACTCCACGATGGCGATGTGCCTGGCGAGATCGGGGTCGATGGCGCCCCCGGCGCCGTCGATGTTGCCGGACTCGACCCGGTGATTCCAGGTGTTCTGCGAGGCCAGCGGTGCGGAGAGGTCGCCGAGGAACCCGGTCCAGATCGAGAAGGCCGGTTCCCCGGGAGCCTGAGGCAGCTCCGCAGTGCGGGACACCAGGCCGACCGACGACTCGAGGGACGCCGCGCGGGCCAGTGAAGGAGCGATTCGCTCGTCGAGCGCAGATCGGTACACGGATCCGCCTTCCAGGGTGAGACAGGGCCAACACATTTTCAGGAATGTGCCGTTGACCGAAGAGTCTGCCCGGTGAGGTGCGAAATCATGTATCGGCCATCAGGCCACTGTGATGTCTCTTTTCGAGTGTGTGCCCGTTCACTATTCGAACGACCACGCTCATCCCTTCGGCGCACCGCCGGTGGAAGGAGGTCGGGGTTCGCCGGAGACCGTCGGGAGCGTCGGCTCCGGCTCCACTGACAGATCCGCTGCCGACCCCATGCAGATCCACTGCAGATCCGCTCCAGTTCCGCTGCCGCGCGCCAGCACCTCACGGGCCGGGCGGCACGACCTCACAAGGCCACGAAACTCGCGCCTGACGAGCACCGTCAAGCGGGATTACCCAGGCGCTCTGAATCGTAATATTATCGTTATCTCCCTTAAGGCCGCGGGCATCTCTGACCACGGCTCGAGCCGGTTACGTCGCAAGGAGATGTATGAGTTCCCTGACCGCCACCGACCCTGAGTGCATCACCGTCGTACTCCTCGACGACGATGCGATGGCGCTGACCTGCCTGGAATCCTTTCTCACCCCGCCGGAGGATATCCAGGTCCTACTTGCGACGCGGTGCGCCGACCAGATGTTGGAGCTCCTCGAGTCGAGCCGGGTGGACGTCCTCATCACCGACATCCACATGGAGAACATCGACGGAGCCCAGGTGGCGCGGGAGGCGCTGCGGGTCTCCCCGGAGACCAGCGTCATCCTGCTGACCACTGTCGATACCGACGACAGCCTCATCCAGGGGCTGAGCGCGGGCGCCAGCGGCTTCCTCCTCAAGAGCGCGCCCGCCGAGGAGATCCTCTCCGCCGTGCGAACCGTCCACTCCGGGGCGAAGGTGGTCGCCCCGATGTCGACCGCGCGCCTGATCGACTACGTGCTGGCATCCGCTCACACCGAGGACGGGAGCGTCGCCCTGTCGAAGCGGGAGCGCGACGTCCTCCACATGCTGTGCGAGGGCGCCTCCAACCGCAAGATCGCCTCGCAGCTGTCGATCTCCGAGGCCACGGTCAAGTCCCACATCTCCGTGCTGTTCAGCAAGACGAAGACGAAGTCCCGCCTGGAGATCGTCGTATGGGCCTTCCGGCACGGATACGCCACCACCTTCGGATACGCATCCTCCGACCGCGCCACCGCCTCGTAGCTCCGCGCCCCCGAACCCCCACACCCCGCGCCCTCAGCGTCGAGATCGACATTCTCGAACGAGATCGACGGTGACACCGTCGTTTCGTGCGAAAAAGTCGATCTCGACGCGCACGGCCCACCGCACAGCCTCACCGAGCCCCGAACGACACCACTAGTCAGACAGACTAGTAACCAGTTAACCTACCTACATGAGCGATTCCACCTCCCGCCTCTTGCGAGGCTTCCTGGAGCCCTGCCTCCTAGCCCTCCTGGCACCCAGCCCCGACTACGGGCTCTCACTGATGCGCCGCCTGAGCGCGGCGGGCCTGGAGGAGGTTCCCGGCGGCAGCCTCTATCCGGCCCTGACCCGCCTGGAGCGCCGCGGCCTGGTGAGCACCTCCACGCGCCCCTCCGCCTCCGGACCGGCCCGCAAGTACTACGAGCTCACGGCGGCGGGCCGTAACGAACTGGCTGCCCGCCGGGCGGAATGGCGCTCTTTCCGCACTGCCTTCTCCGCCATCCTGGAAAGCTCGACGGCGACGACCGAGACGCGCTCATGACCCGCGGCGCCGATGATCCCGCATCCCGCCTTGATGCCGCCGCCTGGTACCGGAGCCTCGACGCCGAACTGCGCTCCCGGGGCCTGAGCCCCCACGAGGCCGAGCGCGCGACCGCCGACACCCGTGCAGAGGCCGAGGCCGCCGGCCTCGATCCGACCACCATGTTCGGCCCGGCCGTCCTGTACGCCCGCGAGCTCGCCTCGGCCTTGAGGGACGGCGTCGCCCCATTGCACGAACCCCGCGACGGAGCGCCAGGATTTCACGAGCCTTCAGGGCCTTCAACACCCCCGGACCCCCGCCCGGTCGTGCTCCGCCTGACCGACGTCGGCGCCCGTCGGGGCCGCCGCCCCGTGCTCGGCGGAGTCAGTCTGACGGTGCGCCGCGGCGAGGTCGTCGCCGTCGTCGGGGCCAATGGAGCGGGCAAATCCACCCTGTTGCAGGTCTGCGCCGGCCTGCTGCGCGCGAGCTCGGGCACGGTGGAGCGCACCGCGCGCTTCGGCTATGCGCCCCAGCTCGACGCCCTGGCCCCACTGCTCACCGTCGATGAGCACCTGCGGCTGTTCGGCGCCGTCAGCGGTGCCGGCGGCGCCCGATCGATCTCCACCGGCCACCGCCTCCTCAGCCGCCTGGGCTGGACCCCAGAGGGCTCGCGCACCGCCGGCGCCCTATCCGGCGGCACGCAGCAGAAGCTCAACGTGGCCCTGGCCCAACTGGACTCCCCGGACCTGCTGCTGCTCGACGAGCCCTACCAGGGCTTCGACGCCCTGGCCTACGAGGACCTGTGGGCGTTGATCTCGGCGTGGCGCGATTCCGGGGCCGGGGTCCTGCTCGTCACCCACCTCCTGCGCGACATCGACCTCGTGGACCGGGTGGTCGAACTGCCCGCCCCCGAACGGGCCTCGAAGGAGGCGGCATGATCGGCGACTCAGCAGCCCCAGAAGACTCAACAGCCTCGGCAGCAGGCCTCGCCCTCGATGCGACCCGCACGGCCCCCGGCGGAATCCGCCAACGCATCCGCCACCATGCGGGCACCCTGGCCCTGGTCGCGCTCATCACGCTGCACGAGCTGGCCCGACGGCGATGGGCGCTGGTGCTCGCACTCCTCCTCCCACTGGCCTTCTTCCTGGTTCGCCTGGACACGTATTGGACGGCGCTCCGCCTGCTATCCATGGGCCTGGGCTGGGCGGCGGCGACCCTGGCCCTGTTCACAGCGGTGTCGTCGCGCTCCGTGGATCGTCGGCTCACCGTGACCGGCGCCTCACCCACCGCGCTCGTCCTGGGCCGACAACTGGCGGTGCTGGGCCTGAGCTGGGGCATCGGCCTGCTCTACAGCGCACTGGCGCTGGTCATGATCGGGGATCAGCTGACTCGACCGGCCGCCGTCCCCCTCATGCTGCTGCTGACGGCGACCGCCGCCACGCCTCTGGGGTCGCTGGTGGCCGCCGCCGTCCCGCGCGATCTCGAGGGCGCACTCCTGCTCCTGGCGATCATGGCGGTCCAGGTGCTCGTCGACCCCGCCGAGAGCTGGACCCGCGTTCTGCCGCTGTGGTCCGCACGGGAACTGGCGACCTACATCCTGGATTCCGCCGACGCCGTGGCCGCCTCGAGCTCCGGGACGAGCGGCAGCCTGAACGCCGGACTGGCCCATGGGACCGCCTACGGACTGGCACTGGGCACGATCAGCTGGCTGCTCGGCGTCCTGCGCCTGCGCACGATCCGCCTGCCCGAGCCCTGAGCACGGCGACACCGCAGGAGCGCCACAGCAGCGCCACCGGGGACCGGGGACGCGCCCGCACCCGCGCAGAGGCCCCGGCCCCTCAGGCGGGGCAGCCCCGCAGGCGCACGGACAGGCAGGTCACGCAGCCCTCGAGCTTCTCGTACTCGGAGATGTCGACCTCGGTGACCTCGTAGCCGCGCGAGCGGAAGAGCTCGGCCGAGCGCGGCGCATCGGCGGCCATGAGGAGCCGGTCGCCGCCCAGCAGGACGACGTGCGAGCCGCTCTCCTCGGGAACCGCGAGGAAGGAGTCCCACACCGAGGGGTCGTCCACCAGCGGCTCGTAGCCGACGACGGTGCCGTCCGGCAGCGCGGTCACGGCGGACTTGAGGTGGAGCACCTTGGTCAGGGGCACGCCGATCGTCTCGGCGCCCTCGGGGGCCAGGTGCTCGCGCAGCTGGCGCAGTCCCTCCTCGTTGGTGCGGCCGCCCTGGCCCACCCACACCTTCCCGCCATATTTGAGCACGTCGCCGCCGTCGAGCGTGCCGGGCGAGGTGATGCGCCTGACGTCGTAGCCGAGCGCAGCCACGGCCCTCTCGGCGGCCTCGATCTCGGGCTTGCGCGAGTCGGCACCGGGGCGGGTGATGACGGCGGTGCGCCCGTAGACGACGACGGCATCCTCGATGAAGACCGAGTCGGGGCAGTCAGGGGCCGGATCCACCTCGATGGTCTCCCAACCCTGGGAGTGAAGGGCATCGACGTAGTCCTGCCACTGCCTGCGGGCAAGATCCATGTCGATCGGGCTGCGCTCGATATGGGTCACCAGCCCCTCGGCGAGTCGAGGGCTGGGCCTGCGAACGAGTGCCTTGGTGATCTCCATGCGATGACTCCGGTTTCTGAAAGGAGGCGATACGTATGCTGAATGTCTTTTACTCTACCGTTATAGTGAGGCCCCACTCAGTGGGATCAGTGGGATCCACCCCACTGTCGATACACCTCTCCAACAGACCGGTGCACGGGCACCACGAATGAGGCACATATGGACGGACAATCCGACGGCGATCATCCTCACGCAGCACCCTCCGCCGCGCCGCCCGGCCAGGCCTTCGCGGACAGCCCCGTCGAAGGCGGTCTCCAGCGCAATCTCAAGGCCCGGCACATCAACCTCATCGCCATCGGCGGGGCGATCGGCACGGGGCTGTTCGTCGGCACGGGCGCCTCGATCTCCGCCGCCGGACCGGGCGGCGCCATTGTGTCCTACGGGGTGATCGGTATCGCGATCTACTTCATGATGGCGGCGCTGGGAGAGATGGTCACCCACCGCCCCGTGGCCGGGGCCTTCGAGACCTACACGGGCGAGTACGTCGAGCCGGCACTGGGCTTCACCGTGGGATGGATGTACTGGTACTCGTGCGCGATGACCATCGCCGTGGAACTGGTGGCTTCCTCCATCATCATGAAGTACTGGTTCCCCGACTCCCCCTCCTTGCTGTGGAGCGTGCTGTTCCTCGGGATCATCCTGGCGCTCAACCTGTTCTCCGCCCGCATCTTCGGCGAATCCGAGTTCTGGTTCGCGGGAATCAAGGTCATCACCATCATCGTCTTCCTCATTCTGGGTGTGGCGATGATCGTGGGCATCGTCGGCGGCCACGAGGCGGGGCTGTCGAACTGGACGACTGACGCGGCGCCCTTCGTCGATGGGTGGTCGGGGACGTTCTCGGTGCTCATGGTCGCCGGGTTCTCCTTCATCGGCGTGGAGTCCGCGGCGGTGGCCGCCGGCGAGGCGGAGAACCCCCGCACGACCATGCCCCGGGCCATCAACTCCGTGTTCGTGCGGATCATGCTCTTCTACATCGGGGCGATCGCCGTCGTGGCGACCCTCGTGGTCTACACCGACCCCAGTCTTCTGAACGCCTCGGAGGACAACATCGCGGCCAGCCCCTTCACCATCATCTTCCAACGGGCGGGCCTGGCCGTGGCCGCCGCCTTCATGAACGCCGTCGTGCTGACCGCTGTGCTGTCGGCCGGCAACTCCACGCTCTACGTCGGCTCCCGCCTGCTGTACTCGATGGCGGGAGCCGGGCGCGCGCCGAGGCTCTTCACGCAGACGACGGCGCGCGGCGTGCCCGTGTGGGGCGTGCTGGCCACAGTCGCCATCTCCATGCTCGGCTTCCTGTCCTCGCTCGTGGGCGACTCGGTGGCCTACACGTGGTTCTACAACGCGACCGGCCTGACCGGCTTCATCGTGTGGGTGTGCGTGTGCCTGGCCCACCTGCGGTTCCGCGCCGCCTGGAAGGCGCAGGGGCACAGCGCCGACGAGCTGCCCTACCGGGCTCGGTTCTTCCCGGTGGGCACGTGGTTCGCACTCATCGTCTTCATCGGCGTGATCATCGGACAGGGAGTCAACCTGGCCATATCGGGCTTCACCTGGTACGGCCTACTCGTGGCCTATATCGGTCTGCCGATCACCGTGGCGCTGTGGCTCGGCTACAGGCTGATGCGCGGCTCGCGCCCGCTCCCATTGGACAAGCTCGACCTGTCCGCCACCGACGTCCACTGACACGGCCAGGGCGCGGATCGAGCCGTCCACGCCCGCCAACTCGTTCCCACAGCCAGCCGTTGACGTCGAGGGACCTGGCCCGCCCCGCGCTCCGTTGGCGCAGCCCGCCGCTCGCCACGCCCGCGTCCCTCTGCTCGTACTTACTCGTAGGCGGGCTCGACGCTGACATCGCGCGCCATATTGGCGAAACGGGACAGGTGCCCCTGGAAGGCGACCGGGATCGTGCGGGTCTGACCATTGCGGTGCTTGGCGACGATGATGTCCGCCTCGCCGGCGCGCTCCTCGGGCTGGTAGTACTCCGGACGGTGCAGCAGCATGATGATGTCGGCGTCCTGCTCCAGCGAGCCGGACTCACGCAGGTCGGACATCTGCGGCTTGTTGCCGGTGCGCTGCTCAGGGCCGCGGTTGAGCTGGGCGACGGCCACCACTGGGATGTCGAGCTCCTTGGCCAGCAGCTTCAGGGAGCGGGAGAACTCGGAGACCTCCTGCTGGCGGGATTCCACGCGCTTGCCCGAGGTCATCAGCTGCAGGTAGTCGATGACCATGAGGCCCAGGTCGCTCTGCTGCCTGAGCCGCAGCGCCTTGGAGCGTATCTCCGGCATGGTGAGATTCGGGGAGTCATCGATGAACAGCGGCGCCTCGCTGACCGGGTTGTAGGCGCGCGCCACGTCCTCCCAGTCGCGCTCGCTCATCTGCCGCCCGCCGCGCAGCTTGTTCATGTCCACCCCGGACTCGGCGGCCAGGATGCGCATCATGAGCTCCATGCGGCCCATCTCGAGGGAGAAGTAGCAGCTGGGGATGAAGGAGCCGTCCGCGCGGCGGGAGTGCATGGAGGCCGAGCGGCAGAAGTCGACGGCGAGGGTCGACTTGCCCATGGCGGGACGCGCGGCAACGATGATCATCTGCCCGGGGTGCAGGCCGCCGGTCAGCTCGTCGAGCTCGACGAAGCCCGTGGGCACGCCCGTCATCTGGCCGTTCTCACGCGCCTGCCCGGCCTCGATCTCGAGGTTGGCCTCGTTGAGCAGCTCGCCGACGGGGACGTAGTCCTCCTTCTCCCCCTCGGTGTGCGCCACGGAGTAGACCTCGGCCTCGGCGAGCGTGACGAGCTCGGCGATATCGCCCGCGTCGGTGGAGTAGCCGAGCTGGGTGATGCGCGTACCCGCCTGGACGAGCCCCCGCATGAGGGCCTTCTCGCGCACGATGCGCGCGTAGTAGGCGGCGTTGGCCGCCGTGGGCACGGTCGCCATGAGGGAGGCGAGGTAGGGGGCGCCGCCGACGCGGTCGATCTCACCGCGCTTGGCCAGCTCGTCGGCCACGATGAGCGGGTCGGCCGGCTCGGAGCGGTTGTAGACCTCGACGATGGCGTCGTAGATCGATTCGTGGGCCGGCTTGTAGAACTCGGTGCCGCGCAGCACCTCGATGACGTCTGCTATGGCCTCCTTGCTCAGGAGCATCCCGCCGAGCGTGGCCATCTCAGCCTCGAGGTCCTGGGGCGGGACGCGATCGAAGGCGCCGTCGTAGCGCACCGGGCCGCCATCGGTAGCGCCGGCCCCACCGCCGCCGGGGCCCTCCGCCCGGCCAGCGTTGAAGCCGGGGTCGATGTCGGTCATGCGCGCCTCCCTGCCGTGCACCCGTGGCCGGGTGCCCGCGCGACCCTAGCGGGCCGCCCAACCGCTCGCAAGCGGGTATCCACTTGCCACATGTGGACAATCCGCGTCTCCCTGTGGACAACTCCTCCGCGATTGTGGACGACGCGCCGCTCCGCTTGTGCACAGACGTACCAGTCCGCGGAGCGCGCGCTCCAGGGACATCGAGAAAACGCTGCAACGGCGAGACTCTTCACACGCGATCACGATTCACAGCACAAAACCTGGGCGTCCCGGGGGAATCTGTGGACAAGTGGGTAAACCTGTGGATGAACCTCTACCTCACCCTGAGGTCTGTGACTGGCGAGCGGGCCGCCCGGAGTCGAGCGCGGTAGCGTCGACCCCGCGACTGCGCCGCCCGGCCCCATCGACATGATCAACAGGATCCTGGCCGAGTGAGCGCCGAGGCCCCGCAGGAGGACCACGAATGGAGCTCGAGCTGATCGACGACGCCGGCCGATGGACGCTCACCGGGCCGGCGGGAGAGCGATGGCGAATCGGATCCGCCGGCCTGCGACTGACCTGCCCCGCCCTCACCGTGGCCCATGGAGCCGGCGGGCGCGCCGAGTACTACCGGCACGGCTGGAGCTCCTGGGCGCCGACCGCGTGGTGGCGCATCGACCGCGACCCCTGGCGCGTATGGGACAGGCCGTCCCGCACCGCGACCGCCGAGGACACGGCCACGGACACGGCCGCCGCGCACCGCTCCTACCTGCTCACCGCCGTCGTCCTCGACGGCGGCCCCGGCGACGGCGGCGCCCCCGAGGACCCCGACATCCTGCTCGTCGGGACCCTCGGGGGGAGCACGGGCGTCCTCGACGTCGACGGCCGAGTGATTCGCGCCCGTCACCTCGACGCCGTGACCGCGCCGAAGGCCCCGACGCACCTGGTCCCCAGCACCGCCTGGTGGGTGGGCGCGGGCCCCGAGACCGAGGTCATGCGCGCCTGGGCCGCCGCCCTCGGGGAATCCGTGGGCGGCCGCCGCCCGGCCCCCGCGGAGGGCGTCGGGCCGGTGTGGTCGTCCTGGTACTCCTGGTACGAGGAGATCACCTCCGCGATCATCCTCGAGGAGATCCCGGCCGCCGCCCGGTGCGGCTACTCGGTTCTCCAGATCGACGACGGATGGGAGCGGGCCGTCGGCCACTGGGAGGCGAACGACGACTTCCCCGAGGGGATGGCCGCCGTCGCCGAGGAGATCCGCGCCGCCGGCCTCGTGCCCGGCCTGTGGCTCGCCCCCCTCATCGCCGTGGACGGATCGCCGGTCGTGCGCGATCGCCCCGAGCTCTTCATCCACGACGACGAGGGCGGCCTCGTCGAGGCCGGATTCAACTGGGGACAGTGCTACCGGGCCCTGGACTGCACCAGTCCCGAAGCACTGGACTGGATACACGAGCAGGTGTCGCGCGCCGTGTCCTGGGGATTCGGGTACCTCAAGCTCGACTTCCTCAACGCGGCCGCTGTCGTCGGGCGCCGGCGCGGCGGAGCCTCCCGGGAGGAGGCCTATCGCGCCGGTCTGCTCGCGGCCAGGCGCGCCGCGCCCGAGGCCTACCTCATGGCGTCCGGCGGGATACCGGCTCCCTCGCTCGGGGTCGTCGACGGGATCCGGGTCGGTCCGGACACCGCCCCCTACTGGGACAACGCGGAGCGCCACCGGGATCCCTCGGGCTGCGGGGCCCGCAACGCGCTGCGCAACTCGATCGCCCGGGCCTGGTTGCGCACCCTGGTGGACGCCGACCCGGATGTCGCCTACGCGCGCACCCGAGGATCCCTGCTGAGTCCGGAGGCCAACGCCGTCACCCAGGACCTGGCGCGCGTCATGGGGGTGCTCGGCTGCTCGGATCCGGCCTCCTGGCTCACCGCGGAGGAGGCGTCGATCGTGGCGTCCCTGTGCGCCGAGTTCGACGGCCGGCGCCCCGAGGCCGAGCAGCTCGGCCGCAGCGTCTTCCGCATGGACGGCAGGAGGGTGGACTTCGGGCCGTGGATCAGCCCGCGCGGACGGATTAGCGACCGCCTCCTGGCCAAGTAGCGGCGGGCGCGCGTCGAGGCGAGTGGAGGACGCGGCGTCCCGGCGTTTATCGACCCGGACGCCGGGAACAAGAGCAGCCCGGCGGCCCGCCCGCGCCAGCACGCCGCTTCAGTGCGCCGCCCGCGGGCCCGTTGACCCGCGGCCCGCCGGTCCGCGCCGGCGGACCGGCGTGAGAGACTGGCCCGACCGCAGCCCGAGGAGGACCTCAGAAAGCCGTGACCCGTTCCGCCGCCCCGCTCTCCGGTCGTCCAGTCGCTCATGCGGACGATCCCGGTCTCAACCGGCAGATCCTGTCCCTGGCCGTGCCCGCTCTCGGCGCCCTGGTCGCCGAGCCCCTATTCGTCCTCATCGACTCCGCCATGGTCGGCCATCTCGGCGCCACGAGCCTGGCGGGCCTGTCGCTCGCCTCGACGGTGCTGACGACGATCGTGGGCCTGTTCGTCTTCCTCGCCTACGCCACGACGGCGACCACGGCCCGTCTCTTCGGCGCCGGCGACCGGCGCGGCGGCCTGCGCGCAGGCATCGACGGCGCCTGGCTGGCGGCGCTCCTCGGTCTCGGGGCGGCCGCGGCGCTGGCGGCGGGAGCGCCGCAGGTGGTCGCGGCCATGGGCGCGAGCGGCGAGGTCGCCGCGGCGGCACGCGCCTACCTGCGGGCCTCGGCCCCCGGGATCCCCGGGATGCTCATCGTCTACGCCGCCACCGGAACGCTGCGGGGCCTGCTGGACACCCGCACCCCCTTCGTCGTGGCCGGCGTCGGGGCGGTCCTCAATGCGGGTCTCAACGCCGTGCTCCTGTACGGCATCGGCATGGGGATCGCCGGATCCGGGCTGGGGACCGCCATCACTCAGAGCACCATGGCGGCGGTGCTCATGACCCCCGTGGTACGGGCCGCCCGCGGGGCCGGTGTCGGGCTGCGCCCGCGGTGCCGCGGCCTGCGGACCTCCCTGGGCGCAGGAGCACCACTGCTGGTGCGCACCCTGTCGCTGCGGGTGGCGATCCTGACCACCGTGTGGTCGGCGACGGCGATCGGAGAGGTAGCGCTCGCGGCTCATCAGGTCGTCACCTCGCTGTGGACCTTCGCCGCCTTCGCACTGGATGCGCTGGCCATCGCGGCGCAGGCGCTGGTCGGCAACGCCCTGGGCCGGGCGGACGCGAGCCGGGCGGCGGACGACGTCGTCGGCGCGCCCGATCGCTCCGACGACGCGGCGGGCGGCGCCGACTCGGCCGGGGGCGCCATCATCCGCCACCAGGCCGACGGCGCGGGGCCCGACGGGGGCGTCGGCGCTCGCCGCGACGACGCACGGCGCGCCCTGAACGCGGTGCTGCGCCGTTGCCTGATGTGGGGCGTCGCGGTGGGCGCCGTCATCGGCATCGTTCTGGCGACGGCGAGCCCATGGCTGCCGCGCATGTTCAGCTCGCAGACCGATGTGGTGGCGACCGCGACGCCGGCTCTGGTCGTGGCCGCCTCGGCGATGCCGCTGGCCGGCGCCGTCTACCTCTTCGACGGCGTCCTCATGGGCGCGGGCGACGGCCGGTACCTGGCAGGCGCCGGGCTGGTCACGCTGGTCCCCTACCTGCCTCTCGCGGTGGCCGTGGCGCAGGGGTGGCCCTCCGAGGGCGCGGAGGGTCTCGTGTGGCTGTGGGGCGCGTTCGCATGGGTGTTCATGGGAGCGCGGGCTCTGACGACGGGGCTGCGCGCCCGCGGTGACACCTGGCGGGGATGAGCACGCAATCGGGATAGGATCGCGATGGCCTGCGATGACTCTAGTCGGTCTTCGAGGCGATGCAGGAGAATTGCAGAGTATCGTCCTGGGACGATAGGAGTCAGTTTCTTGGAATCCTTGTCCCATCAGCATGGATGCGACGTGCTCCATCGTCGTCATCGACGACCACCGGCTCATCGCGGAGGGCTGTCAGAGCGAGTTCGCCAGGGCCGGACTCCCCTGGAGAGTCAGCTGGTCCAGGAGCCTGAGCGAGGTCCAGTGGCCCGAGGGCCGCACCCTCGTGATCCTCGACCTCCGCCTCAACGACGGCACGCGCCCCGCACAGGTCATACGCGATCTGACGGACCACCCCGTTCCCGTCGTCGTCTACACCTCTAGGGAGGCGCCCGATCTCATCCGCGCGGCCGGCCGCCTGGACGACGGCTCGCGCATCGCCCTGTTCAAGGAAGCCGCTCGCGACGGTCTGATCAGCTACTACGAATGACCGACGTCGAGGCTCGCCCGGAGGGCGTTCCGGCCGATCCGGCGCCGACGTCGCCCGCGCCCGGGCCCCACTCCCTGCGGCTGCACAGGCTCATCGCACTGGTGACGGCGGTGACGGCGCTCGTGGCGGGGGTCTTCATCACGCCGACCGTCCGAGCCGCGGTCCGCACGGCCGATCGGCCGGAGCTCTGGGCGATGCTGCTCTTCCTCCTGCTCCCGCCGCTGGTCGCCGGATGCGCGGCGGCGATTGGAACGGCCGACCCGCCACGGCGATCGGGGCCGGACGACGCCCGCGGAACGGCACCACCGCCCTGCGCGCGGTCCGCGGTCTCCGGGACGACGGACCGGGTATGGCGCATGAGCCTCCTCGCCCTCGTCGTCGGCTATGCGATCCTGGTGCTCCTGGCCGCCCGGTTCCCGCTCCTCCCTCCCGTCGAGTCCTCCGACGTCGCCCCTCTGCCCAATCCGCTGACCAACTACTTCCTCACCATCGCGGTGGCGGCCACCGCCGTTCTCCCGGATCGCGTCCGGTTCGCCCACGTGACGGCGCTCGCCATCCCCCTCGCGGGAACGTACCCCGTCGATGCCGGGTATTCGTCACGCATCCCGGTCGAGGAGGTTCTGATCTATCTGACCTCCGACCTGGGCAACATGGGGGTGCTCACCTGGTTGCTGCACCAGACCGGCATCCTGGACGAGGCCGACGCCCGACGGCGGGACCTCGTCATCCGGCTCCGGACCGACGAGTCCCGTTCGAGAGTACGGCGGGCGGGCGACGACTTCATCCACGACCACGTCCTGCCCGTCCTGAAGTCGGTCCCCACCGCGCCGACGGGCTCGCCCCGGCTGCGCCGGAGCGCCCACGAGGCGCTGACGTCGCTGAGCGGGGTCCCGGGACCGCAGCGGGCACCAGCATGCCCCGCTTCGGAGCTGCTCGGCACTCTGACGACGCGGCTCCGGGGGATCGGGGAGACGACGTCGTCGCATCGGGCTCGATCGAACGGGACCTGCCCATACCCCGCGATGTCGCGCGAGCTGTCGTGGACGCCACGGCGGAGGCGGTGCGGAACTCGCTGGCGCACGCCGCGCCCCCGCCGCGTCGCGGGACCGTCACGCGCACCGCGGCGCGGATGCTCGAGGCCGAGCTGCGCGACGACCGCCGGGCGCGATTCTTCACCGGCACCGCCGTCGTGAGGGCCGCGCGGAGGACCCGCACCCGCGGCCTGGAGGTCATCCTCCTGGACGACCGGGGCGGTGCCGAGGAAATGTCCGAGCACGTTCGGCGCCGCGCCGTCCAAGCGCTCGACGGCGCTCCCGAGGGGTGCGCAGTGATTCGGCTGCTCCCCCGCCGGCAGCGACCGAACCTGATGTCCATCGTCACCCAGGAGGACACCTGCCTTCTCGGTCCCGACGGCGAGCCCATCACTCCGCCCTGAACCCGAGCTGCGCGGGGCGCACCCGACGGCGCGGCAGCGCCGTCGGCCGCGGCCGTCGCCTCACGCGACGGCCGCGGAGCCCGAGACACGACCGCGCTGAGAGGACGCAGCAGGGCATGGCAGGGCTCGACCGCGGACGGAGGGGGCACGACGGCATGACGCCGCCGCGCCCGCATCGGCGGCTCTGGCGACTCCGATCAGCGATCGGCGACGACGTTGACCTCAAGCGGGGCCACGACGTCGGCGTGCAGGCGCACGGAGGCGGTGTGGCGACCGGTCGACTTGATCGGGGGGACGACCTCGATCTTACGGCGGTCCAGCGCGGGGCCACCGGCGCTCTTGACGGCCTCGACGAGCTCGGCGGTGGTGATGGCGCCGAAGAGGCGGCCGTTGGCGCCGGCGGCGGCGACGACCGTGATGACGTTCTCGACCAGCCAGGCGCGGGCGGCCTGAGCCTGGTCGAGGGAGGCGATGGCGCGCTTGCGACGAGCCTCGGCCATCTGGTCGATCTGACGCTGGGCGCCCTTGGTCCACGGCGTCGCGAGCTTGCGAGGAACGAGGTAGTTGCGGGCGTAGCCGTCCTTGACCTCGACGACGTCACCGGCCTCACCGAGGTGGGCCACGTCGTGCGTGAGAATGATCCTGGTAGTCATCGTTCCTCCTCCCGTCAGCGAGCCGAGCTCGAGTAGGGCAGCAGCGCCATCTCACGGGCGTT
>ERZ772993.167-NODE-167-length-33902-cov-16.355482_pt1 | contig 33902 bp, 23 predicted proteins | sample MGYA00580670_ERZ772993 | MGnify/ENA primary metagenome ERZ772993 (study PRJEB29015, sample SAMEA2737936) | human oral metagenome | biome: human oral; feature: human-associated habitat; material: dental | place: China | collected 2136 ... | reverse complement strand
TGCCCGACAAGGCCATCGACCTGATCGACGAGGCCGCCTCCCGCCTGCGCATGGAACTCGACTCCAGCCCCGTCGAGATCGACGAGCTGCGCCGCGGCGTCGACCGCATGAGGATGGAGGAGTCCTATCTCACCGAGTCCGACCCCGACGGGAAGGACGAGGCCACCGGCGAGCGCCTCGCGAAACTGCGCGCCGACCTGGCGGACAAGCAGGAGGAGCTCAACGCGCTCGTGAGCCGGTGGGAGGCCGAGAAGGCCGGGCACAACCGGGTCGGCGACCTGCGCGTCCAGCTGGACAACCTGCGCACGCAGCTCGACCTGGCTGTGCGCGAGGGGCGCTGGGACGAGGCGGGGCGCCTGCAGAACGGCGAGATCCCCGATGTCGAGCGCCAGATCCAGGCCGAGGAGGAGCGCGCGGCGCTCGCAGAGGCCTCGGCCGCCGCCCAGGAGCCGATGATCGCCGAGAAGGTCGGCCCCGCGGAGATCGCCGAGGTCGTCGAGGCGTGGACGGGCATCCCCACGGGGCGCCTGCTGCAAACCGAGACCGAGAAGCTGCTCCACATGGAGGCCGAGATCGGCAAGCGGCTCATCGGGCAGAAGGACGCTGTGAAAGCGGTCTCCGACGCCGTGCGGCGCTCGCGGGCGGGGATCTCCGACCCCAACAGGCCCACCGGGTCCTTCCTCTTCCTGGGCCCCACGGGCGTGGGGAAGACGGAGCTGGCCAAGTCCCTGGCGGAGTTCCTCTTCGACGACGAGCGCGCCATGATCCGGATCGACATGTCCGAGTACTCGGAGAAGCACGCGGTGGCGCGCCTGGTGGGCGCCCCTCCCGGGTACGTCGGCTACGAGCAGGGCGGTCAGCTGACCGAGGCCGTCAGGCGCCGTCCCTACTCGGTGGTCCTCCTCGACGAGGTCGAGAAGGCCCATCCTGAGATCTTCGACATTCTTTTGCAGGTGCTCGACGACGGACGGCTCACCGATGGTCAGGGCCGCACCGTCGACTTCAGGAACACGATCCTCATCCTCACCTCCAACCTCGGCTCGCAGTTCCTGGCGGATCCGGGGATGGACGCCGACCGGAGCAGGGAAGCGGTCATGGAGGCGGTGCGCGCGGCGTTCCGCCCGGAGTTCCTGAACCGTTTGGACGAGATCGTCACCTTTGACGCGCTGAGCAACGAGGACATCGGCCAGATCGTCGACCTCATGGTCGCCACAATGGCCCGCCGACTGGCCTCGCGACGCATCTCCCTGACGGTCAGCGAACCGGCGAAGGGGTGGATCACACGGGTCGGCTACGACCCCGCCTACGGCGCGCGGCCTTTGCGCCGCCTGATCCAGCGCGAAGTAGGAGACCGACTCGCCACGTTGTTGCTTGCAGGAGGGGTCGTTGACGGGGACACTGTAACTGTAGACGTTAACGATGATCTCGACGGGCTGACCATGAATGTTGTGGAACCCTGAGAGTTCGCGTTAAGCTGGCAATAGTACGTAGTGGCAAGCCGTCCAAGGCGAAACCCGAAGATGGCAGGAGATGATATGACGGCGCAGAGGAAACCCCGCGGAGCCTACTCCGTTGGCCAGGCGACTCGCGAATCCATCCTCTCGGCGGCGATGGTGCTGATCGCGGAGCGCGGTTACAACGGGTTTTCTCTGCGGGACCTGGGGCGCAGGGTCGGGATCTCGCATCCCGCGGTCGTCTACCACTTCCCGTCGAAGGAGGCGATCCTGCGGGCGGCGATCCAGCGCCACGAGGACATGAACGCCCTTTTCAGGGTGTCCATCAACGAGGACGTGGAAGGGGGCTTCGAGGAGGGCGGCATCACCGCCGAATCCTTCGTCGACTGGGCGGTCGGGGAAATGCGGTTCGCCATGATGCCAGAGGCGGACAACGCCATCGCCCTGGACTGCGTCCTGTGGGCCGAGGCCTCCTCGGAGTCCCATCCCGCCCACGTCCACTACAAGTACCGCACGGCCCAGATGGAGGAGGCGCTCACCTCCATGATCATCGCCTTCATCGAGGAGAGCCGCGTCGATATCGGGACCAAGCCGCGCACGCTGGCGAAGATCCTCATCCGCTACTGGTACGGGTCGGTCGTCTCGGCCCGCTACGCCGACGAGCCGATCGACGCCCGCGAGTTCGTCTCCGACTTCCTGGCGGTGTGCGTGCAACTGCTGCACCTGCCCGCGCACTACGTGCTGCGCCTGGGCGCTTCGGTGCCCGAGGAAGTGGCGGAGGTCTACGCGCGGATCCTGCGCAAGATCAGCGAGACCAACGAGATGAGCGAAGCCCCCGAGGCCACGGCGTGAGCAGCCCGGTGGACTTCCCCTTCGATGTCGCCCTCGTCCTGCGGGTCGGGGGCGACGTCGTTGCGTCGTGGGGGGACGCTTTGCGCGCCAGGCCGCTCGCCTCGGTGACGAAGCCGATCGTCGCCTGGTCCGCGCTGGTCGCCGTGTCCCAGGGCGCCCTCGCGCTCGACTCGCCCGGCGGCCCGGAGGGGGCGACCCTGCGCCACCTGCTCGCCCACGCCTCGGGGCTGCCCCTGGACTCGCGCGAGCCCGTGGCGGCCCCCGGGAAGCGGCGCATCTACTCGAACGCGGGCTTCGACGTCATCGGCGGCATGGTCGAGGAGGCGACGGGGATGCCGCTGCGGCACTGGGTGGCCCGCTCGGTCTTCGGCCCGCTGGGCATGGCCAGCGCCGATGTCCCCGGATCGCCCGCCCACTCGGGGGTGTGCGGCGCCGCGGACCTGTCGCTCTTCGCCGCTGAGCTCACCCGCCCGTCCCTGGTCCCCGCCGACCTCGGGGCCGAGGCGGCCGCCGTCCAGTTCCCCGCCCTGGCGGGCGTCGTGCCGGGCTACGGGCGCCACTCGCCGTGCCAATGGGGCCTGGGCGTGGAGATCCGGGGGGAGAAGTCGCCCCATTGGACGGCGCCCACGGCCAGCCCCGCCACCTTCGGGCACTTCGGCCAGTCCGGCTCCTTCATGTGGGTCGACCGCGCGCGGGGGGCCAGCGCGGTCTTCCTGGGGGACCGCCCCTTCGGGCAGTGGCACAAGGACAACTGGGCGGCGCTCAACGAGCGCCTGCTCTCCATGGCCGATGGCCGCGCGGGCGGCCCCGGCGCGCTAGGGGCCCGCCGCATCAGTCAGTAGTGGGTGACCACCGCGGTCCCCAACTCGTCCCAGTCGTACATCCACTGCGCCTCTTCGACGGGCATGTTGATGCAGCCGTGGCTGGAGGCGTCAGACCCGATGCCGAAACGCGCCACCCACGGCGCCCCGTGCATCGCGTAGGAGCCCTCGAAGTAGGACACCCACGGGACGCCCCGCGCGCAGTAGGGCCATTCGGGCGTGCAGCCCATGTCCTGCGCCGCGTGCTTCTGGTAGACGTGGAAGGTGCCGACGACGGTCTCGTGCCCCACGCCCCCGTGGTTGATGTCCACGGGCCCGTGCACGACGGTCTGGCCCTCGTATGCGGTCAGGGTGGAGCTCGCCAGGTTGATGTCCACCCACTTCTCTCCCTCGTGTGCGGGGTACGCGTACGACTCGTAGCCGGGCATGGCCGGCATCGTCTTGGTCGGGGCCGTGGTCTTCTTGTAGTCGAAGTCCCCCTCGTAGTCGGAGGACGACTCCAGCGCGCTGACGATCCCGGAAGTGACCTCGTCGGCGTTGTCGACCTCGAGGCCGTCCGAGCCCGGGAAGGAGCGGACCAGGACGTTGCCCTGGGGGTCGACGTTGTCGATGGCGCTCTTGGCCCCGACGTTCGTGGACTCCGCGGTCGCCTCCACCCATGCGGACACGCCCGCCCGGTCGATCGTGGGCGTTTGGAGGGCCCCGTTGCGGGCGGTGACCGACACCCACTTGAGTTTGTCCCCGACCTCGGCGGTGTACGTGTCGATGCCGTCGGTGACGCTCACTTCCGGGGAGATCAGCCGGTTGGCGGCGTCGGCGGCGGAGACGGCGTCCGCGTAGGCGATGGTCGGCTCGACGTCGGTGGCGGTGAACTCGGCGCTGGACGGCGCCAGCGTCTCGGCGAGCGCAGTCGCGGCCTCCTTCAGCGCCGCGGTGTCGATGCCCTTGCCGGCGTGGCCCCGTGTGGCGACGAACGCCCCCTGGTCCGCATCGGGCGACACGCCCGATTCGACGGCTGCGGGGCCCGCGGCCAGCGCCAGGTCCGATCCGGTCCGGGCCAGCGCGTCCTCGTCCAGGGAGTAGACGAGGGGGGTCTGGGTCGTGTGGAAGGGCGCGGTCAGGCGCGCCATGATCGAGGCGTTGGCGGCCAGGGCCTGGTCCGCGCTCGCCTGCGCGTCGACGGTGACGCCCAGGTCCGCCAGCCGCAGCTCGGTGGTCGTCCCGGACACAGTCGCGGTGAGCACGGCCTGCGAGGCGCGGGCGTCGACGGCCTCGGCGATCTGGTCGTGGGTGAGGCCGCTGACGGAAACGCCGGCGACGGAGGCGCGGGGGAGCCCGACGTCCGCGTAGTGGGCCGCGTAGGCGGCGGCGCCCACTCCCGTCACGAGGACGAGCGCGGTGGCCGCTCCCGCGATCCATAGTGTCTTCTTCGATGGTCTGCCCATGAGATGAATCCTAGGGAACTATTTCCTGTTGCGCAGTTCCCCCGGCACCCGTATCCGGGGGGCGGCGCCCGGGGAGGATCCCGGTGCGCTACTCCGCAGACTACCGCACGTCGAGGATCACTGGGACGTGGTCCGAGGCGCCCTTGCCCTTGCGCTCGTCACGGTCGATCCTCGCGCTGGTGATGCGGGCCTCCAGGGCGGGGGAGGCGTAGGCGAAGTCGATGCGCATCCCCTCGTTCTTGGGGAAGCGCAGTCTCTGGTAGTCCCAGTAGGTGTAGTTGGTGGTGCGGGCGCGGGTGGCCTCGATCCACCCGTCCTCCGCGAAGGCGGCGAACGCCTCGCGCTCGGGCGCGGAGACGTGGGTGGCGCCCTCGAAGGCCGCCATGTCCCACACGTCCTGGTCCTGGGGGGCGACGTTCCAGTCGCCGACCAGGGCGACCAGGGCGGCGGGGTCGGCGTCGAGCCATCCGCGCGCCTGGGCGCGCAGGGCGGCCAGCCACTCCAGTTTGTACGCGTAGTGCGGGTGGTCGAGCTCGCGCCCGTTGGGCACGTACAGGCTCCAGACGGTCAGCTCCGCCGGCGCGGGGGACCCGGGGGCGCCCTCGAGGGCGCCGGAGACGTCGATCACGACCCCCAGGGCCCGCGCCTCGACGACGGCGGGGTCGCCGAAGGCGGGCTGGCCGGGGAAATGGTCGTGGACGCGCAGGATCGGGTGGCGCGAGGCGACGGCCACTCCGTTCCACTGGTTGAGCCCGTGGACGGCCACGTGGTAGCCGGCCTCCTCGAAGGCCTCGGCGGGGAACTGCGCGGGCGTGCACTTGGTCTCCTGCATGGCGAGGACGTCGGTGCCCGAGCGCTCCAGGAAGGCGGTGGCCCGGGCGGCGCGGGCGCGGATCGAATTGACGTTCCAGGTCGCGATTCTCATGGCTCCAGGGTAGGGCTGGGCGCGCGCGGTTTGCGCGCGGGGCCCCCTGTATAGATAATGATTCTCATTAACAATGTGATTGGAAAAGGCATCCCATGACACGAACCTCCCCAGCGGGGGCGATCGCCCTCGTGCTCGCCCTCGCCGCGCTGCCCCTGGCGGCCCCCCCGGCCTCGGCGGGCCCCGACCAGGACAAGGACTGGATCGTCTCCGGACAGCACGTCGACGCCCCCGTGCCCGTTTGGCACGCGGACACCAAGTCCTTCTCCCTCAACACCATCACCACGCCGATGGAGAGGACCGCCCTGTGGCTGCCCAAGGCGTGGACCGGCGACGCCGCGGGCGGTGAGGCCAAATCCCAACTCGTCATCCCCAAGGGCCGCGCGGACCTGGCCTTCCTGGGCGGGGAGGGCACTGTCCTCAACGCCGCGCCCCAGAACCCCGGCCCCGGGAACACCCCCATCTGGGCGGGCCTGGGCGCGGACGCCAGCGCCGAATGGGCCGCCCCCGACGAGTTCGACGGCGGGACCTACACCCTCGACCTCGTCAACGTCGACGGGCCCGGCCGCATGGAGATGTTCATCGACAACGGGGACTCCGTATACCGCTTCCTCTCCAGCCACGACACCGCCTACCGCAGCGTCTACAACCCCCGCCACACCCACCTGTACACGACCTTCACCCAGCCCGGGCGCTACACGGCCAACTTCATGGTCACAGCCAGGGCCGCCGACGGGACCGCGCTCTACACCTCGCCCATCACCCCCCTCGTGTGGCAGGTCGGGGGCGAGGACCCCAAGGAGGGGAGGATCAAGGACGTGCGCTCCGCCTACAGCGCGGCGCGCGCCGAGCGGTCGGACGGCTCCGACGCCCGGCCCTCCCTCACCCTGGCCCCCTACGCCGGGCGCGAGCACCCTGGAGACGAGCACCTCACCGAGATGTCCTTCTCCACGGGCGACCCCTCCGACACCGGACGCGTGTGGCTCACCGTCAACGGCTACTTCCTCACGGAACTGCCCGTCGAGGGGGGCACGGCGACGGCGCGCGAGCTCCTCGGCGACGCCGACGCGAGCGTCCAGGCCGTCTACATCCCCGACGAGGCGGGGGCGGCGGCCCGCTGGATCTCCGCGCCCCAGGCATACTCCCAGCGCGACCAGCAGGCCGTCACGGTGACCGACGGCGCCGCGCAGATCGCCCCCGAGGACAATCCCGACCCCTCCCCCGTGTGGAACCCCGCCTCGATCGACGTCGTGGACGGCGCGGTCTCCGTCCGGTACACGCGCGCGGAGGGGGCCGAGGCCCACACGGTGGCCATCCGCGCCCGCGACCCGCAGCTCCGCGCCGCCTACAAGATCGAGTTCTTCGAGGAGAAGGGCGACTTCACGCCCTGGTGCGCCGTCGAGGGCACCCTGGGCGCCGGGGGCGCGGACGTCAAGGAGCAGGACCTGGGGGTCTGCAAGGACCAGCCCATGTACATGCGGGTCACCCTGCGCCCCCACCCCAGGTCCAACGCGACCCTCACCTCCGCCGGCGTCGAGGACCTCACGGTCTCTGACGAGTTCGGCACCGAGGTGTCGCTGAAGCTGCGCGGGGCGCCCGAACCCGCCCCGTCCCCGTCCCCGCAGCCCACGGCCGCCCCGGATCCGGCGCCCACGGCGTCCCCGTCCCCATCCCCGTCGCCATCACCATCGCCGCAGCCCACCCCGGCCCCGGATCCGGCGCCCACGGCGGCGCCGACCGCGCCCCCTGTCCCGGCCCCGGATCCCGCGCCCTCGGATCTGCTCACCGTCCCCGTCACCCTCTCACGGGGGCACCTCGACCTGCGCGTCACCCAGGGCGCCGACGGGAGCGGGATGCCCTCCTACGCGATGGCCGTCAAGGACGACACCCGGACTGCCGCGCGCGCCTCGGTGCTGCGCTCGCTGCCCTCCGTGACGCTGGCCGTCCACCCCAACGCCTACTACGTGCGCCCCCAGTCGCTGTCCGACCCCGGCTACGACGTGCTCGGCGCCGTCGGCGCGGGCTCCTACGTGCTGCCGCAGACCCAGAACTCCGACATCGTCTGGCCCGGGTTCTCCACCGAGGGCGTCGACTACGCGGGCCTGCCCGACGGGGTGGACATCGGCGTGCGCCTGCTCGACGGCCCGGCGGGCGCCTACGCGGCGTTCTTCCAGAGCGGATCGCTAGGAGGGAGGCCGACCGTCCACTTCGACTCGCGCGACCCGTCGAAGTCGGCCATCCACACCACCTCGTCCACCCACATGCACGGGAACTGGGTGTTCTCCGCCCCGGGCACCTACCACATCGCAGTGGGGGCCTCCAGCGGGGGCAGGGTCCTGGCCGCCCCGCAGGCGCTGACCGTCACCGTCGAGGGGGCCAGGCGCCCCGGTGGCGCCACACCCTCCCCGGCGCCCCCGCTGCCCGCCCCCACCGTGCCAGGCGCTCCGCCCTCGCAGGACGACCGGGCCCGCCCGGGGACACCGCCCTCGCAGGACGACCGGGCCCCGCGTGCGCAGGAGCCCTCCGGCGGGCAGGGGAGCGGGGCGGGGGGCACAGCCCCGGTGAAATCAGGGATCAAACCCGCTTCCTCCACCACCCGGCGGGTCTCCCGCGCCGCCTCAGCCCCTGCAGCCGCGCGGCGGACGGCTGCGACGGGCGCAGCAGGCGCCACGGGTGCCCAGTCGGGCGCCCAATCGGGGGCGCAGTCGGGAGCGGACGGCCCCCAGAGCGGCGTGGACGCCGCGCACGCGAGTAGCGGATCCGGTTCCAATCCGGGCGGACCCGGGGCCGCGGCCGCAGCCGTGGGCCACGGCGGTGGCGGCTCGTGGAGCCCGTACTGGCTGCTGCTCCTCATGATCCCCGCCGCCCTGGCCGGGGGAGGGGCCGCCCACCTGATCGGACGCGCCCGCCGGTAGCGCGCTGGCGCAACGGCTCCGGTGGCCTATCGTGGTCCCATGGGAACAGCGCTGGTCACCGGAGCCACTTCCGGTCTCGGGGAGGAATTCTGCTGGCAACTCGCCGCCGGGGGGCACGACCTGGTGCTCGTCGCCCGCCGGGAGCAGGTCCTGGAGGCGCTCGCCGACAAACTCCGCAATGTCGCCGGGGTCGGCGCCCAGGTCATCGCCGCCGACCTGTCGACGCCCGAGGGGGTGGCCGCGGTGTCCCGGCGCCTCGACGTCGGGGGGCAGGACGGCCCGTGTGGAACGGACGGGGATCCAGGCGGCGCGCGTGGAACAGAAGGCGCCTGCCGTGGAACACGCGGGAGCGCGGGTGGGACCGGGGATGGGCCCGAGCGGCCGGTGGACCTGCTCGTCAACAACGCGGGCTTCGGGCTGGGCAGGGCCTTCGTCGATAACTCCGTCGCCAACGAGGAGCGCGGACTCGATGTCATGGTCCGCGCCGTCATGGTCCTCAGCCACCACGCGGCGCGTTCGATGAGGAGCCGTGGGCGGGGGGCCGTCCTCAATATCGGGTCGGTCGCCTCGCGCACGGGCGGCGGGACCTACTCCGCGCACAAGGCGTGGGTGGTGGCCTTCACCGAGGGGCTCTCCGAGGAACTGGCGGGCACCGGCGTGAGCGCCACCGTCGTGTGCCCCGGCCCCGTCGCGACCAGTTTCTTCGCGAACGCGGGCATCGACCTGGGCGGGCGCCTGGCGGTCGCGACCCCCGAGAGGGTCGTCGCCGACGCGCTCCAGGCAGTGCGCGCCGGGCGCGTCCAAACCACCCCGACACTCACCTACAAGGCCGCGATGGCCGCCATGAAACTGGCCCCCCGGGCGCTCGTCCTGCGCGCCATGCGCTTCCTGCCGCACATGTGAGCGCCGACGGCCCACCCGGGGGCGCTGCCCGTCAGGCCCAGGGACCACGCGGTCGCGGGGGCAGCAGTGGCGGGCCACCGCGTCGGGGTCCAGGGCGCCGCCAGGGACCACGCGGGCGGGGGCAGCAGGCTCACGGAGGTGTCGTGCGCGCCCTTCCCGCATGGAACCCGTTCGCCCCCGAGGCGCTGCGCTTCGTGCCGAATATGTTTGAGGAAGCCGGAGGACCCGCTCGCGCGCGGCGGGCCCGTTGCGGCCTTCGCCCCCCAGGTGGGAGTGCTGGCGCTGGCAGGTGCGCCGCCGCCCGTTGGCGTGCCTTCTCCCCCCCGGTCCCAATGGCGCTGGCGGGGGCAGGTGCGCCGCCGCGGACCTTCGCCCTCCGAGGCTCAGGCGCGTTGCGGGCTGCCCACCTGGGAGCCCCCGTGTGTATCCAAAAGTGTGCGGGCGCGGGGCAGGCGCGGTTCCCTGGAAACCCAGCCGTTCCTTTCCCCGAGGTTCCGCCCCTCGTCCCTCCTTGGCGCCCTTCCCTCCCCGGTGTCGCACACAAGGGCGGGAATAAGGAAACACCACGCGGCACACAACGGCGGAATCAAGCCCTTGTGTGCGACAACGTGTTGCGTAAATCCGGCCCTTGTGTGCGTAACAGGGAGCAGCGGGCGAAAAGGGAACCGCACTCACATGACAACAAACTGGTGGGCCGCTCCGCACGAGGAGCGGCCCGCCGGTCCGCAGAACCAGATCCTGGTATCCCGAACAGACTGGGGGCGGACGTCCCGCGCGGGGCGGTGGAGCCGTCCCGGATCCTGGGCGGACGTCCCGCGCGGGCCCGCAACCGGCCGGGCGTCAGGCCAGGCCGATATCGCCCAGGCCCAGCGCGTAGAAGTAGGGGAGGCCTTCGGCCCTGATGCGCTCCGCCGCCCCGGTCGCCCGGTCGACGACCACGGCGACGGCGACGACCTCCGCGCCCGCCTCGCGCAGCGCCAGGGCGGCCTCCAGCGGCGATCCGCCCGTCGTCGAGGTGTCCTCCAGGACGACCACGCGGCGCCCAGTGACATCGGGGCCCTCGATGCGGCGCCTCATGCCGTGGTCCTTCGCGGCCTTGCGCACCACGAAGGCGTCCAGATCCAGGCCCCGCGAGGCCGCGGCGTGCAGCATCGCAGCGGCGACCGGATCCGCGCCCATCGTCAGGCCGCCCACGGCCCCGTAGTCCTCGCCCACGGAGAAGCCGGACTCCTCCAGCAGGTCCAGCATGACGTGCCCGATCAGGGGCGCCGCCTCGTGGTGCAGCGTGGCGCGGCGCATGTCCACGTAGAAGTCGGATTCGCGGCCGGACGCCAGCGTGACCTTCTCGTGGACGACGGACAGCTCGCGGACCAGGGCGGCCAGGCGCGCCTTGTGGGAGTCGTTGGTCATGGTGTCTCCAAATCGTGCGGGGCCGCTCGGGGCTCAGCCGATGGCCGCGCCCACCAGTTCGATGAGCTCGCCGATGCCCTCGTGGATGCCGAAGGGGCGGTACGGGTAGTTCTCGATCTCGTCGACCGAGGTCGAGCCGGACAGGACCAGGTGGGTGCGCAGGCCCGCCTCGACGCCCGCGCGGATGTCCGTGTCCATGCGGTCGCCCACCATGGCCGCGTGCTCGGAGTGGGCGCCGATCTTGTTCAGGCCCGCGCGGATCATCACGGGGTTGGGCTTGCCCACGAAGTACGGCCTTTTGCCGGTGGCCGCGGTGATCATCGCGGCGATCGATCCGCACGCGGGCAGGGTGCCCTCGTCGGAGGGGCCTGAGACATCGGGGTTGGTGGCGATGAACTTCGCTCCCCCCTCGATGAGGCGGATCGCCCGGGTCAGGGCGTGGAAGTCGTAGGAGCGGACCTCGCCGAGCACCACGTACTCCGGGTCCGTCTCGGTCATGACGTAGCCCGCGGAGTGGATCGCGGTCGTCAGCCCGGCCTCGCCTATGACGTAGGCGGTGGAGTTAGGGGACTGCTGCTGCAGGAACGCGGCGGTCGCGTTCGCGCTGGTCCAGATGTTGTCCTCGGGGATGTCGAGGCCCGAGTGGGCGAGGCGGGCGGACAGGTCCCGGTTGGTGAACACGGAGTTGTTGGTGAGGACCAGGAACGGGTAGCCCTTGGAACGCAGTGCGTCGAGGAACTGCGAGGCCCCGGGCAGGGCGCGCTCCTCCTTGACCAGGACGCCGTCCATGTCGGAAAGCCACGCCGACACGGGAGGGAGGTCGGTCAGGGGCTTGGTGTGGTTCGCTGATGCGGTCATACTCCAAGTGTAGGCGGGCGCTAGTGTGGTGGGGATGAACGACAGGGAAAACGAGGGGCAAGTCGCAGGCCCTGTGACCAGGGGAGTCCCCCCATGGCCGGGAGGTCCCGGGCAGTGGCCCGAAGGGGCGCGCTACGACCCGCGCCTGCTGGCCGAAGGCGATAGCCGCAATGTCGAGGACCGTTACCGGTACTGGACGATGGAGGCGATCCGCGCGGACGTGGCCTCGCGGGCGCTCCCCTTCGAGGTGGCCGTCGAGAACCTGGGGCACGACTTCAACATCGGTTCGATAGTGCGCACGGCGAACGCCCTGGGGGCGCGCCGCGTCCACATCGTGGGGAGGAGGCGGTGGAACCGGCGCGGGGCGATGGTGACCGACCGGTACATCGAGGTCGGCCATATGGATGGGACGGGGGCGCTGGCCGGGCACTGCCGCCGCGAGGGCCTGGCGCTGGTCGGCTTCGACAACGTTCCCGGCTCCGTGCCCCTGGAGGGCCTCGCCCTGCCCGCGCCCGCCTGCCTGCTCTTCGGCGAGGAGTCCGGGGGGCTGAGCGAAGGGGCGCTCGCCGCCTGCGCGGCGGTCGTCGCGATCACGCAGCGCGGATCGACGCGCTCGATGAACGTCGGCCACGCCGCGGCCATCGCCATGTGGGCGTGGTGCTCCCAGCACGGCTGAAAGGATGCCCGCAGACCAACGCTGACCGGATGGTTAGAGGAGGTGGTACTATGGTCTCAGGCCCAGAACGACCACGAGGAATCTCGTTCCGGCAGGGGCTGACCGATGTGAATGGGATTCCGCAATGCCGCGCCCCGGGGCGCGGCGCCGCGAAGGAGGACCATGACTGCGCGCGTACCACAGCACCTCCCGCCGGGGGCGTCCCAGAACGCCCCGCTCGGCGCCGCCGTCGCGTGCCTGCTGGCGGTCGTCGTCGTGCTCGGCGGCCTGCTCGCGTGGGGGCTGGCCTCCGGTGGTCGGCTGGCGCCCGCTCCGGCCACGGCGGTCGTCGAGACGGCGTCCTCGTCCGAGTAGTGCCCAGCCCGGTGCCACTGGGACTTCCATCCTCGCGTGACGGGGCCCATGTGTGACACAATTGGCTACGACAGATCTGTCGCTTTGATTAGGAGGCTATACCGTGCCTATCGCAACCCCCGAGGTTTACGCCGAGATGCTGAATCGCGCGAAGGAAGGCAAGTTCGCCTACCCCGCGATCAACGTGACCTCTTCCCAGACCGTGACCGCCGCCCTGCAGGGCTTCGCCGAGGCCGAGTCCGACGGCATCATCCAGGTGTCCGTCGGCGGCGCCGAGTACGGCTCCGGCTCGACCATCAAGAACCGCGTCACCGGGTCCCTCGCCCTGGCCGCCTACGCCTACGAGGTCGCCAAGAACTACGGCATCACCGTCGCCCTGCACACCGACCACTGCGCCAAGCAGAACATCGACTCCTGGGTGCGCCCGCTGCTGGAGATCGAGGCCGGCCAGGTCGCCGAGGGCAAGCTCCCCACCTTCCAGTCCCATATGTGGGACGGCTCGGCCGTGCCCCTCGACGAGAACCTCGAGATCGCCAAGGAGATGTTGGCCCTGTCCGTCAAGGCCAACACGATCCTGGAGATCGAGATCGGCGTCGTCGGCGGCGAGGAGGACGGCGTCGTCGGAGCGATCAACGAGAAGCTCTACACCACCACCGAGGACGCCCTCAAGACCGTCGAGGCCCTGGGCCTGGGCGAGAACGGCCGCTACCTGACCGCCCTCACCTTCGGCAACGTCCACGGCGTGTACAAGCCCGGCCACGTCAAGCTGCGCCCCGAGATCCTGGGCACCATCCAGGAGGAGGTCGCCGCGAAGGTCGGTTGGAAGAACAACCGCCCCTTCGACCTCGTCATGCACGGCGGCTCCGGCTCCACCGCAGACGAGATCGCCCTCGCCGTCGCAAACGGCGTCATTAAGATGAACGTCGACACCGACACCCAGTACGCCTTCACCCGCCCGGTCGCCGAGCACATGTTCCGCAAGTACGACGGCGTCCTCAAGATCGACGGCGAAGTCGGCAACAAGAAGGATTACGACCCGCGCTCGTGGGGCAAGCTGGCCGAGGCCGGCATGGCCGCCCGCGTGCTCGAAGCCTGTGACCGCCTCGGCTCGGTCGGAACCAAGATGAACTGAGGCCAGAGCTTCTTGACGATCGGTTCGGTTCGACTGGGTCAACGGCGGTCCGGCTAGGCGGCCCAGATTCCACCGAACGCGACGTTGCGCCGTCGTCGGCGAGCTTTCGCCGACGACGGCGCTTTCCGCTGAATGGCCTATGCCCATGCGGGAAAGCACCTTTCATGCCCCCGCCGCATTCCTATTCCCTGACGCCGCACCTATCTCTGACGCCGCGCCCGCCTTTATGCTCCGATCGCCGCTCCTGCGCCGGGCTGACCTCGCCGTTGTGCTTTGACCTCGCTTCGCTGCCGCTGCGTTGTTCTGCCGCTGCTGCGTCGCCCTGTTTTCGCCATGTTGCTCTGACGCCGTATCGTTCTGTTCCAGCCGGCTTGCTTTTGCTGCGGCGGGCCGATGGTTCCCCGCCCTCGGCGGCTGGAGATGCTTCGGCCCCAGAACCGGAAACTCCTAGTTGCGGGCCGCCTCGAGCAGCTTGTCCAGCGCGGCCTTCTCGACGATGGCTTGCATGTATGCCGTGAACGCGACGCCGATGATTGCAACGAACCAGACCGCGGCCATGCGCGCCTGCGGAACCGCGACGAAGACGGCCAGCGGAGCGAGAACCACTGCGACATTGGCCAGTGTGCGCCACAGGTAGCCGCCTGCGAGCACCGCGGCGTTCCCCATGTGGCCGATTGCCGTGTTCTCGAAGAATGCTTGGAGCGGCCCTATCCAGCTGAGCACGCCCAGCACGGCGGCGAGCCCCACGATGAGCAGGCCGTTCAGGCCGCCGGCCAGGCGAGAATCGTCAATGCCCGAAAGGAACCAGCTCTCGGCCGCGCCCGCCCCGAGGAGGAACGCGCACGGAATCCACCAGCCCATTGACTGAGCCAAATTCTTGCGGAAGGCCGCCCACCATGTGCGCACGAGGTAGCCGTCCTCCTCGCGGACCGTCTCGCCGCAGACACGGGCGCATGCCGTGAGCGCCGCGCCCGCCGTCACCACGGGAATGGAGGCGGCGAGCGTCAGCAGATTGACGATGACCAGATCGGTTGCCGTCGACAGGCCCCGATAGAACTTCGAGTCGGGAGACAGGACGCCCATGCGACCGCGCGGCTCAGCCCTTGACCGCGCCTGCGGCCACGCCTTCGACGATGTACTTCTGGCAGGCCAGGTAGAAGACGACGATCGGGATGACTGCCATGACCAGCACCGCCATCTGCGCCCCGAGGTCCTTGTTCCCGTTCGTCCCGATCATTCCTTGGATGACGATCGGAATCGTCTTGTAACGTTCATCGCTGCCGATGACGAGGTAGGGGAGGAGGAAGTCGTTCCACACCCACATCGTGTTGAGAATGGCCACGGTGACCGCCGTCGGCTTGAGCAGCGGCATGACCACGCGGAAGTAGTTCTGCAGCGGCGAACAGCCGTCGATGTAGCTGGCCTCCTCGATCTCCAGCGGGATCGACTTGACGAAGCCGGAGAAAAGGAACACCGAAAGGCCCCCGCCGAATCCGAGATAGAGCAAGACCATTCCCCAGGGAGTCGCCAGCCCTAGCCTGTCGGCGATGCTCGACGTCGGAAACATGACCATTTGGAACGGCACGATCATCGAGAAGGCGAAGAGGTAGTAGATCACCGACGTCCACCACGTCTTCACGCGGGTGATGTAGTAGGCCGTCATCGCGCAGAAGAAGACGATCACGGCCACCGAGGCCACCGTGATGAACAGCGACCACAAGATCGCCTGGCCGAAATTCTCGTCCCCGAGGGTCTTTGTGTAATTGTTCAGACCCACGCTCGACTCCCCGTTCGGAAGCGCGAAAGGGCTTTCCGAGATGAACAGCTTGCCCTTGAACGAGTTGATCAAGATGAACGCGAGCGGAACGAGCCACAGAAGCGAAAGCAGCGTCAGAAAAAGCGTGAGCACCGCCCTGCCCGGGGAGAAACGCGGACGGGAGACAGCGGGCATCGGCGCTTTCGCGGCGGCATCGGACGGAATGTTTGCGGTGCCCGACGCCGAACGCGCGGCGTCGTTGTTGGCGGCGCTCACTGGTCGACCTCCTTCGAACGGGTGACGCGCAACTGAATGAAGGCGATGACGGCGACGACGATGAAGAAGATAACGGCCATGGCCTGCGCTGTGCCCTCGCCGTTTCGAATGTCGAACATCCTCTTGAAGATGTTGAGGGCCGCCATCTGGGTCTCCTTGTAGGGCTTGCCGTCCGTCAGAGCAAGGTTTTGGTCGTACATCTTGAACGTGTTGGCAAGCGTCAGGAATGTGCAGATGGTGATCGAAGGCATCATGATCGGCAGGGTCACGGACCTCATCGTCTGCCATTTGGAAGCGCCGTCAATCTGCGCGGCTTCAATGAGCTCGGGTGGAACGTTCTGCAGGCCCGCGATGTAGATGATCATCATGTATCCCATCATCTGCCAGCTGGTCAGCATGACCAGGCCCGCGAACCCATACCTCCAGTCGTCTTGGATCGATCCTTCGGCGAAGCGGTTGATGATGGCGTTGAGCATTGTCTGCCACGTATAGCCGAGCACCAAGCCGCCGATGAGGTTCGGCAGGAAGAAGACGGTTCGAAAGACGTTGGTTCCGCGGAGCTTGCGGGTGAGCATGTAGGCGAGCGCGAATGCGCCGATGTTGACGGTGACGATGGCCACCGCCGTGACCATGGCCGTGAAGGTCAAGGCTTCAACGAAGTGCGACCTTTCGGAGAACGCGGTGGCGTAGTTCTTCAGACCCACCCATTCGGCGTCGTCGATGGCCGTGAACTTGTTGAAGGAAAGGTAGACGCCCACCACGAAGGGAATGAGGAAGGCGATGGTAAAAGCGATGAGTGTGGGCCCGGTGAAGACCGGGAAGTATTTCTTCAAGGATCTGGTCATGGTCGGTCTCCAAAAGGAAGTGCTGCGACGAGCCGGCGGCGTGCCCTTGCCTTGCAGGGATTGGGCGTTCTTTTACTTTACAGAGATTGCGGGACTGCGGCTCCGCAGGTGCGGCTCCGCAGGTGGGCGTGGTGAGACGGCCACGCGCCCGCCTGCGGCGCCGTCGCAGCGTCTAAGTGCCTACGTCGCCGCGTTTCTCTTTGCGCGGGCTCTCCCCGGCGCTGGCCTTGCGCCGCGGTGAGGCGGGCCGCGCCGGGGCGGCGTCGGCCCGCCTGTGCGCTAGCTGTCCTTGTTCTGCTCCTTGCCCTTCTTCCACTCGGAAGTGAAGTACTTGGCGACGTCAGACCACTCTTCCTTGCCGGCGGCGTACTGCTGGAGGTGCGAGCCGAGCTGCTTCTTGTAGTCTTCCGAGGGGAAGACCGTGAAGTCCCAGGTCACGGGATCGAGGTCCTTGTTGTTGATGTACTTGACCACTTCCTTGCCGAGCGGATCGGACGGGCTCTGAGAGGCGAAGGTGTCAAAAGGCGCGATGAAACCGAGATCCTCGGAGACCAGCTTGGCGCCTTCCTTGGTGGTGTAGAGCCAATTGACGAAGTCGATCGAGGCTTTCTTGTCGGCTTCGGACGCCTTGTTGTTGAGGGCGAGGTAGTTCTCCGTTCCGATCGCGATGCCGTTCTTCTCCTCGCCCTTGACTCCCATGTAGATCGGAAGGAAATGAACGTCCTCAGGCTTGACGACGTTGCCTTTGTCGCCCTTGATCTGCTCCCAGGCCCAGTTGCCGTTCTGGACCATGGCAGCCTGGCCGCGGGCAAACTCGGACATCGAGTCGGAAACGGACTTGTTGCTTGCCTCCGAAGGAGAAACCGTCGAGTTCTTCAGGTACAGGTCGAAGATCTTCTTGTAGTTGTCGAGGTAGGTTCCCTTGAGGGTGTCGGTGTCCTTGACCTTGGCGTCCTTCAACTCGTAATGGAGGGGATAGTTGGCCAGGTGGGTATGCCAGCGCCAGTCCTCCCCGGAAGCGAGCGACGTCGAAGCGAACGCGCCCTTGATGCCGAGCTGATCCTTCTTGGCCTGCATGTCCTCGGCGACTTCCTTGAGCTTGTCGAAGCCCTTGATCTCGTCGATCGACTTCGCCTTGGCATCGGGCAGTGCGAAGTACTTCTTCATGATGGCGTCGTTGTAGACGATTCCATAGCCCTCGGTGGTGAAGGGCACGCCGTAGATCTTGCCGTCTTCGCCCTTGAGCGCCAAATCTTTCTTCGTCAGATGCTTGGTGAACTTCTCGTCGCTCAGGTCCGAAACGTACTTCTCCCAGTTCTTCAGGCCGATGGGGCCATTGACGTTGAAGAGGGTCGGCGCGTCAGACTTGTTGATTTCCGTCTTGAGCGTCTGCTCGTAGTTTCCGGCCGCCGCGGTGCGGATCTTGACCTCGACGCCCGTCTTCTTCTTGTATTCTGCCGCGACTTTCTTCCAGGCCTTCTCGGCTTCGGGTTTGAAGTTGAGGTAATAGACGGAGGCTTTGCCGTCGTCTTTCTTGTCAGAGCTGCTCGAGCAGGCCGCGAGGCCTCCGAGAGATACCGCGGCCGCCGCCACGGCGGCCACGATGCTTGTGGTGCGACGCATGAATGCCCTCCTTTGGACAAACCGGCGAGACAGTCCCGCCGTCGGGGTGTGCGTTGCTCGGTGAGAGCCGAGCTACCCATTTTCTATCACAAGTGGAGGCGGTTATGAAAACTGTTGCACAAACGTTACAGAAACGAGGTTCTCCTTTTAGGGAAAAGGTGCGAAGACGCCAGTCGAGGTCGCGTAAGACGCAGCAGAGATCGCAAAAAGGTACGTGATCTCATGAGTCGCCTCCAGTGCTCATCATGAGATCACGTACGCGTCAGAAGGACGCCGCTGGGGCCGTCTGGCTCGGGAACGATCAGATAGACTTCGGTTCGATCTTCCAGACCTCGCGGGCGTAGTCGCCGATCGTTCTGTCGGAGCTGAAGATGCCCGAACGGCAGATGTTGACCCAGCACTTGCGCGCCCACTCTTTGCGGTCGCGGTAATCCTCGGCCATGCGGTCGCGCGCTTCGCGATAGGACGCGAAGTCGCCCAGCAGGTAGTAGGTGTCGGGTTTGTCCCACGATGAGCCGTCGATCAGCGAGGCCCGCAGATCGTGGAAGTCGCCCGACCCGCCGTCATTGAGGGTTCCGTCGACGAAGACGTCCATGACGCGCTTGAGCCCGGGGACCGTCTCGTAGTGGTGGCGGGGGTCGTAGTTGCGGCGAAGCTCGGGGAGCTCCTCCTCGCGAGCTCCGAAGATGTAGGCGTTGTCCTCGCCGACGGCCTCAACGATCTCCACGTTGGCGCCGTCGAGCGTGCCGAGCGTGAGGGCGCCGTTCATCATGAACTTCATGTTCGACGTTCCCGAGGCCTCCTTTCCAGCCATCGAGATCTGCTCGGAGACGTCGGCGGCTGGGATGATGTATTCGGCGGGCGTCACGTTGTAGTTCTCGACGAACACGACGCGGATGAGGTCCTTCGTGTCGGGGTCGTTGTTGACGACGCGGCCGACTTCGTTGATGAACTTGATAATGGCCTTCGCCCGCTTGTATCCGGGGGCGGCCTTGGCGCCGAAAACGAAGACGCGCGGGACGACGTCCATGCCGGGGTCGGCCTTGATCCGGTAGTACAGATCGAGGATGTACATGGCGTTGAGAAGCTGGCGCTTGTACTCGTGCAGGCGCTTGATCTGCACGTCGTAGACGGCGTCGATCGGAATCGAGTCGCCCTGTCGCTTTTCCAGCCACTCGGCGAAACGCACCTTGTTCTTGCGCTTGATCTCGTTGAGGCGCTCATACAGCGCGTCGTCGCCCTTGGCCTCGAGGTCGAGAAGCTTTGAGAGGTCGCGAACCCAGGCGTCGGAGCCGAGCTTTTCGGTCAGCAGCGCGGCCAAGCCCGGGTTGCAGGCGTTGAGCCAGCGGCGTTGCGTCACGCCGTTCGTCTTGTTGTTGAACTTCTCAGGCCAGATGTCGTGCCAGTCGTGGAGGGTGTCGCGCTTGAGGATGTCGGTGTGGATTGCCGCGACGCCGTTGATCGAATACGACGCATAGCAGGCGATCCACGCCATGTGCACGCGCCCTCCGGAGAGCGGCGCCATGTAGTCGATCTTCCCTTGATCGCAGCCCTTTTCGGCGAGCTCGATGCGGAATCGACGGTCGATTTCGGCGATGATCTCCATGATGCGCGGGAAGATCTGCTGGAAAATCGAGGTCTCCCACGTTTCCAGGGCCTCGGCGAGAACCGTGTGGTTGGTGTAGGCGAAGGCGCTTTGCACGACCTTCCACGCGTCTTCCCAGGACATGCCGTGTTCGTCCAGGAGCAGGCGCATGAGCTCGGGGATGGCCAGCACCGGATGCGTGTCGTTGAGCTGGATCGAGTTGTACTTGCCGAAGTCGCGCAGGTCCTCTCCGTGGTTTCGGATGTAGGTGTCGATCATCGTCTGCAACGACGCCGAAACGAAGAAGTACTGCTGGCGCACGCGCAGGACCTTGCCCTCGTAGGTCGTGTCGTTCGGGTAAAGGACGCGGCACAGGTCGGCTACGCGCTCCCGCTCGATGATCGCGTCGGTGAAACGCTGGGAGTTGAAGGCGTCGTAGTCGAACTCCTCGATGGGCTCGGACTTCCACAGGCGAAGCGTATTGACGTTCTTCGTCCCATAGCCGGTGATAGGCATGTCGTAGGGCACCGCGCGCACATGCATGTCGGCGAAATGGACGTACTTGGAGGCCTCTTCGTGGCGGATGACGAAGGGGTAACCCTCCTCCATCCAGGGGTCGGGATGCTCGTTTTGGAAGCCGTCGTCGATCGTCTGCTTGAAGAGCCCGTAGCGGTAGAGGATTCCGTAGCCCGTCACTGGAAGGTCCATCGTTGCGCAGGAATCCAGGAAGCATGCGGCCAGACGGCCCAGGCCTCCATTGCCCAGGGCGGCGTCGGATTCTGCCTCGAGGATGTCGCTGAGGCTCTGGCCGAGGGCTTCGAGGGCAGCGCGGGCGTCGTCGAGCATGCCCAGATTGACGAGGTTGTTGAGCAACGCGCGGCCCTCGAGGAACTCCGCGGAAAAGTAGGCCGCTTGCCGGCCGGGCTCGTAGGCGCGGTAAGTTGCGTGCCAGGCGTCCGCGATGCGTTCAACGACGAGGCTCGAAAGGCCCGTCCAGAACTCCATCTCGGTCGAGTTTCGGGTGGTTTTGCCGGAGGCGGCGCGGACGAATGCGGCCAATGGCTGCGTCAGGTCGGTCGACATGATTCTCCTTGCGAACTTAAAGGACGCTGTGAACCCCGGCCGATGGCTGGCGCCGAGCAATGGCGGTGACACCGGGCAGGCGTCGTCGCGTCATGCACATCACATCAAGACTACAGGGTGTCGGGCGGAGAATGCTCGCCCACTTTTGTGGCAAATGCGACGATTGCGCCGGGGCGGACCGTGCACGGCGGGCGGTCATTGCCTATGCTTGGGGCGTAAAGCGGGTATCCCTTTACATGGTTTGAGGCAAACGGAGGAAGCATGCCCGCAATCGTCATTCTCGGAGCGCAATGGGGCGACGAGGGCAAGGGGAAGGCAACCGATCAGCTCGGAACGGCCGCGCGGTGCGTGGTCAAGTTCAACGGGGGCAACAACGCCGGCCACACGGTGGTGGTCGATGGGGAGAAGTTCGCGCTGCATCTGCTGCCCTCGGGGATTCTTTCGCCGGGATGCGTTCCTGTCATCGGCAACGGGGTGGTGGTGGATCTCGGAGTCCTCTTCCAGGAGATCGCCGAGCTTGAATCGCGGGGGATCGACGCCGCCAGGCTGCGGATTTCAGCCAATGCGCATGTCATCACACCCTTTTGCAAGGTCCTCGACGCGCTCAGCGAGCGAAGTCTGGGGCCGCGCAAGATAGGCACGACGGGGCGGGGGATCGGCCCGGCATACTCGGATAAGGCGTCGCGTTTGGGCATTCGCATCCAGGACGTTTTCGACCGCGAGCTTTTGCGCGAGCGTGTGAGCGCCGCCGTCGAACAGAAGCGGGCCCTGCTGGAAAGCGCGGGGGAAGAGGTCGACGTCGAAGCCGTCGTCGCCGAGCTTTCCGGCTACGCCGAACGGCTGCGCCCGATGGTCGCCGACGTCGGACGCGAGGTCAATGCCGCCCTCGACGCCGGGGAGACGGTGGTTTTCGAGGGCGGGCAATCGACGATGCTCGACATCGACCACGGCACTTACCCGTTCGTGACGTCGTCGAACGCGACGGCCGGCGGGGCCTGTACGGGGACCGGTGTGGGGCCCGCGCGCATCGACCGTGTTGTGGGGATCGCCAAGGCGTATGTCACCCGCGTGGGCGAGGGCCCTTTCCCGACGGAGCTCCTCGACGAGGCGGGCGAGCGGCTTCGATGCAACGGAGGCGAGTTCGGAACGACGACGGGGCGTCCGCGCCGTTGCGGATGGTTCGACGTTCCGGTGGCCCGTTACGCGACGAGAGTCAACGGGCTGACGGACCTGGTCTTGACGAAACTCGACGTTTTGGGCGGCTTCGCGGAGATCCCCGTATGCGTCGCCTACGAGATCGATGGCGTGCGCGTCGACGAGGTCCCCGTCACTCAAGCCGAATTTGCGCGAGCCAAGCCGGTCTACGAGCTTTTTCCCGGATGGGACGAGGACGTCTCCTCTTGCCGCGGCTTCCGAGATCTGCCCGTTGAAGCCCAGGACTACGTTTCGACCCTCGAGGGCCTGTCGGGCTGCCCGATCTCGCTCATCGGAGTGGGGCCCGGACGCGACCAAACGATCGTTCGCCGGAGCCTGCTTCCATAGAGGTCTCTTGGAGGGCTTCAAAGGGCTCGTTGGGAGGGCCGCCGTCAAGGAGGCCATGGCGACGAAAAGGGCGTTCGCCTGATCAGGCGAACGCCCTTTCGAGTCGGGGACTTGTGAGCGCGTCGGGCCTAGAGAACCTTGGTCGGCGGGACACTCAGGGAGACTGTAAGTCCATCCCGCGCGCCTGGCGAGGGGAAATCGGAGGGAGAGTACGACAAGGGCGTAGTTTCGGCGCTGGGAGTGCTCGGCAGGGGCGTAGTTTCGGTGCCGGGAGTGCTCGGCAGGGGCGTGGTCTGAGCGCTTGGAGAGGCCATGGCCGACGCACTTTCACTCGACGGAATCGGGCTTGCGGCGGTCGACGACGTCCGGCTCGCGCCCGCCGAAGCCTGCAAAGCGTTCCCCGCCTCCACCTGGCCTGCCGATTGCGCCGACTGCGGGCCTGGGAAAGCTTCGCCCGAATACTGGCCTTGGTGCGGCTGCCCGCCGTCTAATCCGGTGGGCCCGCCGGGGCCGGGGTAGCTGCCCGTGCCAGGGTAGTTTCCACCGCCGGGGCCGGGGTAGCCGCCTGGACCCGGGTATCCGCCTCCGGGACCCGGGTATTCTCCTCCAGAGCCGGGGTAGCTGCCCGTGCCAGGGTAGTTTCCGCCGCCGGGGCCGGGGTAGCCGCCTGGACCCGGGTATCCGCCCCCGGGGCCGGGGAATCCCCCGCCGGGGCCGGGGTAGCCGCCTGAACCTGGGAAGCCGCCGTCGGACTTCCTGCGGGTGACGAGGAGGACGATTGCGACGATGGCTACAAGAACGCCGCCGCCGATGGCGAACCACGCCCACATCGGCATGCCTTCGTCTTTCTTGGGCGATGCCCATGGCGTCGGCGTATCGTCCGGGGTCGTTTCAGGCGAGGTTGACTTGGCGGTCGTGGGCGACTCGGAGGGGCTTTCCGACTCGTCGTCCGTGGTGCCTATGTATCCCAACTCGCCTCCGGCAGTGGCGCTTACGCCTCTCTTCACGATGTCGTAGTTATCCCACTCCGCCGTGTTTCCATTGATTTTTCCGCCTTTGCTCACGTCCGTGACCTCGGAGGGGAGGGTGATGCCCATCTTGAACTTGAGGTCGCTCATTCTCGAACGCACCGAGCCCTTGAGCTGGCCGTCCATTGCCTGCCAGAATGCTCGGGGAACGGTGACGGTTACGTGCCCCTCGTCGTCCTTTTCGGCCAGGGTCTTCAGGAAGGGACCGTCTTTGAACGTGAGCTTGCAGCCCATGCCCTTCGCACCGGGGACCGATTCGATGACGGGGGTGCCATAGGTCGATTTTAGGGACTCCATTTGCGAGGACAGAACCTGGCAGTCTCCGACCTTTGTCGAGGGGTCCTCGGTGTCGAACGCTACGCTTAAGGCGGTGCCTCCGTCTTCGCCGACTGTGATGTTTGTATCGACTCGACACGCTGAAAGGATCAGCAGGAATGGCAGAAAGAGAAGAAGGGACCGGCGACGTCCCTTCTTGGCGATGGTAGTCATGTGCTTGTCCCTATCTGATAAGCGTGTCCGTCATGTTCAAGAACAAAGGTAGCGACTTGGGCGCTCTGCGCACAATCGGTTGAGGCGAAAGCGACCGTCTTTGTTCCTTGCTTTACCTATAGTTCATCGCCTTGCGCGCGGCCGCGATGCGAACTCTTCGGCAAGTTGTAAAATCCTCGCAAGCTCCCTCTTTTGATCGGGCGGGAGAGTCTCGGCAAATTGAAAACCTTGGTCGTTCTGAGCGAGCGACAGGAGCACGCGGTGAATGTGCTCTGGTGAACGAAGGGCCTCGCAGACTTCGTGACTTACGTTCAAGGCCGGTGGCTGAAATGCGAGCGTTGTGTTCGGTTGTGCCGAGCGCCTCCTCGGTCCGTCCGCTCCGGAACCATGCGTCCGGAGCGGACGGAGGGCCTGTACGGCGCCCGAGGAGCTGTCAGTAGCCGCCCTGCTGTGGAGGATTCTGTGGGTAGCCTCCGCCTTGCTGCGGCGGGTACTGGGAGTGGCCCTGCGGGGCCTGTGGTCCGCCGAACTGTTGCGGGGCCTGGGACCCGCCGAACTGTTGCGGGGCCTGGGGCCCGCCGAACTGCTGTGGAGCCTGGGGCCCGCCGAACTGCTGCGGGGCCTGCGGCTGTCCGAACGGGGCTGCGTAGGCTGCCTGCCCGGGGCCAGATCCCTTCCCTTTTCGCGTCGCGAGGAAGATTATGACGCCCAAGAGGACGACGGCGCCGCCTCCGATGGCGAACCACGCCCACATCGGGAATCCGCCGTCGGAGTCTTTCTTAGAAGAGGCTGCGGGCTTGTTTGCCGCCCCGTCGTCGTTCTTCGCTGTGGTTTCTTCGTCGTTCGCAGAGGGTTCCTCGCTGGAGCCGCCGTCCTTTTCGGCCTTGATTTGCGCTCCTTGGGCGATGACGTCGAGTCCCTCATACTTCACCGTGTTGCCGCTGATCTTGCCGTTTCCGGACGCTTCGGTGATCTTTCCGGGCATGACAATCTTGAGCGTGGCCTGGATCTGCCCCCTGAAGCTTGAAGAGTTGAACCTCGGATTGCCGGCCAGTTTGAGGACGTAGCCGCTAGAAGTCTTCGTGAGTCCGGACTCTTGCCTGGCTTGTTTTTGAGTCAGCTTGCATTTGAGATTCCCTCCGTTGGAAAGGTCCTCCATCCTGAACTTGTCCAGATTGAGGCCGGCGCTGCTTCTTCCCTGGAAAGACTGTTTCATCCGAGACATCAATGATTCGCACGTCAGGTTCTGGCCGCTCAACTTGCCCTCGTCGTCTTCAAAGACGACGCTCGAAACGGCCGTGCCGTCGTCCTTGTACTCTACGGTCATGTCCATCTTGCACGCGGCGATCAGGAGCATGAAGGGAAGCAAGGCTGCCGCGAGCAACCGAGACCGCTTCCTCACGGTTGTGCGTGGAAGAACGCTCATTGTTGAATCCTTAGTTTGAAGCGCGCTTGTCGCGCCGTACAGGGAACAGCATAGTTGGTGGGAGAAAACGGCACACGTTGCCAGGTGGGGACCTCTCGTTCCTTGGCCTGCCCGTTTCTCGTGTTTGGGCCGAGGCATCTTCTTGTTCTGGTTCTCTGTTTCTCTTGCTTTGGGCACGCCTGTCCTTTTGCTTTCGGCGCGCGCATCGCTTCCCTCGCCTTCGACGTCGGACCCTTTGCGAGGTTTCAGCGGGCGTGGGAAAGCTCTGCGGGCACTTGTCGGCGTCGCGCTCCGCCGGGCGGTTTGCCGAGGCGCGGCGAAAGCTCCCGCCCGTTTCTCTTGGGCGGCTTCGACGACGCCGATGTGTGAAAGATCGCACCCGCCGCACCCATGCCATTCTGGGACGAAACGCACGGGAAATCCCCAGCTTTTTCCGCAACAATAGATGTCGTTCGCGCCGTGGCGGCAAGGCTGCGGCAGCACATCGCAGACTCAGGAAGGAAACGCGATGACGGATAAGACCTACACCGTCGAAGAGGTTCGGGCCGGAGCGCCCGCCGAGGCCCCTGAAGAGTTGATTGAGTTCGTTGCGAAGACGGCCAATCTCGCCAAGCCCGACTCCATTTACTGGGCTGATGGCTCGGACGAAGAATGGGATCGCCTCACCACCGAGATGGTCGAGGCTGGAGTTTTCACGCGCCTCAATCCCGAGAAGCGCCCCAACTCCTTCCTTGCGCGCTCGCTTCCCTCCGACGTCGCTCGCGTGGAGTCCCGGACGTTTATCTGCTCCGAGAAGGAAGAAGACGCCGGCCCGACCAACCACTGGTACGACCCGGTCGAGATGAAGAAGATCCTCCACGAGAAGTTCGACGGCGCCATGCGCGGCCGCACGATGTACGTCGTTCCCTTCTCGATGGGCCCGCTCGGCGGACCGATCTCCAAGCTCGGCATCGAGCTGACCGACTCTCCCTACGTGGTCACGAACATGCGCATCATGACCCGAATGGGATCCAAAGCTCTCAAGCTCATCGGCGAAGGCGGCGAATGGGTTCCCGCGGTCCACTCTGTCGGATACCCCCTGCGCGACGCCGATGGGACCGTCCGTGAGGACACCGCTTGGCCTTGCAACGATGAAAAGTACATTACGCACTTCCCAGAGACGAACGAGATCTGGTCCTATGGCTCCGGCTACGGCGGCAACGCGTTGCTGGGCAAGAAGTGCTATGCGCTGCGCATCGCCTCGACGATGGCCCGCCGCCAGGGGTGGATGGCCGAGCATATGCTCATCCTTCGCCTGACCGACGAGAAGACCGGCAAGCAGTACCACGTGACGGCCGCCTTCCCCTCGGCTTGCGGCAAGACCAACCTCGCCATGCTCCAGCCGACCATTCCCGGTTACAAGGTCGAGACAATCGGCGACGACATCGCGTGGATGCGCCCCGGTCCCGACGGGCGCCTGTACGCAATCAACCCCGAGGCCGGCTTTTTCGGCGTCGCCCCCGGAACCTCGTACGACACGAACCCCATGGCGATGGACACCATGCGCGGCAACTCGATCTTCACGAACGTAGCCCTGACCGACGACGGCGACGTGTGGTGGGAGGGCATCGACGCCCCGCTTCCGGACCACCTCATCGACTGGACCGGCAAGGACTACACCCCCGCCGACGCCGCCGAGGGCAAGAAGGCCGCCCACCCGAACAGCCGCTTCACGGTTCCCGCCTCGCAGTGTCCGATCATCTGTAAGGATTGGGAGGCCCCGCAGGGCGTGCCGGTCGATGCAATTCTCTTCGGAGGCCGCCGCGCCAGCAACGTGCCGCTCGTCGCCGAGCAGTACGAGAATGCCCACGGCGTGTTCATCGGAGCGTCGGTCGCCTCCGAGGTGACCGCCGCCGCGACGGACGTCAAGGCCGGCTCGCTGCGCCACGATCCCTTCGCCATGCTGCCTTTCTGCGGATACCACATGGCGGATTACTGGGGCCATTGGCTGGAGCTCCAGGAAAAGCTCGGCGACAAGTTCCCGAAGGTCTTCCAGGTCAACTGGTTCCGCAAGGGCCCCGACGGCAAGTTCATGTGGCCGGGATACGGCGAGAACTCGCGAGTTCTCGACTGGATCGTCCGCCGAGTCGGCGGGCAGGTCGATGCCATTGACGGCGTGACCGGTCGCTACCCGAAGTTCGAGGACTTCAACCTTGATGGGATCGACGTCGACAAGGCCACGTGGGACGCCCTGTTCGAGATCGACCCCGATGCTTGGGCTGCCGAGATGGACGAGACCGAGGAGTACTTCAAGCAGTTCGGCGACAAGCTTCCCGCCAAGATCACCGAGCAGCTTGCGAAGTTCCGTGAGCGCATCGCCGCGGCGAAGGCCTGATTGGGGCTGCGCGCTGAAAGGCGCTGCCTGATGATCGGCTGACGGCCGGCGAGAGGGCGCTGCCCGCCTGCTTCGTGACGCGCAAACGGAAGCGCAGACGCTTGGCGGGCGTCGCGAGTAGTTGTTTGTTCATCTGCCTCGTGAGCGGCCAGCAGACGCTTGTACAGCCAGCAGGTGGGCGCTGAGCTCAGAGCGGACGAACGAGGGGGCGGACCCGAATCAATCGGGTCCGCCCCCTGTTTGATGAAGCGTTGCAGGGCTTCGGCCGCGGTGTCCAGCGGCGCTAGCTATTGCGGCCTGCTGCGCGAACCTAACAGCCCAACCTCACAGCGCATTCCTGCGCCTGCGAATCGCGATCAGCGTTCCGCCTGCCGTAGTCAGAACAAGCGCGCCGAGACCCATCGCGGTGCTGTCCAAGCCCGTGAAAGCGAGGGTCTTCTTTGGAGCGTCGCGAGTCGGCTTAGCCGGAGCCGGCTGCGAAGGATTCGGCGTTGGCTTGCGGGAAACCGAAGGCGGTTGCGCAGGCTTCGGAGGCATCGCCGAGGGAAGGGACGGCGGCATGGAAGGAGTCCCGGGAGGCGCCGGCGGCGTCGACGGTCCGGTGGGTGGCGTCACGGGCGTCGACGGTCCAGCGGGCGGTGTCACGGGAGTCGGCGGTGTTGAGGGCCCGGTTGTCGGCGTCGAGGGGGTAGACGGTTCGGTCGTTGGCGTCGAAGGACCCGTGGGAGGCGTTGTCGGAGTCTCGGACGGCGTCGGAGTGGGCGTCGCAGGCGATTCTCGCTTGACGTAGCCGAAGTCGAGCGTCGCGTCGCGCTGACCGTCCGCAGTCAGGTCCCCGGATTCGGCCTGGCCGGTCGAAGAATCCTTTGCCCGATCGCTTCCCTGGCCGGCCTTTGTGGGCGTGTATCCTTCGGGGTCGGTGACTTTGACGGTGTAGTGCTTGCCCGCTGGAAGAACGGGAAGGTTGGCGAATGTGTACGCCCCCTTCTTGTCAGTCTTGACGGGGGAGACGGGCGCCCCGTCGACGTCGGAGACCTCTTTGCCGTCGGGCCCGACCAATGTGAGGGTCACACCCTCGATGCCGGGCTCGCCGTCGTCTTGCAAGCCGTTCTTGTTCTCGTCGAACCAAACGAAGTCGCCGACCGAGACCTTCGGAGCCGGACCCGACGTGGCGTGCCAAGGGTCGGAGTCCTCGACGGGGGTTTGCGAGGCAACCGAAACGGCCGCGACCTTCGCGTTGTCAGCGTGCGTCTTATTCGCTCCCATCGGGTCGAGCGTTCCCTGGCATTCGAACGACGCCTTCCGCGGGAAGACCCATGCCCCCAAATCGATCCGGCCCTGCGCATCCGCCTTGCGGGGCGTTCCGTCGACGACGCACTGGACGTCCTTCAGCGCCGGACCGTCGGCCGTTGTGTCGGTGACTGTCACGTTTGTCAGATCTTCGATGCCGACGTTGGTCACTGTGAATTTGACCGTTGCGCCCTGATCGGCTGCAAGGGAAAGGCCAGGGGCGGAATTGCGGTCGCCGGCGGGAAGGTTGTTCGGCTCGAAGTCCGGATCGCCGGAGACGTCCGGCTCGCCGGAGCCGTCCCACTGGATGCCCTCCCAGGCACCGTCGTACTTCTCAATGTCGATGGCGGGAACGGTGATGCCGGATCCCTCGCCGCCGCCTCCCTCGAACTTGAGGTACTTGGCCAGCCCGAGGGTCTTCTTGCCGGTGTCATAGGAGATGTTGGCCGTGTTTGAGAGGGTCTTCTTGATCCCGACGGCGTCTTTGGCGCCGTGAACGGGCTGTCCCTTGGCGTTGGTGCGGAGTTTCATTCCGTAGATCACCTGCAACTGCTTGGACGTCAGGCCGGCGGGTTTCGTCACGGTGATCTTGGGAGCGCCGCTCGCGATCCCGTCGCACGACGCCTCGATGTGAACCCCGGGGGGCGTCGAGCCGGCCTCGAACACCCCGTTCGCAACGTCGCGCGTTTGGAGGAAGGCGTAAGCGCCCTCGGCCGCCTGGCCGTTGACGCAGTAGACGAGGTCGGCGTCGGCCTTGTCGTCGATCGAGGCGGTGGTCCATTGGAGATTGTCCAAGACGATTCCGTAGCTGATGGCCGATTCGTCCCTGTTGATGAGAACGCCGGATTGGTCAGTGGCCGTGGCCTCAGCCTGGTTCGGTATCCACCAGCCCTTCTTGGATTCCTCTTCGGGGCCGTTGAATCCGACGAGCTTGTTGATCCTCACCTGCGTGCCAAAGATGTCGACGTCCATGGCGTTCGTCGTCGAATCGAATACGAGCGCCTTTTGATTGAGCGTGGCGTTGAAGTATGCTGTTCCGTTTACGTTCTGGTGTGTTTCCACGTAGTCAGTGGTGAAGGTGATGACCATTCTATTCGTGCCCGAATCGAACGCGGCCCGGCCGATCTCTTCGCCCGAGGGCGACAGGACCGCAAAGCCGGGGGCCGAACCCGCGTCGATCACGTCGGGGAGCTCGACGGCGATCGTGTCGCCGCGGCTGGTGCCGTTCGGCACCGCCCAGGTGAAGTTGAGCCGGACTGAGTCCCACTGCCCCCAGGCGGTCGCTTCGGGCGTCACCTGTTTGATTCCGTAGATGCCGTCGTTTGGGATTTCAGCGGCCTGCGCGGCGCGCGGTGCGAAAGCGACGGTTGCGATGAAGGACACGACGAAAGCGAGGAGCATCGCCTTGACCTTCGAGACGGGACGCCGCGAAGGTATCTTTTTCATATTCATTTCCTGAACTCGTGATGTGAAAGTGAGCATGGAGTTCGGTAGACACGCCTCCGTTGGGGAGTTTAACGACGTGGAATGTGCTCTGTAATCAGACGATAGTCTGATTGGCGTTTCGTGATCGTACCGTCCTCAAACTGTCTCTTTTCTTCTATAAACATCCTTTCTCTTCCATGAACCTTCTTTTTCTTTTCGCGGAGGCGATTTGTTGGATTGATCTGGGATGAAGGGCGAGGACGGCGAGTTTCCGGGGAACGCCGGCGGAGGGCTTGTCGTCTGGGAAGGCTTCTCGTCTGGAAACGGTTCGTCTTTCGGGAAGGCGTCGTCGTTTGGGAAAAGCCCGATGTTCAGGAGGGATTCGCCGTTCGGGGGAGGGGCGTCGTTCAGGAGGGATTCGCCGTTCGGAGGAGAGGCATCGTTCAGAATGTGACACGTCCGGCGTCAAATCGTCGTTGTTGCGCAACCTGGCTTAGGGTTGTTCCGTGAACATACTCATACTCGGGTCGGGAGGCCGCGAGCACGCCATCGCCCGTTCTCTTCGCAGCGACGACGACGTCCTCTACATCGCCCCGGGGAACCCCGGGATGGCCCCATTGGGAACGCTCGTTGACCTCGACATCCTCGACGGGGCGGCCGTGGCCGCATTCGCTCGCAGCAAGGGGATCGACCTCGTCGTCGTCGGTCCGGAGGCTCCGTTGGTCGCTGGCGTGGCCGACGCCGTGCGCGAGGCGGGCATCGACGTTTTCGGCCCCTCGCGGGAAGCGGCACGCCTGGAAGGCTCGAAGGCGTTCGCCAAGGAGGTCATGGCCAGCGCGGGCGTGCAGACGGCGCGATCGCGGCTGTGCATGAGCCTTGGAGAAGTGGAAGCGGCCCTTGACGCTTTCGGCGCGCCCCACGTGGTCAAAGACGACGGGTTGGCCGCGGGCAAGGGAGTCGTCGTGACGGACGACAGAGACGCCGCCCTCGCCCACGCCCAGGGGTGCCTGGCCAAGCCCGAGGGGAAGGCGCTGATCGAGGAGTTCCTCGACGGGCCCGAGGTCTCCCTTTTCTGTCTGTGCGACGGACGCGTCGCCCTTCCTCTTGAGCCCGCGCAGGACTATAAGCGGGCGTACGACGGCGGCAAGGGGCCCAATACCGGCGGCATGGGATCCTACTCGCCGCTCCCGTGGGCCGACCCGGGGCTGGCCGACGCCGTCGTAGCCGAGGTCGCCCAGCCGGTCGTAGACGAAATGGCGCGGCGCGGAACGCCCTTCGTCGGCGTGCTCTACTGCGGCTTGGCGTTGACCTCCGAGGGCGTGAAAGTGGTGGAGTTCAACGTGCGTTTCGGCGACCCCGAGACGCAGTCGGTGCTGGCGCGGCTGGTCACCCCCCTCGCCGGCCTTTTGCGGGATGCGGCGAGGGGCGAGCTGGGGCCGGTTCTCGGAGAGCCTGAAAGGGCCGGGGGCGAGTCTGCGGCAGGCCGGGGCGAGCCGCGAGAGAAAAAGGGCGGACAGCCGAGTCGAGGCGGCTCGGAGCTGAATGGAGACGAACGGGAAGCGGCGGCGGAGGGCGAAGAGAAGCCCGGCAGCAGGCATGGACTTCGCCGCCTCGAATGGCTTCCCGACGCCGCAGTCACCGTGGTCTTGGCGGCGCCCGGCTATCCCGGGCCGGTGCATGCGGGCGACTCCGTCGAGGGCTTGGGCGCGGCTGAAAGCGTGCCCGGCGCACACGTCGTCCACGCGGGAACGAAGGAATCGGACGGAGCCGTTGTGTCCGCCGGAGGCCGAGTGTTGGCGTGCGTCGGAATGGGAAAGGACGTGGCCGCCGCGCGCGCCGCGGCCTACGCAGCTATCTCGGAGATCCGGCTGAAAGGGGCGCATTTCCGCACCGACGTCGCCGCGGGAATGTGACCGTCGTGCACCCGCGAATCAGCCCCTCCGCTTCGACGTCGAAAACATCGGGCAAAATCACTGGATAACGGCTAAACTGTGGGTGTATTGTTGAAATTGCATTCGCAACGTGGCGATGGGCTCGGCGTCGACCCGGGTTGGACTTCGCGCTTCCGGCGGTGTGTTCAATGCCCCTTATGGTCATTGGCACACGAGGGTGCGAAATCGACTGATTGGGACTTTGCGCCGGTTTGACGCGTAAGCGTGGTTCGACGTCGTCGTCGCGGGCAAAACGGTTATCTCAACCTATGGACAAGAGGCAGGTAGCCGTGATCCAATACGTGGAAAGAACTACTGTGGTACACGAGGGAGTGAGAACACAGATGATTGGAATCGGTGCAAGAAACCTGCCCGGGTGGACGCACGTGTACTCGGGCAAAGTTCGCGATGTCTACGTTCCGTCGGGCGTGGACGCACACAACGGCGAGGATGCTTACCTAATCGTCGCCTCTGATCGGATCAGCGCCTACGACTATGTTCTTCCCACCGAGATTCCGGACAAGGGGAGAATACTCACCCAGCTGTCGCTGTGGTGGTTCGAGCAGCTCTCCGATCTCACCCCCAACCACGTCATATCGACGAACGTCCCTGCGGCCGTCGAAGGGCGTGCAATGATCACCCGCCGCCTCAAGATTTTCCCCGTCGAATGCGTAGTGCGCGGCTACCTGACGGGATCCGGCATGGCCGAATACAAGCGCCGCGGAACCGTGTGCGGCGTCGCCCTCCCTCCGGGCATCAGGGAGGCGGAGCGCCTCGACCGGCCGATCTTCACGCCCACGACGAAGGCCAGGCTCGGCGACCACGACCAAAGCATCACCTTTGCCGACACCGCCGCGCGAGTGGGAGAGGGCGTGGCCCGCGAGCTTCGGGCGAAGTCGATCGCGACGTACGCGAGGGCTCGCGAGATCGCCGCGGAGCGGGGCATCATCATTGCCGACACGAAGTTCGAGTTCGGCGTTTCCCCCGACGCCGGCTCGGAGGAGATCATCCTCGGCGACGAAGTGCTCACCCCGGACTCTTCGCGGTTCTGGATCGCGAATGTCTACGAGCCGGGAAGGTCCCAGCACTCGCTCGACAAGCAATTCGTCCGCGACTGGCTGAGCTCGGAGGAATCGGGGTGGGACGTGAGTTCCGGCACGCATCCGCCTGCGTTGCCCGACGAGGTGGTTGACAAGACCCACGAGCGTTATGTGCAGATCTATGAGCATCTGACCGGCAGCCGCTGGTCGTGACGGGGCGAGGTCGGAGAACGGCCAGGCGAACCCGCCGCTCGGATTTCGGAAAATCATGCGCGAAAGCGCCTCGTGCCCATATCATGGACATGAGGCGCCGCATGGCGTCCGATTTGTGAGACAGGAGGAAGCCCTTGGGGCGGATCATCGTCGAAGTCATGCCGAAGCCTGAAATTCTCGACCCGCAGGGCAAGGCCGTGCGCGGTGCCTTCCTTCGGCACGGAGTGGACG